>Ga0182007_10000223_pt1 | contig 38011 bp, 37 predicted proteins | sample Sormic07211113_1_FD_123023 | JGI IMG/M metagenome (GOLD analysis project Ga0182007, IMG submission 123023) | Rhizosphere microbial communities from Sorghum bicolor, Mead, Nebraska, USA - 072115-113_1 MetaG | ecosystem: Host-associated > Plants > Roots > Rhizosphere | place: USA: Nebraska...
TGCAGCGGCGCGACCGCGACGAGCCCTGGGCAGACGGCGCGCAGGCCGGCGCACTGGCCGCGGCCGAGGCGCGTTCGCGTAGCCTGCAGCGCCCCGAACTGGCCGCGCTCGACCTGGCTCATGGCCGCTATGTGCTCGTCATCGGCGCCACGCCGTTCAGCTACGCACTCGACGTCGACCTGGCCGGCTCCGTGCCGTGGCGCGACTGGCCGATGAACCCGCAGCGCAGCCCCGTGAGGGTGAGCCTGCAGCGCGACGGGCAGCAACTCGTGCTGCAACCCGGTGCACCGGCCACGAACGGATGGCGTTTCGGGCTGACCAAGGCGCTGGCCTCGCCGAGCCAGCCCTTCGAGCTCGTGGCCGAGCGGCAGGTGGGATGGGGCGAGCTGCCGTGGCGCGGCATCGCTGGCTGGGCCGTGGCCGCGGCTGCGCTGCTGGTGGGCCTGTGGGCCGCGCAGCGCCAGCGCGTGGCGCGGCGGCGGGCCGAAGAGCTGCTGCGGCTTGGGCAGGTCGCGCGGCTCAATGCGCTGGGCGAACTGTCTGCCGGGCTGGCGCACGAACTCAACCAGCCCCTCACGGCGGTGCTGGCCAACGTGCAGGCCGCGCGCCGTTTGCTCGGCGACGAGCCACCGGACCTGGCCACGGCGCGCGACGCGATGGGGCAGGCCGTCGAGCAGGCGCGCCGCGCGGCCAGCGTGGTGGGACGCCTGCGCCGCGTCATCGAGCGTCCAGAGGCCGCGGGCGACGCGAAGCCGCTGGTGCTGCAGGAGGTGGTGCGCAGCGCCATGCACCTGCTGGCGCCGGAGTTCGCGAAGCACACGATCAACGCGCAGTTCGACGCCGCCGCGCAGGCGCCGGTGCGCGTGCAGGCCGAGGCCGTGGCCCTCGAGCAGATCGTGCACAACCTGCTGATGAACGCGCTTCAGGCGCTCGAGCTCGTGCCGGCGGCCGAGCGGCGCCTCGTCGTCTCGGTCGGCCGCAATGGGCAGGAGGGCGTGCTGACCGTGACCGACAACGGACGCGGCATCGCCCCCGAGGCCCTGCCGCGCCTCTTCGAGCCCTTTTTCAGCACGCGCGAAGGCGGACTGGGCCTCGGCCTGAGCCTCAGCGAAACCCTGGCCAGCGGCATGGGCGGCAGCCTGAGCGCGGCCAACGCCTCGCCGCGCGGCGCGCGCTTCACTCTTTTGCTGCCGCTGGTCGCACCGTCCCCATGAACACGCCGAGCATCCATCCACCGCAATCTCCGCTGGTCCACCTGATCGACGACGACCAGGCGGTGCGCGACAGCCTGTCGCTGCTGATCGGTACGGTCGGCCTGCGCGTTCAGGCCTGGGCCGACCCGCAGGCCTTTATCGACGGGTTCGACCGCGCGAGTGTCGGCGCCATCGTGCTCGACGTGCGCATGCCCGGTATCAGTGGCCTGACGGTGCTCGACCGTCTGGTGGCGCAGGGCGTCGACCAGCCCGTGATCATGCTGACCGGCCACGGCACGGTCGAGATGTGCCGCCGCGCCTTCAAGGCCGGCGCGGCCGAGTTTCTCGAAAAGCCGGTGGACGACGAGCAATTGCTCGAAGCGCTGCAGCAGGCCGTGCGGCAGCACGTGCGCTCGCGCGAACGCTCGCAGGCGGACAACGCCGCGCGCGAGCGGGTGGCTCAGCTGTCGGAGCGCGAGCGCGAGGTGCTCGCCTTCATCGTGCAGGGGCTGACCAACAAGGAGATCGCGCGCACGCTCGCGCTGTCGCCGCGCACGGTCGAGACGCACCGCGCCAACCTGTTCGCCAAGCTCGGCTGCGATTCGCTCGCGCAATTGATCCGGCGCTACGCCGTGTTGGTGGACAGCGCTCCGTAGAACTACGGAGCACCGCGCGTAGCCGTACGAATGGCCGTTGCGCGCCGGGTTTTCTACAGTGGCGCAGCCGTCGGCAACAGCCGGCGCAACCACCCGCATCCACTGGAGAAAACGAACAATGCATTCCATCCTTCGCCTCGGCGGCCTCGCCGTCCTGCTTGCCGCTTCCGCGGTCCAGGCCCAGACGCCCGCACCCGCGGCTTCGGCCGTGCGCACCGAAAAGAACATCTCGCTCGCGCTGGCCAACCAGATCGCGGCCGAAGCCGTGGCCGCCTGCGCGGCCAACGGCTACAACGTGGCGGCCACCGTGGTCGACCGCGCCGGCACCGTGCGTGCCGTGCAGCGCGCCGACAACGCCGGCCCGCACACGCTGGCTTCGAGCGAGCGCAAGGCCTGGACCTCGGCCTCGGCCAAGAGCCCGACGCAGGCCATGATGGAAGGCGCGCAGAAGAACGCAGGTGCGGCCAATCTGGTCTACCTGCCGGGCTTCCTGCTGCTGGGCGGCGGCGTGCCGGTCAAGTCGGGCAATGAAGTGATCGGCGCGGTCGGTGTGGGCGGCGCACCCGGCGGCCACCTCGACGACCAGTGCGCCAACGCGGCGCTGGAAAAGGTCAAGGGCCTGCTCTGATGAAGGCGCGCGGCATCTGGCCGGGTGTGCTGGCGATCGCGCTCGGGTTGGGCGTGCCGATCAGCGCGCTCGCCCAGGTGCCGCCGCTGGCAGCGGAGGTGCTGGCCTACGAGGGACTGCACCAGGCTGCATGGCATGGCGACCTGCAGAAGCTGAAGGCGCTGGCCGCCGCGGGCGCCAACCTCGATGCGCGCGACACGCGCGGCCGCACGCCGCTGCATGTTGCCACGCATGCGCGGCAGCGCGAGGCGATCAAGCTGCTGGCCAAGGCCGGCGCCAACCTTGACCTGCTCGACGACGACCGCTACGACGCCGTCACCATCGCGTCGGTGGCCGATGACACGCCGACGCTTTCCCTGCTGCTGTCGCTCGGCACCAAGGCCGGGCAGACCACGAGCCGCTACGACGGCACCGCGCTGATCGCGGCCGCGCACCTCGGGCACGACGAGGTGGTGCGGCGGCTGATCGCCGCGGGTGCGCCGCTCGACCACGTCAACAACCTGCACTGGACGGCCGTGATCGAATCCATCGTGCTCGGCGACGGCGGCCCGCGCCATCAGCGCACGCTGGCCGCGCTGATCGATGCCGGCGCCAGCCTCAAGCTGACCGACCGCCAGGGGAACACGCCGCTGCAGCTGGCCAAGGCGCGCGGCTACACCGCGATGGTGAAACTGCTGGAGGCGCCGCGTACAAGATAGGGGCGGCTCGGGGACAATCGGGCCTCGCCACGAGGAAAAACGCCCATGTACATGCCCCCGCAGTTCAATGCCAAGGACCCGGCCATCGCGCTGGAGCTGATGCGCTCGCACCCGTTCGCGAGCCTGATCTCGAACGACGACGACGGGTTGCCGTACGTCACGCACCTGCCGCTCGTGGCCGAGCCGCGCGGAGGCGACGAACTGGTGCTGCTGGGGCATTGCGCCAAGCCCAATCCGCACTGGCGCTACCTGCAGGCGCGCCCCAAGGCGGTCGTCACCTTCCTCGGTCCGCATTCGTACCTGTCACCTTCGGTGTACCCTGACCTGGCCCGCGTGCCGACCTGGAACTACCTGGCCGTGCACTGCACCGTCGAGGCCCGGCTGATCGAGGAGTCCGCGGACAAGGACGCGCTGCTCAAGAAACTCATCGGCGACCACGAGCCCGCCTATGCGCAGCAGTGGCGCGACCTGGGCGAGGAATTCCAGCTCAAGATGCTGGCCGGCATCACGGGCTTCGAGATGCGCGTGACGGCGCTGCAATGCAAGGTCAAGCTCAACCAGCACCGCCGCGAGTCGCATGCCGCGATGCACGCGGTCTACAGCGCGGGCACGCCGGACGAGCAGGCGCTTGCCGTGTGGATGGGCCGGCTCGGCATGACGGCCGATGCGCCCGTGGCGCAGGAACGCTGAGATGCGCGGACTCGGACTCATCGGCCTCGTGCTGGCACTCGTGATCGCCGGGCTGGTTGCGAAGAAGCAGATGACGAGCATGGCTTCTTCTTCGCGGCCGGCCGTGCCCGGCGTTGCTGCACCAGCAGGCGAAGCGCCTGTGAATGCGCAACAGGTGCAGCGGCAGGTCAAGGAAGCGCTCGACGCGGCGACCAAGGCGCGCCAGATGCCGGATGACAACTGAGGCCATTCCCGCGCCGATGCCGGGCGACGCGCACTGGATGGCGCTCGCGCTCGCCGAGGCGCAGCTTGCCGCCGAGGCAGGCGAAGTGCCCGTCGGCGCTGTGCTGGTCAAGGACGGCCAGCTGATCGCGACAGGCCGCAACACGCCGGTCGCACAGCACGATCCGAGCGCGCATGCCGAGATCAACGCGTTGCGCGCCGGTGCCGCAGCGCTCGGCAACTACCGGCTCGATGGCTGCGAGCTGTTCGTCACGCTGGAACCGTGCGCGATGTGCTCGGGGGCAATGCTGCATTCGCGGCTGGCGCGCGTCGTGTACGGCGCGACCGATCCCAAGACCGGTGCAGCCGGTTCGGTGCTCGATCTCTTCGCCGAACCTCGGCTGAACCATCGCACGCTGGTGCAGGGCGGGGTGCTGGCGCAGGAGTGCGCCGCGGTGCTGCAGGCCTTCTTCCAGCAGCGCCGGAGCGCCGCGCGCGCGCAGGCCGAACCCTTGCGCGACGACGCGCTGCGCACGCCGCAGGAACGCTTCGACGCGCTGGCCGGCTACGCCTTCGCGCCGCACTACGTGCAGGACCTGCCGAGCCAGCAGGGCTGGCGCATGCACTACGTCGATGAAGGCGGTGAAGGCGGTGAAGGCGAAGCAGCCTGCTGCCTGTGCCTGCACGGCCCGGGCGAATGGGGCTACTTCTTCCGGCAGCTCGTGGGCCTGCCCGGGCTGCGCACGCTCGTGCCCGACCTGATCGGTTTCGGCAAGAGCGACAAGCCCAAGCGCGAAGCGCCGCATCGCCTTGAATGGCACCGCGACGTGCTGCTCGAATGGCTGGATCGCATGCAGCCCGGCGCGATGGTGCTTGCGCACAGCGCGGCCGCGACCGACCTGGCCGCGCTGCTGCGGGCCGCGGCGCCCGGCCGTTTCGCGGCGATGCTGCTCGTGCCCGACGGCGGCGAGCAAATCGGGGGCGCATGGCGCGCACCTTTCCCCGATCGGGGCTACGAAGCCGCGCTGCGCGCGCTCGGCCCCATCGCCACGTCCTCGGGACCTGCGCCGGCGCAAGCTCGAACGTTCGTGCTGCAGGCGCGAAACGCAATGGGATACTCGAACACGTGAGCAAACACATCTATATCTATTCCCCCGCCAGCGCGGTCCGCGACAAGGCCGCGTTCCGGCGCGGCGTCAAGCGGCTCCAGGCGCTGGGCCATGAAGTCGAAATCGACGAGGCGGCACTCTCGGCGTACCAACGCTTCGCGGGCGACGACGCCACGCGGCTCGCCGCGATTTCGCGCGCCGCAGCAAGCGGTGCCGACGTCGCGCTCATCGCGCGCGGCGGCTACGGCCTCACGCGCATCCTGGATGCCATTCCCTACAAGGCCGTGGCCAAGGCGATCGGCAAGGGCACCGAGTTCGTCGGCTGCAGCGACTTCACCGCGCTGCAGAGCGCGCTGCTGGTCAAGACCGGCGCCGTGAGCTGGTCGGGCCCTGCGCTCGGCGAAGACTTCGGCGCCGAGGCCGGTCCTGACGACATCATGGAAGCCTGCTTCGACGACCTCGTGAGCGGGCAGGGCGAAGGCACCGGCTGGCGCATGCCGGCGCGCGATGCCGACCTGAAGTTCAAGCCGGTGCAGGACGCGGTGCTGTGGGGTGGCAACCTCTGCGTGCTGGCCAGCCTGCTTGGCACGCCATACTTTCCCGCGGTCGACAAGGGAGTGCTCTTCATCGAGGACACCAACGAGCATCCGTACCGCATCGAACGCATGCTCGACCAGTTGAAGATGGCCGGCGTGCTGGCGCGCCAGCGTGCCATCGTGTTCGGGCAGTTCACGGGTATCCGCAAGGTGCCGGGCTACGACCGCGGCTTTGGCCTGGACACGGTGATCGACCGGCTGCGCGCTTCGCTCAAGGTGCCGGTGCTGGCGGGCCTGCCGTTCGGCCACGTGCCCACGAAGGTGCTGCTGCCGGTGGGCGCGAAGGTGTCGATGGCGGCGCAAGGGCGCGACGTCTTCCTCGTCTGGGGCCACTTGCACGCGTCGGCGCACGGGCACCACCACGAACATGATCATCAACACGCCCATTGACCACGGGCAGGGAGAAGAAATCGAAAAAAGAAAAACGGCCCCGAAGGGCCGCCGCAGCTTCAGCTGTTGTTGCTGGTAAAGCGCTGGTGCGCACGAGGCCCCATCGAGCCCGGCAATCCGCCCTTGAACATGCTGTTGATGGCTTTCATCTGGCGGCGGGCGGCGGTTTCGCCATCGATGGCGCTCAGCGCCATCATCACGTCCTGTCGCAGGTACCAGAGTGCCTCGACGTCGGCCGCGAAGCGCACGCGTTGGCTGACGCGCTGCACCGAGTGGCCGCCATGGCCCTGGAGCACCGACAGCATCGCAGTGCGAATGCGCCCCAGCTGGCTCTCCGTCGCCTGGCGGGATCCGGAGCCGGGTACGTTCAGCAGGCGAAGGAGGCGGAGAAGCATGGACGGGATGCGTGTGGGAAGCCAGGACGGCCGCTACCTTAAGCCTCAGTCAGGAGTTCCACAAGATCTGAAACGATGTTTCTTGTTTGTAAACAACACCCTTGGCTTAGTGTTTTTCGCCGTCGTTGTGTTTTGTTTTCAAAAGTACTACAAGCGGCCAAAAGACCCTTGGTATGTCTGCTCCGTGCCCAACGGGGTATACCCAGCGGTCAACACGAAGAGAGCGCACGCCGTTTCTTTTTGTGCGCGATGGATATAGCCAGGAGAGCTGTTTGCGGAGGAAGGTAGAGAGCCTGAACGTTCACAACCTGCGATAGAAAAATCGAGAATCACAACAATATGGGTGTCAATTCCACAGTCGTATTCGCGGACTTGACGGGGAGTACGAGAGTCTTCGAGGCCATGGGGAATGCGCGGGCCACGGAAACCGTGACGCGGCTGACGCAATGGATCGGCGGCGTATGCCAGGCGCATGGCGGCCGGGTGGTGAAGTCGCTCGGAGACGGCGTGTTCGCCATCTTCTCCAGTGGTGCAGCCGCCACGCACGCTGTCGTCGAGCTGCAGCGCTATCACCAGAAGCGGCTGCTCGCGTGGCCTGTGCCGTTGCGCATGGCGCTGCAGATCGGTGTGGCCAGCGGCGAGGTGGTCGAGGTCGAGGGCGACTGCTACGGCGACGCCGTCAACCTGGCCTCGCGCCTGAGCGACCTGGCCGGTCCCGGCCAGATCTGGGTGACTGACGCGGTCATCTCGCAATTGCGCGAAGGCACGGTGCAACACCGCGACCTGGGCCTCATCAACATCCGCGGCCGCAGCGAGATGTCCGTGGTGCACCGTATCGATTGGCAGGAGGAGGTGACGAGCTTCCTCACCGTGCCTGCGGCGCTCGCTCCGCTGCGGATGCCGGACTCCACGTTCGGCCAGATCGAACTGGCCTGGCTCGACGTTCGTTCGATGTTCCGTACCGAAGAACTCCCGATCCATCTCGGGCGCGTCAATGACGCCCAGTTCGTGGTCAACGATCCCCGCGTCTCGCGGCTGCATGCGCGCATCGAGTTGCGACAGGGCAGCTGTGTGCTGATCGACGTCAGCACCTATGGCACCTGGGTGCGCTTCCATGGCAACGGCGGACCGAGCACCGAGATCGCCCTGCGGCGCGAGGAATGCGTGCTGCACGGGCGCGGAGAGATCGGGCTGGGCGCGCCGCTCAGCGATGTCAGCGCGCCGACCATCGCCTTCAACACCAACAGCGGCGACGTGATGCTGTCGCGCCGGGAGATCGCGCGTTGACGCTGCGCGGCCGCTGCCTCAGGGCTTGATGAAGCATGGCATGCACACTGGCATGCCAATTTTGTTTTGGGAAGTGACCAAAAAGTCACGCAAGTACACATTTGTGCGGCGAAGGCGCTGGTTTTTGGATGCCCGCCAGCAGTTTTTCGCAGGGCATGCTGCTTGCCTTGTATCGCTCGACCGGCGCTGAAACGCCGTAGGAGCGAGGAACATGGTGGAACAGTTCGAGGCCGGCTGCGCGAGCCGGGTCGTGGCATGAACGCAATGAGCAGCATGGGTGCCATCGGTGGCCTCAACGGCATGGAAGGCGGAGCCAGCGTGAATTTCAGCGCGGAACATCCCGCGAAGGAGCGCACTGCGGCGAGCAGCAAGGGGATGACGCATGTGCGTCCCTTCACCCGCGTCGAGGCCGCCATTGCGGCGGTGGAATCGCTGGACCGCGAACTGAAGAAATTCGAACTCGCTGTGGCCGACAGCCTGCAGGACTACCTGGGCGTGCAGATGGCGCAGATCACCGACTGCGCGCTGGCACGCGGCTGGGAGCCGGTCAGCTTCATGCAGAAGGACGGATTCCGGGTTTATCGCTACGAGGCCATGCCCGCCTACAAGGGGCGCCGCAAGAAGCGTTGAGGCGCCGCCGCAGAGCCGGACGTCAGCCGCTGGCCGTCGTGTCGAAGACGGCCAGGGCGCCAAGCACGCCGCGCGTCTCGAGCACGGCCAGTTGGCGCGCCACTGCCGCGACGAAGCGCGGTTCACCGCCGAGCTCGCCGAAGACTGGCGCGAACCCCGCGAAGAAGGCAACGCGCTCCTGCACCGACGGTGCCGCGTCGGCTTGCACGAGCCGGTGGGCCAGTGCTTCGGCGAGAGGGTCTTGTATGTCGTGCGTGGCACCGGTCTCGTCCACGCCGCGCAGGTAGTGAATCCATGCGGCGATGGCGAGCGCGAGCCGGTCGATGGGCTGTCCGGCAGCGAGCCGGTCGCGCACGGTGCCGAGCAGGCGCTGCGGCAGCTTCTGCGAGCCGTCCATTGCGATCTGCTTCGTCTGGTGCTGCAGCGCGGGATTCGAGAAGCGCTGCAGCAGCCGCGCGCGATAGCTGTCCAGGTCGAGGCCCTGCATGGCCGGCAGCGTGGGGGCGATCTCTTCGCGCATCAACGCATCGATGAAGTTGCGCAAGGCCGGCTCCGCCATCGCGCGGTCCACCGTGCGAAAGCCCGCCATCGTACCCAGGTAGGCGAGCGCCGAATGGCTGCCGTTGACCATGCGCAGCTTCAGCCGCTCGAAGGGTTCCGCATGCTCGACGAAGCGCGCGCCTCCCGCGGCCCAGCCGGGGCGCCCGTTGGCGAAGCGGTCTTCCACCACCCATTCGAGAAAGGGCTCGCCGATCACCGGCCATGCATCTTCGGCGCCGAGGCGCGCGGAGATGCGTTCGCGATCGGCGTCGGTGGTGCGCGGCACGATGCGATCGACCATCGAATTGGGGAAGGTGCAGTGCGCGCCGATCCAGCCGTGCAATGCGCCGTCGACCTGCTGCGCAAAGGCCAGCACGATGCCGCGCAGCGTGTCGCCGTTCGCGGGCAGGTTGTCGCAGGACAGCAGCGTCACGGGCGGCAGCCCGCGCTGGCGGCGCAGGTTCAGCGCGTGCACGACGAAGCCGGGCATCGTGCGCGGCGCTTGCGGGTGCGCGAGGTCGTGCACGATGCCGGCGTCGTCCAGCCGCAGCGCGCCGGTGGCCGGGTCGTGGTGATAGCCCTTCTCGGTGATCGTCAGGGTGACGATGCGCGTGTCCGGATGGGCGAGGCGTTCGAGCACGGCCAGCGGGTCTTCCGGCGCCACGAGCACGTCGAGCAGGTTGCCCACGACCTGCAGCGCCTCGCGCGGGCTGCCGTCGTCGGCCGCATCGCGCAGTGCCAGCGTGTAGAGGCCGCCTTGCGGCTGCAGCGCATCGCGCGTATCGGCCGCGCGCAGCGACACGCCCACCGTGCCCCAGCGCAGGTCGCCGCTGGCATGCAGCGCGGCCTCGTTGACGACCGCAAGGTGCGCGCGATGGAAGGCGCCCACGCCGAGGTGGACGATGCCGGCCTGCAGCGCATCGCGCACATAGCGCGGTTTTGCCACGTCGGCGGGCAGCGAGGGCAGGGTGCCGGGATGCAGACGTGCCATGGCGCTTTCCCCGTTCACCAGTTCCACAGCGTGCCGTCGTGCTGAAGCCGGTTCACCGGCAGGTAGGCGCGCTGGTACGGGTACTTGGCGGCGAGCTTCTCGTCGATGTCCACGCCATGGCCCGGTGCCTCGCCTGGATGCAGCATGCCGTTGGCGAAGCTGTAGGCATGAGGGAACACTGCATCGGTTTCATCGGTGTGGCGCATGTATTCCTGGATGCCGAAGTTGGGCACCCACATGTCGAAGTGCAGCGCCGCGCCCATGCAGGCCGGCGACAGGTCGGTCGCGCCATGGCAGCCGGTGCGCACCTGGTAGAGCGAAGCCAGGTCGGCGATGCGGCGCAGCTGGGTGATGCCGCCCGCGTGGACCACCGTGGTGCGGATGAAGTCGATCAGCTGGTTTTCGATCAGGTCCTTGCAGTCCCAGATGCTGTTGAAGATCTCACCCACGGCCAGCGGCGTGGTGGTGTGCTGGCGGATGAGCCTGAAGGCTTCCTGGTTCTCGGCCGGCGTGGCGTCTTCCATCCAGAACAGGTTGAAGGGTTCGAGCGACTTGCCCAGCCGCCCGGCCTCGATGGGCGTCAGGCGATGGTGCACGTCGTGCAGCAGGTGGATGTCGGGGCCCACGGCGCTACGCACTGCGTCGAAGAGCTTCGGCGTGTGCTCCAGGTACTTGGCGGTCGACCAGTCGTGCTCGCTGGGCAGGTCAGCGTCGGCCGGCTCGTAGAACATGGTGCCGCGGCCCACGCCGTACACCTTTTCCAGGCCCGGCACGCCGCTCTGCGCGCGGATGGCCAGGTAGCCTTCGTCCCTGTAGCGAAGCACCTCGTCCACCGTCTGTTCGATGTCGCGGCCGTTGGCGTGGCCGTACACCATCACGCCGGTTCGGCTCTTGCCGCCGAGCAGCTGGTACAGCGGCATGTTCGCGGCCTTGGCCTTGATGTCCCACAGCGCGGTGTCGACCGCGGCGATGGCGGTCATGGTGACCGGGCCGCGGCGCCAGTAGGCGCCCTTGTAGAGGTATTGCCAGATGTCCTCGATCTGCTGCGCGTCGCGCCCGATCAGGCAGGGAATGACGTGCTCGGTGAGGTAGGCCGCCACGGCCAGCTCGCGTCCGTTGAGCGTGGCATCGCCGATGCCGGTGAGGCCCTCGTCGGTTTCGATCTTGAGGGTGACGAAGTTGCGCCCGGGGCTGCAGACGATGACGCGTGCGTTGGTGATTTTCATGATGCGTGGCTTCAGGGGGTGAGTGGTTCAGCCGTTCCAGCCGAGGTGACCGAGGAAGTCGCGGGTGCGCTCCACCGTCGGGTTGTCGAAGATCTGCGTGGGCGGGCCCTGTTCGATGATGGCGCCGGCTTCGAACACCACCACCCAGTCGGCCACGCGCCGCGCGAAGCCCATCTCGTGCGTCACCACGATCATGGTCATGCCTTCCTGCGCGAGCTTCTGCATCACGCTCAGCACTTCGCCGACGGTCTCGGGGTCGAGCGCCGAGGTGGGCTCGTCGAACAGCATCACCTCGGGCTCCATCGCCAGCGCGCGGGCAATGGCCACGCGCTGCTGCTGGCCGCCCGAGAGGTTGGCCGGGAAGTTGCCGGCCTTGTTCGCCAGGCCCACCTTTTCCAGCAGCACCATCGCGCGGGCGCGGGCCTTGTCCTCGGGCATGCCCAGCACTGTGACCGGGCCCATCGCCACGTTGTCGAGCGCCGACTTGTGCGGGAACAGCTCGAAGCTCTGGAACACCATGCCCATGCGCTGGCGCACCTTGCGCACCTGCGACTCCTGCGAGGGCAGCGCCACGCCGTCGACCAGCACGCGCCCGCCGTCGATGGTCTCCAGCGCGTTGGTGCAGCGAAGCAGCGTGGACTTGCCCGAGCCCGAGGGACCGATCAGGCACATCACCTCGCCCTTGTGCACCTGCAGCGACACGCCGCGCAGCGCCACGAAGTCGCCGTACAGCTTGCGGACGTTCTCGTACACCAGCACGGGCGGCTGGTCGGCGTTCTTGCGCGCCGGGGAAAGAGCGGTTGGGGTGGTTGCGTTCATTCCTTGACTCCGTATTTGCGGTGGATCCAGTCCACCAGCTTGGCTTGCGGGTAGCCCATGAGCCAGTAGATGACGGCCATGGCGGTGAGCATCTCCAGTACGCGGAAGGTCTGCGCACGAATCTGCATCGAGGTGTAGGCCAGCTCGCTGACGGCGATGACCGAGACCAGCGAGGTGTCCTTGAACAGCGAGATCCAGGTGCTCGCGATCACCGGCAGGATGCGGCGCGCGGCCTGCGGGATCACCACCTTGAACATCGCCTGGCGGCGCGACATGCCCATGGCGAGCGCGGCCTCCATCTGCCCCTTGCGGATCGAGTTGATGCCTGCGCGGAAGGTCTCGGCGTTGTAGGCCGCGACGTTCAGCACCAGCGCCACGAGCGCGGTGGTGATGGCCGAGAACTGCACGTCGAAGGCCATGGGCATCACGTAGAAGGCCCAGTAGATGACGAGGATCAGCGGCAGGTTGCGGAAGAACTCCACGAAGCCGAGCGAAACCGACTGCAGCAGCTTGTTGGGCGACAGGCGCATCAGCGCGAGCACGATGCCGCCGGGCACTGCCAGCAGCATCGTGAGCACGGTCAGGCCCACGGTGAGGGCGGCACCTTCGAGCAGCGCGGCGCGGTGCGTCCAGATCACGGACCAATCGAATGTCATGGCTGTGTCTTTCCTACGAGCGGCCAAGGTGCGCGAAGCGGCGATAGAGCCGGTCCACGCCCCGCGTGACGGGAAACAGGATGCAGAAGTACGCCACCATCACCGCGGTGAACACCTCCACCGGCCGGTAGCTCTGGCCGGCCACGGTTTCGGCGCGGTGCATCAGCTCGGGCACCGCGATCACGGTGGCGATGGCCGTGTCCTTGATCGCGATGGTGAGGATCGAACCGAAGGCCGGCAGCATCCGCACGATGGCCTGCGGCAGCAGCACCTTGCGCAAAATCTGCGCGCGCGACATGCCTAGCGCCAGTGCGGCGCGCGTCTGGCCCGGCCGGATCGACTCGATGCCTGCGCGGATCACCTCCGCCGCGTAGGCCGCGATGTGCAGCGTGAGCGCGACCAGCGCCGCCCAGAAGGGCGGGAAGGTCACGTTCGCGATGATCGGGAATGCGAAGTAGATCCAGATCAGCACCACCAGCACCGGAATGGCGCGCATCGAGTCGATGTAGAAGACCAGCAGCGGCCGCAGCCAGCGCGGGCCGTACAGGCGCAACAGCGCAATCACGAGCCCGGCCAGCAGGCTCGTGGCCGCGCTGACGATGCTCAGCAGCACGGTCATGCCCAGGCCGCTGGCGAAGAAGCGCCAGTTGTCCGCGATCGGCGAGAAATCGAAGTTCATGGGAATAATCCCCGTGAGGTGATGAAGGGAAGGGCGGGTGCGTTCTTCAGAACGTGACCATCACCTTCATGGCGCGCTGCCGGTCGGCGGCCAGCGCAAAGGCCTCGTGCACGCGCGACACCGGCAGTGCGTCGGTCAGCAGCGGCGACACGTCGAGCACGCCGCGGCTCAGGTAGTCGACCGCCCATGCGTACTCGCCGATGAAGCGGAAGGTGCCAACGTAGGTGAGGCTCTTCACCATGACCTGGTTGAACGGGCAGCCCTCGCTGCTGCCGTTGAGTGTGCCCACCTGCACGACGGTGCCGCGCGGGCGCGTGAGGCGGATGCAGTTGGCCAGCCCTGCGTAGTTGCCCGACACCTCGAAGCTCACGTCGACCTGGCCCTTGCCCTCGGCCAGCGCGTCCAGTGCCGCCGGGTCCTTCGCGGCGTTGATGGTCTGCGTGGCGCCCACGCGGGTGCAGGCGGCCAGCGTCTGGTCCTGGATGTCCACCGCGATCAGCCGGCTCGCGCCCGCCAGCTTCGCGGCCATGAGGATCAGGGCCCCGATGGGGCCGGTGCCGATCACCATCACGGTCTTGCCCAGCAGCGAGCCGGCCTCCTGCACCGCATGCAGCGCCACCGCCAGCGGCTCGCCGAAGGCGGCCAGTTCGAACGACAGGCCGTCGGGTACGGGCACGCACTGGCTCGCTTCCACCACCACCTGCTCGCGCATCGCGCCCTGCATGTGGGGCCACTTGCTCGCGCTGCCGAAGAAGTGCACGTTCTCGCAGTGGTTGGAAGCACCCATGCGGCAGAAGCGGCAGTGGCCGCAGGTGCGCGAGGGGTTGAGCGCCACGCGGTCGCCGGCGCGCACCGAGGTCACTTGCGCGCCCACTTCCAGCACCTGGCCCGAGGCTTCGTGGCCCGGCGTGAGCGGGGCGCGGATCAGGAAGTCGCCGACGCGGCCGTGCTGGTAGTAGTGCAGGTCGGAGCCGCAGATGCCCACGGCCTTGACGCCGACGCGCACCTGCGTGGGCGAGAGCGTTTCCGTGGGCACGTCTTCCACGCGCAGGTCGCGGGCACCGTGGATCTGGCAATTCAACATGGTGAAGATCTCGAAATGATGGGCAAGGGAGTCCCCGCGGGCCGCTCCGATGGCGGCGGCCCGAAAGACTTCGATGGGAGGTGGAGGAAGCGCCCGAAGGCGCTCGACTTACTTGAGGTTCTGCGTCATGCGCCGCTCTTCCGCGGTCAGCGCGGGCTGCATGCGCTGCGCCACCGATCGCAGCCAGTCGAGGTACACCTGCTGTTCCTTGGCCACGCCCATGCCGGACTGGATCTCGAAGATCTTGCTGTCCTGGCAGTCGTTTTCCTTCGGGAACGCGGCCAGCCCCTTCACCTTCTTGCTGATGTTGGGCCACAGCATGCGGTTGAGCGGCGCCACGTCGGAGCGCCCGGCCATCACTTCCTCGATGGGCGCGACCGAGCCTGAATTGGCCACCCCGCGCAGCTTGGCTTTCGGGAACTGCTGGCGCACCAGCGGCTCTTCGCCGGCACCCGAGAAATAGGCGATGGTGACTTCGGGCCTGTTGAAGTCCTCGAGCGTCTTCGCGCCGGTGAACTTCGGGTTGTCGGCGCGTCCGAACATGCACACGCCGGTGCTGGAGAAGGTGACGAAGTCGATGATCTTCGCGCGCTCGGCCGTCTGGTTCAGCGGGCCGATCATGATGTCCATCTGGTTGGCCACCAGCGCCGGCACCTTGGTTTCGTGGCTCACCGCCACCGGCATCATCTTCACGCCGAGCAGCTTGGCGAATTCCTTGCCCAGCATCCACGACGGGCCGGCCCAGTCTTCGCCGTCGCCGCTGGTGTTCTGCACCAGCCAGGGCGGGTTGTTGACCACGCCGACGCGCAGCACGCCGGCCTTGCGGATGGCGTCGATGCGGGGGCTGGCACCCGGCGCGGGCGGGGTCTGCGCCAGGGCCGTCGAGCCCAGGGCCGCGAGTGCCGCAGCGAACACGGCACCGCGCGATGCGCGCGCCAGGAAGGTCTTGATCTTCGTCATGCTGTCTGTCTCCTGATGTTGCTGGGATTCATGCTCACTTGAGCGTGCCGACGATGCGGGCCTCGTCCGCGTCCAGGCGCGCCTTCTGCGCCTTGGCGACCTCGCGCAGCCAGTTCAGGTACGCGGGCTGGTTCTTGTCCACCGCGAGCCCGACGGGCGAGGCCTTCTCGGTGCTCGACTGGCAGTTGTTGTCCTTCGGCAGCACGGCCAGTCCCTTGACCTTCTGCTGCAGGCCGACCCATGGCACGCGGTTGATCGGCGCGGCGTCGGCGCGGCGCGCCATGATTTCCTCGATGGGGGCGGTGGCGCCCGAACTGGCGACGGCGCGCAGCTTCGCCTTCGGGAAGCGCTCCTTGACCCAGCCTTCCTCGGCGCCGCCGGTGAAATAGGCGATCGTCACGTCGGGCTGGTTGAGGTCGTCCACAGAGGCGGCCTTGGCCAGCTTCGCGTTGTCGGCGCGACCGAACATGCACACGCTGGTGGCGGAGTAGATGACGAAGTCGACCACCTTGAGCCGCTCGGGCGTTTCGCCCAGGGGGCTGATGGTCATGTCGACCTGGTTGGCCGCGAGCACCGGCACCTTGGTCTCGTGTGAGACCGGCACGGTGCGCAGCTTCACGCCCAGCAGCTTCGCGTATTCGGTGGCCAGCAGCCAGGCCGGGCCGCTCCACGGTTCGCCCTGGCCGGTGGTGTTTTCCATCAGCCAGGGGGCGTTCTGCAGCACGCCCACGCGCAGTTCGCCGGCCTTGCGGATGGCGTCGATGCGTGGACTGGCGCCGGGCGCCGGCTGGGCGGACGCGCCACCCGCGGTAGCGGCCAGCAATGTCAGGGCGAAGCAATGCGCGGCGATGCGGCATCGCCGAAGGACGGTGGATCTCATGGTCTTGTCTCCGTGGTTCGGGTGGCGCCGGCCGGCAGGCCGGACGCCGGGTGCCTGCTCAGCGCCAGGCTTGCGCGAATTCGCTGATCACGCGCTCGATGTGCGCGCGCATGGCCTTGCGGGCCGCGTCTGCATCGCGCTCCAGCAGGGCGGTGAACACGCGCTGGTGATCGTCCTGTGACGCGCGGCGCAACGCCGGGGTATGAAAGTGGGCCTCCAGCTGCGACCAGATCGGGGCCTTGGTGTGGTCCCACACCGCGGTCACCATCTGCAGCAGCACGCTGTTGCCGGTCGACTCGGCAATGCGCAGGTGGAACAGGCGGTCGGCCGCCTCGTTGGCCTCCTTGTCGTGCATGTTCTCGCGCATCTCGGCCAGCGCGCTGTAGATGCGGTCGAGGTCGCTGTCCTTGCGGCTCTCGGCGGCCACCGCCGCGATCTCGGCCTCGATCAGGCAGCGCGCGCGCAGCAGCTCGAAGGGGCCCGGACCGGGCGACAGGGTGTAGGCCGAGGCCGGCGCCACTGCACCGGGTGCCGGCGCACAGACATAGATGCCCGAGCCGCCGCGCACTTCGACGTTGCCCTGGATCTCCAGCACGATGATGGCCTCGCGCACCAGCGTGCGGCTCACGCCGAAGCGGTCGGCCAGTGCGCGCTCGGACGGCAGGCGGTCGCCCACCTTGAATTCGCCTTCGGTGATGAGGGCGGCGATGCTGGCCGCGAGCTTCTGGTAGGAGCGGTCGGAATCCGGCTCGGTCGCAGGCAGGCGGGGGAGTTCGTGAATGGTCGCCATGTGGTGAGCCAGTCTAAAAGTGGTTCACCAATTTACCGATAGTGGTTTACCACTAGCCGGCTGCCGGCTGCCGGCCGCGCTCAGCCCTGCGCCAGGAGGCCGCCGAGCCTGTCGATGTCGATCGGCTTCTGCAGGTGGTGGTCGAACAGCCCTTCGGCCGCCTCGCCGCCCGTGTCCTCCGCCGAAAAACCCGAGATCGCGATCAACAGCTTCGGCGTGCCTTGGGTGGTGCTGGCGCGCAGCCGCCGCGCCACCTCGGTGCCCGGGAAATCGGGCAGCGTGAGGTCGATGAGCGCGGCATCGAAGCTCTCGGCGGCGGCCGTGTCCAGCGCCTGCTGCGCCGTGTAGGTGCAGCGCGCGGTGTGGCCGAACAGGCCCAGCAGTTCCTGCAGCAGGTCGGCCGCTGCCTTGTTGTCGTCGACGATCAGCACGTTCACGAGGGGTTTCTTTCCTTCAGGTTGAAGAGGGAAGTATGGCCGGCGGCTCGAGCGGCAGGTCGACCACGAAGCGCGAGCCTTCGCCCGGCGCGCTTTCCACTCCGATCTGTCCGCCATGCAGGCTCACGATCTTGTGCGTGATGTACAGGCCCAGGCCCAGCCCGGCCGCGTGCTTGCGGCTGTCCTTGGTGCGCTCGAACTGCTTGAAGATGCGCTCCTGGTCTTCGGGCGCAATGCCGATGCCCTGGTCGCGCACGGCCACCCGGGCGGTGCCTCCCATCTGCTGCACCACCATCTCGACCGGCTTGCCGCCGCCGTAGCGCAGGGCATTGGTCAGCAGGTTGGTCAGCACCTGTTCGATGCGGAACTCGTCCCACACGCCGTGCAGTTCGGCGGGCGCAATCAGCGTGATGGCCGAGCCCGCGGCTTCGGCCTGCTGGCACAGGTTCTCCACCACTGCGCGCGCCAGCGCGGCCAGGTCGACCGGCTCGGTCTTGATCGACAGCGCGTCGCGCCGCATGCGCGTGACGTCGAGCATGTCGTCGATCAGCCGCACCATGTTGCGGATCTGCCGCTGGTCGCGCTCGATCATCGCGGGCAGCCGCTCGGGCGCGAAGTTGGCGAGATTGCCCTTGGACAGGTGCAGCTGCCGCAGCTGCGCCTCGAGGTACAGCGTGTTGAGCGGCGTGCGCAGCTCGTGCGACACCATCGACATGAAGTCGTCGCGCATGCGCACAGCGCGCTCCAGTTCGTGCTGCGTCTGCTGCAGCTGCTGCACCAGCTCTTCCTGCTTGCGGTGCGCGGCAGCGAGCGATTCCATCTCGTGCCGCAGCGCCTTGCGGTGCCGGTACAGGTCGACGAACACGTGCACCTTGCTGACCACCGCATGCGGGTCCAGCGGCTTGTGCAGGAAGTCGACCGCGCCGCTCTCGTAGCCCTGGAAGGCGTAGTTCAGCTCGCGCCCGGCGGCGCTCACGAAGATGATGGGAATGTGCCGCGTGCGCTCGGTGCCGCGCATCAGCTCGGCCAGCTCGAAGCCGTTCATGCCCGGCATCTGCACATCGACGATGGCGAGCGCGAATTCATGCTCCAGCAGCAGCGCGAGAGCGGCGTCGGCCGAGGCGGCGCGGTACACGATGCGCCCCGGCGCGCGGATCAGCGCCTCCAGCGCCAGCAGGTTTTCCGGCAGGTCATCGACGATGAGCAGCTTGCTCTGGACGTCAATGTTCATGGGCGGCCTCCAGTTGAAGCAGCAAGTTGCGCAGTTCGCGCAGGGGAAGCACGTAGTCGGGAGCGTGGCGCGCTATGGCGGCTTGGGGCATGGTGGGAATCTGTGCTTCTTTCGGTTCCTGGACGGCGGTAAGTCCACCGGCCAGATGGATGCGGCGCAGGCCCTCGGCGCCGTCTTCGTTCGCGCCGGTCAGCAGAAAGCCGGCGAGGGCAGGGCCGTAGGCGTCGGCGGCGGAGGCCATCAGCACGTCGATGGACGGCCGCGAGAACAGCACCGGCGGCTCGCAGCTCAGCGAGAAGGTGCGCTCGCGCTCGATCGACAGGTGATAGCCGGGCGGCGCGAAGTAAAGGCTGCCGGCCGCCAGCGGCATCTTGTCGGCGGCCTCGTGCACCGGAATAGGCAGGCGCTGCGCGAAGATCTCGGCGAGGTGGCTCTCGTGCCCCTCGGGCAGGTGAAGGACCACCGCCATCGGAGTATGCCAACCAGCGGGCAGGCCATGCAGCAGCGCGGAGAGCGCATCGATGCCGCCGGCCGAGGCGCCGAGCACCACGGCGTCCACGCGCTTGCGAACGGGTGAGCGAAGGTGGCGGTTCATGTGGCCTTGCGGTAGATGCGCTCGGCACGCGCATGCGTGTCGAAACGGTTGGAGTAGCCCGAGAAGTCGATGCTTTCCTTCGAGCCCAGCCCGAGAAAGCCGCGATGCGACAGCGACTCGTGGAACAGGCCCAGCGCCCTGTCCTGCAGCTCCCGGTTGAAGTAGATCAGCACGTTGCGGCACGACACCAGCTGGGTTTCGGCGAACACGCTGTCGGTGGCCAGGCTGTGGTCGGCAAAGATCACGTCGGCGCACAGCGAAGGGTCGAAGCGCGCGGCGTCGTAGGCGGCGGTGTAGTAGTCGGAGAACGCGCTGCGTCCGCCCGCGCGCTGATAGTTTGCGGTGTAGCCGCGGATCGCCTCCAGCGGAAAGATGCCCAGCCGCGCCTTCTCCAGCGAAGCGGGGTTGATGTCGGTGGCGTAGATCTGCGTGCGCGAGAGCAGGCCTTCCTCGCGCAGCAGGATGGCCAGCGAGAACACTTCCTCGCCCGTGCTGCAACCCGCCACCCAGACCTTGACGGAAGGGTAGGTGTGCAGGATAGGCACCACATGCTCGCGCAAGGCCAGGAAGTAGGCCGGGTCGCGGAACATCTCGCTCACCGGGATCGTCAGGAACTGCAGCAGCCGGCCGAACAGCAATGGCTCGCGCAGCACCCGTTCCTGCAGCGCCGAGATGCTCGGCAGCCCGAGTTGCTCGAGCGCATGCAGCACGCGGCGCTTCTGCGAGGCCACGGTGTAGTTGCGGAAGTCGTAGCTGTACTTCAGGTAAATGGCTTCCATCAGCAGGCGCAGCTCGATCTCCGTGTCGCTCAGCGGGTGCAGCGGCGGCGTCTGCGCAGCCTGCGATGTGCCGGGGCGTGTGGTCACAGGCGCTCCATCTTCGGCATCCACACGCGCAGCAGCGAGAACAGGCGTTCCAGGTCCACCGGCTTGGCGAGGTAGTCGTTGGCGCCGGCAGCCAGGCATTGCTCGCGGTCGTCCTTGGTGGCCTTGGCGGTGATGGCGATCACCGGCATCTTCTCGAAGCGCGGGTCGCCGCGCAGGCGGCGCGTGGCTTCGAGGCCGTCCATCTCCGGCATCATCACGTCCATCAGCACGAGGTCGATCTCGCTGACCTGGTCGAGCCGCTCCAGCGCCTCGCGGCCGTTGCGGCCGATCTCCACGATGGCGCCGCGTTGCTCCAGCGCGCTGGTCAGCGCGAAGATGTTGCGCACGTCGTCGTCCACCAGCAGGATGGTGCGGCCCTCGAAGATGCGGTCGCGCCCGCGCGCCGTCTTCAGCATGCCCCGGCGCTCGCTGGACAGCTCTGCCTCCACCTTGTGCAGGAACAGCGTCACCTCGTCGAGCAGGCGCTCCGGCGAGCGGGCGCCCTTGATGATGATCGAGCGCGAATAGCGCTGCAGCTCGGCTTCTTCGTCGCGCGTAAGGTTGCGCCCGGTGTAGACGATGACCGGCGGGAACGACACGATCTCTTCAGCTGCCATGGCCTTGAGCAGCTCGCTGCCCTGCATGTCGGGCAGCTTCAGGTCGGTGATCATGCAGTCGAACACGCGGGTGCGCAGCAGCTCCAGCGCTTCCTCGCCGGAGCCGACGGCAACGATCTCGATGTCCTCGTCGCCGATGAGCCGGATGACGCTCTCGCGCTGCAGCTCGTCGTCTTCCACCAGCAGCACGACCTTGACCTTCTGCGTGAGCTTTTCCTCCAGCCGGCCGAACACCTTCCTCAGCTCGTCGCGCGTGGCCGGCTTCAGCGCATAGCCGATGGCGCCCATCTGCAGCGCCGCGCTCTGCGCGTTCTCGGCGGCGGACACCACGTGGATCGGAATGTGGCGCGTGTGCGGCGAGTCTTTCAGCCGCTGCAGCAGGCCGAGCCCGGTGCTGTCGGGCAGGCGCATGTCGAGCAGGATCGCGTCGGGCAGGAACTGCGTGGCCAGCTCGAAGCCGTCGGCCGCGCCATGCGCCACCAGGCAGCGGTAGCCCAGCTCGTGCGCCAGGTCGTAGAGGATGTGCGCGAACTGCGGCTCGTCCTCGATCACGAGCACGCGGCGCACCTGGTCGCGCGGGAGGCTGCGGTCGTCGGCGAACTGCGGTGCGGGCACCGGGGGAGGGGGCTTTGGCGCCGGCGGCGCAGCGGAAGGCACGGACGGTGCAGGTGCAGGTGCAGGCCGGGGCGTGTAGACCGACGACGACTGTTGCGGCAGCCCCGGCGAAGCCTGCGGCGCCTTCGCCGGCAGTTGCAGCGTGAAGGTGCTGCCCCGGCCCGGCTCGCTCTGCACCGTGAGCGTGCCGCCCAGCAGCTGCGTGAGGTCGCGCGAGATCGACAGGCCCAGCCCGGTGCCGCCGTAGCGCCGGCTGGTGGTGCCGTCGGCCTGGCGGAAGGCCTCGAAGATCAGCTCGTGCTGCTGCGCATCGATGCCGATGCCCGAGTCGGAGACCGCGAAGGCGGCGCCACCGTCCGACGTCGGCGAAACGACCAGCGCCACTTCGCCGCTGTCGGTGAACTTGAGCGCGTTCGACAGCAGGTTCTTGAGGATCTGCTCGACCCGGTGCCGGTCGGTGACCAGCGAGGCTGGCGCGTCGGGCCGCACCTCGAGCCGGAAGCCCAGGTTCTTCTGCATCGCCAGCGGGCCGAAGGTGCTCTCCAGGCTGCGGGCCAGCTTGGCGAGCGCGACGTCTTCGGGCACCACTTCGAGCTTGCCGGCCTCGACCTTCGCGATGTCGAGGATGTCGTTGATCAGCACCAGCAGGTCGTTGCCCGACGAGTAGATCGACTCCGCGAACTTCACCTGCTCCAGCGTGAGGTTGCCCTGCGGGTTGTCGCCCAGCAGCTTGGCGAGGATGAGCGCGCTGTTGAGCGGCGTGCGCAGCTCGTGCGACATGTTGGCGAGGAACTCCGACTTGTAGCGGCTGGCGCGCTGCAGCTCGTCGGCGCGGTCCTCCAGGTCGCGCTGCACGCGGCGCAGCGCGGTGTTGCGCTGGTCCAGCGCCTCGGTGCGTTCGGAGAGCTGGCTGTTGGTCTGCTCCAGTTCGGCCTGCTGGTTCTCCAGCATGGCCTGCGAGGCATGCAGGGCGCGCGACTGTTCTTCGAGCTCTTCGTTGGCGGTGCGCAGTTCTTCCTGCTGCACCTGAAGTTCCTCGTTGAGCTGCTGGGTCTGGGCAAGAACGTCCTGCAGCTGCTCGCGGTAGCGCGCCGCCGCCAGCGAGCTGCCGATGTCGTCGGCCACCGTGTCGATGAGCTGGCTGCCGCGCTCGTCCAGCGTGCCGGGCAGGCCGAGCTCGACCACGCCGTTGACCATGCCGGCGCTGGCAACGGGCACCAGCAGCACGGCCTTGGGCGACATCTCGCCCAGGCCCGAATTGACCTTCAGGTAGTCGGCATCGACCGGGTCGAGCAGCATGCGGCGCCGCTCGGCCGCGGCCTGGCCCACCAGGCTCTCGGTGGGGGAAAAGACCTGCGGCATCGCCTCGGCCGAGCTCGAAAAGCCATAGCTCGCCGCCCGACGCAGCGGACCGTGGCGCTCGCGCACATACATCGCGCCGACCGACGTGCCCAGGTAGCGCGAGAAGAACGCGAGGATCTTGCGGCCCATGTCCGGTGCGCTGAGTTCGCCTACCAGCTCTCCCACGAGCTCGGTCTGTGCGCTGCGCAGCCAGGCCTCCTGGGCGAGCCTGTCCGCGTGCTCGGCCTGCTCCTTCAGCACCACGTCGTAGCTGTCGGACAGCAGCACCAGCTGGCGCCGCCCGAAGTAGGCCGCCAGCCCGGTGATGACCAGCGTGAACAAGAGGAACAGGCCGACCACCCACCATGCGGTGCGGTTGGCGTCGTTGTTGCGCTGGAAGCGCAGGGCCTGCTCGGTTTCCATGAACGCCGTGAACTCGGCGCGCATGGCGTCGGCCAGCCGCTTGCCCTGGCCCAGGCGCACCTCGAGCTGGGGGGCCGGGCCGGCACGGCGCGCGGCGATCAGCTGGGCGGCCAGCTCGTTCCAGTTGCTCTGGATGGCGGCGATGCGGTCGACGCGTTCCACCTGCTGGCGGTTGTCCGACACCAGCTTGCGCAGCGTGGCCGTGTCGCCGTTGATGCGGGGCAGGGCGCTCTGGTAGGGCTCCAGGAAGGCGTCGTCGCCTGTGAGAAGGAAGCCGCGCATGCCGGTCTCCATGTCGACGCTCTGGTGCTGCAGCTCGCTGGCGACACGGGTGACGCGGTCGGTGTGCTCGACCCAGCCGATGGTCGACAGCAGGAAGAGGATCAGCCCGACGAACACCACCGCACCGAACACGCCGCCGATCAGCGGGAGCTTGAGGTTGCGGCTCAGCAGACGCTCGAAGTCGTCGGGGTCGATCGCGGTGGGAGTTTTCATCAGGCGCATTTGTAAGCAAAACCTATCGAGTCTTGCCGATAAATCGGGGGAGCCCTGTCGGAGAAGGACCCGTCGCAATTTTGACGTGCGCGAGGAAGCCTCATCGTCGGCACCCCTGTGGCTATACTGTGAATTCATACAGCATTGCCAGATGGGCTCCACACCCTCCAACCCGCAGAATGACGCGGCCACCGTTGCCGCACATGTCGTTTCCGTCAAGGCCCTGTGCGCCTTCGGTGCGAAGGCGGGCGACCTCGACCTGCGGTTCGTGCCCGCGCCCAGCGCGCTCGAAGGCATGGCAGGCCACGCGCTGGTGCAGCACCGGCGCGATCCCGAGCACTACGCCTGCGAAGTCGGGCTCGAAGCCACTTGCGGTGCGGTCCGGGTGCGCGGCCGGGCCGACGGTTATGAAGCGCACAAGGCCCGCGTCGAAGAGATAAAAACCTTCCGCGGCGACTTCGACGCCATCCGTGGCAACCACCGCGCGCTGCACTGGGCGCAGGCCCGCACCTACGGCTGGATGCTGTGCGAGCTGGACGGCCACGACGAAATGACGGTGGCGCTGGTGTACCTCGACCTCGCCACCGGCGACGAGACGGTGCTCGAAGAGCATCACACCCGCGAAGCGCTGCGGGAGCACTTCGAACTGCTGTGCGGGCGCTACAGCGCCTGGGCCGTGAGTGAAGCCGGCCACCGCGCCGCGCTCGACGAAACATTGGCCCGGCTCGAATTTCCGCATCGCAACTTCCGCACGGGCCAGCGCGAACTGGCCGAGGCCGTCTACCGCGCGGCCATGGGCGGGCGCTGCCTCATGACGCAGGCACCCACGGGCATCGGCAAGACGCTGGCCACCATCTTCCCGCTGCTCAAGGCCCGCGCCGCGCGCAGGATCGACAAGGTGTTCTTCCTCACCGCCAAGACCTCCGGCCGCCCGGTGGCGCTCGACGCGCTGCGCGTGCTCGACAGGGGGCAGGGCCAGGGCCGGCTGCGCGTGCTCGAACTCGCCGCCCGCGAGAAGGTCTGCGAATACCCCGACCGCGCCTGCCACGGCGATGCCTGCCCGCTCGCCAGGGGCTTCTACGACCGCCTGCCAGCCGCACGCGAGCAGGCCGCGCAGGTGGCGTGGCTCGACCGCGAAGCCTTGCGCCACATCGCGCTCGTGCACGAGGTGTGTCCCTATTTCCTCGCGCAGGAAATGGCGCACTGGGCCGACGCCATCGTCGGCGACTACAACTATTACTTCGACAGCAGCGCCTTCCTCTACGCCACCATGCGCGACGCCGACTGGCGCGTGGCCGTGCTGGTGGACGAGGCCCACAACCTGCTGGAGCGCTCGCGCGGCATGTACACCGCGCAGCTCGAAGGCGCGGCGCTCGAAGAGGCGCACCGAGTCGCGCCGGCCGCGCTGCGCGATCCGCTGGCCCGGCTGTTCCGCGAATGGGACACGGTGCAGCAGGCCCAGGTGGCCGACTACGAAACCGGCGACGAGATTCCCGAGCGCTTCCTGCGCACCCTGCAGGCTGCCAACACCGCCATGGCCGAGTACTTCGCCGCCACGCCCGATGCTTCGCAGGGGCCGCTGCAGCGCTTCTTCTTCGACGCGCTGCACTTCGCCCGGCTGGCCGAGGCCTTCGGCGACCACTCGGTGTTCGAGCGCACGCTGGGTGCGGCGCAGCAGGATCGCGGCCTCGCCATTCGCAACCTCGTGCCGGCGCCATTCCTGGAGGCGCGCTTCGGCGATGCGGTGTCGGTCACCTGCTTCTCGGGCACGCTGTCGCCCTTCGAGTTCTACCGCGATGCGCTCGGCCTGCCCGAAGGCACCGCGCTGCTCGACGTGGCTTCGCCCTTCAACAGCCAGCAGCTGCGCGTCGAGGTGGCGATGCATGTGTCGACGCGCTTCCGCGACCGTGCGGGGTCGCTGCGCAACGTGGCGGACATCATCGGCGCGCAGTTCGAGCGGCTGCCCGGCAACTACCTGGCCTTCTTCAGCAGCTTCGACTACCTCGAGAAAGCCTGCGCCGCCTTCTCGCTGCGGCATCCTGGCGTGCCGGTGTGGGCGCAGACGCGCGGCATGCGCGAGGCCGACCGCCACGGCTTCATCGCGCGCTTCGAGGAGGGCGGGCAAGGCATCGGCTTTGCGGTGCTTGGCGGCGCGTTCGGCGAGGGCATCGACCTGCCGGGAAGCCGCCTGATCGGCGCCTTCGTGGCCAGCCTGGGCCTGCCGCAGTACAACGAACTCAACGAGATCACGCGCGAGCGCATGCAGACGCGCTTCGGCAAGGGCTACGAGTACACCTACCTGTACCCGGGCCTGCAGAAGGTGGTGCAGGCGGCCGGCCGCGTGATCCGCACCGAACAGGACCGTGGCGTGCTGCACCTGCTCGACGACCGCTTCGCGCGTGCAGAAATCCGGGAGCTGCTGCCGCGCTGGTGGCATGTGCAACTGGGCGGAGGCGATGAAGAAGATGCGCGCAGCTAGACGCCTCGAACACGCCGGCCAGCCTGACCTCTTCGGCGAGGCGCCCGTGGCCGCCATCGAGGGGCTGCGCTATGAAAGCGGGTTCCTGTCGCCCGAAGAAGAGGCGGCGTTGCTGCACATCGTCCAGGGCCTGCCGCTCAGGGAGATGCGCTACAAGGAATACACGGCGCGGCGGCGCGGCACCAGCTTCGGCGGCAGCTACGACTTCGACACCAACCGCCTCAAGCCCGGCCCGCCGCTGCCCGAGGCATTGCACCCGCTGCGGGCCAAGGCGGCCGCATGGGCCGGCCTCGCGCCCGAAGACCTCACCCACATGCTCATCGCCGAATACCGGCCTGGCACGCCGCTCGGCTGGCACCGCGACGTACCGGACTTCGAGGACATCGTCGGCATCTCGCTGCTCGGCGATGCAGTCATGCAGTTCAGGCCGTATGCGCCCGGCGCGGCGGCCTCGCGACCGAGCACGCTGGAGTTTCTTGTCGAGCCGCGCTCGATCTACATGCTGCGCGGTCCGGCACGGTGGGCGTGGCAGCACGCCATCGCGCCGACCGAGGCATTGCGCTATTCGATCACGCTGCGCACGCGAAGAAGATCGCCTGGGCCGTGATCGCGGCCGTCATCGCGTGCCGCCGCCGCGGCGCGCCTGCAGCTGGTTGCCTGCGCCGACGTGACTCTCGCGGTCGTGCCGGCTTTCCGGCGTGCGGCGCGGCTCGTTCCTTGGCGTGGTGGGCTGATTGCCCGCCTTGTTGTGCTGCGTGGGCACGGTGTCGTGCTCGTCGGTGGTGATGGCGTCGGGGTTGTGTTTCGGGTGCTGCCTGTGGCTCGTCATGGGGCTTCCTGGGTAGGGGTGGACAAGACATCCATTTGTCCTGCGGCCGATGGAGGATGCCTGTGGGAACGGACCGACCCCGTGCGTCGTCCAAGCCGCGCGGCAGCCGGTCGACGCACGCCATGGGGTGGAAGACAGACTTCGCTGACGCGCAGCGCGTGCGTCTTCTTACCCCTTGCGCGCGCCGTGCGCCCAGCATGGGGGGCTTCTCAACCCGCAGGAGCAATGCCATGCCAAGAGGCGACAAGTCGTCCTACACGGACAAGCAGAAGCGAAAGGCCGAACACATCGAAGAGGGCTACGAGCACCGCGGTGTGGGCAAGGGCGAGGCCGAGCGCCGCGCCTGGGCCACGGTGAACGCCGAGACAGGCGGCGGCAAGAAGTCGGGTTCCGGCCGCGGCAAGGCGGAGAACCACGGCCCCTCGCGCAAGGGCGGGCGCCTGGGCGGCGCTGCCGCCGCCCACCGCACCGCGGCCGAACGCTCGGCCTCGGCGAAGAAGGCCGCCGCCACGCGCAAGCGCAACGCCGAAAAGCGCGGCTGAGCGGGGTGAAGAGGAACCCCGCCTGAACGTGCGAGTTCCGCGGCCTCCTGAAACCAGCCATCGGGCATGTCCGAAAATCGGATTTCTCCTCGGGAAGCCGCGAAAACCGGACATTCCTGACCTGTTTCTGGCGCCAGCCGGACGACTTGCGATTTCCCGCCACCCGGCAGTGGACGCGGGTTGCCGGCTTGTTCGGCGACGCTGCGCCGAACGCGGCTTCTATGCCGTCCAACATCGGGCAACCGGCGGTCATTCCGCCGCCGTTTTCGTCGTTTGCCGCGCCTTCGACGCGTCGATACGATCCCGCGCCTTGCCCTTCACGAAAGGACCGCGCGAGTGCCCATCACCACAGCTTCTTCCCCTGGCTCCGATGCCAATGCACGCTGGCAGCAACGCAGCCGGCGCCATGTCTGGCATCCCTGTACGCAGAGCATCCGCCTCGAAGCGGTGCCGCCGCTGCCCATTGCGCGCGGCGACGGCGTGTGGCTCTTCGACGCCGAAGGCCGCCGCTACATGGATGCCACCAGCTCGTGGTGGGTCAATCTCTTCGGCCATGCGCATCCGGCGATCAACGCCGCGCTCAAGGACCAGCTCGACAAGCTGTCGCACGTGATGCTCGCGGGCTGCACGCACGCGCCGGCGGTGGAACTGGCCGAGCGCCTGTCCGCGCTGACGGGCCACGCGCTCGGCCATTGCTTCTACGCGTCCGACGGCGCCTCGGCCGTGGAGATCGCGCTGAAGATGAGCTTTCATGCCTGGCGCAACGCCGGGCGCGGCGGAAAGCGGCGCTTCGTGGCGCTGAAGCGGGGCTACCACGGCGAGACCCTGGGCGCCTTGCACGTGACCGACGTGCCGGTGTTCCGCGATGCCTATGCGCCCTTGCTCGCTGATGCACACCTCGTCGCCTCGCCGGATGCGCGCAACGCCCGGCCCGGCGAGGACGCGGCCGCCGTCGCGCGCCGCGCCGCCGCCGAGCTCGAAGCGCTGCTGGCCGAGCAGCACGACACCATCGCCGCAGTGATCGTCGAGCCGCTGGTGCAATGCGCCACCGGCATGGCGATGCACGACCCCGAGTACCTGCGTCGGCTGCGCGCCCTGTGCGATCGCCATGGGGTGCACCTCATCGCCGACGAGATCGCGGTGGGCTGCGGGCGCACCGGCAGCTTCTTCGCGTGCGAGCAGGCCGGCATCTGGCCCGACTTCCTGTGCCTGTCGAAAGGCATCAGCGGCGGCTACCTGCCGCTGGCGCTGGTGATGACGCGCGACGCCATCTACGAAGGCTTCGTCGACGACGACGCGGCGCGCAGCTTCCTGCATTCGCATTCCTACACCGGCAATGCACTGGCCTGCCGCGCGGCAATTGCCACGCTGGATCTTTTCGAGAGCGAGGATGCGCTGCAATGCAACCGCGGCCGTGCCGCGCGCCTGCTGCGGCACTTGCGCGGCGGGCTTGCAGGGCAGGCGGTCGATCATCTGCGGCAGCGCGGAATGATCACGGCCTTCGACGTGCGCGAGCCGGGCGCGCGTTTCGCCGAACGCTTTCACCTGGCGGCGCGCGCGCACGGGCTGCTGATGCGGCCGATCGGCAACACCGTGTACCTCATGCCGCCGTACACGATCGGCGACGGCGAGATCGATCAGCTGGTCGACGGCACGCTGGCCACGCTGAAAGCCGTCATGGCCACGAACCAGGAAGAAGGAGCCCGCGATGTCGCGCTTGCTTGACCGCCTGCAGGGCGAGATCCACGCGCTCGACGCGCAGTCGCTGCGCCGCCGCCGGCAGATCGCCGAAACCGCCTGCGCGCCCGAGCAGATCCTCACGCTGGCCGGCGCCACCGCGCCGCGCACCATGCTCGGCTTCAGCAGCAACGACTACCTCGGTCTTGCCGCGCACCCCGCGTTGGCGAAGGCATGGGCCGAAGGCGCCGCGCTGTACGGCACGGGCAGCGGTGGTTCGCACCTGATCCTTGGCCACTCGCGCGCCCACGCGCAGCTCGAGGAGCGGCTCGCCGAGTGGATGGCACCTTTCATCCCCGAAGCGCGGAGCCTGTTCTTCTGCACGGGCTACATGGCCAACCTCGCCGTGCTGTCGGCGCTCGGCGGCGCCGAGGCGGTCATCTTCTCGGAAGCACTCAACCATGCCTCGCTGATCGACGGCGCCCGGCTGGCCAAGGCGCGCGTCGAGCGCTATCCGCACTGCGGCGTGGCCGCGCTCGACGCGCAGCTCGCCGCCTGCGACGCGCCCGTGAAGCTCATCGTCAGCGATGCAGTGTTCAGCATGGACGGCCACATCGCACCCGTGGCCGAACTGCTCGCGCTGGCCGAGCGGCACGATGCCTGGCTGGTGATCGACGACGCGCACGGCTTCGGCGTGCTCGGCGCCACGGGGCGCGGCGTGCTCGAAGCCATGGGCTTGCGCTCGGAGCGGCTGGTGCTGATCGGCACGCTGGGCAAGGCCGCGGGCGTGTCGGGCGCCTTTGTGGCGGCGCATCGCACCGTCGTCGACTACCTGGTGCAGCGCGCGCGGCCGTACATCTTCACCACGGCCGCACCGCCGGCCATCGCGCACGCGCTGCTCGCGAGCCTGGCGCTGATCGAGGGCGAGGAGGGCACCGAACGCCGTTCACGGCTGCGGGAACGCATCGCGCAATTGCGCCGGGGCCTGACCGCCGTGCTGCCAGCGGACGGCAGCGCATGGCTGCCCGAGTCGCCCACCGCGATCCAGCCGCTGATCGTCGGCGACAACGCGCGCGCGATGCGCACCATGGCGCAGCTCGATGCGCGCGGCCTGCGCGTCGGCGCGATCCGCCCGCCGACCGTGCCCGCCGGCACCGCGCGGCTGCGCATCGCGCTGTCGGCCAGCCACGGCGAAGCCGACGTCGCCCGGCTCGTCGATGCATTGGGCGATGCGCTGGCGCAGCCCTGGAAGGAGGCCGCATGAACTGGTTCGTCACCGGCACCGACACGGGCATCGGCAAGACGCTGGTCAGCAGCGCCATGCTGAGCCTGCTGGCCGGCTCCGGCCTGCGCGCGGTCGGCATGAAGCCGGTGGCCGCAGGGCTCGAAGAACGCGACGGCGAATGGCGCAACGAAGACGTGGAGCAGCTGCGCGCGGCCGGCAACGTCGACGCGCCACTGGCGCTGCGCAGCCCGTACCTGCTGCGCGCGCCGATGTCGCCGCACCTGGCGGCCAGGGAAGAGGGCGTGCACATCACGCTGCGGCCGATGCTCTCGGCCTTCGCGGAACTCTCGGCGCGCGCCGATGCCGTGGTGGTCGAAGGCGTCGGTGGCTTCTGCGTGCCGTTCGGCGACGACCTCGACAGCGCCGACCTCGCCGTGGCGCTGGGCCTGCCCGTGATCCTCGTGGTCGGCCTGCGGCTGGGTTGCCTCAACCATGCGCTGCTGAGCGCCGAGGCGGTTCGCGCGCGGGGCCTCGTGCTGGCGGGCTGGGTGGCGAGCGTTGTCGATCCCTCGATGCTGGCGCCGCAAGCCAACCTGCAGGCGCTGCGTGCCCGGCTCGGCGCGCCGCTGCTCGGCGTGGTGCCGCATCTGCAGCAACCCGGCGCCGCGCAGGCCGCGCGCCACATCGACTTGCGTGCACTGCGCGCGACGGCGGCCCATGCCGCGCGCCGTGCCGCGGCGGAGGAATCAGCCGCGCTGGCCTGATTCGACGAGCCGCTTGGCTCGCACGCCGCCCTGGCGCTCCAGCATCCAGCCCGGGTACTCGGCCGGCAGCGCGCTCACCTTGTCCAGCGCGGCCAGCTCGTCGCCCGTGAGCTTGATGGCCGTGGCGGCGATGTTGTCGTCCAGCTGCTCGGCGCGCTTGGCACCGACGATCACGCTGGTCACCACCTGCTGGTGCAGCAGCCACGCCAGCGCGATCTGCGCGACCGAAACCTTGCGCGCTTCGGCCAGCTGGCGCATCACGTCGATGCAGTCGTAGGCGCGCTCGACGTTCACCGGCGGAAAGTCGAAGGTGGTGCGGCGGCTGCCTTTTTCCGCCTGCGTGTCGCGGCCGTACTTGCCGCTCAGCAGGCCGCCCGCGAGCGGGCTCCAGACCATCAGGCCGACGTTTTCGCTGCGCAGCATGGGCGCCAGCTCGCGTTCCAGGTCGCGCCCGGCGATGGTGTAGTAGGCCTGCAGCGACTCGAAGCGCGCGAGCCGGTCGCGCTCGGCGATGCCCAGCGCCTTCGCGATCTGCCAGGCCGCCCAGTTCGACACGCCCACGTAGCGCACGTGGCCCTGGCGCACGAGGTTGTCGAGCGCGTGCACGGTTTCCTCGATGGGCGTGATGGGGTCGAAGCCGTGGATCTGGTACAGGTCGATGTGGTCGAGCTGCAGGCGCTGCAGGCTGGCCTTGACACCGTCCATGATGTGGAAGCGCGAGGCGCCCGCGGAGTTGACGCCCTTGCTGCCGGTTTCGCCGAGCACCTTGGTGGCCAGCACGAAACTGTCGCGCGGCACCTTGAGGTTCTTCAGCGCCTGGCCGGTGATGACTTCCGACTGCCCTTCGGAGTACACGTCCGCCGTGTCGATGAAGTTGATGCCGGCGTCGAGCGCGCGGCCGACCAGCCCTTCGGCCTCCGACTGCTGCAGGTTGCCGATCTGGCCCCAGATGCCGGAGGAGCCGCCGAAGGTCATGGTGCCGAGGCACAGTTCGGAAACCAGGAGGCCGGTGCGGCCGAATTTGCGGTATTGCATGGAGAGGTTCCTTTGCGTTGGAGGCAGGCGCCGAAAGGGGCCGACAAGCCCGGGCGACTGCGGAAAAGTATCCCGCCGGCGCCTGGCCCATGGCGAGTGCGTTCCTGCAAAGTATTTGCCTGATTCTCCAGACCTCCCGCGTGGCGCGTGCGAATCCGATGGAGGAGCGCTAAGCTTCGAACCGCTCATTCCTCCATGGTGGCCGCCCCTTTGGCCCCCAACCATGACAAGGCCTCGAACATGTCCGACGAAACACCCGAAATCGCCGCCGTCATCGCCCAGCCGATGCCGCTGGAGCCCGAACTCGACGAAGCCCGCAAGGAACTGGTGGCGCTGATCGAGCACATCACGCGCGGGCAGGACGGCACCGTCATCACCGCCGTGCCCGGCCTGCAGGTGTTCTGCATCAGCAAGCCCGAAGGCCCCAAGCACGCCTTCGCGTCTCCGGCGCTGGGCCTGATCGCGCAGGGTTCCAAGCGGATCATCGTGGGCGACGACATCTACGTGTACGACCCGATGCACTACCTCGTCACCTCGGTCGACCTGCCGGTGTGCGGCCAGGTGTGCGTGACGAGCGAGAAGGAGCCTTACCTCGGCGTGCGGCTGGAACTGGCCCTCGACGAAATCGGCGAGCTCATCGGCGACGAGAAGCTGCCCGCCAAGGCCAATGCGCCAGCCTCGCGCGGCATGTACGTCAACCGCATCGCCATGCCGGTGCTCGAACCCGTGCTGCGCCTGCTGCGGCTGCTCGATACGCCGGAAGACGTGCCGATCATGGCGCCGCTCATCAAGCGCGAGATCATGTACCGCCTGCTGGTCAACGGCGAGGGCGCGCGGCTGCGGCAGATCGCGCTGCAGGACAGCCACACCCAGCGCATCGCGAAAGCCATCAGCGCGCTGCGCGTCAACTACGCGCAGTCGCTGCGGGTGGAAGACATGGCGCGGGCGGTGCACATGAGCGTGTCGTCGTTCCATCACCACTTCAAGGCCGTCACCGCGATGAGCCCGCTGCAGTACCAGAAGCAGCTGCGCCTGCAGGAGGCGCGCCGGCAGATGCTGATCGCCGGCGCCGACGTGGCGAGCGCCGCGCACAACGTGGGCTACGAAAGCCCGTCGCAATTCGCACGCGAGTACGGCCGCATGTTCGGCGCGCCGCCGCTGCGCGACAAGCGCCGCTGGCTCGGCGAGGCGGGCAACGACGCGATGGGGGCGGCCTCGATGGAGGCTGCGTGAACCGGACGGGCTGCATGGCCGGCGCGCCGCCGCATGGCTGATTCGAAGATCGCCATCTATGGCGCCATCGGCGCCAACGTGGCGATCGCGGTCACCAAGTTCATCGTCGCGGGCATCACCGGCAGCTCGGCCATGCTGTCGGAAGGCATCCACTCGGCAGTCGACACCTTCAACGGCGTGCTGCTGCTGGTGGGCCTGCGCCTGAGCAAGCGGCCCGCGACCGCCGAGCACCCGTTCGGGCACGGCAAGGAGCTGTACTTCTGGAGTCTCATCGTCGCGGTGCTGATCTTCGGGCTGGGCGGCGGCGTGTCGTTCTACGAAGGCATCCAGCACATCCGCCAGCCCGAGCCGATGCGCGACCCGACATGGAATTACGTGGTGCTTGCGGCGGCGGCGCTGTTCGAGGGCACGAGCTTCCTCGTCGCATTGAGGCAGTTCCGCGCGCAGGCCCGCGGCGTGCCGTTCTGGGAGGCGCTCGACCGCAGCAAGGACCCGACCACCTATACCGTGCTGGCCGAAGACTCGGCCGCGCTGGTGGGACTGGCGGTGGCCGCGCTGGGCATCTGGTCCAGCCATGCACTGGACATGCCGGTGCTCGACGGCGTGGCCTCGGTCGTCATCGGCGTACTGCTCGCGGGCGTGGCAGTGTTGCTCATCGCGCAGTCGCGCGGGCTGCTGATCGGGGAGGGCGTGCGCCCGGAAACCGCAAAGGCGATCCGTGCGGTGGTGATGGAGCAGCCCAGCGTGGAAGGCGTGGGCCGAGTGCTTTCGATGTACGTCGGCCCCGACGAGGTGCTCGTGGTCGTCGATGTCGACTTCAAGGACGACACGCCCACCGGGGACGCGGCCGATGCCATCGCGGCGATCGAGAAGCAGGTGCGCGCGCGCTTCCCCATGATCAGGCGGATCTTCGTCGAGGCGAGCGACGCGCCCGGAGGCGATGCCCACGCCGATAGGACGGGCGGCGCCCGATAGCACCTGCCGCGGTTTCGCGCGTTGCCCCTGCCATGCAGGTTTCGCGGAATTTCGCTATTGTTTTGTTCGCTGCAGCAACACGGAGTAATGCATGCTTTGGCAAAAGAAGCTGGCACGATGGAGCGACGTGGTCCGCGAACGCGCCAACCTGCCTGTGCGGCTTACCTTGTGGGACGGCCAGTCCTACGACTTCGGCACCTTCAGCGGGCCCTCGGTCACGCTGCACGTGAAGACGCCCGCCGCGCTGCCGCTGATGCTGCATCCCACGCTCGACAACCTCGGCGAGGCCTACGTCAAGAGCAAGATCGACATCGAGGGCAAGCTCAGCGACGTCATCGACATCGCCTACGGCCTCGCCAGGACGTCGATCGACAAGCACGGCGGGGCGCTGCGGAACATGGCGCGCCATTTCGCGCACACGAGGTCGTCGGACAGGAAGTCCGTCCAGTACCACTACGACGTCTCCAACGAGTTCTATCGGCTGTGGCTCGATCCGAACATGGTCTATTCATGCGCCTACTTCGAGAACGGCGACGAGGACTTGGCCACTGCGCAACTGAAGAAGATAGACCACATCCTCACCAAGATCGAACTGAAGCCGGGCCAGACGCTGCTCGACATCGGCTGCGGCTGGGGCGCTCTGGCGATCCGTGCGGCGCAGAAGTTCGGCGCGCGCTGCGTGGGGGTGACGCTCTCTCGGAACCAGCTGGAGCTGGCGACCGAACGCGTGAAGGCCGCCGGCCTGCAGGACCGCATCGAGATCCGCCTGCAGGACTACCGCGACGTGACCGGCCGGTTCGACCGCATCACCAGCGTCGGCATGTTCGAGCACGTGGGCCGCAGGAACCTGCCTGCGTACTTCAGGCGCGTGCAGGAGCTGCTTGCAGACGACGGCGTGGTGATGAACCACGGCATCACCTCGTCCGACCCCGCCGGCGGCGGCATGTCGTACGGCGGCGGCGACTTCATCGACCGCTACGTGTTCCCCAACGGCGAGCTGCCGCACATCAGCCTCGCGCTGCAGGCCATGCAGCAGGGCGGCCTCGAAGCCTTCGACGTGGAGAACCTGCGCCGCCACTATGTGCGCACGCTGCGCTGCTGGAGCGACGCCTACGAAGCCAACAGCGAGAAGGCGCGCGCGTTCGTCGACGAAGAAAAATTCCGTATCTGGCGCATCTACCTCGCGGGCTGCGCCTATGCCTTCGAGAACGACGACGTGGCCATCTACCAGGTCGTGGGCCGCAAGGCAGGGCGGCCGGCGAACACGCTGCCGTGGTCGCGCCGCTATATCTACGACGGCACCTCGTTCGGAAGCCCCTAGAGCTTGAGCGCCGGACAAGGGCTCAAGCCGTCTATAGCATGCACGGCTCATGACTTCCACCAACAGAACAACAAACCGCCCCCTCGTCATCGCCTCGATCATGGCCTCCATGGCGATGGTGGCCATCGAAGCCACCATCGTCTCCACCGTCATGCCGCAGATCGCCTCCGAACTGGGCGGACTGCATCTGTACAGCTGGGTGTTCGCCTCCTTCCTGCTGGCGCAGACCGCGATGACTGTGGTGTTCGGCAAGCTCTCGGACCTGTACGGCCGCAAGCCCATCATGTTCGTGGGCATCGCCGTCTTCGTCCTCGGGTCGGTGCTGGCGGGTTTCGCGTGGTCGATGCCGGCCATGATCTGCTTCCGGCTCATCCAGGGCATCGGCGCGGGCGCCATCCAGCCGGTGGCGCTCACCATCGTGGGCGATCTCTATCCGGTGCGCGAACGCGGCAAGGTGCAGGGCTGGCTTGCGAGCGTCTGGGCCGTGTCGGCTGTGGTGGGGCCGATGATCGGCGCACTGATCGTGCAGAAGCTGTCTTGGGCCTGGATCTTCTGGGTCAACGTGCCCATCGGCCTGGCGGCCGCGGCTGGCTTCTGGCTCTTCCTGCACGAAGCGCCGACGGTGCGCCGCTCGTCCATCGACATGGTGGGCGCGGTGCTGTTCACCATCGGCATCGCGGCGCTGATGATCGCGCTGACGGAATTCGGCGTCGGCAATTCGGGCGTGGCGCTCGCGTGGGCCGGGTTGTTCGTCGTCACGCTCGTGCTGTTCATCGCGCAGGAGCGCCGTGCCACCGACCCGATGGTGTCGCTGAAGCTCTGGGGCGCGCGGATGATCGCCGCCGTCAACGGCGCGGCAATGCTGGCCGGCATGGTGCTGATCGGCATCACGACCTTCCTGCCGATGTACGTGCAGGTGGTGCTCGAGCGCTCGTCGGTCACGGCCGGCCTCACGCTCACGATGGTGATGCTCGGCTGGCCCATCGGCGCGACGCTGACCTCGCGCACCTTCCATCGCATCGGCCTGTGGCGCATGGTGGTGGTCGGTGCAGCGCTGATTCCGGTGGGCACCTCGGCCTTCGTCCTGCTCGCGTCAGGCAGCTCGCCGGTGCTGCCCGCCATCGGCTCCTTCGTCATCGGCCTGGGCATGGGCGTGATGAGCCTGAGCTCGCTGATCCTGATCCAGGAAGGCGTCGATCTTGCGCAGCGCGGCATCGCCACGGCGTCGAACGTGTTCTCCCGCAACCTCGGCAGTGCGCTGGGCGCGGCCTTCTTCGGCGCAGTCTTCAATTTCGGGCTGACGCGCGGGGATGGCAGCCCGATGTTCACCGACGACCAGCTGCGCCTGCTGCTGCAGGGGGTGCAGGGTTCGGAGGCCAACGACGCGGGCATTCGCCTGGCGCTGGGCGGTTCGCTGCATCTCACCTTCGTGGCAATGCTGGCCGTGAGCCTGGGTGTGGTCGCGCTGGCGTTGCTGTTGCCGAAGGAAGGACTGGAGAGCCATGCGGTCGGGGCTGGGAAGCCGGCGCCGAAGTAGGCCGCTTCAGCGCAGCAGCGACTTCTTCATGTACGCCAGGTAGAAGCCGGGTGCGTAATCGTCGATGCGGGCGTACTCCTCGTAGCCGTGCTTCAGGTAGAACGGGCGCGCCTGCCACTCGAAGGTGTCCAGCTTTGCGTTCTTCGCGCCCAGCGCGATGGCTTGCTGCTCGGCCTCGGCCAGCAGGCGGGTGCCAAGGCCCGAGCCTCGCGCGTCTTCTTCGACGAAGAGCACTTCGATGTTGAGCCAGTAGAGAAACACGAAGCCGCGCAGGCCACCGAGGACACGCCCGTTCTCGTCCCTTGCGTTGAGGCGGATGTACTGCTGTTCGGGGTACTCGCCGACGAAGCCATAGTTGTAGTGGCGCAGCTTGAGGCCGAGCTCGCCAGAGCGGGTTTCTTCAGGCGTGGCGGGGGCAATGGTGAGGTTTTTCATTCGGGAGAAAAGCTGTGCGATGGAACGGTGCAACTCTTCCGGCCCGCCCGAAGCCCGAACCCGAACCCAGCCCGCTCACGCCCCTCCATCGCGAACCTCATCAGGAAACTTGGAATCCGTCTTTGGAAAAGCGGTGGCACTGCACAGAATCGGTCGAAGCGTTCGTTCGACCATTGCCATGCCACTGCGTACCTTTCATCTTTCTCCGTCGGCCCAGGGCCGCAAAGTTCTTGCCCTGACA
>Ga0182007_10000225_pt1 | contig 37944 bp, 40 predicted proteins | sample Sormic07211113_1_FD_123023 | JGI IMG/M metagenome (GOLD analysis project Ga0182007, IMG submission 123023) | Rhizosphere microbial communities from Sorghum bicolor, Mead, Nebraska, USA - 072115-113_1 MetaG | ecosystem: Host-associated > Plants > Roots > Rhizosphere | place: USA: Nebraska...
AGGCTCAGGCCCAGGCCCAGCAGGCCGTAGAGCGCTCCGGTGAAGAGGCCCGCGAGGATGGCCTGGGCGAGAAGGGTGGCGCTCGGCAATGCCATCGGCTCAGGCGCCGCGGGTCTGAAGCTTGGCGCCGGGGGCCGCCCATTCGGCCGGCCAGACCGTGACCCACTTGCCGTTCTGCACCTGCTTGACCCGGCTCAGGTCGGCGCCGAAGTTGCCGCGCTCGTTGAAGCGCAGCTTGCCCTGGATGGTGTCGACCTGGTTGGCGCGCAGCCAGGCGGCCATGGCCTTGTCGTCCAGGCCCTTGGTGGCGATCACCGCGGCCTCGATGATCTGCCAGGCCGTGAACGAGGCCGCGGCCTGGGTCTCGACCGCGGTGTCGGGCATTCCGGCGCCGGCTGCGCGCTCGCGGTAGACCTTCACGAACTCGGCCGCCACCGGGTTGTTGGTGAAGGGCGGATGGTCCTCGAAGATGGTCATCGACAACGCCCCGTTGGCCTCGGGCGCCTTCAGCATCGGCGCCGGCGCGGGCACGTGATAGAAGTGGTGCAGCGGCGCATAGTCGATCTTCTTCATCGCGTCGAGCAGCTGGTTGCCCTCGAGGCCGATGGCGCCAGTCCAGATGAAGTCCGGGTTGGCTTCCTTCACGCGGCCGGCGATCGGGCCGAAGTCGCGATTGCCGAAGTCCCACTCGAGGAACAGCACCTCCTTGATGCCGCGCTGCTTGGCCACTTCGCGCGCGCCGAGCGCCACGAAGTGCACCGACGGGAACTTGCTGGTCACGACCGCGATGGTCTTGGGCGGCGCCGACGACGAGGCCAGCGCGGTCAGCACCAGCGCCGGCAGGGTCTTCTCGGGTTCGGGGCCGATCGACCAGGCCGGGAACTGCTGGTCGTACTTGGCCAGGTTCGGGATGCCGAAGGTGTGGTGCACCAGGGTCTTGTTGTAGCGCTGCGCCACGCCCATCGCCGACAGGATGTTGCCGGTGGCGTAGGGCCCGATCAGCAGGTCGACCTTGTCGGCCGTCACGAGCTGCTCGTACAGCGTTCGGGCCAGGTCGGGCTTGGACTGGTCGTCCTTCAGCACCCACTCCACCGGCCGGCCGAGCAGGCCGCCGCGCTTGTTGAGCGAGTCGACATAGATCTCGCCGGTGAGCTTGTGCACCAGCCCGGTGGACGACAGCGGGCCGGTCAGCGCCAGCGTGCCGCCGACCTTGATCGGCGCCCCGCTGGGCTGGGCGCCGGCCTGCGAACTCCACAGTGCGCTGGCGCCGAGGGCGCCGGCCGCTGCCACGAAGGAACGACGGTCCATGTTCATGCTCTGTCTCCTGTAGTTGTTCGGGGAAGCGGTCGGCGGGTGCTTGTCAGTCGCCGTCGACGACCGGGTTCGACAGCAGGCCGACCCCTTCGATCTCGACCTCGCAGACATCGCCGGCCTTCATGAAGATGGGCGGCTTGCGCGCGAAGCCGACACCCGCGGGCGTGCCGGCGATGATGATGTCGCCCGGCTGCAGCGCGAAGGGCTCCGAGCACACCGACACCAGCGTGGCGACGTCGAAGATCATGTCGCGCGTATCGGCCTCCTGGAGCACCTGGCCGTTGAGGCGGGTCTGGAGCTTCAGGCCGGTGGCGCCCGGGGGCAGTTCGTCGGCCGTGACCAGTTCCGGGCCGAAGGCGCCGGAGCGGTCGAAGTTCTTGCCCATCATCCATTGGGCCGACTTGAACTGGTAGTCGCGGATCGAGCCGTCGTTGAAGAGCGAATAGCCGGCCACGTGCTCGAGCGCCTTCGCCTTGTCGATGTAGCGGCCGCCCTTGCCGATCACGACCACCAGTTCGCCTTCGTAGTCGAACTGGCTCGACACGTGCGGGCGCACCAGCGGCTGGCCGTGGCCGACCCACGACGAGGGGAAGCGATGGAACAGCACCGGGTACTTGGGCGGCTCGAAGTTGCCTTCGGCCGCATGGTCGACGTAGTTGAGGCCGACCGCGATCGCCTTGGCGGGGGACTGCAGCGGCGGCAGCCAGGCGATGTCCGCCAGCGGAAGCCGCGTCCGCGCCGAGGCGCCGGCGCGCTGCGCCGCGGCCAGGCCTTCGGGCCCGGCGCGCAGCAGCGCGTCGAGGGTGGCGGGCAGGCCTTCGGCCGTGAGGTCGACGACCTCCTGGCCCAGGCGCAGGCCGATGGCGGACTGGCCCTTGTTCTGAAAAGCGATGAGACGCATGGTGCGGTCAACCGTTCCGGATTTCAAAGTTGGTGATGAAGTCCTCGGGCACCGCGGGGCCCCAGGCGTAGAAGGAATCCTCGGGCGGGTGGTCGCCGGAGCGCCACTCGAAATCGCCCGGCACGTAGTCGATGTCGAACGAAAACTCGCTGTAGCTGCCCCACGGGTCCCGCGCGTAGTAGAAGTAGTTCGAGCCCAGCACATGGCGCCCGACGCCCCAGCCGCGCGTGAAGCCGGCCGCGTACATCTGCTCCATGCCGCGCCCGACCTCGTCGATGCTGGCCACGTCCCAGCTCAGGTGATGCAGGCCGGGCCCATCGGACTTCGCCATGGCGATCAGGTGGTGGTCGCTGCCGTGCACGCCGTGCATGAACACCACCAGGTCGGCCGAGCGGTCGGTCAGGCGCAGGCCGAGCGCATCCTCGTAGAAATGGATGGCGCGCGAGACGTCGGGACAGTGCAGCAGCACGTGCGACAGGCGGCGCGGCCGGACCTTCGGAATGCGCGAGCGCGCCAGCGAAGCGCCGGTGCCCAGCGGCACGGGCGGCTCCGGCTGCTTCTCGCTGCGCAGGTCCGGCGTGCTCTTGGCGGCCACCACGACCTGCACCGGGAAGCCGTCCGGATGCTTGACCCACAGGCCTTCGCCGCTGCCCAGGGGATGCGGTGCGCAGCGCTCGACGCCCAGCGTCTCGATGCGCGCGGCAATCGCATCGAAGTCTTCGGCGAAGCAGCCGAAGCGCAGGTACTGGAGCTTCTTCGGCCCCGGCGCCGCATGGACGGACGCCCAGGCATGCGGATGGCCGAGCGTGTGCAGGTCGAGCCGATCGCCGACGCGCTTCGTCTCCAGCCCGAAGGCCTCGTAGAAGCGCACTGCATCGTCGAGGTCGGGGACCGTGAAGACGATGCCGTCCAGCGAATGCACGCCATGAACGGCGGCCCGATACGGGTCCTTCCGGGTACGAAGCTCGATGGCCATGGTCTGTCTCCGGTACTTCTCGCGAAGCTCGAAATAATATATTCTTCAAGACAAACTATATCGACAGACGCTTTATCTATACCTAGGGTTAACAAGGAAGTTCATTCCTTTCGGACCACACATGACAGCGACGAGCGAGCGCCCCCGGGGAATGAGCCAGACACGGCTGGTGTTCGAGCGGCTGCGCACGGCGATCGTCGAGGGGCGGCTGCTGCCGAGCTCGAAGCTCAACATCGCTGCCTTGGCGGAAGAGCTCTCGGTCAGTGCCGGCGCGGTGCGCGAAGGCCTGGCGATGCTCGAGGCCGAGGCGCTGGTGGTGTCGGAGCCGGCCCGCGGATACCGCGTCAGTCCGGTCTCGGCGCTCGACCTGCGCAACCTGGTCGAGGCCCGCATCCAGGTCGAGCAACTCTGCCTCGCCGAAGCCATCCGGCACGGCGACCTGGCCTGGGAGGGGCGCATCGTCTCGGCCCTGCACCGGCTGACGCGCATCGCCGAGCGCGAAGCCGGGCAGCCGCGCCATCTCAATCGCGAATGGGCCGCGAACCACGGCGAGTTCCATCACGCGCTGGTGTCCGGCTGCCCCAACGAATGGCTGCTGAAGATGCACCAGATGCTCTATCAGCAGAGCGAGCGCTACCGCTTCCTGACGGCCCCGCTGGCCGCCACCGAGCGCGACGTCAAGGCCGAGCACCAGGCGATCGTCGACGCGGTGCTCGGCCGCGACATCCCGACCGCCCAGGCTCTGATCGCGCGCCACCTGGACCACACGGCGCAGCTGCTGCTGGACTCGCCGGACCTGAACCAGGCGCGGGAAGCGCAGGCTGGCGTCGCCGGGTGATGTCAGGCTTGCAGGCGGGTGAACTGCGCCCTGGACAGAAGCCGCCTGAAGTCGCTGTCGAAACTGACCAGATGCTCGCCTTGATGGATGACTGCGGCAGCCAGCCACGCATCGGGTACATCGTTCGCGGCGAGCGCATTGTCGGCACACAACTGGCGGAACGCCGGCCACTCGGCCCCTAGCGCCGGTCGCTCCACGCCCGGCGCCGCCAGCAAGGCATCGACGAAGCGCAGGGCTTCCGGCGTTGGCGTTGGGTTCAGGAATATCTTCGGATTCGTCACCAGCCGCAGGAAGCTCGCCACCACCATGGGCTGCAGCTGAAGTGGCCTTGCGTGGGTCGCGTCCGCGAGGGCTTGTTCCAGCCAGTTGCGGGCGACCGCATGGTGCGGATGGTCGCTGCGCGACGCAGCAACGAGGACGTTGACGTCAGGCGTCACTGTCGGCGGCGTCCAGCATCGCCTTGTTGCTGAGCCCGTCGAGTCCCGGTGCCAGTCCACCCTTGCCCCGATAGACCGGCAGGCGCGCGGACTTCAGCTGCGGCGGCCGCCCGCGCAATCGCAGTTGCAGACCTTCTTCGATAAGGCGCGTCAGAGTGGTGCGCTGTTGCGCCGCCAAGGCCTTGGCTTCAGCAAGCAGGTTGTCGTTGAGGTTGAGCGTGGTCTTCATGGCTTTCTCTGACCGCCGATACAGATTTCTGTATTTTAGATGCCTCGCACGGAAGAGCAAGAGTCGCCGGCTGATGTCAGGTCGACAGGCGGCCGGCCTGCGCCCTGCCTACGGCCGTGACCGCCGATTGCGACGCTCGGCCTCGGCCGCCTCGTGGTCCTTGACGATGGCTGCGATGACGCTGGCGTCGCGCTGGCGCCGTGAAAGGGCCGGCTGGTCGTCGTCGCCTTCAGCGGCCGTGACGACGACGATCTCGTCCACGCAGACCGGCGGGACATCCTCCACCGCGCCGCGCAGCGGCTCCATCAGGTGCGCGGTGCCATGCGGGGACTGCAGGTCGACGAGGATGCGGCGCGCGCCGAAGGTGCGCGCATTGACGTGGAAGAAATCCGCAAGATGGGCGCGCAGCTCCGCCCAGTGGCGCTTGTCCCAGATCACCTTACGGGGCACCGCGCTCAGCGGCAGCGGGAAGAAGGTCGCGGCCTCGTCGCGCTGGTTGATGCGGCTGACGATGGCTTCCACCTGATCGCGCGGAACGCGACGCCGGGTGTAGTGCGGCAAGGGGCCGAAGCCGGAGTCGGCGTAGGTGAGCACGTGGTAGTCGGAAATCGGGCCTTCGACCTTGTTCGACGGGATCCGCACGATTCGCATGGCGCGCGTTTCGCGGCTGTTGCTTCCCATCTCGTCTCCTCTGACATTGCGACGTGCCGGAGTCTGCATGCAGGTGCGGCGCTTGAACATCCGCCATTCGGGGGATGCGTCGAGGCCTTCGGTGGACCGGGGCCGCAGGCGAACCGATACTGTCGCCCTCGCCCATCACCCGCACCCGCATCTCTTCGCAATGACCCAGACCACCCTTCGCGCTGCAGTCCCCGGCGACGCCGCGCGCTGCTTCGAGATCGAAAGCACCGCCTACGAAGGCGACGAAGCCGCCACGCTGGCAAAGATCGCCAAGCGCATCGACGTGTATCCGCAGGGGTTCCTGGTGTTGGAGGTCGACGACGAGATCGTCGGCTTCATCAACAGCGGATGCGCCGACGAGGTCGCGATGTCCGACTCGGCGTTCAAGGAACTCGTGGGGCACGATCCTGCTGCACCCAAGGTCGTCATCATGTCGGTGGCCGTGGCGCCGACCCGGCAGGGACGGGGCTTCTCGAAGCTTCTGATGGCCGAGTTCCTGCGGAGGATGCGGGCTGCAGGCAAGCGCGAGGTCCACCTGATGTGCAAGCAACGCCACATCGAACTCTACAGACGCATGGGCTACGACTACGTCAAGCCATCCGCCTCGAACCACGGCGGCGTGTCCTGGCATGAAATGATTCAGCGGCTCTGAGAGAGCGTCCGCCCGGGCGCAGGCACCGCCTGCGCACCCGAAGCGATGCGCAGGCGGAACTCCGACGGCGCACAGCCGACCTCGGCCTTGAAGAAGCGGCTGAAATAGGCGGCATCCTCGAAGCCGAGCTGCAAGGCGGCCTCCGAGACCGTCATGGGCGTATGGGCCAGGATGCGCTTGGCTTCCAGCACCACGCGCTCGTGCAGCAGCGCCAGCGCGCTGGTGCTGGCCACCGCCCTGCAGACGCGGCTCAGGTGGTCGGCCGTGACATCCAGGGCCTGCGCATAGAAGGCCAGCGGCCGGTGCTCGTGGAAGTGCCGCTCCAGCAGGGCCCGGTAGCGCTGCACCAGCGTGTCGCGCAGGGCCTGGCGCCGGCCGATGCCGGTGGCCGCGATCTCCTGGCGCAGGAACCACAGGGCCAGCAGCACGACCTGGGACTGCAGCGCCTCGGCGCGGCCGATGCGCTGGGACTGGAACTCCTCGGCCAGCGCGGAGAAATGCCGGGCGCAGGCCGCCGCGTTGTCACCCAGGTGCGTGGCATCGAGCACCAGCGTCTGCGCCAGCCGCTGCGCCACCACCGGCGAGTGCGCGCACAGGGACGCCAGTGCGCTGCTCGGCACCGTCACCTGCGTGCCGACGCTGTCGGGCTCGTAGTCGAAACCGTGCACCACCCCGGGCGCCACCATCAGCGCCACGGGCGCCCGCAGCGCATGACGCTCGCCGTCGAAGGTGCCGACCAGCGCCCCGGCGGTCAGGAGCTGGAACTGGTGCAGTTCCTCGTGCCGGTGGGCCGGAATTCTCCAATGGTGCTGCTGGGCGCGGACACCGATCGCCTCGACGTGCAGGCTGTCCTCCGGCATGAAGTGGCGCACTTCGCGGAACGGGACGACGAGGAGGTTGCTGGGCCGCATGGTTGTGTCCCCTTGGAGGCCGGAAATCTACAAGAACCCCTCCTGTTCGTCCATGGTGGAAAGTCCGCCGTCTCCCTAAGCTGGACCCCGTTCATCAAGAAACACCGGAGACAAGCATGTGGAATCGACGTGAGCTGCTGCAACGCAGCGCGGCCCTGTCCGGCCTGGCCAGCCTGGGCCTCGGGCGCCCGGCATGGGCCCAACTCAACGGCAACGCCGTCATCGTCTCGGGCTTTCCGGCCGGCGGCATGGGCGACAACGTGGCGCGGCCGGTGGCCGAGCGGCTGCGCGGGCGCTACGCGACCAGCCTGATGGTCGAGGCCCGCACCGGCGCCGGCGGCCGCATCGCGGTCGAATACGTGAAACGGGCCGCGCCCGACGGCCTGACCATCCTGCAGATCCCGAGCTCGCCCATGACGCTCTATCCGCACACCTACAAGAAGCTCAACTACGACCCCCTGACCGACTTCGCGCCGGTCTGCTCGACCGTGACCTACGCCTTTTCGTTCACCGCCGGGCCGGGCCTGCCGGCCGAGATCAAGACGGTGGCCGACTACGTCGCCTGGGCCCGCGCCAATCCCAAGCTGGCGACCTACGGCATCCCGGCCGCGGGCTCGGCCCTGCACTTCGCGGGCATGCTGCTGCAGAAGGCGGCCGGCATCGAGATGACCAGCGTCGCTTATCGCGGCGGCGCGCCGCTGCTGAACGACCTGCTCGGCGGCCAGGTGCCGGTGAGCTTCAACGTGGTCGGCGAGGTGATGCCGCACGTGCGCTCGGGCAAGCTGCGCTCGCTGGCCATCACCAGCGCACAGCGTTCGCCCTTCCTGCCGGAGGTGCCGACCTTGATCGAGCAGGGCTACAAGAACATCGCGGTGCAGGAGTGGCTCGGCTGGTTCCTGCCGGCCAGGACGCCGGCCGACGTGGTGCTGCGCCTGAACACCCTGGTCGGCGAGGCGCTGCAGGTGCCCGATTTCGTGGCCGCGCTCGCCACCTACGGCCTGCAGCCGATCCACCAGTCGCCCCAGGAGTTCGCGCAGATGGTCAAGGCCGACTACGAGAAATGGGGCTCGATCGTGCGCTCCACCGGCTTCACCGCGGAGGACTGAGCACCGTGCCTCGCCTCACTGCAGCCCAGGCGCTGGTGCGCCTGCTGGCGATCGAGCAAGTCCCTTTCGCCTTCGGCATCGTCGGCGGCAAGCTGGCGCCGCTGATGCACGCCCTGTCGCAGCAACAGGCGGTGCGCTTCGTCGGCGTGCGCCACGAGGCGAGCGCGCCGATGATGGCCGCCGCCGTCCACGCGGGCTCGGGCCGCATGGCCGTGGCGGTCGGCGAGATGGGGCCCGGCGGCCTCAACCTCGCATCCGGCATGGGCGTGGCGCTCAACAACAACCTGCCGCTGCTGGCCGTCACCACCAACCAGCACCGGGCGGCCGCCTATCCGCACAGCGGCATGTTCATGGACCTGGACACGAAGGCGGTGTTCGCCCCGCTGACCAAGTGGAATGCGGTCGTTCATGACCCGCGCCGCCTGCCCGAACTGGTGCGCCGCGCCTTCCGCGAAGCCCTGTCGGGCCGGCCCGGCCCGGTCCACCTGGACATTCCGCAAGACGTGCTGGCGGCCACGACCGACTACCCCGACGACGAGTTCGCACTGCCGCCGGAGCGCTACCGCGCCACCCTCGGCCCCCGCCCGGCGGCCGAGTCGGTCGCCCGCGCGGCGGCCCTGCTGCGCGCTGCGCGGCGTCCGCTGGTGGTCGCCGGCGGCGGCGTGGTGACCAGCGGCGCCGTCGACGCCGTGCGCACCCTCGCCGGCCTGCTCGGCGCGCCCGTGGTGCCGACCCAGATGGCCCTCGGCGTGGTCGCCAGCGACAGCCCGCACTTCATCGGCCATGGCGGCCTGATCTCGGGCGACGCGCTGCGCGCGGCCTTCGAGCAGGCCGACGTGGTGCTCGCCGTCGGCTGCCGCTTCTCGTCCTGGATGTGGGATGCCCGCGGGCCCCTGGCGCGCCGCCACCACCGCACCATCAGCATCAACACCGACCCGTCCGCGCTGGGCCATCCGGTGCTCCACGAAGTGGCGATGCAGGCCGATGCGCGGCTGGCGCTGCAAGACCTGCTGGCCGCCCTCGCGGCCGAGGGCCCGGAGCGAACGCCGGACGTCGGCTGGCTCGCCGGACTGCGCGAGGTCCGCGCCCGCTACGTCGAAGGCCTGGCCGCGATGGCGCGCGACCCGGACCCGACGATGCATCCCGCGGCCCTCGCCAAGGCCATTGCCGATGCGCTTCCGGGCGATGCGCTGGCGGTGTTCGACGGCGGCCACACCACCTTCTGGAGCAACGATTTCACGCCGGTCGATGCGGTGCGCACGCGCTTCCACGAGCCCGGCATGAGCCACCTCGGCTTCGGGCTGCCGTACGCGCTGTCGCTGCAGCTGCAGCATCCGGACCGGCCGGTGTTCAACATCACGGGCGACGGCTCCTTCGGCTTCACGCTGAACGAACTCGACACCGCGCGCCGCGCCGGGCTGCCGGTGGTCTGCATCATCCACAACAACGCCGCCTGGGGCATCATCCGTTCGGGCCAGCGGGCACAGCTCGATTTCGAATTCGCGACCAGCCTCGAAGGCACCGACCATGCGGCGATCGCGCGCGGCTTCGGCTGCTTCGGCGAAACCGTGACCCGTGCGGAGCAGTTCGCGCCGGCCCTGGGCCGGGCGCTGGCCTCGGGCCTGCCGTCGGTGCTGGACTGCCGCACGCGTTTCGTGTCGCATCCCGCCGCGCCGGCCTTCGGCAGCATGAACCGCTTCGGCTTCGAGGCGTTCATGCCGGTGCCCGCCCGGGGCTGACTTCTTCCACCTTGCACCTTCTCACCATGACCTCACTGACCCTCGCCCAAGCCAACCAGATCATCGCCGCCGCGCTCGCGCATTCGAAGCAGGCCGGCTACCAGCCGATGGGCATCGCGGTCCTCGACGACGCCGGCCACCTCAAGGCCTTCGCGCGCGAGGACGGCGCCAGCATGTTCCGCTTCGACGTCGCCCAGGCGAAGGCCTGGGGCGCCGTCGGCATGGGCGTATCGAGCCGCCAGCTCGGCGAGCGGGCCAAGGGCAACCCGAACTTCTTCGTCTCGCTGGCCGCGACGTCGGCCGGCCGGTTCCTGCCGCAGACGGGGGCGGTGCTGATCAAGGACGCCCAGGGCCGGGTGCTGGGCGCGGTGGGCGCGAGCGGAGGCACCGGCGACGAAGACGAGGCGATCTGCATCGCGGGGGTTCAGGCAGCGGGTTTCGCTGTGTGATCAGGAAGCCGCCCGCCGCGGCTTCGCCTTCGCCTTGACGCCCGCCGCATTGAGGGCGACCGCGGCCCGCACCAGCGTCTTGAACGCCTCTGCGTCGACCTGCTCGCCCTCGCCGATGTCGATCGCGCGCCGCACGTTGCCGTCCAGGCTTGCGTTGAAGAGCTGGCCGGGGTCTTCCAGGGAAGCCCCCTTGGCGAAGGTCAACTTCACTTTCGCCTGGTAGGACTCGCCGGTGCAGAGGATGCCTTCGTGCGACCAGGTCGGCGTGCCCATCCACTTCCATTCCTCGACGACCTCCGGGTCGGCTTCCTTGATCAGCTGGCGCATCCTGCCCAAGGTCTGGCCGCGCCAGTCGCCGAGCTCGGCGATCCGCTGGTCGATCAGCTCGGAGGGCGACAGGCCCGCGGTCGATTCCAGTTTCTTCATGCCAGGGGGAGTTCTCGCAAGAGGTTGCTGCGGACCCAGGTGAAGGCCCCGGCGCGGAGATTGCCCGCCTGCCACTGGCGGAACTCGGGATCGGCCGACAGCGGGTCCGTGACCTTGGCGTAGGCCGCCGCGTTGTCGAACTCCACGGTCAGCACATAGTTGCCCAGTTCGCCCGCCGCCACCGTCCACAGCCGGGGCTGGGGTGCACCGTGCTTCTTCCAGAGCGCCGCACCCACCTTCATCGCATCGATGACGGCCGCGAGATCGGCCCCGGGGCTGGGTCGCAACACGTAGCGCGCTTCGTAGGCCATGGATGTCTCCTTCATCGCAGAAAGGACGCTCATTGGAGCACCTGGGCGCCCGCGGGGCAACCGGCGCAGGCCAGCGGCAGGCTCAATCGGAGACGGCAGCGCAGCCCTCGACGAAGCGGACGTCGGCGATCCAGTTGCGCCGCCTGCGCGCCAGCCGCGTCTCGACGTCCTCGCCTTCGAACGACACCGGCTGCGGGCGAAGAAGCGACGGCGACACGTTGTCGAACGCGTTGACGTTCACGACGGCATAGAGGTGCTCGTCGAGCAGGCTGGTCACCAGGGGAACGACGCCGCATCGCGCGCAGACATGAAACCGGGCCGTGCGCGTGCCGAAGAAGTAGCTGGAGACGAGCGACGGATCGTCCACGGTCACCCGCAGCACCCCGCCGGGGTTGGAGGTCCAGACCCCGCGGTGCTTGGTGCAGAACGAGCAGCCGCACGCCCGCGCCGGGATCTCGGTCGGCTGCGGCTCCCAGCCGAGTTCGAAAGTTGTGTTGCCGCAGTGGCAACCGCCTGTGATGACCATGATCGCCTCCTGTCACATGAGAACCTTCAGCAGCCGGGCGAGCAGCTCCTGCGCCGAGAACATCGTGAGCGTCAGCGGCAGCAGGGGCAGCAGCGTGGTGACTGCCAGGTGCAGCACGGTCTTCAGGGTGAACGGCGCCCAGCGCATGTCCTCGACGATCGCGAAGCTGTTGCCCATGTCGGCCAGCGCCTGGATGTCCGGACTGCCGATCAGCGCCTCGTCGGGCCGCGCCCCGCCGCGCAGCCATTTGTGGTCGAACTCGCGCGCATAGCGCTGCGCCAGCGTGCCGTACTCGCGGCGGCCCCTGTTTTCGGTCGCCTCGAGCTGGGCACTGAAGGCGCACAACGGCCCGAGGATCACGCACACCATCAGGGCGACCACCCCGGCGATCTCGACCTCGAACTCGAGCAGGCTGGCGCCACCGAAGAAGATCCGGTCGGCGATCATGCCGGCCAGCAGCACGCCCTGGGCGAACAGGAAGGGCGCGAAGGCCACCCGCACCAGCGAGAGAAAGCCGAGTCCCCCGCAGCGGTCGGGATGGGTCGGCATCAGGTCCAGCCGGATGCGCGACACCTGCCAGAGAAAGCGGGCCCAGATGAACAGGCGGAAGTACCACCGCAACAGCAGGAACTGGAACAGCGGCAGGCTCACGCAGGCCAGCCACCAGCCCGCGGCCGTCAGCCTGAGCTGCCCGTCGGCGACGACGCCATACCAGCTCGAGACGTCGAGCGTCAATCGCGTTCGCCAGACCACGAACACGCCGATGCCGTAGACCAGCAGCACGAGGAGAGCTTCCGCCCAGACCGAATTGCGAAGGCGCAGGGCGGACGCGACGGCCAGGTGGAAGCGCCCGCGCGAATCGTCCGGCACCAGGCCGTCTTCCAGGAACTGCCGCGCGACCAGGCGCATGCGCCGATGAACCACCAGCTCGGCCAGAATCAGCAAGGGCAATGCGACCAGCAGGCGGGCATGGAGTTCGAGATCGCGCAGGAACGGCAGTTCGATGCGGCCCCAGGCCCGTCCTTCGACCACGGATATCAGCAGCAGCGGTGCCCAGGCGAGGAGCACCGCGGCCAGCGCGCGGCGGTGCGGCATGTTGCCGACCGCGTCCGACAGGTGCGCGCGCCGCCAGAGTTGGAACAGGGGCCCCCCCAGGACCAGGGAAAAGTCGTCCGATTCGAGCTGGCGCAGCTCGTCGATGCTCGGCGTCGCAGGGGGCATGGCTCGGAACCTCCGCAATCGGTGCAGCATCCTACACGGCGCCCATGACGGGGGTCCCGGGCATTCACATTCACGATCCGTTCACCCTCATCGCCAAGAATCGCGCAACTTTTTTTGCCCGCACCCACGCCCGCGCCCGCGCCGATCGCCGGGCGGCCGCTTTCCCCTTTCTGCATCCAATGTCCAGGCACACCTGGGTTCGCACCTGCGCCTTTCTCTGGGGCGCCGTCGTCTTCATGCCCGTCGGGCTCAACTACGCCGGCGCGATCTTCCTCATCATCGCGATGCTGGCCGGCGGCCCGCTGCCCGAGCGCCTCGACCGCCTGCGCACGCACCCGCTGCGCTGGCCGATCGCGGCCTTCCTGCTGTGGACCCTGGCCGTGCTGGCGTTCGGCCCGCGCTATCCCGGGACGCCGGTCGAGCTGGGGCACGGCTTGCGGATCGCGACCACCATGGTGCTGCCGATCCTGCTGTCCGATGAAGAAGCCGCCTGGGGCCTGCGCGGCTTCTTCGCCGGAGCCCTGCTGGCGCTCACGGTGATGCTGCTGACCTGCGCCTTCGGCCTGCCCGACCTGCCGCTGTGGCACAACCTGACGACGATGAAGGGCAACAAGTCGATCAACGACGCCCTGCTGTTCGCGCTGCTCGGCGCGTCGGCGGCGACCTGGGCGCTGGCGCTGCCGCGCACCACGCCGAAACGGCTTGCCTGGCTGGCGGCCGCTTTCGCCGCGACCCTGGGCTGCGCGGTCATCGTGACGCTGGCGCTGCCATCGCGGACCTCGCTGATCGCCCTGTTCGTCGCCGTGCTCGGCGCCTGCGTGCATCAATGGCGCCTTCGGCTGCGCGCGCTCGCCGTGTCGCTCTGCGTCGTCATGATCGCCGCCGGCGGGCTGATCTCGCAGGCGCCATCGGCGCAGGAGAAGTTCAAGCTCGGCGTGCAGGAAATCGAGGCCGCCCAGGCCGGCGCGGTGTCGGAGGGCAGCTGGGTGGTGCGCTTCTACATGTACCGCGAGACCTCGCGCATGATGATCGAGCGCCCCTGGGCCGGCTGGGGCGTCGGCAGCTGGACCAGCGAATGGCACCGCCGCGCGCCGAGCCTGCTGCACGACTACAACATGCCGCACAACGACTTCCTGTGGATGGGCTCGCAGACCGGCGTGCCGGGGCTGCTGGCGCTGGCACTGGTCTTCGCGACCGGCCTGGGCATGGCCTGGCGGCGCGCCGACCTCGCCGGGCGGCTGGCCTTCGTCGCGATGCTGGTGCTGCTGGTGGCGACCAGCGTCAACTCGGCCAACCGCGACGCGGCGATCGGACTCAGCCTGCCCTGGATCGTGTTCCTCTACCTTCGGCGCGCACACGGCGCTTCGCCGGCGCTTGCAGGCGATCGACCCGCAGGCGATCCCGTTCGTCGGTGACGCTGCGCGCGGCCAGCCACACCGCCCCGGCGGCGGCCAGCCCGCCGGCACCGCTCAGCAGGAACAGCAACAGGATCTGGTACTTGGCCGCTTCCAGCGGGTCCATGCCGGCCAGCAGCTGGCCGGTCATGATGCCCGGGAGCGTGATGATGCCGGCCGCCGACATCTGGTTGACGAGGGGGATCATGCCGCGGCGTATGGCGGCCTGCACCGTCACGGCCAGGGCCTGCCGGGCGCTGTCGCCGAGCGCCAGCCGGGCCTCGATCGCCGAGCGCCGCGCCCGCACGTCCTCGAAGAAGCTGTCGAGCCCGAGGCTGGCCGAATTCAGCACGCTGCCGAGCACGATGCCCATCAGCGGAATGGCATAGCGCGGGTCGTGCCAGGGCACCGGCCTGATCGCGGTCGTGAGCGCCAGCGCCACGGTCACGATGCCCGACACGGTCACCACCAGCGCACCGATGCGAAAGTTGCCGCCGTTCGCCAGCCGCTGCCGGGGCCGCACCGCGACCTCTCGGGCCGCGGCGAGGATCATCAGCGCGACGATGCCCAGCGTGGCGGGCACCGAGGAGGCCGCGAAGACCGCGCGCAGAACCAGGCCCACCAGCAGCAGCTGGACGACCATCCGGAACGCCGACCACAGCAATTGCCGATGCACCTGCAGGCCGAGCGCGAGCGACGCCGCCGCATTGACCAGCACCAGCAGGGCGGCCACGCCGACGTCGAGCGTGTCGAGGTGGATCGTCATGCCGGGTGCAGCGCGCCGTCGATCATGTCGAACGTGCGCTGCCCCATGCGCGCCGCCTGCTCGCGCGAATGCGTGACCAGCAGCACCGCCAGGCCGCTGTCCATGCGCTCGCGCAGCAGGGCCTCCACCGCCGCGGTCGACGCCGCATCCAGCGAAGCGGTCGGCTCGTCCAGCAGCAGCACGTCGGGGCCGACCGCGAGCGAGCGCACCAGCGCCAGACGCTGGCGCTCGCCGGTCGACAGGCGCGCGATGTCGACGTCCATCAGATCGAGCGAAAGGCCCAGCATCGGCAGCAGGGCATGGACCTGCGCGAGGTCGCCGGGCCGGAAATGCGCGGCGGCATCGGGTGCCCACCAGGCCGGTTCGGCCGCCTGGTAGACGACGCGCCGCCGCCATTGCGGGCCGCTGGTGCGGTCGCGGTCGAGGCCGTCGAGCGTGACCGCTCCGGTGCCGACGTCCATGTCGGCGATCAGCCGCAGCAGCACGCTCTTGCCGGCGCCGGACGCGCCCAGCACGGCCACGCATTCGCCGCGCGCCAGGTCCAGATCGAACGGGCCGCCGAAGTCATTGGCCAGTTGCCTGACGCGGAGCATGGCGGCAATGTAGGGCCAGAGGATGAAAGGCGGCTGAACACCGCCTGACCCGCGGACAGGGTCCGGCCGTTCAGGTTTCGTGCAGGTGGCGGACATAGCATCCAAGGCGCCACTTCCAGCAGTGTCATCCTTCTGACCAAGCGGTCGGCCGCGGAGGCCGAGCCACTGCGCCGCATATCATCGACATGCGCCGCCGAGGCGACGATGTTGCGATGCAGCACCGGCCCGGATGTACATCCAATGTATTCATGAATCACCCGATCGATCGAGGTACGTACCACCCCGCACCGCCCCTCGCGGACCAGCGACCGCTTTCTCGCGGCATGCTGGCCCTGCTGCTCGCCCCGTTGGCGGTGATCTGGTTCGGCTCGCTCGGCATGCGCTCGCTCATCAGCCCCGACGAGGGCCGCTACGCCAGCATCGCCTGGGAGATGATGCGCAGCGGCGACTGGATCACACCGCGCCTGAACGGGCTGCTCTATTTCGAGAAGCCGCCGATGCAGTACTGGCTCAGCGCGCTGTTCCTGCACCTGTTCGGCCTGAACGAGTTCGCCGCCCGCCTGTGGCCGGCGCTCGCCGGTTTCCTCACGGTGCTCGCTGTCGGCGCGACGGCCTCGCGGCTGTGGGGCCGGGAGACCGGCATCCGCACCCTGGCGATCGCGGCGTCGATGACCTGGGTCTTCGGCAACGCTCATTTCCTGACCCTCGACGCCGGCCTGACGCTGTTCCTCACGATCGCGCTGTGCGCCGTCCTGATCGCCGAGAACGTTCCCGCGACACCCGCAGTGCGCCGCAACTGGATCTGGCTCGCATGGGCCGCGATGGCCGGCGCGGTGCTCAGCAAGGGGCTGGTCGGGATCCTGATCCCCGGCGCGACGCTGGTCCTGACCTGCCTCTGGCGCCGGGACTTCGGTCCCTGGCGCCGGATGCACTGGTGGTCCGGACTGCTGATCTTCCTGGCGCTGGCGGCGCCATGGTTCGTGCTGGTGTCGATGCGCAATCCGACCTTCGCCCAATTCTTCTTCATCCACGAGCATTTCGCGCGCTACCTCACCAAGGTCCACCAGCGTGAAGGCGCCTGGTGGTACTACCTGCCGCTGCTGCTCGGCGGGATGCTGCCCTGGACCAGCGCGCTGCCATGGCTCGGCCCCCGGCGCGCGGGCGACGCGCCGCCGCGCGGCGTCGCGCCGGCCGACTTCCTGTTCGTGCACTCGGTCTTCATCCTGCTGTTCTTCAGTGCCAGCGGTTCGAAGCTGCCCTCCTACATCCTGCCGATGTTCCCGGCACTGGCCCTGCTGATCGGCCTGCGGCTGCAGCAGGCCAGCCCGCGCGCGCTGCGCGGCCACCTGCTGGTCCCGATCCTGGTCTGGTCGATCGCGCTGGTCGCCTCGACGCAGAGCGCCCGGGTGGCCTCCCATTCGACGCCGGCCGAGATCTTCGCCCAGCTCGGCGTTGGCATCCGCTGGGGCGCCGCGGTCTTCCTCGCGTTCGCGGCGTTCGCCTGGTGGGCCCTGCGGCGGCGCGGCGTCACGCTGGCCATCGTCAGCCTGGCGCTCGGCCATCTGATCGGGATGACGATGGTGATGGCGGCCCACAACGCCTACGGACAACTCAAGAGCGCGGCGCCCATCGTGTCGGCATTGGAGCCGGTGCTGCGGTCCGGGGCGCCGATGTTCGCGGTCGGGATCTACGACCAGACGCTGCCCTTCTACCTGCGGCGGGACGTCGTTCTGGTCGACTACGAGGACGAATTCGCCATGGGCCAGGTGCTGGAGCCGGGCCGCTCGCTGGACTCGCTCGACGCCTTCGCCACCCGCTGGGAGGCACTGCCGCAGGCCGCGGCCTACATGGACTTCCCGAGCTTCAGCGCGTTGCGCCAGCGCGGCCTTCCGATGCGGGTCATCTTTCAGGATCAACGACGCGTGGTGGTAGCCAGACAATGAAGATCATCGATTTTGCGTGGGTGCTGACCGGCGTCCTGCTCAACGCCGCAGCCCAGCTGCTGCTCAAGGCCGGGGCGCGCAGCGTCGGCGAGATTTCCATGAGCGACGGCAGTGCCGCGCTCTGGCGCAGCGCCACCGGCCTGGCCCAGCATCCCGGCATCCTCGGCGGCCTGACCTGCTACGCGATCAGCGTGGTGGTCTGGATCGTCGCCCTGTCGCGGGTCGAAGTGAGCATCGCCTACCCGATGCTCTCGATCGGCTACATCGTCAACGCGGCGCTGGCCTGGTGGCTGTTCGGCGAACAGGTCAACGCCCAGCGCTGGCTCGGCATCGCAGTCATCGTCGTCGGCGTCATCCTGGTGGCGCGCAGCGGGAGCACGAATTGAACGACATCCCCTTCCTGCCTTTCACGCGCCCCTCGATCGACGAGCGCACCATCGCCGAAGTGTCCGAGGTGCTGCGCTCCGGGTGGCTCACCACGGGCCCGAAGTGCCAGGCGCTCGAGGCCGCCTTGTCCAAGCGCTTCGACGGACGGCCGGTGCGGCTGGTGAACTCCGGCACCGCCTCGCTCGAGCTGGCGCTTCGGCTGTGCGACATCGGCCCGGGCGACGAGGTCATCACCACGCCGATGAGCTGGGTCGCCACCGCCAACGTGGTGCTGGCGGTCGGTGCCACGCCGGTGTTCGTCGACGCCGATGCCGCCACCCGCAACATCGACCTCGACCGCATCGAGGCCGCCATCACGCCGCGCACGCGGGCCCTGCTGCCGGTCGACCTGGCCGGCCTGCCGGTCGACCGTGACCGGCTCAACCGGCTGGCCGCGGCCCATGGCTTGCGCGTGGTCGAGGACGCGGCGCAGTCCTTCGGTGCCCAATGGGGCGGGCGGCCGATCGGCAGCTTCGGCGACCTGGTGTCGTTCAGCTTCCACGCCAACAAGAACATGACCTTCGGCGAAGGCGGCTGCCTGGTGATGAACGACGAGGCCGAAGCGCGGCGCTTCGAGCTGCTGCGGCTGCAGGGGGTCCAGCGGCTGCCCGGCGGCGGCATGGAGGTCGAGGCCTGGGGCGCCAAGGCCAACATGACCGACATCGCGGCGGCGATCGGCCTGGGACAACTGCGCAGCATCGACGACTTCAATCTGCGCCGACGCCAGCTGGCCCGGCGCTACTTCGAACGCTGGGACCGCTCGCTCGGCTTCGAGCTGCCGCCCGAAGACACGGAACTGCATGGCAACTGGCACATGTTCCAGCCGCTGCTGCCGCGCGCGTTCGCCGCGGCGCGCCCCGACTTCGTCGCCGGCATGAAGGCGCTGGGCTTCGGCGTCGGCGTGCACTACCCCGCGATGCACCTGTTCTCGATGTTCAGGGCCATGGGCCACGCCCGCGGCGATTTCCCGGTCGCCGAGGACATCGGCGAACGCACGGTCACGCTGCCGTTGTTCCCGGCCATGACGGACGCCGACGTCGATCGCGTGTGTGCTGCCGTCACCACCGTGATGGCGGACCTCCAGGAGGCGCGGCCATGACGCCGCTGCAGTCGGTTCCCGGCCACGAGGCCGACCACGACCACGACAACGACGACGACATCGACGACGACACGCCCGAGCTCAGCGTCGTGATTCCGGTCTACAACGAGGAGCAGGGCCTGGCGGCGCTGTTCGAGCGGCTCTACCCGGCGCTCGATGCGCTCGGGGTCTCCTACGAGCTGATCTTCATCAACGACGGCAGCCGCGACCGTTCGGCCGCGCTGCTGGCGGCGCAGTTCGAGCGTCGGCCCGACGTGACGCGGGTCATTCTCTTCAACGGCAACTTCGGCCAGCACCGGGCGATCCTGGCGGGCTTCGAGCACTGCCGGGGCGACCGCATCGTCACCCTCGATGCCGACCTGCAGAACCCGCCTGAGGACATCCGCCTGCTGCTGGACGCCATGGACCGCGGCCACGACTGCGTCGGCTCGATCCGCCGCGACCGCCAGGACCAGGCCTGGCGACGCTGGGCGTCCCGGGCCATGAACCGGATGCGCCATCGGCTCACCGGCATCGTGATGACCGACCACGGCTCGATGCTGCGCGCCTACAGCCGCAACGTGGTGCAGCTGATCAACCAGTGCAACGAGATGAACACCTTCATCCCGGCGCTGGCACTGCAGTTCTCGCGCAACCCGGCCGAGGTGGTGGTCGGCCACGAGGAGCGGCACGCGGGTGAATCGAAGTACTCGTTCTACAGCCTGGTGCGGCTCAACTTCGACCTGGTGACCGGCTTCTCGCTGGTGCCGCTGCAGGCGTTCTCGCTGCTCGGGATCGTGGTGTCGATGCTGTCGGCGCTGCTGTTCCTGATCCTGGCGACGCGCCGGGTCGTGCTGGGGCCCGAGGAAGGCGGCGTCTTCACGCTGTTCGCCCTGCTGTTCCTGCTGGTCGGGCTGGCGCTGTTCGGCATCGGCCTGCTGGGCGAGTACATCGGGCGCATCTACCAGGAGGTGCGGGCCCGGCCGCGCTACGTCATCAATGCCGTGCTGGAGCGCAAGCGCCCATGAAGGCCATCGTCTTCGCCTACCACGACGTCGGCGTGCGCTGCCTGCGGGTGCTGCTCGATGCCGGCGTCGAGGTGCCGCTGGTCGTCACGCATGCCGACGCCGCCGGCGAGGCCATCTGGTTCTCCAGCGTGGCCGGCGTGGCGGCGGCGCACGGCCTGCGCTGCGTGACGCCCGCCGACCCGCACCTGCCGGAACTGCTGGCCGAGGCGGCCGCATCGACGCCCGACTTCCTGTTCTCGTTCTACTACCGCCACATGCTCAAGGCGCCCTGGCTGCAGCTGCCGAGCCGCGGTGCCTTCAACATGCACGGCTCGCTGCTGCCGCAGTACCGCGGCCGGGCGCCGGTGAACTGGGCCGTGATCGAGGGCGCGACGCAGACCGGCGCCACCCTGCACCGCATGAACGAGAAGCCCGACAACGGCGCCATCGTCGACCAGTGCGCGGTGCCGATCCTGATCGACGACACCGCCCACGAGGTGTTCGGCAAAGTCGTCGTCGCGGCCGAGATCGTGCTGGCGCGAAGCCTGCCGCTGATGCTCGCCGGGACCGCCGTCGAGCGCCCGCAGGACCTCTCGCAGGGCCGCTACTTCGGCGGCCGCAAGCCGGAAGACGGCCTGATCCCGGGCAGCGCCAACGCCCTGCAGATCCACAACCTGGTGCGCGCCCTCGCGCCCCCCCACTACCCGGGCGCTTTCTGCCACATCGGCGGCGAGCGCATCCGGATCGACAGCACCCGCTTCGCCGAACGGCCGCGGCGGGCACCCGGCGCCGGCCTTCGGCTGGCGAGCGAGGCCGGCGCGCTCTGGCTGCTGGCCGCCGACGGCAGCACGCTCGAAGTGCTGGCCGCGCAAGGCCCTGCCGGCGCGATCGACGCGGCCGGCTTCGAACGCCGCTTCGGTGCGCCCTGCGTGCCGGTCGACCATTGAATCATCCCCAACCCACGGATCGCCCCATGCTCAAAGTCCTCATCCTCGGCGTCAATGGCTTCATTGGCCACCATCTCACCCGCCACATCCTCGAAACCACCGACTGGCACGTCTACGGCATGGACATGCAGACCGACCGGGTCCGGCCGTGGCTGGGCGACCCGCGCTTCCATTTCTTCGAAGGCGACATCACGATCAACAAGGAGTGGATCGAATACCACGTCAAGAAGTGCGACGTCGTGCTGCCGCTGGTGGCGATCGCCACGCCGGCCACCTACGTGAAGCAGCCGCTGCGCGTCTTCGAGCTCGACTTCGAGGCCAACCTGCCGATCGTGCGGCAGTGCCTCAAGTACGGCAAGCGGGTGGTTTTCCCCTCGACCAGCGAGGTCTACGGCATGTGCGAAGACGAAGCCTTCGACCCCGAATCGTCGAACATGGTCTACGGCCCGATCAACAAGCCGCGCTGGATCTATGCCGCCGCCAAGCAGCTGATGGACCGCGTCATCCACGCCTACGGCATGCAGGAAGGGCTGCGCTACACGCTGTTCCGCCCGTTCAACTGGATCGGGCCGGGCCTGGACAGCCTGCACACGCCCAAGGAGGGCTCGAGCCGCGTGATCACCCAGTTCCTGGGCCACATCGTGCGCGGCGAGCCGATCCGGCTGGTGGACGGCGGCAGCCAGCAGCGCGCCTTCACCTATGTCGACGACGGCATCGCGGCACTGGTCAAGATCATCGCCAACGAAGGCGGCGTGGCCGACCAGAAGATCTACAACATCGGCAACCCGGCCAACAACCACTCGATCCGCGCGCTGGCCGAGATGATGCTGGCCCTGGCGCGCACGCTGCCCGAATACGCCGAGGCGGCCGCGGCGGTGCGGCTGACCGACGTGTCGTCGGCCGAGTACTACGGCCGCGGCTACCAGGACGTCGCCCACCGCGTGCCCGACATCAACGCGACCATGAAGGACCTCGACTGGAAGCCGCAGGTCGGCATGCAGGAGGCGCTCGCCAGCCTCTTCGCGTACTACCGGGACGAGGCCGAGGCGGCCGCCGACCTGGCGCTCTGAGACGATGGCGCGCATCGCACTGAAGATCGACGTCGACACCCTGCGCGGCACCCGCGAAGGCGTGCCCCGGCTGCAGGCGCTGCTGCAGCGCGTCGGCGCCGGCGCCACCTTCCTGTTCAGCCTCGGACCCGACCACACCGGACGGGCCATCCTGCGCGTGTTCCGGCCCGGCTTCCTGAGCAAGGTGGCGCGCACCTCGGTGGTCGAGCACTACGGCGTGCGCACGCTGCTCTACGGCAGCCTGCTGCCGGGGCCCGATATCGGGAAGCGCGAAGCCTCGACCCTGCGCGCGGTGCGCGACGCCGGCTTCGAGGTCGGCGTGCATTGCTGGGACCACATCGACTGGCAGGACCACCTGACGCAGCGCGATGCGGCATGGACGCTGCGCCAGATGGCGCGCGCGGTCGAGCGGCACACGCAGATCTTCGGCAGCGCCCCGCGCCTGCACGGCGCCGCCGGATGGCAGTTCAACGCGGCGGCCGCGCAGGCCGAGACCACGCTCGGCATCGCGCTGGCGTCGGACACGCGCGGCGAGGGGCCGTTCATCCCGGTGGCCGACGACGGGCGCGTCATCGGCCCGCCGCAGTTCCCGACCACGCTGCCCACCCTCGACGAGCTGATCGGCATCGACGGCCTCGATGCGCAGAACGTCCACGCCCACCTGCTGGGCCTCACGGCCGCTTCCGACCGCGACCAGGTCTACACGCTGCACGCCGAACTCGAGGGCATGAAGCTCATGCCGGTGTTCGAGCGCCTGCTGCAGGGCTGGCAGGCCCAGGGGCACCAGCTGGTCACGCTCGGCGATCTCGCCGCGGCGGTCGATCGCTCCACCCTGCCGCGGCACCGGCTGCAGCAGGGCGAGGTGGCGGGGCGCTCGGGGCTGCTGGCGGTGCAGGGTGCGGCCTGGACGCCGGCTGGCGCTGCGGCCTGACTAAGGCGCCGCGGCCGACGGCAGCCGGCCCAGCAACGCATCGGCAAAGGCCTCGGGACTCTCGATGTGCGGTATGTGCCCCACCTGAGGCAGGACCGTCAGCGTCGCCTGCGGAATCCAGCCTTGCAGCGCACGCGCCTGCGGCAGCGGCGTGATGCTGTCCTGCTCGCCCCACAGCAGCGCCACCGGCAGGCCGCCGGCGGCCCAGCCGCGCAGCTTCGCGGGGTCGAGGCTGGCGGCGTTCTCGCAGGCCGACACCGCGAAGGCCTGCGCCCAGTCGCCGAGGCTCGCCGTGAAGCCCTGGCGTTCGAAAGGCACCCGGTAGGCGGGGACGAGCGCGTCGGTCACCGCGTCCTTCCGAAAAACGAACTGCTTCAGCAGCGTGCCCGTCAGTCCGGGCCAGGTCGCGGTCGCGCCGACCAGGGCGGTTCGAAGATCGCGGTGCGCCAGCAAGCCGGGGCCGCCGGCCTCGCAGACCGGCGCTTCGCCCATCGGGCCCAGCCCCAGCGCCGGATCGACCAGCACCAGCTGGCGCACCCGCCCCTGCGCCTGCAGCGCCGCCTCGAGCGCGGGCCCGGCGCCGAACGAGTGGCCGACCAGGACCACCGGCGCCCCGAGGCTGTCGATCAGGCCGAGGACACGCCGCGCCTGCGCCGCGCGCGAGTAGTCCGGGCCGGCACCCGTCAGCGCCGGCTTCGACAGCCCGAACGGCGGCAGGTCGACGGCCACGACGCGCCACCCGGCCTCGCTCAACGTCCGGGGCAGCCCGAACCAGGTGCCGCTCCAGGCACCGGTGCCGTGCAGCAGCAGGAGCGTCGGGGCCTTGGCCTCCCCCCACTCCTGCACATACAGCGCGGCATCGCCGGCAGGCACCCAGCGGCCCTGCCCGCCGGCCAGCTGCTCGACCGATTTCGTCTCCCGCGCTGCGCGTGCGCCGTGGGCGTAGGCGATCCATCCCGCGGCCGCGACGAGGACGGCACCGACGAGCAGCAGCGCGAGCGCCGCGCAGCGCAGGACCGTCGAGGCGACCGTTCTAGAAGTCGTAGACATGCTCGATGGCACTGCCGCCCAGCCCCGACTCGACCTGCCGCAGCAGGCCGCCGAGCCGGTCGATCGGCGTGGCCAGCACCACGCGCACGGTGCCCGGCCGCGTGAGGATCGGCTGCACGAACAGCACCCGCGCCGTCGCGCCGGGCGGCGGCGACCATTGCGCCGGCACCAGCAGGCTGGCGACGACCTCGCCGCGGTTGCCGGCGATCTCCCTGAAGTCGATCCCCTGGCCCGCGAGCCAGCGGCTGTAGGCCGTGAAGCCCTCGTAGCGCGGGATCGTCGCCAACACGCCTGCGGCGCCGGTTTCGAGCAGCGCGTAGTCGGGGTGCGCGGCATCCCTGGCCGGCGCCCCGCTGAGGACCACGGCCGTGACCGGCAGCGGCGCGTCATAGATGGCGTGGGTACCGAGCTTGATCGCCTGCGCATAGCCGGCCTTCACCAGCAGCTCGGTCGTCAGCGCGAACCGGCGCTCCCAGCGCCGGAGCAGGTTCGGCCCCGACAGCGGCAGGCCCTCCGCCCACATTCGGCGAAGCTGGGCGCCGAAGTCGAACAGGTACCAGGGGTCGACCCGGATGAAGTCCACATAGGCCTGCGCATAGCGCGCCGCGAAGACTTCCTCGGGCACTGGCGCCGGGCCCGACCGCGTGGCCTCCGCGAGCCTGCCGACCGTGTGCTCGTAGGCGCCCTTGACCGCGTACTCGACCGTGGTGCTGGTGCCGATCACCATCACCATGAGGTGATAGCCGCCATTGAACGGATAGTTGCCGAGCTCGCGGCCGACCGCCCGGTAGCCCTGCCAGAACTGGCCGATGTGCGAGAACAGCGGAAAAGCACTGGGCGGCCGTCCGCTGGCCAGGTAGGCAGCGTACTCGGCCGGGCTGTGCACCAGGTACCACTCGGGGAAGGTCAGGAAGGTCTGGTCGGGGGTCCGCTGGTGGACCGGCGGCGTGGCGGCTTCCGCCGCGGCGGCCCCGCCGTGGAACGACGCGAGCGCGAGGCCCGCGAACACCAGTGCGAGCAGAGGCCGGACGCTCTTCATCGTGCCGCCGCGAGCGCTTCGGGCCGCACGGACGGCAGCGGCGCTGCCGCAGCGTCGTTCGCCACGCTGCCGGTCAGCGCCCGGCCTTCCTTGGTGAAGCACAGCAGCACGTTGTCGGTCGGGTCGTTGTCCTGCAGGATGCGGGCGCCGGAGTCCTTGAAGCCCGCCTGCGCCAGCCGCTCGACCCAGGTCGCCACCGGCTCGAAGAAACGAAGCTCGGCCCGGTTGGTCTCCCAGGTCTCGCCGAGTCCCGCATTGAAGACGGTGTGCGCCAGCGACACCAGCACCCGCAGCGCCTCCGAGCGCACATCGTGGTCGCGGACGATGAAGACGCCGCCGGGGCGCAGCACGCGGTTGACCGACGCCAGGAAGCCCAGCAGCCGCTCCACCGTCATGTGGTGGAGCCCGACGTAGCAGGCGACCAGGTCGAGCGATGCGTCGGCGATCGGGTCGGCCGGCAGCGGCGCGTAGTCGGCGAGCGGCAGGTGCCGGCCCTCGAGCTTGCGAAGCTGCCCGCGCTCCATGATGTCGACCGGCGAGAAGGTCGGCGCCTTCTCGTCGATGAAGTAGCAGGGGCCGCCGATGTCGAGCGCCGACGCGAGTCCGCGGAAGTAGCGTCCCTTGGAGCCGATCTCGGCATAGCCCGAGAAGCGTTTGCGCTCGCCCAGCAGTTGCAGCGTCTGCCGGGTCATCTCGGCCTTCTGCTTGACCAGCGACGGCAGCGCATGCGTCAGGTCGGCCAGCATCGGCTTGATGCCCTTCAGCTCGCTCTGCAGATAGCGGTAGACGCTCTCTTCGTCCTTGTGCAGCTTGCAGGCATCGCGGATCAGCTGGTGGAAGCGGTCTTCCGGCAAGGTGCGGAACACGCTCTGGAGAAAGCGATAGAAGGCATCGGACAGCCGCACATCGCCGAAGACCTGGTGGAACTCCGAACTCGGCGCATCGGTGGCGGCGGGCACCGGCTGCCCCGGCTTGTGGTACTTGTTCCAGAGCACGTTGGTGAAGCGGAAGTCGGGGTCGAGCCGTTCTTTCAGGGCCAGGTACTCCCTGGCGCGCGGATAGGCGCGATGGAACTGCGCCTCGGTGCCGTGCGGCTGGTACGGCAGGTAATAGGTGCCGCCGACCGACAGCACCGCATCGATCAGTTCGCGGGTCCAGACGCCGACCCGGCTCCTGGCGTTCTCCCGGGTCCGCTGCTTGTGGTACAGCACGAAGGCGAAGGTCTCCCGCGGCGCCCAGCTCAGCAAGGTGTGGGGGTCGGGCATGGCGTGGCGGATCGACACGTTCAGCGCGTTCACGCGATGGCGCCCGAGGACCGCGGCCATCAGGGGCACGAAGGCCTCCAGCTGCTCCACCGGGACGAAGTATTCCTGCAGCACGTAGGTCCGGTCCTTGCGCGACGGCGGCTCGAGTTCCGCGACGTCGTAGCCGGCCTCGTAGTTTCGCCAGTGCACCTTCTTGCGCAGGTACAGCAGCGGGTCGACCAGCTTCTCGCGCCGCTCCTTGCCGAAGGGCGTCTCGGACACGGCCCACAGGAAGTACTGATGCAGCGGGTAGCGGCTCGCGAGCGGCTGCAGCCTCGCCGAGGTGGTGGCCGGGCGATCGGTCTCGACCCAGGTGACCGAGCGCACGCTCGCGTAGTGCGGCGCGTAGAGGTCGGCGTTGTGGAAGACCGCCTTCGGGTTGTTGCGGACCTCGTTCTTGAAGTGGGTCCAGTACTGCGACAGCGGCATCACCTTGTCGACCCGCAGCACGCGCTTGTTCTCGGCCAGGTCGAGCTCGATCTCGACCACCACGCCGAGTCCGCCGTAGCCGCCGATGACGCCGTAGAACAGCTCGGGGTTGTGCGTCCGGCTGGCGCGCTCGAGCCGGCCGTCGTGCAGCGCCACCTCGATGCTGCGGATCGACAGCACCAAGGGGCCGAGCCCCACGTAGCGGCCGTGGCAGTTCACGCTCAAGGCCCCGCCGACCGTGAAGTTGGCGTAGGTCTGCATGATCTTCACCGCCAGGCCGTGCGGGTCGACGAAGCGCTGGATGTCGCACCAGCGAACGCCGGGCTGGACCCGGATCGTCTTCTCGTCGGGCGAGAACGCGAGGATGCGATTCATCGAGCGCATGTCGAAATGCAGGCTGCCCGGACTGGCCGTCTGCCCGCCCATGCTGAAGCGCCCGCCCCCGATCGAGACCGGCCCGGAGGTGCGGCGCAATGCTTCGACGACGTCCCCGGTGCAGGCCGGCGCGACGATGGCCATCACCCGCACCGGGTTCAGTTGCGTGACGTCGTTGACGATGTGGTGGTTGGTCATGGCAGGGCGGGGTCGGTGGCGGGGTTCGTCACCCGCAGATAGTCGCTGCGGACGCCCGCCGGCGCGCCGTAGCGTTCGGCGTTCGCCGCCGGGCCGCGGAATCCGCATTCGATCAGCAGCGCGATCGCGCCGGCCACCGGCACGGCCGCCAGCAGCAGCCAGGCGGCCGAGCGCCCCCGGTCGTGAAGCCGACGGCCCCAGACCGAGACCAGGTGCCCCACGAGGGCCAGCACGGGGATCAGGTCGAAGGGTGCGCCCAGCCGCTGCTGCACCGCCGTGCACAGCCAGAGCGCCACCGGAACCACCACGCCCATGCGCAGCCAGAAGCCGGTGCGGCTCAGTCGACCCTGCAGGGAAAATTCTTGAATCCAGGACATCTTCGAATGCTTGTTGTCTGCCCGTGCCGGCGCGATGCCGAGCCCCGCTATGCTAATCGCGATGTATCGAGATGTGTACCCAGCTGAACGGCCAGTTCAGCCGGGCGCTTCGGCCGCATCGGCGGCAACGCCTAGCGCCCGGCTCGCCACCCAAGGAAGCCGGCCAAGCGCCGCAGCACCCGCGAGCGGGGCAGATCGCGCGCCAGCGGCGGCAGCGACAGCGCCAGCAGCAGCGCCGCCAGCGGCAGCGTGCAGATGAAGCCCACGTACTTGAAACCCAGCGCGCCGACGACGCCGCCGAGCACGAACATGCCCACCAGGCCGCTGGTCATGCGGATGCGCCGCGGATCGTGGCGCACCGGTGCCGCCGTGGCGTGGTCGGCGCGGTTCCAGTAGAAGAGCTTGCCGAGCTCCATGCCCAGGTCGGTGATGTTGCCGGTCATGTGGGTGGTGCGGATGCTGCCGCCCGAGGTCTTCGATGCCACCGCGTTCTGCAGCCCCATGATGAACGACAGGAGCAGCACCGTCAGCGGCACCGCGAAGGGCGTGTTCCAGGTCAACGTGATCGCGCCCATCAGCCCGAAGGGAAGCATCAACATCGCCTCCAGCAGCAGCGGCAGCGCATAGACGCCATGCAGGCGATTCTGGCGGCCCCAGTTGACCAGCATCGCGCAGACCGCCGCGCCGCTCAGGAAGGCCAGCACCGCACCCAGCGCGTTGAGCAGCAGCTTCGCGTTGCCCAGCACCAGGCCATCCGCGAGCTGGGAGGCGAAGCCGGTCATGTGCGAGGTGTACATATGCAGCACCAGGAAGCCGCCCGCGTTGACGGCACCCGCGTTGAAGGCCAGCAGCAGCCCCAGGGCCCTGTTGGTCGAGGGCGCGCGATGGCGGTTGGTGAGGAAGCGCAGACGTCGCATGGCTGTCTCGATGGTTCGACGGCGCTATCTTGGCATGCCGCGGCCGCCCTAATGGCGAAGCAGCGCGTGCACCACCCCGCGCAGCCAGACGACCGCCTGGTCCTTGTGAAAGCGACGGTGCCAGAACTGGTGAACCTCGATCGGAGGCGGCTTCCATGGCGCGTCCACGATCCTCACGCTCGCGTGCCGGGCGATCACCTCGGCGATTTCGCGCGGCACGGTGGCCACGAGTTCGCTGCCCGGCACGATCGCCACCAGGCTCATGAAATGCGAGACGTCGATGAACACGTCGCGCCGGATGTTCTTCTCCTTGAGCCAGCGCTCGAGCAAGTGCTCCCGCCCGTCCGGGCTGACGACGGCATGGCGCGCCTGCTGGAACTGCTTCATCGTGATCTTGTCCGCAATGCCCGGATGGCCGCTGCTCACGATGCAGACATACGAGGTCTTGAACAGCCGCTGCTGGAAGAAATTCCCTTTCTGGAGGTCCGGGAAATAGCCGATCGCAAGTTCGGCCGCGCCCGATTCGAGGGCCTCCGCGGCCGCGTTGCGCGGCAGGGCAAGCGATCGAATGCGCACCGATGGCGCCTGCAGCGCAAGCCGATCGAGGATCGGCGGAATGAAGGCCACCTCGCCGATGTCCGGCGTCAGGACCGTGAAGGTTCTCGCGGCCAGCGCCGGATCGAACGCGCTGTCCTGGAGGATCTCGTCGCGCACGGTGTCCATCACGCGAAGCACGCTCGGCGCCAGCGCGGCCGCGCGCGGCGTCGGCTTCATCTCGGCGCCGATCTTCACGAAGAGTTGATCGTCGAACAGCGCGCGCAGCCGTGCCACGGCGGCGCTGGTGGCCGGCTGGCTCAGGCCGATGGCCTCCGACGCCCGCGTCACGCTGCGGTGCCTGAGCATGGCGTCGAAGACGACCAGCAGGTTGAGATCGAGCGACCTTAAATCCATCGCATGGATTCCCCGTATTCATGACATTGAGTTGATGGATTCTGATGCTTTTCCTAGGATCGCTCCGATGAACACCCCCAATTCATTCGAATCGCCTGGCCGAGCCTTTCTCATCAACGCGTGGTACGCGGCGGCATGGGCCGACGAACTCACCGACCAGATGCTTCCCCGCCGCCTGCTGGACATTCCCGTCGTGTTTTTCCGCACCTCGGACGGTCGGCCGAATGCACTGCACGACCGCTGTCCGCACCGGTTCGCGCCGCTGCACCTCGGCAAGCGGGTCGACGACCGGATCGAGTGCGCCTATCACGGCCTGCGCTTCGACTGCAGCGGCGCTTGCGTGCACAACCCGCATGGCAACGGCATGATCCCGAAGCGCGCCGTGGTGCGCAGCTTCCCGGTGGTGGAGCGCTACCACCTGATCTGGGTCTGGATGGGCGACGCCGAGCGGGCGGATCCGTCGGCCATCCCCGAATTCGAGTTCCTGACCGATCCCGACTTCCAGAACGTCAAGGGCTACACGCTGGCCGAAGGCCACTACGAACTGATGACCGACAACATCATGGACCTCGGCCACATCGAGTTCCTGCATCCGGGACTGCTCGGCAGCGAGGCGGTCCGGCGCGCGCAGTCGGGCGTGGTCCAGGAAGGCCACACCGTGCTCTCGAAGCGCCGCACCAGCCATGAGATTCTTCCGCCCTTCCTGCAGCGCTGGTACGAAGCCGGGGATCGCTTCGTCGAGCGCTGGCTCGACGTGCGCTGGGACCCGCCCGCCCTGATGAAGCTGAGCGTGGGCGTGTTGCCGGAGGGCGAGCCCGCGCAGAGCGCGAACGAAAGCCAGGGCTGCCATCTGATGACGCCGGCCTCGGCCACCGCGACCCACTATTTCTGGGCCCAGGGGCGCAACTGGGGGGCCCGCGATCCCGAGATGGACAGCGGGCGCCTGGCCTCCCTGCGCAAGGCCTTCGACACGCAGGACAAGCCGATGATCGAGGCGGTCCACCAGAACATGGGCGGCCTCGCGCTGGACGAATTGAACCCTGTCATGCTGTCCGTCGACGCCGGGCCGGTGCGCGCCCGACGCGTGCTGGCGCAACTGATCGCGGCGGAGCAGACGGCCCTCAGCCCGGCATCTGCGCCCCGGCCTCCCGGCGATTGACGTCATAGAACAGCCCCCGCAGCCAGCGGTTGGCGGGATCGTTCTGCATGCGCCGGTGCCAGTACTGCTGCAGTTGCAGCTGCGGCGGCCGGAACGGCAGCGCGATCTCCTTGATCGCGACATGCCGGCCGACCACGGTGGCGATGTCCTGCGGCACCGTGGCGATCAGGTCGCTGCCTGGCAGCAGCACCACCAGGCTCATGAAATGCGACAGCTCCAGCGTGACATGGCGCTGCCAGCCCTTGTCGTCGAGGAAGCGGTCCAGCAGATGTTCCCGGCCATCGGGCCGCACGACGATGTGGCGCGCCGACAGGTACTGCTTCAGCGTCATGCGCGACCCCGCTGCCGTGTGGCGGGAACAGGCGATGCAGGTGTAGGTGCTCATGAAGAGCGCCTGCTGGAAATAGCCGGCCCGCTGCAGGTCCGGAAAAAAGCCGACGGCGAGCTCGGCCTCGCCCTGCTCCAGCGCGTCCGCCGCCGCCGCGCGCGGCCTCGACACCGCATGCAGCCGCACATGCGGCGCCTCTTCGCGCAGCCGCCTGAGCACGCCCGGCAGGAAGGCGACCTCGCCGATGTCGGGCGTGAGGATCGTGAAGCTGCGCTCCGCGCGCGCCGGATCGAAGGCTGATTGCTGGAGGATCTCGGACTGGATCGTCTGCACCACCCGATGCACCACCGGCGCCAGTTCGAGCGCGCGCGGCGTCGGTTCCATCTGCGAGGCCGTGCGCACGAACAGCTGGTCGTCGAACACCGCGCGCAGCCGCGCCAGCGCCCCGCTGGTGGCCGACTGGCTCAGCGCCAGGGCCTCCGCCGCCTTGTTGACGCTGCGCAGGCGCGCCATCGTGTCGAACAGGACCAGCAGGTTGAGATCGACCGAACGAATATCCATGAAACCGATTTTATCTATCGGGCAAATCGTCTGTACATGGGCTGGTCGACTTCCTACGATCGCGGCCGGAGACACACATTGAGCACGTTGAAACACCCATCCGGCTGCGCCTGCGGCATCGACACGCACGCGCACGTGGTGCCGGAGAACTTCCCGGCCTACGTCGGCAGCCGCCTGCCGGCCGACTGGCCGTCGATGGCCGCGGCCCAGCCCTGCCACCGCAGCGTCATGATCTCGGGCAAGGTGTACCGCACCGTCTCCGACAAATGCTGGGACACGGGCAAGCGGCTGCAGGACCTGCCGGGCATGGGGTTGGCCCTGCAGGTGGTCTCGCCGATGCCGGAGCTGCTCTCCTACTGGATGGAGGCCGAGCCCGCGCAGCAGCTGCTGCGCTTCCTGAACGAGCAGATCGCCGGCATGGTGGCCGAAAGCGGCGGCGCACTCGCAGGCCTGGGCGCCGTGCCGCTGCAGGACATGGACCTTGCCATCCGGGAACTCGAGCATGTGGTCCAGGTGCTCGGCTTCCCCGGCGTCGAGATCGGCAGCAACATCAATGGCGTGGCGATCGGCGCGCCGGCCTTCGACCCCTTCTTCGAGGCCTGCGAACGGCTCGGCGCCGCGGTGTTCGTGCATGCGATCCGGCCCGCGGGCATGGACCGGCTGGTGGGGCCGCCAGCGCTGCAGCAGGTGCTGGCCTACCCCGGCGACGTCGGCCTGGCCGCCGCTTCGGCCATCACCAGCAACTTGCTCGTGCGGCGGCCGAAGCTGCGGATCGCCTTCAGCCACGGCGGCGGCACGCTGGCCTCGCTGCTGCCGCGCCTGCAGCAGGGCGCGGGCGTGTTCCCGGCCCTGCAGGACACCCTGCTGCAATCGCCGGTGGAACAGGCGCGCCGCTTCTTCTACGACACGTTGGTGTTCGACACCCCGACCCTGCGCCACCTGGTCGGCAGCTTCGGCGGCAGCCAGCTGATGCTGGGCACCGACTACCCCTTCAACTTCCACGACCGCACGCCGGTGGAGCGGGTCGAGGCCGCGGGCTTCGATGCCGACACCGCGGCCGCGCTGGTCCACCGCAACGCCGAGCGCTTCCTCGGCCTTTCGAAAGGCATCGCATGAGTTCACCCTGGATCGAGGGGCTGCGCAGCGTGGCACTCGAAGTGCCCGACCTGGCGCAGGCCGAGAGCTTCTACACCGAGACCTGGCGGCTGGAGGTCGCTGCACGCGGCAACGGCGCGCTCTGTCTGCGGGGCAGCGGCAGCGATGCCTTCCTGCTCGCGCTGCACCAGGGCGGCGGCGTGCCGCGGATCCGCCATGTCACGCTGCGCGCGCGCAGCGCCGAGGCGCTGGCTGCCGTGGCCGCGCAGGTCGAGCCGAGCGGCGGACGGATCCTCAGCCCGGTCCAGCCGCTGGACGAAGAAGCGGGCGGCACCGGCTTCAGCTTCCGCGACCCGCACGGCCGCATCTTCCAGGTGGTGCACGGCGATGCCCGCCGCGAGCCGTCGGCGTCGACGCGCGACCGGCCGCTGCGGCTGACCCACGTCGTGCTCAACAGCCACGCCGTCGACGAGACGCAGGCTTTCCTGTCGAAGGTGCTCGGCTTCACCTTGGCCGACCGCACCGTGGCGATTGCCTTCATGAACTGCAACAGCGACCACCACACGCTGGCCGTCGGCGTCTCGGACAACGACGCGCTCAACCACATCGCCTTCCTGATGCCCGACGGCGATGCCGTGATGCGCGGCGGCGGCCGGATGAAGGATGCAGGCTTCCCGATCCAGTGGGGGCCGGGGCGCCATGGTCCCGGCAACAACCTCTTCAACTACTTCATCGATCCCTTCGGCGTCGTCATCGAATACACGGCCGAGGTCGAGCAGGTCGACGAGCGCTACCGGCCTCGCGGCCCCGAGGACTGGAAGTGGCCGCCCGGCCGCGTCGACCAGTGGGGCATCTCGCCACCGCCCGGCCCCACCCTGAAGGAGGCGCAGCGGCGCGTCCTGTTCGTTCCCTCCTGATTCCCCTGAAAGAGAAAGCCATGAACTTCACCACCTACCTGCGCAACGGCGCGCCTCGCCTGGCCGTGGTCGACAACGACCAGCTGATCGACCTGAACGATGCCCAGCCGCAGGTGCCCGACGATCTTCGCCGCGCACTCCAGGCCGGCGTCGACCTGAACGAGGCGGCACGGCAGGCGCTGGCCCATGGCGCCCGCCAGCCGCTCGCCGCCGCGGCCCTCGCACCGCTGGTGCCCGAGCCGGGCAAGATCGTCTGTCTCGGCCTCAACTACTACGACCATGCCAAGGAAGGCGGGCGCGAGAAGCCCGACTACCCCTGGTTCTTCTTCCGCGGCGCCTCCTCGCTGATCGCCCACGGCGAGGCCGGCGTCGTGCCCTCGGTGTCCTCGAAGTTCGACTACGAGGCCGAGCTGGCGGTGGTGATCGGCCGCCGCGTGCCGCGCCACACCCAGGAGGCCGACGCGCTGCAATACGTCTTCGGCTACAGCTGCTTCAACGACATGAGCGTGCGCGACTACCAGAAGCGCACACCGCAATGGACCATCGGCAAGAACTTCGACGGCACCGGCGGTTTCGGGCCGGTGCTGGTGAGCGCCGACGCGCTGCCGCCCGGCGCGGTCGGCCTCAAGATCCAGGGCCGCCTCAACGGCGAGGTGATGCAGGACGCGAACACCAGCGACATGATCTTCAGCGTCGCCGAGACCATTGCCCTGCTGGCCGACGTGCTGACCCTGGAGCCCGGCGACGTGATCGTCATGGGCACGCCGGCCGGCGTCGGCCAGGCGCGCACGCCACCGGTGTGGATGAAGGCCGGCGACCGCTACGAGGTCGAGATCGAGCGCGTCGGCGTGCTGTCGAACCCGATCGTGAACGAAGCGCGATGAGCGAACTTGTCTACGACGTCGCGATCGTCGGCTACGGTCCGGCGGGCCAGGTCGCAGCCGGGCTGCTGGGGCAGAAGGGCCTGCGGGTCCATGTCTGCGAGCGGCTGCAGGACGTCTACCAGATCCCGCGCGCGATCGCCCTCGACCACGAGATCATGCGGGTGTTCCAGCAGCTCGGCGTGGCGGAAGCGGTGCAGCCCTATTGCGAGCCCTTCACCAACTCCGAATACTTCGGCGTCGACGGCCAGCTGATCCGCCGCATGACCATGGTCGCGCCGCCCTACCCGCAGGGCTACACGCCCTCGATGGTCTTCACGCAGCCGGCGGTCGAGCGCGTGCTGCGCGCTCGGGTCGCCGAGCTGCCCAACGTGACGGTGGAGCTCGGCGCGACGCTGCAAGGCATCGAGCAGGACGCGAACGGCGTGTCGCTCGCCATCGACACCGCGAACGGCGAACGCAAGACGGTGCGCGCCCGGTACGCGATCGCCTGCGACGGCGGCTCGAGCACGGTGCGCACGCAACTCGACATGCCGCTGGAGGACCTCGACTTCGACGAGCCCTGGCTGGTGGTCGACGTGCTGGTCAACGACCAGGGCCTCGCCAAGCTGCCGCCGGTGAGCGTGCAGTACTGCGAGCCGGAGCGTCCGTGCACCCTGGTGATCGGGCCGAAGAACCATCGCCGCTGGGAGATCTCGCTGAAGCCGGGCGAAGATCCCGGCGCGGTCGCGACCGACGCCGAGACCTGGAAGCTGCTCTCGCGCTGGCTCACGCCCGCGGACGGAACGCTGTGGCGCCAGGCCAGCTATCGCTTCCACGCGCTGGTGGCCGCCCAGTGGCGCAAGGGCCGCGTGTTCCTGGCCGGCGATGCCGCGCACATGCAGCCGCCCTTCCTCGGCCAGGGCATGTGCCAGGGCATCCGCGACGCGGCCAACCTGAGCTGGAAGCTCGCGGCGGTGCTGCAGGGCGAGGTCGGCGGCACGGCCGCCGAAGCCCTGCTGGACAGCTACGGCACCGAGCGCAAGGCGCATGTGCGCGAGCTGACGAGCCGCATCAAGGGCGTCGGCGCGGTGATCTGCGAACGCGACCCGGCCAAGGCCCGGGCGCGCGATGCGCAGCTGCTGGCGGATTGCGCCGGGGTGGTCAGGGACACGCCGCGCCAGGACATCCTGCCCCGGCTCGAACACGGCCTGCTGTCCGGGCGCGAGAGCGCGGCACGCGGCGGCCTGTTTCCTCAGCCCTGGCTGCAGCAGGGCGGGAAGAGAAGCCGCATGGACGAGGTCGCCGGCCACGGCTGGCGGCTGGTGCTCTCCGCCGACGCTGCAGCGGACGCGGAAGTCGGCGCATGGAGCGGGCTCGCGCGGGTCTCGCTGCAGGCCCTGGCGGAAACCGAAGGCGTCGCCGCCGACTGGTTCCAGCGCCATGCCTGCGTGGCGGCACTGGTGCGGCCCGACAACTACGTCTATGGCGTCGCAGCCACGGCGCAAGACACCACGGCGCTGCTCGAAGAGGCGGCCATCGCCCTCGGCGTCACGGCGGCCTGCGAGGCCTGAACCCAACAATCAACAGGAGACATCGACAATGAATCGCAGGACCTTCACCCTGACCACCGGCGCCGCGCTGCTCGCCGCCTGGATGCCGACCAGCTGGGCCCAAGGATGGCCCGACAAGCCCATCAAGCTGATCCTGTCGCAGCCCGCCGGATCGGGCGCCGACTCGATGGCACGCATGATCGGCGACCAGCTCTCGCGCCGGCTCAACCAGCCGATCGTGGTGGAGAACCGTCCAGGCGGTCAGAACGCGATCGGCGCCCAGGCGGCGGCCCGTTCGGCCGCCGACGGCTACACCTTCTATTTCGCGACTGCCGCGGCGCTGGTCATGAACTCCTACCTGTTCAAGAACCTGCCCTACGACCCGCGGAAGGACTTCGTTCCGGTCGGCATGGTCGGCACTGTGCCCTTCACCATCTCGGTCAATGCGGGGTCGAAGTTCCAGTCGCTGGGCGACCTGGTCGCATACGCCAAGGCCAATCCCGGCAAGCTGGCCATCGCCAACGAAGGGCCGAAGACCTTCAGCGGCATGATCACCCGGCTGCTGGCCGCCCAACTGGGCATCGAGGTGAACTCGGTGCCCTATGCCTCCGTCAGTGCCGGCGTGACCGACACGGTCGGCGGCCAGATCGAAGTGCTGGTGAGCGACGTCCCGTCGGTCTCGCAGATGGTCACGGCCGGCAAGCTCCGCCCGCTGGCCGTCACCACCGCCAAGCGCATCGCCGGCTGGGACCAGGTGCCCCCTGTGGCCGACACGCTGCCCGGCTTCAACTATGCCGGCTGGATCGGAATCGTCGCCCCCGCCGGCACGCCGAGCGCCGTCGTCCAGCGCTTCAACCGCGAGCTCGACGTCGTGCTGAGCGACAAGGACATGGCGGCGCGCCTGCTGGCCATCGGCCCGATGACGGACGGCGCCGGCACGGTGACGCAGATGGGCGGCATGCTGGACGCGGAGCATTCACGCTGGGCCAAGCTCACGAAAGACCTGAGCATTGCGCCGGAGTGATGCCGGGCGACGCTAGCCCTCGACCCGGCGCCACGGCGTCGCCCGCCGCTCGGCCCAGGCCAGTGCGCCATAGAGCACGATGCCGAGCAGCGCCAGCATGAACACCGCCGCGAACACCCGCGCCGTGTCGAAGGTTCCCTGCGCGCTCAGGATCACGTAGCCGAGGCCGCGCTGCGAGGCGACGAACTCGCCCACGATGGCGCCCACCAGCGACAGCGAGATCGCCACCTTCATGCCGGTCAGGATCGAAGGCAGCGCACAGGGCAGCCGGACCTTGAAGAAGAAGTCGATGGTCGAGCCCTTCAGCACGGTGCCGAGGTCGAGCACGTCCTGCGGCACCGAGCGCAGCCCGTGCACCGCGTCGACGATCACCGCGAAGACCGCGATCAGGAAGGCGATCGCGATCTTGGGTTCGGAGCCGGTGCCGAGCCAGATCACGAACAGCGGCGCGATCGCCACCTTGGGCACGCTGTTCAGCGCCACGATCAGCGGATAGACCGCGTGCTCGAACCAGCGCGACCCCACCAGCAGCATCGCCAGCGCGACGCCGACGACCACCGACAGCGCGAAGCCACCGAGCGTGGTGAGCAGGGTGTAGAGCGTGTGGTCGAGATACCAGTGCCATTCGCCGGCGAGCTCGCCCAGGATGGCCGTCGGTGGCGGCAGCGTCACCGGCCGCACGTGCAGCACCCGCACCAGCACTTCCCAGACCACGAGAAAGGCGACGATCGACATCGCGCCGAGCAGCCATTGCCTGGCCTTGGCGATCCATGGGTTCATCAGGCGGCCTCCTCGATGGCCTGGGCGGGCTCTTCGTTGATGAGCCCCATCTCGTGGAACAGGTCGCGGATGCGCCCGGTGTAGGCGCCGAACTGCGCCGTCTCGCGCACCGCCAGCCGGCGCGGACGCGGCAGGTCGACCTCGATGATGTCGGC
>Ga0182007_10000226_pt1 | contig 37935 bp, 31 predicted proteins | sample Sormic07211113_1_FD_123023 | JGI IMG/M metagenome (GOLD analysis project Ga0182007, IMG submission 123023) | Rhizosphere microbial communities from Sorghum bicolor, Mead, Nebraska, USA - 072115-113_1 MetaG | ecosystem: Host-associated > Plants > Roots > Rhizosphere | place: USA: Nebraska...
CTTGCCGATGCAAATCGCCCAGATCTGCCGATAGCTGAACAGCTCGGCGATCTGCCGCCAGTTGAACCGGGTGCGCTCCTGACTGCTCTTGACCAGTCCACCGCCGGCTTCGATGTACTTCAGTTCTTCCTGGCTGACGTTCTTGCAGCTCAGCGGATCGCGGTACACGTAGAGCCAGATCACACCAAACACAATGCCGAGTATCCCGGTGCTGTAGAAAACATGGCGCCAGTCATAGGTCGTGGCCAGCCATAACAGCATGCCGGTAAACAATGCCGTGCCCAGATACTGGCCGCACACGTAAATGCTGCTGGCCAGGCCCCGTTCACGGGCCGGGAACCATACCGTCACCGCACGGCTGTTGGCCGGAAACGCTGGAGCCTCCATGGCACCGACAGCCAGGCGCAGCCCGAACAGCGAAGCGAATCCTGTGGCAAAGCCTTGGCACACGGTGACCGTCGACCAACTGATCAGCGACACCCCGTAGGTGAACCGGGAACCGAAGCGATCGGCGATGAACCCGGCGGGGACCAGGGCGAGTGCATAGGTCCAGGCAAACGCGGAAAAAATCAGGCCCATTTCGATCTTGTCCAGGCCCAGGTCCTTGGCCATGAACGGTGCGGCAATCGAGATATTTACGCGGTCGATGTAGTTGATGATGGTCGCAATCAGCAGCAATGACAGCATGAACCAGCGTCGACGCGTCGGTAGTCGCTGAGGCAACAGGGCGTCCCGGGCGCCGGCGCTCACCGACGGCGCGGTGGACGGGGAGGTTTGCGAATTCGACATGAGTAGACCTTTTTATTGTTAGGAGAATCGAGATGTTCGCGCGCAGCCGAAGCCGATGCCCCCAGTGCCGGGGCAGGGCGATCGCTACTTGAATGAGGGCGCGGACAGCTACTGTCAGGCGCTCAGATACGCCTTCGGACTGGCTCGGTCGGGGGAGGGTTGGCGAGGGAAAAAAGCAGGTTCATCACGAGCGCACCTTTTGATTGTTTTTGGAAGGGTCGGGCTGCATTGGTTGTTACAGTGGTCGTACAACCTCTCAAAATCAACGGAGGCGTTAGATCGTTTTTTCTCCTGTAAAAGGTGATTCATGCAGGTGTCCAAGAGAAATCAAATCGGATCATTTCCTTCGTTATGCGTTATTTACTTAATAAGTTTATGTTTTTAAAGGATTAAATATTTTTGTGTGCTCGTATTTTTTTGGACAGACGACACATCACACACGGATACAATTAATTCTCTGTGTTTCGTTGTCATCCTATGACATGTTGAAGCCAGCGGTGTCTGCCTTCACAATCACTGCGGTCGCCGCCTGCGTCGCGGCGCGACGACAACCTGTCCATGTACCTGTCGAGGATCCTCAGGCGATGTCGTCACCGAGTCGAGTACCCACTTACGTCATGCAGCAACGCAGCGAATTGACGGACTTTTACATCCGCGACAAAAAGGGCCGGCGCGCCGAAACCAGCCCGCATCGCCATGAGTATTTCCAGATCCAGGTCAACCTCGGTGGCGATACCGTGCAGCACATCGGCAACGTCGAGCGGCCGTTTCCGCGCAACACGCTGGCCTTCATCCTGCCGCATCGCGTGCACGTGATTCCGCATCCGGCCGACAGCAATTTCATGGTGATCAACTTTTCCCAGACCTTCCTGTTGCCGCATTTGCAGTGCGACCCGATGGACCTGGAGGAGGTCTCGATTCTGCTGGCACCCGAGTTGTCGCCGTTCCGCTTTCAGGAGCATCTGGATTTCATTCTGTCCGATGAAGATTTCAGCAAAGTCTGTGCCCTGATCGAACAGATGCGCGTGCTCGATGAAAACCGTCAGTTCGGCACTCGCGAGATGCTCAAGGGATTGTTGCTGCAACTGGTGGGGAGCGTTTGTGCCTTGTATGCCGAGCCGCTCAAGCGGTTGGCCGAGGAGAATGCCGCCGAAGTCAGCCGACGCGATGCGCTGAGCAGGATGTCCGAATACTTGCGCAAGAACATTGCCGATCCCGACCTCAACCTGATCAAGGTGGCTGCTGCGACTTACCTGTCACCGACGTACCTGACGCACTGGTTGCGCAAGGAAATCGGCAAGACCTTCACTGAGCTGGTGCTCGAGCGCAGGATGCACGCGGCACGCAATTATTTGCTCAATGGGACACGACCGGTGGGGGAGGTGGCGAGGTTGTGCGGTTTCGCTGACGAGGCTTATTTTTCGCGACGCTTCCGCCAGATCCACGGCCAGCCTCCAGGGCAATTCAGGCGTCAGCAACTCAATCCTGATACGCCGCAATCACCGTCCAACACGTGATTGTTCATTGCTCACGTTGCAGCGCAAACTCGACGGCGCTTAGCAAGGCATCGCCGTTGAAGGGTTTACGCAAGCATTCGATGGGCTCATAGCGGCTGGATTCGGCCAGTGTGGCTTCATCCCAGTGTGCCGACATGCAAATCACTGGAAACTTTCGGCCCTTGAGCGTCAGCGCACGCATGACGTCCAGCCCTGACAGGCCGTTCATTTTCAGATCCAACAGCAGGCAGGCAACGTCATCGAAGTTTTCGAGGGCCAGGAATTCCTCGCCCGAGGCGAACAGCCGAGAACGATATCCGGCCGACCGGAGCAGATTGGCCAGGCTTTTGCGTACGGACGCATCGTCGTCCACGATGCAGACGATGATCATGGCGCTACGGGATGATTCGGGGGCGCAGCCAGTCTCCGTAGTCATGAAGAACCCTGCATGCCAAACGCTGGCTCCGTGCTGATCAAGCCATACAGCTTGACCAGATTGACCAGCGAGCGTGTCTGCATTTTCTCCATGATGTGTTTGCGATGGACCTTGGCGGTGACTTCACTGGTGCCCAGCTGGTTGGCGATGTGCTTGTTGGACAGACCCGCGACGATCAGCGGCAGCACTTCGCGCTCACGGGGGGTCAACAGGGCAGCCCTTTGACGGGCGCTTTGTATGCGTTGCCATTGCTCGAACGCCGTCGCTGCACGCTGACGGGTGGCGCGCAGGGTGTCCAACAACTGGTCGTCGTTGAATGGTTTGGTCAGGAATTCGACCGCACCTGCTTTCATGGCCTGCACCGACATCGAGATGGTGCCGAAACCGGTCATGAAAATGACCGGCCACGGATGCCCGCGCTGTCCGAGCGCCGATTGAAGTTCCAGGCCTGTCGTTTCGGGCAGACTGACGTCAAGCAACAGGCAAGCGGGGCCGGTGTCGAGGTCAGCGTTGAGCAATTCTTCGGCCGAGGCGAATATCCGGTGCGCGATGCCTTCGGCCCGCAGCAGTCGGCTGAGTGCTGTACGCACGCTCGCTTCATCGTCGACGATGAACACCGGCACGCTGTCAGGATCGATCGTCTTCTGATCCTCGGTCGCCAAAGGGCCCGGTGCCACCGGATGGAACAGGGGCAGGGGCGGTTCACGTTTTTTCAATAATCGGTAACCTCGGCGCGGGACCGTCTGGATAAGTTCTTTTTCCCCGAGCAGCTTGCGCAGCGAGGAAATCTGCACCTGCAGATTGTTTTCCTCGACGACGGTGTCGGGCCAGACCTGTGTGATCAATTCATCTTTGCTGACAATCCGGCCATCGGCGTGCATCAGCACCGAGAGGATTTCGAACGCCCGGCCCCCGACACGCAGCGGCCGTCCATCAAGAAAGGCTTCGCGCCGCTCCAGGGAAATAGTGGCTTGGCCGAGTCGGATCATGCGTTCCTCTGCACTGCGTGGATGGAGAGTGACGCCGGAGCATCGATTCATCAGAGGTACACGCTAGGGGACGGCCCCGCATAATGCAATTATCCCGAGGGATAACACACCGTGATTTCAGTGCGCAAAAACCATCGGCAACGGGGCAGCAAGACAGCCATCATGGTGCCGATTACGGACAGGATTACCGGCATGCAGCCGTTGGGCCAGAGCCTTGCGTATACTCCAGGGCTCAGCCCGAAACGAATCTTCAGCGGTGATTGTTCATGTCCAGCCGTCCTCTCTCATCATCCGGTTCCCGCAGTCTTGAGGTCGTCCACGATGAAGCCTGGCTGGAACGCTGCACCTTCTCCATGCTGCGCCGGGAAAATGACCTGACCTGGTTCACGCTTCAGGACCGGCCGTCGGGCACACACTGGCTTGCCGCCCGGGCACCGATTCAGCTGCCCGCCACGTGCCAGCGGCTGGAGCGCGATTTTCATCTGCGCCTGGATCCGGCATGGGCGATTGCACCTGTCGCGTTTATCCGCTCGGCCGAGGGGCCCTTGTTGATCTATCCCGCATCGGGGACGCCGCTGATGGATCTGATCGGTGACGCCGGGCTGCCGCTGGGGCGCTTGTTGGCCATCGCCGTGGCGGCGGCCAACGCGCTGGCCAGCGCGCAGAACGCGGGTGTGCGCCATGCCAGCCTGCTGCCCCACCATTTGATGGTGGAAACCACCGATTCGGTCAGACTCCTGGGTTTTCACAGTCATGCCGCAGAGGCGCCCACCGCTGAGTTGCCCGGTCTGGAACAATGGCCGTACCTGGCGCCCGAACAGGTACGGCGCGATGCCGCCAGTTTTGACGCGCGCAGCGATATCTACGCCCTGACCGTAATCCTCTATCAAGCGCTGACCGGCCGACTGCCGCTCACCGCCCGCGACCCCTCGCAATGGCTGCACGTGCACGCCGCCGTGCAACCGCAATCACCGGCAATTCATGTTGCCGATCTGCCGGAAGGCATCTGCCAAGTGCTGCTCAAAGGCTTGGCGAAGGAACCGGGTGCCCGCTATCAGCGCGCAGAGTCGATGGCCGCGGATCTGGCCTGGTGCCAACAGCAGTGGCTGGAGCACGAGCGCATCGATGGGTTTCGGCTAGGCGCCTTCGATGCGTTGCCTTCTGCGGCCCGCGGTGATGTTCTGTTCGGCCGCGAGGCCGAACGCATGCAGTTGATCGAGCAGATAAGTCAAGTGCGCAGCGATGGCATCGCCCGGGTCCTGCTGATCGGTGGCGCGCCGGGTGCCGGCAAGTCGACGCTGATCCACCAGGGTGTCCGGCCCTTGGCGCCCGGCTACTGGGCCAGCGGCAAGAGCAATCTGCTGCAGCAGGAAATTCCCTATGCGCCATTGGCAGAGATCCTCAAGTCGCTGATGACCCAACTGCTGGGCAAGCCGGCTCTGGAACTGGAGACGCTGGGCGAGCAACTGATCGAACGCCTCAAGGGACGGGGCAAACTCCTGGCGGAGCTGGCGCCCGAGGCCGAGCTGGTCATCGGTGTCGCGCCTGAACTGCCGAACATGCCGGCCCGGCATGCGCTTGATCGCGCCAATCAAACGCTGCTCGATGTTTTGGAAGTCTTCGCTCAGCCGGGACGACCCCTGGTGCTATTCGTAGATGATGTGCAGTGGGCCGACGACTCGACGCTGTCGTTCTTGCAAGCCTTCATCGCCCGGCCGCCCCGGCATCTGGCGCTCATTCTGGCGTACCGTGAGGCCGAATCGCAGTCCCTCCAGCGTGAGGGTGGATTGCTGCAGGTGTTGGAGCATGGGCAATCGTTACCCTGTACAAGCGTCATGCTGGGTCCACTATCGGTGCCAGCAGTCGCGGAACTGATCGCCGCTGAACTGGACACCGACCCCGAGGCTATCGAGTCGCTCGCACCAGTCGTGCACTACAAGACGGCCGGCAACCCTCTTTTCATCAGCCAGGTGTTGCGCGCGTTGATCGATGAACGTCTGGTGTGCTTCGACGTGCACGGTCGCCGCTGGGTCTGGAACCAGGAGGAGGTGGATGGTTACCGTTACGCCGATAACGTCGCGGACTTGATGGTGCAGCGATTCGAACGGCTGGCACCGATGGAACGCGAAGTGTTGCGCACGGCCGGATATGTCGGCGGGCGCTGTGATGAATCGCTGCTGCACCGGTTGTTACCGTGTGATCAGCAACAGATCAACCGTGAAGTGCAAAGTCTGGTCGATGCCGGTTTTCTGTTGCGTGAGCGTGAGCAACTGGTGTTTCCCCACGACCGTGTACTTGAGGCAGCCTGTCAGCTTGCTGCGCCAGCGGGACGCGCCGCCGAGCATGCCCGTATCGCCGTCGCCATGCTTGATCAGTGGGGTGAGCAGATCCATGAGCGTGTATTTGAAGTCGCCAGCCAGGTTCAGCGTATTGACGTGGATAAACTGGAGGCGCATCGCCGTGCCGCGTTCGTCGAGCTGTTGGTCGAAGCTGCCGAACGTGCCAGGGACACCGCGGCTGTCGAGCAGGCCGTGGGCTATCTGCGCACGGCCGAGCGTCTGCTCGGGCAGACCGGTTGGTCGAGCCTTTACACTCAGGCGTTCGCCACCCAATGGCTGGCTGCCGAATGTGACATGCTGCTGGCCGATCTGGCCAGCGCCCAACGCCGCCTCGACGACTGCCTGAATCACGCCACCACAGCCCTCGACCGCGCGAAAACCTATCGGTTACGGGCCACCTTGCGCACGTTGCACTCCGATTACGAGGGTGCGATAACCGAGGCGTTGACCGGGTTGACCCTGCTGGATATTCCCCTGCAGCGCAAGCCCTCGCACGATCAGCTGAGCCTCGTGTTTGCCCAGGTACGCGCACTCGTGGGCGCGCGCCGCATCGCCGATCTGGTGCATTTGCCCAAGGCCGATGACCCGCTTGTCGAAGTGGCCATGGAGTTGCTCAGCACATTGATTTCCTCGTTCTTCATCAACGACGACATTCGTTTTCTGCATTTGGCGAAAATGGTCGAACTTACGTTGATGCATGGCACCACGCCGAGCAGCGGTTATGGGTTTGCCTGGTTTGGCGTGATGATTGCCGAGCGCTATGGCGAGTATGTGGACGGGCAGTCCTTCGCCGAAGTGGCCCTTGAACTCACTGACAAACACGGCTACGAAGCCGGACGCACAGGTACGCTGGTGGCGCTTGATCAAGTCAGCCCGTGGACCCGACCGATGGCGTACGCCCGACAGAAGGCGTTCGCAGCATTCGAGTGCGGTCAGGCCGGCGGTGATCTGGGTATGTCCTGTTATGCCTGCAACCACATCGGCTCCGATCTGTTGTTCATGGGCGAACCCTTACAACGAGTGTTGAGCGAACTGGAGCATGGCCTGGCCTGGGTGCGTCAGTTTCACTATATCGACATCGAACGCATCCTGCTGGCGCAACAGGCGTACGCCAGCGATCTGCGCGATGGGCGTCAGCACCGGCCGCTGACCGAACTGGACGGCACTGAACATGACCGTTTCGGCCCCATCGACCGCACCAGCGTGTCACAGCCGACTCTGTTCTGGACGTGGCTGTATTCAGGCATGTCCGCGTTTTACTACGGCGATATCCCTTACGCATTGCGGCGTTTCGAAGAGGCGGCCGCGCTGACCTGGTCCATTCCGGCGCACATCAATCTCGCCGATTACTACCTGTTCTACAGCCTGGCGCTGGGCAGTGCGCAGGCACCGGGGGAGGTGGCCGATAAACTGGAACAACTCGAACGGCAACGTCTGCGGTTTCTGTCATGGGTCGAGCTCAACCCGGCAACCTTTCGCAACAAATTGCTGCTGATCGAAGGGGTCATCGCCCGTTTACGCGGTCAGGAGCTGGTTGCCATCCGCTGTTTTGATCAGTCCCAGATAGCTGCTGCAGCGGCCGGTTTCATCCACGAGCAGGCGCTGGCGCATGAACAGCTAGCCGATATCTGCTTACCTAACGGGCTGGTGTCGGGTGCCAATCACCACCTGCGCGTCGCGCGCGACTGTTACAACCTCTGGGGGGCCAACAGCAAGGCCCGCCAGCTGGAAGCCTTGCACCCGTTTCTGAGCGCAGAGTCGTCGTTCGAACCTGTCCGGCCTGTGACCCAGGTCCGCCTCGATCTTGAAGTGGGAATCGAGGCGGCGCGCGCACTTTCGCAAGAGGTATTGCTGGAACGACTGGTCGAAACCCTGATGAACCACCTGATGATTCAGGCGGGTGCCGATCATGGCGTTCTGATGATTGTCAGCGGCGCCGAGCTGCAACTCGCGGCAACCGCTTCTGTCGAGGCCGGCAACGTGCGGGTCGCGCTGGACACCGGGCAGCCGCTCGAACAGATGGCGCCTGCCTCGGTGCTCAACGCCAGCAAGCGCACCCGCAACACTCTGGTGCTCGACGATGCCCGGGCAGATTGTCCCGAGGCCTACAGCGCCGACCTCCTACAGCGCCAGACGCGTTCCATGTTGTGCCTGCCGTTGCTCAGACAAGGCACATTGATCGGTCTGGTCTATCTCGAAAACAGCCTGGTCCCCAAGCTGTTCAGCGCCGAGCGCCTGACCATGCTGGAAATACTCGCCTCCCAGGCCGCCGTGTCACTGCATACCGCCAGGCTGTATGCGCAGCTGGTCGAAGACACCCGACTGCGTGCGCAAATGGAAGCGGACTTGCGCAGTTCCCGGGCAGAACTGGCGCGTAGCTCGCACCTTAAAGTCATGGGCGAGTTGTCTGCTTCAATTGCCCATGAAATCAGCCAGCCGCTGCTGGGCATCTTGTCTAACGCCTCGGCGAGCCTGCGCTGGCTTAAGCGCGATCAGCCCGATCTGGAAGAGGCGATTCAGGGGCTGGAAGACATTCGCTCAGACAGCGCCCGCGCCGCCGATATTGTCCAGGCACTTCGCGCGCTCGCCAAACAGGCGCCGTTGCAACGGCTACCGGTGCAGATCGACGAGTTGATTGGTGAGGTCGTGCGCCTGACCGCCACCGATCTGGCGAACCGCAACGTGCAACTGCAAACCCGGCTTGATGCGCAATGCCCGGTTTGGGTCGATGCGGTGCAGATCCAGCAAGTGGTGTTCAACCTGATCACCAATGCGCAGGAAGCCATCGTCGGAGCCGGGTTGCCAGATGGACGCATCATCATCGGCTCAGCGGTCAAGGATGATCATGTTCAAGTCTGCTTCCAGGACAATGGGCCGGGAATTGACGCACCACAGCGCGAGCAAATCTTCGATGCGTTCTACACCACCAAAGGCAGCGGCATGGGGATGGGGCTGGCCATCTGCAGGTCAGTGATCGGTGCGCACGGCGGGACGCTGGTGGTCCAGGACAGCGAGCAGGGCGCCAGGATCTGTTTCAATCTGCCGATCGCGGCGGCCAGCGTCGGATAAAAAAAGGCCGCATGAGCGGCCAAAGGGGAGGAGTTCGTTCTGTTGGCCTCGATCAGTTCACGCGTGCAGCGCCTGCGCGCGAAGTTGTCGCAAGCCGTCGACCACGCTATCGGGGATTCTCCTGTCGGATATGTCTCGATCAATCATTGGTGTGTTGGGACGTCGGTTTGTGATCACGTGATCAACGGCCCGCCGCCAGGCCTTGGGTGTCATCCCTTCCAGCCGGCTAAAGGTGTGGGTGAAATGCGAGTGGTCCGCGAAACCGCATTCATAGACGACGTCGGTGATCGGCATCGAGGTGATCAGCAGGCTTTTGGCTTTTTCGATTTTCATCCTCACCAGCCAACCTTGGGGTGAGTGTCCGGTACTTTTTTTGAACGCCCGGGAAAAATGGCTGCGCGAAAGGTTGCAGTGTTCGGCAATCTCGCTGATGCGAACGCAACTGCCCATATCACGCAGCATCAGTTCCTTGGCGCGGCGCTCTTGCCAGCTGGACAGGGCGCCCAGCGGTCTCGCAAGTTCACATGGATGGTCTGAATTCACCGATTGCGGGTTCATGGCGGCTCTCCTGATCGTTAGGGAAAGTCTGTCCGCCGGCGACCTTTAAAGTCCTTAATCAAACCTTAAGAATTATGAAACGCCGCGACCGATCGGCGTGGGTGATTAAAGCCATACGAGGCGCGCGCGCGTAGGGTGCTCAGCGGGGCGAGTCCCTTGCTCTATTTTTGGCTGAGCGCCGCGATCGATACCCCCGATGCCACAAACGTCATTCCTGCCCCCACGTCAGACCATTCACAAGTCGTGGCCGCTGGCGTAGAAAACCGGAAAGTGTAGTGGCGAAAGCGCCCATGAGCGCGAATCCAGCTGCCGTAAGTACAGCAAATCACACGCCGTACACCTGCATCTGGATACTCACTGAGCCGCGGTGCGGGTCGACAAACTGCGGGCTTAGGGGCTGCATTCTATTTTGGCAAAACCTCAGAGGGGCCGAACGAGCGACGCTGGCTCCCCCAACAACATCTTTTGCCGCCAGGCGGGTGCGCTGGTGGGGAACAGCACTTCGTTCGGTCGCCAGCGAGCAACGCCGAAGGCGGCCGCAATACGCTGGCGTTGCTGGCCCTGGACAAGGACGCGCCGGTAACTGTTCTCGCTCTGCTGTAGCCCCAGCACATAGCCCATGCCCGCCTGGAAATCGCCTCCATGGGCCTGCCACCAGGCTGCAATCAATTGCGGGTCGGGCCAGGGCAGGTTTTCATCGGGGTCCATGGCGACATTAGCGTCCTCAGGATCGTCGTTCGGGCCGGCATCGAAATCCGGCAGGTCCTGCAATTCCAGGTCGAGCAGCGCCAGGTCAGCGCCAGTGATCAGACTGAAGGCTTCGCCGGCGACGCGGGCATGAGACAGGTCGCTCATCTGCTGGATCAACCAGGGCACACTGAACGGATCGCCCAGCAGCCCGATGGCCTGGATGCCGATGCGCTGTTGCTCAGGGTGCTCTATCAATTGGCGTATCCAGGCGATGCTGTTTTCACGCTTTTGCCAGGCCAGCGATACGCAGAGCGCGCGGTACTGGAACTCGCCCGGTTGCTCGGCGAACTGGCGCAGCGGTTCCAGGGCGTGCTCATCGCCCATCTGTGCGGTGGCCCAGTTGGCCCAGAAGCGCGTGGCTGGATCCGGGTGTAGACGGTGGGCACGAATTGTCGACATCAGGTCACGACGACGCAGCTCGCCGGCAGTGCGGGCGGCACGTGCCAGCACGCTTGGGTCGGCGTGGGAAAGTCCGGTAAGCAGGGCAGGGCCAGGGTCGTAGCGGTGCATGCCGCAGGCGGCCAGGCCGAGGCGGTGGAACAGAGGTTCAGGGGAGGCGAGCATGCGGTCGATCCAGGGCGATATCCATTCCCAGTCGAGCCAACCCAAGGCCATCAGATAACCGCGCTCTGTATCCACGGCACTGCGCAAGTGCTCGCTGAGCCGTGACAACACCTGCGCGTTACCCGCCTCGAAGGCCAGTACTGCACTGGCGAACATCTCGCCGATGGCGTGTGGGCCGAGTTGGGTCAGGAGGGTTTCCAGGCCGGTGGTGCCGGCGATTCGAAGGCCGTCGAGGTGGGCGTCGATGCGGCTGTCGAGCTTGCTGAGGTCATCCAGATCGTAATGCGGCGCGCGCTGGGCATAGTCGCGCAGGACGGCTAGGAAGCCGGCTTCTTCGGCGTGTTGGTCGATGATGATGGGTAGGGATATCAAACTAAGCCTGCCTGGGTCGATATCACGGGGTCACCTCGGTCCAACGCTGCCCATCCTCGGTCCAGACTACGTTCTTCGGTCCGCAGGACCAGAGAACACCATCATTTGCATGGAGATGGCGGCTACTGGGCTTACCGGGCAAATTCATGTCGACTGCAACCAGATTGTCATTGCCGTCGAGGCGCAATAGACCGGAATCACAGGCCAAATAGAGCTCGCCGTTGAACCACTCCATACCCCAGAGGTCTTCGCTGGTTGCGTCCTGTCCAACGGCTTCCCACTGCGAACCATCGCCACGCAGCAAAGTGCCCATCTGCCCGCATACAAACACTAAGTCTTCGCGAACGACCTTGACCCGATGCAATACGAGATTGGTTGGACTTTCCCGATTGAACCATTTGCCTTCCAGGCGTTGCCAAATTTCGCCATTGAATCCGACGGCATAGAGATTTTCTTCTCTGATACCGTCGATGGAGTTGAAACCGCATAGTTCAATCTCGCCTCTGGGTAAAACCACTCCCTGGTCCTGACGCGTCCATTTGGCTGGTCCCTCGCGACGGTAAACCTGGCGGCCCATGCCAGTGGCGTAGGGAACACCGTTGATGAGTTGCAGATCCCGAATAGGACCGCGACGAGCAGGGCCATCGAGCGAGTCGTCGATCTCTTCTTCGGTTGAGCCAACCATTGTGCTGACTGACACAATACCGTCTGGACCTGTAGCGAAAACCATGATTTCCGGTACTTCAATTGCGCAGATTCGCGTGGCGTGCCACTCGAGGTTGAAGGAGAACCAGCGGTTCTGGGACCTGTCCCACTTGAGCAGTTTGGAGGCGGTCGAGCCACTTTCCTTCAATACATCGACTTGGGCGATGACTCGACCAACATTGCGGCTCTGCATGAAGCCGGAAAGGAAGGAGTATTCGTTAGACATAGCAAACCTATCGTTCTTGAAATTGAAAATTAAGCGGCAGAGTGGGCGTTGGATGTGATGCCTTTGATGGCCTCGATCGCCTGGTCGACGGCGTTCTGCTGCGTGGCAGTCAGCGTGCCGGAAGAGCGCTTGTCCGAGCCTGGATCGCTGCGCACTGGTGTGTTGTCTTCCATGTCACATTTTTTCTGGTGATAGTCGTCCAGCTGGTTGGCTATGCACTTCGAGTTGCAATGAGGGAATGCCGTACTGTGGGCAAGTGCACCTGCTTCACGGGCATTTTTGTAAGTCCATTTGGCATTAGCGGGTAGTCGCTGGTCGCTGCCTGGTTTGATCTTGTCACCGGAGTCCGGCCAGGATTGCAACACCGGACCGTCGTTGTGGGCCGCCTCCATCTGGCCCTGGACCGCATGGAGGATTCCATGGGTACCGTCGTCGCGCGACTGGGATGCACACACGCACGGCGCGTTGTCTTGCTTGTACTTCTCGAAGCCAGTCAAGGCAGTGCCACGTTCCCCCGTCTTAGAGAAACAATGTACCTCGATCAGGTGGTGACCTGTGATCTCCGGGTGACAGCAAAAACTCTTGTCTTTTTTTTTCGGTTTGAGCACGCATGCCTTGGCTTTCTTGCATTCATCGTCGCAATCCATTCCATCCGGTACTTTGTTGCCTCTCTCGGTCTCCCGCTTGGGACGTATCTTCGCATCCTTGCATTTATCCTCGGCAGCGTTTTGCTCGTCTTTGCAGACCTGGCCTTCGCTAGTGTCGAACGCTATCGCATCCACATGCATCCACGTTGGCGTGTTACCAGGTGATGATGCGTGGTTGTGGGTTGTCAGGTCCATGTGTCGCACTACGTTCTCGCCTTCGAACTTCACATCCATCGACCAGGAGGTGAAGTACACCTTGCCCTTGATCTTACTGGTGATCACGCCCTTCTTCGGCGCGCAACCGGCCTCATCCCCATAGCTGGTCTTGAAGTAACTCTTGTTCTTGAGCATCACTTCCTTACCACTGATCTTCACCGTACGACTGCCCTTGGTCGTGTCCTTGGCCATACCGGTATTCGGATAGGGGATGGGCACTCCCGTTGGCGTGGGCGGCGCCTGAGGCGGGGTGAAGCAGACATCCGGAAAGCAGGCGATCGACTTGCCAGCCGCCGCCTTGCAAGAAACTTCCATATTGTTGGCGTAGACCTCATTCGCCATCACGCAGCCCTCACAGTCTGGTAACTGAGCATCGCGGCGGCGCGTTCGCCGGCGTCGTTGCCCAAGTGGCAGAAGATATTCGGGCCTTCGCCATAGCCCTTGCGGCTGGCGGCCAGGGCCACGGCGAGCATCGCCGGGCCGATGGCGGCGCCGACTTCGCCGATGCAGTCGGCGGGGTGCCAGAGGTGGAAGAACTCCTTGCGCACGCGCAGGGTGCGGCTCAGGGCCAAGGACGCTTCCTTGAAGTAGTACTGCTCGCCGGAGATGTCGGTGAGCCGATAATCCATTTGCTCCAACCCACAGCCGACTTCGCTCAGGGCGGCGCGTACGGCTTGAGTCAGGCCATCGGCGCGCAGGGGAATGTCTTCGGCCTCCACCGTGGCCTTCTCCATACCGAACCCCAGGCCGATGCAGGCCAATAGCGGCTCTTTGCTGGTAACGGGGGCGGCCAGCACCACGGCGGCGGCGCCTTCGCCGGGGATAAATCCGTTGGAGTTCTGGCTGGTGAGCAGGCGTTCGCGTGCTTCGAAAGCGGCCAGGGTCGGTCCGCTGAGGAAGGAGTCGACGCCGGCAATCAGCACATGGCGATGGCCGCCCTGGTAGATCAGCGTGCGTGCATTCAGCAGGGCCACGGCAGCGCTGACCCGACCACGGGCAATGACGTTGGAACCGGGATGAAAGCGCAGGCCCAGTTCGGCTTCGATGGCGTGCAGCAGCCCCTTATCGAGACCATCGAGGCGGCCGGGGCGCTCGACTTCCGCCACCCCCAGCAGCAGCGGGGTCTTTTCCGGGTCGACGTTGGGGGTGCTTTGCAGCGCCTCGGCGATGGCCCGGGCGGCCATCTTGATCAGCTTGGTGCGGCCGCGCCAGGGCTGTTCCAAAGGCACGCTGGCGGCAATCAGCCATTCGCCGCCTTGGTCGATAAAGCGGGTTTCCTGGAAATTGTCGATGGCGCAGCGGATCGCCGCGCAGCTCACGGGTGCGCTGAGGCCGACAGCACTGACCATGCCGGAGCCGATGATGCAAAGCGCGGTCATCAGTCCGTCTCCTCGGGTGCGTGCTTGTCTTTTACCAGGGAGGAGAGCGACGGGTAGTAATCCTTGCCCAGTTCTCGGGCACGCCACCAGCCCGTGGACATCGTGCCGACCAGCACCTGAGCGATCTCGAACATGTTGCGCCGTAGCGGGCGGGCGACACGCCAGGTCAGCTGCACCTGGAGCGCGTCGGTGTCGATCAGCAGGGTATCGATCACCGCCTGCACAGTCTCATGACCGCCTTTTTTCAGGAAGAAAGTAACCGGCACATCGATTTCGGGTATGCGAAAGCCCGCGCGCTCCTGGGGCGTGAGGTTGAGCAGCAGCACGTCCTCGCCGCCTCGCAGATAGTGGATCTGCTGATCGTCAGGGGCCGCCTGAAAGTAGCGGCGGTCGAAATCGCCCGGCAGAAACGGAAAGCAGTGGGCCAACCAAGCCTCGTCGTAAGTACCGGCGAAGCGGGCGCGTTGCGGCCAGCTACGGCCGATGGGGCCGAGGGCCATCGGACGGTAGTCGCCAGAGGGACTGTCGATCGCCTTGCCCAATTCCTCGGTGTTCGGCATCGGCATGCCACCGATGTCAGCACTACCCATATGGCGTGGGAACCAGCCACAACCGGTTGGATTGTCCAGGTAGCAGTGACGCATTTCGGAGTCTTTGGCCATCGGATGACTGCCGCCAAAGGCCTGGGCATAAGAGATGTGCTGCTCGGTGAAGGGCTGCGGCAAGCCGGGAGAAACGCCCAACAGCCCCGGTTGCCACTGCCGGGGGCCGAGGACGGAAAAGGCTTTGCTCATCTGACCGACGCGAATGCCCGCAGCCAGTTGCCTCACGGGCCGCCCGCCTGGGGCATAGGCCTTGCCGCGCACCAGCACATCGCAGAATGGCTTGATCGGGGCGAAGTCCATTTCCTGCAGCGGGGTGCTGAGACCAGGCTCGCCGAGGAAGGTATCGGCCATCAGCAGCGGTTGCTGGCTGTCGGCGAGGGTCGCCGCGCGGCCGTCCAGCGGCAGATTGAAAGTGCCTTTGACCACCACCACCAAGGATTCGCGGCCATCGGGCTCCATGCCCTGGGTATAGGCAGCAAGCAGTTTGCTGGCGTTGAGCAGTTCCATGGGCCGAATACCTGTCTAGTTGATCTGCACCGAACCACCCTTGATGCGGTTGACCCCGCTGGAGCGGCTGGACAGGTAGGCGCCCTGGATAATCACTTTGCCCGCGCGGGTCAGGGTGATACTGGCCTTGCCGCAACGCAGCACGATCTCGCGGTCGGCACTCAATTCCAGGCGCTGGTCGTCCAGTTGCACGCAGGCAACCGGTGCGGGCGCCGCGGCCTGGCCAAGCAGGCGGCCGATCACTAGCGGGCGGAAAGGGTCGCCATCTTCGAACATCAGCGCTACCTGGGTGCCGATGTCCTCAGGGGCGAGCAGGGTGGTGCTGCGGGCGGCGATGCTCTGTTCCTCGGGGCAGCCGGGGTAGGTCACCAGGGGCGCACTGGCCTGCGGCAGGTCGAGCAGGACGCCGATGACCACGCCATCGATGCGGGCCTGGGTGGGTAGTGGGTATTGAACCGTCATACGCGTGACTCCTAGTTTTGCAGGATCTTGCGTCCCTTGATCACCACGTTCTTGTTGGCCTTGATGTTGATCGCGCCAGAGCCGTCTATGGTGATGTCCTTGCCGCGGATGCTGATGGTGCCGTCCTTCTTCATGACGATGCTGGCTTTGCCGGTGGTGATGGTCACCGAGTCACCGGCATCGATGACAAGGTCCTTGCCCACCGTCAGCGCATCGTTGTTGTCGATATCGGTCGTGCGTCCTGCACCGACCTTGCGCGATTCGTTTGCCTTTACCGTGGTTGAAAGATTGGCACCCACGTCCACCGAGCGGTTGGCGCCCACATTGGTCGACTGGTAGAGGCCCACATTGACGTTTTGGTAGGCCCCGACATTCACCGTTTGAAAGGCACCGATGACAACTTCCTGCGCTGCGCCGATGGCGATCGTCTCGTTGATACCTACCGCATGGGTGCGCTGCAGGGTCACGGTCGCGGTTTCGTTGGCGCCGACGCTGATCGTGCGGTTGCTGCCAATGTTGATGGTCTCGTTGCTGCCGACGCGTTCCGTACGGTTGACGCCAATGGTGATGGTCTCGTTGTTATCGACGGTTTCGGTGCGGTCGTGTTTGACGTGCACGGTTTCGTCGTTGTCGATGCTCTTGCTGCGGTCGTGGCCGACCCAGTGGGTCTCGTCGTTCTCGACCTCAATGTCCTGGTTCTTCTCGGCGTGGATAAACAGTTGCTCCGCGCCTTTCTTGTCTTCCATACGGATTTCATTGAAGTTGGCCGGTGAGCCGCCCTTGCTTGAACGGCTCTTCACGCCGCTCTGGGTGGCATTGGCCGGCAGCGTGTAGGGCACGGTCTGTTCGGCGTTGTAGACGCGGCCGGTGATGATCGGCCGATCCGGGTCGCCTTCGAGGAAACTGACAATCACTTCCTGACCGATTCGCGGGATCTGCATCGCCCCCCAGTTCTTGCCGGCCCAGGCCTGGGAGACGCGCATCCAGCAGGAGCTGTTCTCGTTGGATTGGTCGTGGCGATCCCAGTAGAAGTGCACTTTGACCCGGCCATACTGGTCGGTCCAAATCTCCTCGCCATTGGGGCCGACCACCACCGCGGTCTGTGGCCCTCGGACAATCGGCATGGGGGTCAGGGGGAGGGGGTGGAAAACCTGGCTGGCATCCATGCAAGCGAGTTCGCCCACGAACTGCTCGGAGAGATCCTGGGTGCCACTTTCATAGGGCTCCTGGTGGATGTGGTAGCGCGCGCTGACCACCAGGTATTCGCGGTTCTGGTCTTCGCGCTCATAGCCGGTCAGCGAGAACAGGTGGCCGGAGCCCAGTCCGCGGGCACGGCCGCGCAGTTGTACGCGCTCGAACTGGCTGTGGATGGCTTCGATGCGGGTACGCGCATAGTGCTCGCCGTCATTGCTCTGTGCGTATTCACCGGGGTAGTCGTAGAGCGGGTAGTCGCCGTTGCTGTGGCTGCGCGACACACTGGAGCGCACCTCAAGGTTGGCGCGGGGGCGCTGGAAGTCGTAATCGTTGAGCTCCAGCGAACCGGGTTGGACTTCCCGCGTCAGTTGCCAATCGTAGAAATGATCGCGCTCGCGCATTTGCCGATCGGGCGGGTAGAACGGCACTGAGTCGTAATCTGCCACCGTGGAGTGGGCGCCATAGGCGTCGGCCAACACCAGTACATGACGCGCTTGCTCATGGCGGAAGTAGTAATAGATCCCTTCCTGTTCCATCAAGCGGCTGACGAAATCGAAGCTGGTTTCGCGGTACTGCACGCAATATTCCCACTGGCGGTAGCTGCCGCTCAGGCTGTCTTCGAAATCGGAAAAACCGAGGTCGCGGAACACCTGCTTGATGATGTCCGGCACCGTATTGTTCTGGAAAATCCGGCAATCCGAGGTGCGCGTGAGCAGCCAGAGCCAGGGCCGCAGGCTGACGTGGTAGCCGGCGAACTGGCCATGGCCGGTCAGTTGTCGACAGCTGCAGGCAATGCCGTGGAAGTAGCGTTTGCCGCCGTCGTGCAGTTCCAGGGTCAGGCCCATCGGCTTGCCCAGCAAATGGTCGAACGTGATCGCCCGGTCTTCGGAGGTGAGGTTCAATTCGTAGTGGAACAACCGCCCCAATTCTTCGTTGCCTTCCATGCTCCGCAGCAGCAGGACATCGCCGCCGAGGGGGCAGTTGACCTGCACCAAACGGTTGTTTTGCGTGATTGCCATGCACGGCTTCCTCTGCCTCGTGTTTGGGCGTCAGTCGGCCGTCTCGAATACATAACGCAACGTACGACTGAATCCGTTTTCAGCGGATTAACCTTTTGCCCAACGCCTCTTTGGCGTTATCTCTAATCCTTACAATTCAAGGAAGTGTTAGCGCTGTTCAATTCTTGTCAAGAAACTCTCCGACCAGTGGGGTGAACACCGAGGCGTTTCAAGATCGGTGATCGGAGGTCATTATTTAGTATCTTTGGTTATAGGATTTATTCTAAAAAGTGAGTACCCGCGCAATTTATTCAGGCGCGAATTCAGTCGTGCTTATGAAGAGCATCTTTCAAAGTTGCGTAAAGGATGAGTACTGTAAAACTAAAGTTCGCGCACTTTTAACTACCGAAGACCTGATGACAGCAGAACCGACTATCCTTTCGGATAGTGAACGCTGCACTCTTGGCAAAAAGGGACGCCATGCCAGACTATGATCGCGCCATCGGCTCCACACCCGGCATTCCATACGGTGATCGAACCTGTCTGATCGGGCCCTGGTTACTCAGGCCCTGGCTACTCCTGATGGCTTCAATTACGGTTTTCTGTCTTTTCACGGCAACACCCGGATACGGCCAGAACCTGCCAACCGCGGCAGGTGTCGAAAACGCCACGGTAACGGTGATTCAAGCGCAGGAAATCGTTTCCAGGGCCACCCTCGAAGCCGTTCGCTGGAGCGGCCCAGAATCCGGCCCGAAAGCCCAGCGGGGCAAGAGCATCGCCCTTGTCGCAGAGGATTTGCGTAACGGAGGCATCGTTGGTGTCGCGCAGGGCGCTCGCGAGGCAGCCAAGGCGATGGGCTGGACGCTGAAGATATTCGATGGCGCTGGATCATCGGCCGGGCGCGCAAAGGCCTTCTCCGATGCCCTGGCAGAGAAACCCGACGGCCTCATTCTGTGCGGTTCCGATGCCCTTGAGAACAATGCGGCGCTGATCCTCTTCGCCAACAGGGATGTGCCGGTGGTTGGCTGGCACGCCGGGGCACGCCCCGGGCCGATTGACGGCACGCCGGTGGCCATGAACGTCACGACCGACCCGCTCGAAGTGGCTCGCCTCACGGCCATGGCGGCAGTGGCACAGTCAAACGGACACGCCGGCGTGGTCATCCTGACCGACTCCAAATACAGCATCGCCATGGCGAAAGCCAAGGCCATGGAAAACGTCATTCGGGCCTGTCGAGAATGTACGTTGCTGGAAGTGCGCGATGTGGCGATCTCCGAAAGTGGCGAGAAGATGCCGGCGCTCACCAAGGAGCTGCTTCAGCGCTATGGCAAGCGCTGGACCCACACGCTGGCCATCAACGATATCTATTTCGACTACTCGATTGCCTCATTGACCAACGCCGCAATGCCCAGTGACGGCATCAGTCTGTTATCTGCCGGTGATGGCAGCGCTTCGGCTTTCTTGCGCATACAGGCAAAAACCTACCAGACCGTCACCGTGGCCGAGCCGCTCAACCTGCATGGCTGGCAAGTGATGGATGAATTGAACCGGTTGTTTGCAGGGCAGCCGGTGAGCGGCTTCGTAGCACCGATTCACTTGGTCAATGCCGACAATATTGCCTTCGACGGCGGGAAGAAATTTCAGTACGACCCTGACAATGGCTATCGAGACATCTATCGCCACCTATGGAATCCCTGACATTGGACGCTATTTCCCGGCTCGGACGCCGGCTATTGCCGCAGTCGTTGCGCGCCCAGTTCACACTGGCGTTCCTGACGCTGGCGCTGCTGATCCTGGCGGGTGGTGCCACAGCGGTCTACGCGTTGCGCACGTCAAACAGCGCCACCCGCCAGCTGACGGATGAACGACTGGTGCGCATGCAAAATGGGCAAGACATGGTGCAGCGGACCTTGCTGATCGAACGCCAGACCGATCAGCTTCTGACAACCCGTTCCCCCGACGCCCTGCGTTCAAGCTATGCGGCGACCGTCGAACAGCTTGAAGCCCTTGATCAACTGGTGCAGGAGCTGACTGCCGCGAACAGTGGCGAGGCGATACTCGACATGCATCAGTCGAGTCAGATGTTCCGCAATACCGCCAACATCGTTGCGCAACTGCGAGAAAGCCTGTTGCAGACCGAGGTCACCTTCGAGCAAGCCCTGGAGGATCACGCTGCCCGGTTGACCGCGACCCAGACCCGGGCCAGCCTGGAACTGGCGGTGTTACTTTTCGATCTGCCGCAGGCTAATGACAGCGATGCCGTGCAACGGCTGCGGATCCGATATGAGCGCCTGTCACGCGCCGCAGGCAAATTACCCGACGCTGATGTGGAGACGGCCGATCTCTTCTCCCTGCGCCTGAGACTCATCAATCAGCGCAACGTCATACAGCGCTTCAATGAGGAACTGAAGAATGAGGCCGGGGTTCTGGTCGCGGTGGCCCGTGCGCAATCCAGTGCTTACACCGAAGACTATCGCGAAGCCGTGCAGCGCCTGGTCGAGGCCTCAAATCGTAGCCAGCAATGGGTGCTGATCATGTTGGGCGCCAGCCTGGTGTTCGCCTGGTTCGTGACCCGGGTCTTCATGGGCCGTCATGTGCTTGTGCGCCTGAATGAAATAAGCCGGCAATTGCGTCAGGAACGCACTGACAAAACGCATTTGATGATGGTGGAACATGGGAAAGACGAGATCGGCAACATGGCTCGCGCGGTGAATCAATTCCTCAAAGACCGTCTTCAGCTGGAAAAAAAGACGGTCCAATTGAGTATCGCCACAGAGCGGCTCGCCCTGCAAAACAACCGATTAGAGCAAGAGGCCATCATCCGTGCCGGACAAGGTCATGTCCTGGAGCTGATCGCCAGGAGCACCGAGCTTGCAGAAGTCCTCGAGAGCCTGGCTCACCTGGTCGAGTCCCAACTGGAGGGGATGATGGTGTCCATCCTGGTGCTGGATGAGGATGGCAAACACCTGCTGCACGGGGCTGCCCCCAGTTTGCCGAAAGCCTATAACCAGCTCATTGACGGGATTGCGATCGGTCCAAACGTAGGCTCTTGCGGCACCGCGGTGTATCGACGAGAACCGGTCATCGTCACGGATATCGAGCTGGACCCGCTGTGGGAGGAGTACCGATCAGCCGCTGCGCCCTATGGATTTCGTGCCTGCTGGTCGACGCCGATTCTGTCCCATGAACGAAAGGTATTGGGTACGTTTGCCTTGTATTCCAACACCGTCCGCAGCCCCAGCTCGACCGAGACGCGACTGATCGACATGGCGACACCTCTTGCCGGTATTGCGATAGAACGCCAACTGACCGAAAAGCGCATTCGCTATATGGGCGACCATGACGCACTGACCGGGCTGCCGAATCGCACCCTGCTCGAAGACCGTCTCAAGCAGGCAATACTTTATGCCCAGCGCTACAGCCGGCTGGTGACGGTGGTGTTTCTCGATCTGGACAAATTCAAACTGGTGAATGACAGCCTTGGGCACAGCGCTGGAGACGTACTGCTGAAAACCGTCGCCCAGCGCATGCAGGAGTGTGTGCGCCGCACCGACACCGTCGTGCGACTGGGTGGCGACGAGTTTGTGATCATCCTGTTCGACCAGCCCTCAGACCTCGACGGCGTTACTCCAGCCCTGCACAAGATCCAGGAAGCCATCCTGCGGCCGATTCAGCTCAGCGGGCATACACTCCACGTCACCTGCAGCATGGGGTTGGCCACCTACCCAGCCGACGGCAGCGATACCGACACGTTGCTCAGCAATGCGGACGCCGCCATGTACCGGGCCAAGGAACTGGGTCGCAACAGTTACCAGTTCTATACGAGCGAGATGAATAACAAGGATCAGGGCAAGCTCGCCATGCAAGACGGGCTACGAAACGCACTCAACCATGACGAGTTCCTGCTGCTGTACCAGCCACAGGTGGATTTGCAGACAGGTCAGATTATCGGCGTAGAAGCACTGATCCGCTGGCAGCACCCCGAGCTCGGCATGGTGTCTCCAGTCAAATTCATTCCGCAGGCCGAAGAGACCGGGTTGATCGTGCCCATAGGCGATTGGGTGATTCATACCGCGTGCAGACAGAACAAGGACTGGCAGGATGCGGGCTGGCCGCCGATCACCATGTCGGTGAATATTTCAGCACGCCAGTTCATCGAAAGGGACCTGATCGACCGGGTGAGGCATGCCTTGCAAGAGACCGGACTGGACCCGATGTACCTTGAGCTGGAGCTGACCGAAAGTCTGATCATGCAAGACCTTCAGCAAGCCATCAGCAAAATGAAGGAACTGCAATCAATGGGGATCAGTCTGTCGATCGACGACTTCGGCACCGGCTACTCCAGCCTCGCGGCATTGAAAAGCTTCCCCATCGCAAGACTCAAGATCGACCAGTCTTTCGTGCACGATCTGCCCGACAACGAGAACGACAAAGCCATCGCTACCGCAGTGATTTCGTTGGGGCACCAACTGAACCTCAAGGTCATAGCCGAAGGTGTCGAAACCGAAGAGCAGCAAACCTTCCTGCGTGAAAACGGCTGCGATGAAATTCAGGGCCACTTTTTCAGCAGAGCGGTCAGCGCAGAGGAAATCAGTCTGTTACTGCGCACGCCCCGATTACCTCAACCGAGCCGCATTACCAGCCCTGACACGGTAAGGCGAAAACGCGATGTAAAACGTCCACGCAGTCCAATGCCCGGGCGTTAATGACTTAGTGAAAACGCTGTTGTGTCAGAAGCCGATCGCCTGGGTACTTCGCAAACCGGCAGTGACGGGTGTCATTATCGGAGCTCGCCCTCCGGCACAAGTAGACGGGCTGATTGCAGCTTCGGAGTCGCGCTTACGCACCATGGAAATCGGTTGAGCAATGGCGTTGTCTGGATTACTTGATTGATGTCAACGGCATCAGTTGGCCTGCTCTGTATTCTGCGCTGAAACCGACTGTTGGTAGCGCAAGGCTTATTGCTCATGACTGAATTGATGCTGACTCACCTCGACTCACTGGGACGCGTGCGAATGGTCGATGTTACGGATAAATGCGTGACGTCCCGAGAAGCCGTGGCTGAGGCATGGGTTCATATGCTTGCCGAGACCCGACAACTGATTGCCAGTGGTGCTCACCCTAAAGGTGATGTATTTGCGGTAGCGCGGATCGCCGGCATTCAGGCGGCCAAACGCACGAGCGAGTTGATTCCGCTCTGTCATCCGCTGCTTCTGAGCAGTGTTAACGTTGAGTTGAGTTTTGAAGGTGACCAACGCGTACGCATTGTTTCTCGGTGCAAGCTGTCCGGACAGACCGGCGTCGAGATGGAGGCACTGACCGCCGCCAGTGTGGCGGCCTTGACCCTGTATGACATGTGCAAGGCCGTGGACCGGGGCATGAGTATCGAATCGGTGCGGCTGTTGGAGAAGCAGGGTGGTAAAAGTGGCTGGTATCAGGCGCCGCAACAATGAAGCTGAATGTTTTGTATTTCTCGCGGTACCGCGAAACGCTTGGCCTGGACGATGAAACGATTGAAGGTGATTTCACTTCTGTCGATCAGTTGCGTCAGCACCTGATACATCGGTCTGGCGTCTGGCAGGTGCTGGCCGAACAGAACCTCATGTGTGCCCGCAATCAGGACATGTGTGGGCTCGATGAGCCGTTGATAGACGGTGATGAAGTGGGTTTTTTCCCAACCGTAACGGGAGGGTGATTCGATGATTCGAGTGCAGACAGAGCGCTTCGACCCCGGCACCGAAATCAATGCCCTGCAGGCTTTGAGCCTGAATGTCGGTGCCGTGGTGAGTTTTGTCGGGTATGTACGTGACACCAACGTCGGACAAGAAGTCGCCGGGATGTTTCTTGAACATTACCCCGGTATGACCGAAAAGGTCCTGGGCAAGATCGCCGACGAAGCCCGGCAGCGCTGGCCGTTGCTCGGACTGGTGCTGATCCATCGAATCGGCGCGCTGCAACCGGGAGACCCCATTGTCTTTGTCGGCGTCAGCAGCAGTCATCGTCAAGCGGCTTTTGATGCCTGTGCGTTTGTAATGGATTACCTGAAAACCCGAGCGCCATTCTGGAAGAAAGAACAGGTGGCCGAGAGTTCCCATTGGGTCGAGGCTCGCCACAGTGATCGCGAGGCGGCGCAACGATGGGAGTGACGTTTCCCTCGCGGTGAGTGGAACGTGTTCAGCTGTATTGAGAGCGAGAATCCCATGCTCTATCCGCTGTTTCTGACGTTGCACCTGTTTGCCGCGATGATTTTCATCGGCACGGTATTCTTCGAAGTCCTGTTCCTTGAAAGTATCCGCAAACAACTGCCGGTCAAGGTCATGTTACTGGTCGAGCAGGGTGTCGGTCGACGTGCACGCACCTTGATTCCATGGGTCTTGCTGGTGTTGTTCGGTGCCGGGTTGGGGATGGTCTGGCTGCGCTATTTACCGGTCCTTGCCACACCAATGGCCTCATCGTTTGGCACGTTGCTGATGTTGAAAATCGTGGTGGCCGTCAGCGTACTGCTGCATTTCCTGGTCGCCATGTTTTTGTTCAAAAGTGGCCGGATGAGTGCTCGATACCTGCATTTCATCCATGGCAGCCTGTTCTGCCACATGGTTGTCATTGTGCTGTTGGCCAAGTGGATGTTTTACCTGACGTGGTGACTGGGCTTACCTGGTGTCCGTTGCGCGACAAGCACTTCGCTCGCGCTTGATGCAAATCAAGGAGCATGGGTCGCCAGGCTCCGACACTGGCGGTCCGCAGCCAGTCTCGGAGACCCGTTATGCTCAATTCGTTTCACAGCCCTGGAGAGCTGAACGTCCGGTGCGATCAAGGCGTGCTCGACCCCAACGGCCATGTCGACACTGAAAAATTTCACGACGGCATCGGCTCTCTGGATTTGCATCGTGCATTGCGCGTCAGCCGTCAGAAGTGCCGTCCGCTGTCGCTGAACGTGCAACTGCCTTCTAACCTCAAGCGTGCCTTGTGGTCCCCTCGCGAAACTTCATGCGAGCACAGTGGTGTCGAACACTATCTTCAGCGTCTGCAACATGAGATCGACCTCGTCGGTTGTCATCTGGGAGCCGGGCAGCGGGTCGAGCAGTTCCATCTGGGGGGCGGAACACCCGCCATCGCCCAACTGAGACGGCTGATGAATCACCTTCGTGGCCGATTCAACTTTCTTGGACATGAGTGCGGTGACTACAGCATAGAAGTGGACCTTCACCATACGGATTGGTCGACCATGGGCATGCTGCGTGACCTGGGGTTCAACCATGTCAGCATCGGCGTTCCGGACATCGGTGCCGACCGTGCGATGTCGGTGGCCTGCTACCAGAATCCGGCACCGATCCATTCGCTTATCGATGCCGCTCGTACCTTCGGCTATCGATCCATCAATGTCGATCTGGGTTATGGCCATACCTGGCAGACGCCAGAAAGTTTTGCGCTGAAACTGGCGACCATCATCGAACTGGAGCCGGACCGGCTGCTGGTGTTTGACTATGCCCGGCCACCCCAACGCTATCGGCCAAAGACTGCAGACACAATCGGGGCGTTTTGCAGCGAGGAAGATAAAGGCGCCATGCGCCGGATCTGCTTTGAACAGTTGATCGGCGCCGGTTATCACTACATTGGCCTGGGGCAGTTTGTCCGACCCGATGACGATTTGGCGATTGCTCAGGAGCGCGGCCGATTACGTCGCAATTGTGAGGGGTTTACCCGTCACGGGCATTGCGACCATATCGGGTTCGGTTTGGGCGCTATCAGTCAGATCGACGGTTTGTATGCGCAAAACACCGACGAACTGGAACGGTACCAGCAGCAACTGGACATGGACCAACTGCCGACGAGTCGTGGCTGGCGCTGTGAGGAAGGGGATCAGGTCAGGCACATGGTCATGGAACGCCTGGCGTGTGATCTGGAGCTGGATATCCAGGCAATCGAGACGCGTCATGGAGTCATTTTTCGCCAGTACTTTTTCACCGCCTGGCCTGTGCTTGAGCAATTGAGCCATGACGGGTTGATTGAACTGTCTGACCGTTTCATCAGCATTCTTCCGGCCGGTCGGCCGCACGTGGATGCCGTCTGCAACCTGTTTGAAAAGGATTCGGACGGTGCGGGGCATGAACCCCATTACGAATGGATTGATCATGACAACTTCATTTGATTTCAATCGTGCCCTGGTCGAAAAGTATGACCTCCCGGGGCCGCGCTATACCTCTTACCCGACCGCGCCGCAGTTTCATCAGGCGTTCGCCGTCGATGACTATCAGCGTGCGGCCTCGGACAGCAACCAGGCGACAACGCCAAAATCGCTGTCGGTGTACATCCACATCCCGTTCTGCAAGAGCCTTTGTTACTACTGCGCCTGCAACAAAATCATTACCCAGAAAACCCACCGCGCCGTCGAGTACCTGACGTACCTCAAGCGCGAAATCGTGATGCAGGCTGCCTTGTTCGACCGCACCCGCAAACTCACGCAACTGCACCTGGGAGGTGGCACGCCGACCTATTTGACCGGCGAGCAACTGGCTGACCTGATGGACTGCCTGCACCAGGCATTCGACATGGATGACAGCGATGACCATGAGTTTTCCATCGAGGTCGACCCTCGCACCATCAGTACGGAGCAGATCCAGTTGTTGCGTCAGTTGGGGTTCAATCGTTTGAGCTTTGGCGTACAGGACTTCGATCCCGATGTGCAGGCTGCGGTCAATCGGCAGCAAAGTGAAGAGCAAATCCATGCGCTGGTCGCTGCGGCACGCCAGGCGCGATTCAAATCGATCAGTGTCGATCTGATTTACGGCCTGCCATTGCAAACCGTGGAGAGTTTCGATGTCACCCTCGGCAAAATCATCGCGCTGCGTCCGGACCGGATTGCCGCCTACAGCTATGCCCATTTGCCAGAACTGGTGCGCGCACAACGGCTGATTCGTTCGGCCGACATGCCGCCACCGGAGCGCAAACTGGAATTGCTTGAACTGACTGTCCGTCGTCTGACTGAGGCCGGTTATATCTATATCGGCATGGACCATTTTGCCTTGCCGGACGATGAGTTGGCGTTGGCCCGGGCCAATGGCACGTTGCAACGCAATTTCCAGGGTTATTCCACCCATTCCGACTGCGATTTGATCGGTCTCGGGGTGTCCTCCATCGGCAAGGTCGGCGACAGCTACAGCCAGAGCGTCAAGGAGCTATCGCAGTACTACGCCCGCATTGATCAAGGCTTGTTGCCTGTGCATCGGGGTTACCGGTTGAGCGCCGATGATCGTCTGCGCCGTGAAGTGATCAGCGATCTGATGTGCCACGGCCGGATCGACTTCGGCAAGTTTGAAGCGGGTCATGACATCTGCTTTACCGATTACTTTGCCGATGCGCTGATGCAACTGGACGAGCATGTTCGCGATGGCTTGCTGCAGATTCACAAAGACGCGTTGGTGTTGTTGCCCCACGGGCATTTGATGATGCGCAGCGCGGCGATGGCGTTTGATGCCTATTTGGGCGCTGATCAAAAAGGCCGGTTTTCACGTACCGTTTGAAGTCCCCAGTGCTGGCGTCCGCGATGCCAGGAGGAAATGATGAGAACCGAGTTTCAGGATCGTTTGGCGGTGGTCACGGGTGCCAGTTCCGGGATAGGCCTGGCCCTGTGTGCGGCGCTGTTGCCGCGCGGGGTCAAGGTGCTGGCGATGTCACGGAAAATCGGGGAACTGCCGGCCTTGCAGCAGATCTATGGCGAGCGCTTGCAATGGTGTGCCGGTGACGTGACCTGTCAGGATGACCTGCAGGCGCTGGCCCAACGTGCATCGACACTGGGCCAGGTGGATTATCTGGTGCCCAACGCGGGTATCGCCGAAATGGCCGATAGCCTCGACATGCCGGCCTTCCAGCGTCAGTGGGCGGTCAACGGCGCCGGGGCGTTGAATACCCTGGCGGCGTTACGCGGGGAGTTGGCGAGTCCGGCTTCGGTGGTGTTTGTCGGCAGCTTCCTGACCGGCTCGAGTTTTCCCGGTCTGGCCGCCTGCATTGCCAGCAAGGCCGCGCTGGCGGCGCAGGCGCGCACGTTGGCGGTGGAATTCGCGCGTTATGACGTGCGCATCAATCTGGTCTCCCCGGGGCCGACCGCGACCTCGATGTGGGACAACCTGGGGTTGAGCGACGGGGAACTCGACGACGTTGCCGGCACCCTCGGCAAACGTCTGCTGCCCGGTCATTTCCTCGATGCGTCTGCGGTGGCCAACGTGATTGTTTTTCAGCTGTCTCAAGGCGCGCGGGGTGTTTATGGTCAGGACTGGAAAGTCGATAACGGTTATACCCTGAGCTGAAGAGGTGAACACAAACCCTGTGGCGAGGGAGCTTGCTCCCGCTCGGCTGCGTAGCAGTCGTAAAATCAGCACCTGCGTTTAATCTGAATGTACGCAGTGACTGCTTTTAGGGCCGCTTCGCGCCCCAGCGGGAGCAAGCTCCCTCGCCACAAGTGCGATGTGTATTTCGATGTTCAGACACAAAATCTAGTGCGACGTACCCTCGGCAAACTCGATTTTATTGCCCACGTTGTACTTACCCGACGGCTTGTTCATCGGCAGGCGTTTGACCTCCTTGAGGGTGTTGCTGTCGTAGACGATCAGCGCACCGTCAGTGGCCCAGATACTCAGCAGCAGGTAGCGACCGTCGCGGGTGAATTCGACGTGGGCGGCGGTCTTTCCGGGCATCGGGCGCAGGGTGTGAGCGATTTCCAGGGTCTGTTTGTCGATCAGGTGGATCGCATCGTTGTCGGGGCCGAAGAACACGTCGGTCCAGGCATACCGCGAGTTGACGTGGCTGCGCATGAAGAAGCCCGGCCCCAGGGTCGGTATTTCCTTGAGCAGTTTCCAGGTCTTGAAGTCGATGACCGAGATCAGGCCCTTGCTGATGTTCGGCGTGGCGAACACCCACTCACCGTTACGTTTCCAGTAGGTCCCGGACCCCAGGTGCGGCATGCCCGGCAGTGGAATGTCGGTGACCACCTTGCCACTGTCGAGGTCGATCACCTGACCGCCCTTGGCCGCGCGCGACGTGGCCAGCAGTTGCTTGTAGTCCGGTGAAAAGGAAAAGTCGTCCAGCATATCTTCGGCGTGGATCCGTCGCGGTTCGAAATCCGGTGTGCCGGTGCAGGGCAGTTCCCAGACTTCCTTCACGTCCTTGAGCGCTACGATGAAGCTGTCCCGTGGCGGCGCGGTGTAGACCGCGCTGACCCGTGACGCGGTACCGTCCTGGCCGATCGCCGGAATGGTTTTGACCAATGACAGATCACGGGCATCGAGCACCACCAGGTTGCCAGGCAGGTAGTTGCCCACCAGCACCCATCGGCCGTCCTTGCTCACCGCGAGGTTGCGGGTGTTGAGCCCGGCGCGGACCTCGGCGATCAGTTTCAGGTTATGCAAGTCATACAGGCTGATCCAGCCATCGCGAGAAGCCACGTAGACGAAGCGTCCGTCCGGCGAAAACTTCGGCCCGCCATGCACTGCAAAGTGCGAAGAGAACCGAGCCAGCACTTCAAAGCGGTCGCCGTCGAGGATGTCGATGTGATGATCACCGGCTTCCACCACCACAAACAGGTTCAGGGGATCGGCGCGATGCTGGGGTGTGTCGGGCAGTTTGTTGATATCGGCGAGAATCGAATGACTGCCGCGAATGTCATCGTTGCTCCAGGTGGGTGGGGTGGCGGGTGGTTGCTGGAGGTAGTCCACCAACGCGTCGATCTGCGTGGCGTTGAACACGTTGGCATACCCGCTCATCTGACTCGCGGGACGACCGTCCTGGATCACGCTGCGGATTTCGTCGGGTTTGATCCGGCTCAGGCTTTCCGGCAGCAAGGCCGGTCCCGTACCGCCGAGACGATTGGCGCCATGGCAGCTCTGGCAATGCTGTTGGTAGAGGTTGGCGGCCGCGTCGGTGGGCGGAATCGCTGCACCGGCGTGAGCCGCACCGATCCATAACAATGGGCCAAGCACCATGCGCCTCATATCGCCACCTTGCGCTGGCGTTGCAGCGCTGTGGGGTAAAAGCGCGCCGGGAATTCCTGTTGTTGGGCAGCGAACAGATCGACCACTTTGCCGATCACCGCAAGCGACGGAATGCCAGGTGGGCATTCCCGCGCCAGGGTCGGCAATTGGTGCAGCCTGCCTCGTGCAACATGCTGGTCGGGACGCGTGCCATTGCTGATCAGCGCCGCCGGTGTCTCGGCGGGCATTCCAGCTTCGATCAAGCGCTGGGCAATAATCCCGAGATTGGATAACCCCATGTAAAACACCAGGGTCTGGCTGCTGTCGACGAGGCTGCTCCAGGGTAATTGCAACTCACCATCGTGTTGCAGGTGCCCGGTGATGAATCGACAGGAGTTGACCAGCTCCCGATGGGTCAGTGGAATGCCAGCGTAAGCGCTACACCCGGAGGCGGCAGTAATGCCGGGGACCACCTGGCAGTCAATGTTGCGTTGCAGCAGGTACTCCAGTTCCTCGGCGCCACGGCCGAAGATGAACGGGTCGCCACCTTTGAGCCGGACCACACGCTGCCCCAGATCGGCGAGGTCGGCGAGTAGTTCGTTGATCTGATCCTGTGGCAGGCTGTGGCAGCCGCTGGCCTTGCCGACGTAATGCCGGGCGCAGGTGAGGGGGATCAATGCCAGCAGCTCGGGGCTGATCAGGCGGTCGTAAACCACGGCGTCGGCTTGCATCAACAGGCTCCAGGCGCGCAGGGTCAGCAAGCGTGGATCGCCGGGGCCAGCGCCGACCAGGGCAACTTCGCCCGGTCTGAACGGGGACTCAAGTGCAGCCGGTAAAATAATCGATGGATGCATGGGACGTCCTTGGTACTTCATCAGGTGGGCCGGCCCCATCCTTTGTCAGATGGCTCGCCAGGCGGGTGCTTCAGTGCATGACGCAAGGGATGGTCGTTAATGGCGGTATGCCGATTTCTTCATCGCTGAGGTGGCAACCGGGGTCCTGGCCCCAGAGATCACCTTCGGCCCAGGCGCGGGTGCGGGTATTGCCGTTGCAGATGCTTAGCCAGCGGCATTGAGCACAGCGGCCACCGACGGCCCGAGGATGCTCGCGCAGCTGCTGCAACAAGGCGTCCGGGCGGTCCAGCCACAGCGTGCGAAACGGCGTGTGCCGGACATTGCCCACCGAGTGCTGCCACCAATAGGTGTCGGGGTGCACTTCGCCTGTGTTGTCGATGTTGGCGATGCCACTGCCCGAGGCGTTGCCGCCCCAGGCGCGGAGCATGTGTTCCAGGCGCCGGTAATGCTCGGGTAGATGCAGGCCTACCCATTGCAGCAGGAGAATCGCGTCGGCATCGTTGTTGCCGCTGACAAAATCGCTGTCGCGACCGTGCTGGATATCTTCCCAGGCCCGTTCGAAGATCAGCGTCATCGCCTCGCGGCTCATCTGCTGTCGGGCGTCGAGCTGGCGGCTGCGTTTGCCGCGACCGCTGTAGTTGAGGTGCGACAGATAAAACTTCTGCACGTCGTATTCGCGCATCAGTGCCAGTAATTGCGGCAGCTGCGCATGGTTCTCCTGGGTCAGGGTGGTGCGCAGGCCGACGCGAATGCCCTGTTCGCGACAGAGCCGGATCGCCCGCATGGAACTGGCGAAGCTGCCCTTGAGTTGGCGGAACGCATCGTGGGTGGCTTCCAGGCCATCGATGCTGATCCCCACATAGTCGAAATTCGCTGCGCGGATCTGCGCAATGTTCTGCTCATCGATCAATGTGCCGTTGGTGGACAAAGCCACAAAGAAACCCTTTGTGCGGGCATAGGCGCTGAGCACAAACAGATCGTCATGCAGCAGGGGTTCACCGCCGGAAAGAATCAATACCTTCACGCCGGCATCGTGCAGATCGTCGATCACGGTCAGCGCGGCGGGCGTATCCAGTTCGTCGCGAAAGACGCTGTCGGCGGACGTGGCGTAGCAGTGTTTGCAGGTCAGGTTGCAGCGCCTGAGCAGGTTCCAGATCACCACCGGCGGCCGGTTGCTGCCCGGTGGGCTGGTTCTGGGGGCGGGCACCTGGCCGGTCAGGGCACGCAGGTATTGGCTGATCCTCAACATGCAACTCTCCTTGAGTCAGGGTGTGTTCAGCGCGAAGCAATAAGCAAACGCAAGCCTGATGCCCGTAGCAGCTGTCGAGCTTGCGAGGCTGCGTTCGGTTCGGGCCGCGATCGGACGCAGCAGTCGTATAACCTGTGTGCAAGGTTTATCTGAAACACCGTATCGCCTGATTTCACGACTGCTTCGCAGCCGAACGCAGGCTTCGCCAGCTGCTACAAGGTATGCGTTGAACTGAGCGGCATTAAACGCACACCGGTTTTTTTCAGGATGCGACTGCTCACCAGCATCTCGTCGGCGACACAGGCGTCGCCCAGCAAGTAGCGCAGGTGTTCGCGGTAGCTGTCGATTTCCTCGCGGCTGCGACCGTGCACCATGGCGAACAGGTTGTAGCGCCACGCGGTTCGTCGCGGGCGTCGATAACAGTGGCTGACAAAAGGCTGTGCGCCGATCAGCGCGCCGAGGCGCGGCATGTCGGTGTCGCGCACATCCCAAACGGTCATGCCGTTGTAGCGATAGCCCAGGCGATAGTGGTTGGGGACAGCAGCGATGCGCCGGATCGCGCCCTCGGCCTGCAGGCGCTTGAGCAGATCCAGGGTGGATTCGATGCTCAGGTCCAGCTGTTCGGCGAGCCAGGCCCACGGGTCATCCAGCAGCGGCAAGCCGGCCTGGGTCAGTTCAATCAGCCGGTGCGCCAGGGTGTCTTCAGACCGGGAAGTACAGACCGACATGGTAAGTCTCCTCTTTAGGCAAGTTGAGCAGCGGCAAACCGGTCAGGGTTTCGATGTATTGCAAGGTATCGGTGACGTCTTGTTCGGTCGCGCAGGCGAGCACGAACCACATGTTCCAGGCGTGTTCGCGTCGATAGTTGTGCGCCACTTCAGGCAGGGCATGCAGTTGCTCGGCGACCTCTTCGAACCGTTCTTCCGGCACGGCCAGCGCCGCGAGGGTGAAGGCGCCACCGAGGCGTTCGATGTCGAACATCGGGCCGAAGCGCGTGAGTATTCCTTCACAGAGCAGTTCGTGGAGGCGGTGGAGCAATTCAGTACTGCTGCTGTCCAGTTCGCTGGCCAGCGCCTGCCAGGGGTTACGCACCAGTGGCAGGCCCAGTTGCAAGCGGTTGATCAACCGACGGTCAAGATCATCCATGGGGCTTGGTTCCCGTTGAGGAGGCGACAAAGCGTGCGCCGCATTGTTTGAAGGCATGGGTGCTGAACAGCAGTTGATGGGGCAGGTCACTCAGCAAGTGTTCTTCCAGCAACGCCTGGATCTGCGCCTCGACCTGCGCGCGTTGGCGTCCGTGAACCATGCAGAACAGGTTGTAGCGCCACTGCGGCAGGCGCCGTGGCCGTTGATAGCAGAGGGTGATACCGGACGCTCGCCCCAGGCGCTGGCCGACTTCGTCGATCAGCGCGTCCGGAACATCCAGCACCAGCATGGCGTTGGCGGTAAAGCCCAGGGCGCGATGGTTGAGCACCAGGCCGACCCGGCGAAACAGCCCCTGTTCGTGCCACTGGTGCATCTGCGCGAGCACCTGGTTTTCGTCGGCGTTTATCCGTTCCGCGAGGGTTTGATAGGGGCGCGAAACACGCGGTAATCCGTCTTCCAGGTGCCTTCGTAAGGCTTGTGTCTGTTCGGGGCTCAATCCCGTCTTCATGGGCCTTCTCCCAAGGCAAAACCGAGGTCGATGCGGTAAGCGGTCAACATCGGCAGATCCAGCGGAACAAGGCCGGTTTCGTTCTCAAGTGCTTCGAGAACACGTTCGATGTGGGGGCGATCAGGCCCGGTCAGCACAAACCACAGGTTGTAGAAATGCTCCCGTGCGTAGTTGTGATTGACCTCGGGATACTGGCTGACGCGCTCGGCGACTTGTTGCAGACGTTCGGCGGGCACGGCGAAGGCGGCGAGGGTGCTGGCCCCGGCGCGGCTGTGTTCGAACACCGGGCCGATGCGTGAGAGGGGGCCGGCCTGAGCCATTTTTTCCAGACAATCCATCACCTGGGCCTCGCGGCAACCGAGAATCCGGGCCATCTCCTTGTAAGGTTCCGGGCACAACGGCATGCCGTGCTGGAAGCGGTCGATCAGTTGGCGGCTGAGCAGGTCGAGGTTCATTTCAATAGCCCATTTTCTGCGCGCGACTGCTGAAGAAGATGCCGCTCGGCGCGGTGGCGGGAAGGGTGCTCAGCTGCTTCAGGCTGTACGGATCCCAGACCTGAACCTGATCGCCATCGCGTAACGACAGCCACAACTGGTCGCCGCGCGCGGTGAATTCCATGTGCAGCACCGCCGGCCCCGGTCGCAGATCGGCGACTACGGCACGGGTTTCGGTGTCGATGACCTGGACCCGATCGTTGTCCGGGTAGGCGAAATTGACCCACAGTTGCCGACCGTCCGGCCGCGACGTGACGAACACCGGTTGACCGGCCACCGGGATGGCAGCGGTCTGCTGCCACGTGCGGGAATCCATCACCAGCACCTGATGACGGCCGACGGCGGGTACGAAGGCCTGGTTGTCGGCAACGGCCCAACCCTCCAGATGCGGCATCTTGTAGACGGGCAACTTCGCCTGGCCGCGTCCGTAATCACCGAGCACTCGCTGCACCCCGCGCTCGGGGTGCCAGAGGTCGAGTTGCGCCATGCCGTCTTCGCCGAACAGCCCAGCCATGTAATAGCGACCATCGGGGGTAATCAGCGCGTCGTAGGGTTGCTGGCCGATGCCGGTGAAGCGGCTGATCCGTGGCGTGCTGCCCTGACTGAAATCGGCGGTCCAGATCTCGCCGGTATCGAACAGGCTGAACACAAAACGCTGTCCGGGCGCGTCGACCAGGCCGACCACCCGTGAGCGTTTGCTGCCATCGGCGAGCGGTGTCGCGGGAATATCGGCCACCTGTTGCAGAGTGACGGCATCGAACACCTTTACGCCGCCGGGCACGTAGTTGGAGACTGCGATCAACTTGCCGTCCTGACTGATGGCGCCGCCGATGCTGTTGCCGCCCTGGATGACGCGATGGTCGATGCGTTGGGTCAGCAGGTCGATTTTGCTCAACCCGCCGTCGCGGCCGAACACATAGGCATAACGCTGGTCGCGGGAAAACACCACCGAGGCATGGGACAGATCGCCGAAGCCTTCGAGTCGGGCCAGTGCCGTGCGGGTATCGCTTTCGATGATTTGCACGCTGCCGGTGGTGCGCTCCACCACCACGCCCAGATCGCCGGTACCACGCAAAGGTGACAGAGCGCAGGCGGACAACAACAGCCCGGTCGCCGCTAAAAGCAGGGTTGAACGGATCATGGTGCGGGATATCCCTGGAGAAGAAGATCGACCAGCCAACGGATGTCGTCCGGGCTGAGCAACGGGGCCCAACCGGGCATCGCGGTGCCGGGGCGACCTTGGGTGACGGTGGCAATCAGGCTGTCGCGGGACTTGCCTGCCAGCGTTGCGCGCGTCAGGTCGGGACCCAGCCCGCCGGTCATGTGCAGTCCATGGCAGGCGCCGCAATCCTGGGCCAGCAGGTGCTCGAGTTGGGCCTGACGCTTGGCGTTCGGCGCCGCAACCGAGGTCGCGCAAAAAAGGAGGAGGGCCGCCAGAACCACTGCGTGTCGATGAACCATCATGGCGCCCTCCGTTGGCTATTTGAGACTCAGGACCCAAGTTGCAAGTGTCTTCGCTTCATCATCCGTCACCGGGTTGGCCGGCATTGGTATCGGGCCCCAGTTGCCTTGCGTACCGTTCTTGATGTGGTTGGCCAGGGTGTCCGTGGCACCGGCCACGCCAGCGTTCCGGGCGGCTACTTCCTTGAGTGCCGGGCCGACTAATTTAGTGTCGATGGAATGGCAGGCTGCACAGGGTTTGCTCTTGAACAGCTCCGGCGCGTCTTGGGCCACCACCGGTTGCAGGCTCAATGCGCCGGTCAGGGCGATCAGTGAAAGCAGGGTATTTTTCATGAGGATTCCTTTCATTGATGGAGCTCAATAAATGTCGTGTTGGGTGTTGTAGACGTTGAATTTTCCCGTGGGCGTGATCAGTCGTTTGTCCTTGATGACTGTTTTGAGCTTCAGGGTTTTGTCGTCGATCACCACCAGCGCCGATTCGTCCGACTGGCCGCTCCACACGGAGAACCAGACCTCGTCGCCAGCCTTGTTGTATTCCGGCTGCACGACCCGCATGGCGCCTTGCTTGATGCCGGCGTACTCGGCGATGGGCAGCACGGTGTAGCCGGCGTCGAGTTTGTCGAGGTTGAACACCGCCACCGACTGGCTCAGCTTGGCGTCCGGGTTGAGGGTGGTGTCGACATACAGGTGGCGCGAGTTGGGGTGGGTTTTGATGAACAACGAACCGCCGCCCTGGCCCTTGAGCGAGGCGACCTGTTTCCAGGCGTATTGCGGGTGTTTGGCCGGGTCGGTACCGATCAGCGAGATACCTTCGTCTCCCAGGTGGCTGGTGGCCCAGACCGGCCCGTAGACAGGATGATCAAAGTTGGCGCCACGACCCGGGTGAGGGGTTTTGCCGACGTCCACCAGGGCGGCCAACTTGCGATCCTTGGAGTCGATCACGGCGACTTTGTTGGAGTTGTTGGCGGCGGTCATGAAGTAGCGATGGGTGCTGTCCCAACCGCCGTCATGCAGGAAAGGGGCGGCATCGATGTAGGTGATGGTGAGGTTTTTGATGTCCTGGTAATTGACCAGCATGACCTTGCCGGTTTCCTTGACGTTGACGATGAACTCCGGCCATTCGTGGGAGGCGATGATCGCCGCGACCCGGGGTTCTGGGTGATATTCCTGCTTGTCGACAGTCATGCCGCGGGTCGAGACGATCTGTTTTGGCTCCAGGGTTTCGCCATCCATGATGGTGAATTGTGGTGGCCAATAGGAGCCGGCGACCGTGTATTTGTCTTCGTAACCCTTGAACTTGGAAGTCTCCACCGAGCGCGCCTCGATGCCCACTTTGACTTCGGCGACCTTGGTCGGCTCCACCGGCCACAGGTCGATCATGTCGATCCGGGCGTCTCGACCAATCACCAGCAGGTAGCGACCGGAGGCAGAAATGCGCGAGATGTGCACCGCGTAACCGGTCTCGATCAGCTTGACGATTTTCTTGCTGTCACCGTCGATCAGGGCAATCTTGCCGTCATCGCGTAACGTCACCGAAAACAGGTTCGGCAGATTGAGTTTGCTCAGTTGCTTCTTCGGACGATCCTCGGGCTTGACCAGCACTTTCCAGGTTTTCAGCGTCTCGGCCATGCCCCATTCCGGTGGCGTGGGCGGTGTGTGCTGAATGAACTTGGCCATGGCCGTGATCTGATCCTTGGTCAGTGCATTCGATGTTCCCCAGTTCGGCATGCCCGCTGGTGAACCGAAGGTAATCAACGCTTCCAGATACGGTTGGCCGCGAGACTGGGTGATGTCCGGCGTCAGTGGTTTACCCGTGGCGCCTTTGCGCAGCACGCCGTGGCAGCCGGCGCAGCGCTGGAAGTAGATTTCCTTGGACGCGTCGAACTCGGCCTGACTCATGTCGGGCGCTCCGGCGGTTTTGACCATCAGCGGGCTGGCCGCCGCAGCAGCAGCAGCAGC
>Ga0182007_10000228_pt1 | contig 37784 bp, 32 predicted proteins | sample Sormic07211113_1_FD_123023 | JGI IMG/M metagenome (GOLD analysis project Ga0182007, IMG submission 123023) | Rhizosphere microbial communities from Sorghum bicolor, Mead, Nebraska, USA - 072115-113_1 MetaG | ecosystem: Host-associated > Plants > Roots > Rhizosphere | place: USA: Nebraska...
GTTGATGAACACCCGCGGTTCACTGCGGTCTTCGGAGAGGTCCATCACGACGATACGTTTGTGCACGTTGACCTGGGTCGCGGCGAGGCCGATGCCTGGCGCTTCATACATTGTTTCAAACATGTCATCGACCAACTGACGCACTTCGTCGTCCACTACGGCCACTGGTTTGGCGATAGTGCGCAGGCGCGAATCGGGGAATTCGAGGATGTCTAAAATGGCCATAAGCTTAATTGCTGCACGTGTGAGGTAAAGTCGGGTCGATGGCCTGGCGAGTCCGAAGATGCAGGCTACCGTTGTGAACGTAGCTTCCGGCTTTTCAATAATGAGCCGGAGGCGAGCCACGAGGGCTCTGGCGTTTCACGCGAACGTACATAATAAAGGGATTCACCGCATGAGGAAATCACTACTCGCCTTGCTCCTTCTGGCCTCGGCCGGTTTTGCGCATGGGCAAGTGCAACTCAGGGAAGGTTTTCCACAGCAATACACCGTGGTGGCAGGGGACACACTCTGGGACATTTCCGGCAAATACCTGCGTGAGCCGTGGCAGTGGCCGCAGCTTTGGCAAGCCAATCCACAGATTGAAAACCCCAATCTCATCTATCCCGGCGATACGCTGTCGCTGGTCTACGTCAACGGTCAGCCACGCCTGACCCTCAACCGCGGCGCTTCCCGGGGCACCATCAAGCTGTCGCCACGAGTCCGCAGTTCACCGGTGGCCGACGCCATCCCGAGCATTCCGCTGAAGTTGATCAACAGTTTTCTGTTGAGCAATCGCATCGTCGACAAGGTCGAGGATTTCGACAAGGCGCCCTACATCGTTGCCGGAGATGCCGAACGGGTACTCAGCGGCACCGGCGATCGAATCTTCGCGCGTGGCCATTTCGATCCGGCACAACCGGTCTACGGCATCTTTCGTCAGGGCAAGGTCTACACCGATCCACAGAGCAAGGAGTTCCTGGGGATCAACGCCGACGACATCGGTGGCGGCGAGATCATTGCCACTGAAGGTGACGTCGCCACCCTGGCCCTGCAACGCACCACTCAAGAGGTGCGACTCGGCGACCGGTTGTTCAGCGGCGAAGAGCGCTCGATCAATTCGACCTTCATGCCCAGTGCGCCAACCACCGACATCAATGGCCTGATCATCGATGTGCCGCGTGGGGTCACCCAGATTGGCGCGCTGGATGTCGTCACGCTGAACAAGGGGCAGCGCGATGGCCTGGCCGAGGGCAATGTGCTGGTGGTGATGAAAACCGGCGAAACCGTGCGCGACCGGATCACCGGTCAGCCCTTGAAAATCCCCGACGAACGGGCCGGCCTGCTGATGGTATTCCGCACCTACGACAAGCTCAGCTACGGGCTGGTGCTCAACGCATCGCGCTCCTTGGCGGTGATGGACAAGGTGCGAAATCCTTAAGCCTGCTCACAAGTTACCAACAGAGTTATCCACAGCTTATTCCCGATTCGACGGGACCTTATAACGATCAAGGATGATCCATGTCGCTGTCTGCCTGTACGTCCGTTTCCCCTGCGGAACTGGAAGCCCGTTTACGCCTGCACCTTTTGCCTGAACTCGGTCCGGCACGTTTCAAGAAGTTGCTGGAGGCTTTCGGTTCTGCCTCTAAAGCCATCAGCGCACCCGCCAGTGCCTGGCGCGCGTTGGGCCTGCCCCTCGCTTGCGCGGAGGCCCGGCGCTGCAGTGAAATTCGTGATGGCGCCAGCCACGCATTGGCCTGGCTAGAGCGTCCGGGCCAGCATTTACTGATGTGGGACCAACCTGACTACCCCGCGCTGCTGGCGCAAATCAGTGATGCGCCGCCGCTATTATTCGTCGCGGGCGATCCGGGCATTCTGGAAAAACCGCAGTTGGCGATGGTCGGCAGCCGTCGCGCATCGCGACCGGGCATGGATACCGCCAGTGCGTTTTCCCGCAGTCTGGCCGGCGCCGGTTTTGTCATCACCAGCGGTCTGGCCCTGGGCATCGATGCCGCCGCGCATCAGGCGGCTCTGGACGTTGGCGGGCAAACGGTAGGGGTGCTTGGCACTGGACTTGAAAATTTTTATCCACAGCGCAATCGACGACTGGCGGACGCCATGATCGCCTCGGGAAGCGCGGTACTTTCGGAGTTCCCGCTGGACGCCGGGCCTTCCCCGGGCAACTTCCCCCGGCGCAATCGAATCATCAGCGGTTTGTCCCTTGGTGTGTTGGTGGTCGAGGCAAGTATTGCCAGCGGTTCATTGATTACCGCGAGGCTGGCGGCGGAACAGGGGCGTGAGGTGTATGCGATTCCAGGTTCGATTCACCACCCTGGCGCAAAGGGTTGCCATCAGTTGATCCGCGACGGTGCGGTGCTGGTGGAAACCATCGAACACATCCTTGAGGCCTTGCGCGGCTGGCAACGGCTGCCGTTATCCACAGAAACGCCGCAAACGACGGTAACTCATCCACTGCTCATGTTGCTCCACGCGGCGCCTCATACCAGCGAAGCCCTGGCGGTCACCAGCGGCTGGGCCTTGTCGAAAGTGCTGGCAGCGCTGACGGAGCTGGAGATGGATGGCCGGGCGGTCTGTGAGAGCGGTCGATGGTTTGCGCGGGTAAACTAGGTTTTATAAGGAAGATCGGTAAACTGCGCAGAGCCTTATTCCGGAGAGTTTTTTCATGGTTAACAGTTGGCGTGTGCAACAAGCCGCACGAGAAATTCGCGCCGGGGCGGTCATTGCCTACCCAACGGAAGCCGTCTGGGGACTGGGTTGCGACCCGTGGAACGAAGAGGCGGTGGATCGTCTGCTGATGATCAAGGGCCGATCTGTGGATAAGGGCCTGATTCTGGTGGCCGACAATATTCGTCAGTTCGACTTCCTGTTCGAAGACTTCCCGGAGTTGTGGATGGACCGCATGGCCAGCACCTGGCCGGGCCCCAACACCTGGTTGGTGCCGCATCAGAATCTGTTGCCCCAGTGGATTACCGGTGTGCATGAAACGGTGGCGTTGCGGGTCAGCGACCACCCTCTGGTGCGGGACTTGTGTGCGGTGGTCGGCCCGCTGGTGTCGACCTCGGCGAACCCTCAGGGCCGACCGGCGGCACGGACGCGGATTCGCGTGGAGCAGTATTTCCGGGGGCAGGTTGATTATGTACTCGGTGGCAATCTGGGCGGGCGCAAGAATCCGAGTGTGATTCGCGATCTGGCGACGGGGCATGTGGTGCGCCCGGATTGAGACCGCGTCATCGTTCTTCGCGGGCAAGCCTCGCTCCTACAGGGGATCAATGTCGTTCCGTGATCGTGTGAACGACACAAATCCTGTAGGAGCGAGGCTTGCCCGCGAAGAGGCCCTCAAGGCAACAGAATCGTTGAACCAGTCGTACGGCGCGCCGACAACTCAGTCTGCGCCTTCGCTGCATCAGCCAGTGGATACCGCTGGCTGATGTCCACCTTCAGCTTGCCGCTGATGATCATCTCGAACAGTTCATCAGCCATGCGTTGCAGGTTTTCAGCATTGTTGGCGTAGGTCGCCAGCGTCGGCCGGGTCACGTACAGCGAACCCTTGGCCGCGAGAATCCCCAGATTCACCCCGTCTACTGCGCCTGAAGCATTACCAAAGCTCACCACCAACCCCCGAGGCGCAACGCTGTCGAGCGATGTCAGCCAGGTATCTTTGCCTACACCGTCGTACACCACCGGGACTTTTTTACCGTCAGTCAGTTCCAGCACGCGTTGTGCGACGTTCTCATGGCTGTAATCGATGGTCGCCCAGGCACCATTGGCTTTCGCCAGGGCGGCTTTTTCCGCTGAACTGACCGTGCCGATCAGCTTCACCCCCAGGGCCTTGGCCCATTGGCAGGCAAGCGATCCGACGCCGCCGGCCGCGGCGTGAAACAGGATGGTTTCGCCACCCTTGAGTTCATAGGTCTGACGCAGCAAGTACTGCACGGTCAGGCCTTTGAGCATCACGCCGGCGGCTTGTTCGAAGCTGATGGCGTCCGGCAGGTGCACCAGGTTGGCTTCCGGCAAGACATGCGCGTCGCTGTAGGCGCCCAACGGGCCACTGCCATAAGCCACGCGATCGCCAACCTTGAAGCGGGTGACTTCGCTACCGACTGCGTCGACCACGCCCGCGCCTTCGGCGCCCAGGCCCGATGGCAGGGCTGGCGGCGCATAAAGGCCGCTGCGGTAATAGGTGTCGATAAAGTTCAGGCCAATGGCCTTGTTGGTCACGCGTACCTGTTGCGGGCCGGGCTCGGCGGGTTGGTAATCCACGTATTCGAGCACTTCGGGGCCGCCATGGACGCGGAACTGGATACGCTTTGCCATCTGCTCTCTCCTTAGGTCTTTGGCTTCTAGAGTCGTAGCGCCAAGCGCCCTATCGAACTCCCAAGCTTGATCTTCGTCAACTGCGGCAGGCTCGCCTGCGATGTTATGCTACGGACCCATTTGCGCCGGCCCCCCGCTCTGATGGAGCGCCGCGTAGCTTTGCCCGATTCAAGGTGATGCCATGACTACCCGCACCGAGGCCGTAAAAGCCTACCTGCTCGACCTGCAAGACCGTATTTGCGCTGCCCTGGAAGCCGAAGACGGCGGCGCGCGTTTCGTCGAAGACGCCTGGACCCGGCCTGCCGGCGGCGGTGGTCGCACCCGGGTGATTGAGAACGGCGCAGTCATCGAAAAGGGCGGCGTCAACTATTCCCACGTGTTTGGCAGCGGCCTCCCACCGTCCGCCAGCGCCCATCGGCCGGAACTGGCCGGTCGAGGCTTCGAAGCCTTGGGCGTGTCGTTGGTGATTCACCCGCATAACCCCCATGTGCCGACGTCCCACGCCAATGTGCGCTTTTTCATCGCCGAAAAAGACGGTGAAGAGCCGGTCTGGTGGTTCGGTGGAGGCTTCGACCTGACCCCTTATTACGGCAATGAAGAAGATTGCGTGCATTGGCACCGCGTCGCCGAACAGGCCTGCGCGCCGTTCGGCCCGGACGTTTACCCGCGCTACAAGGCCTGGTGCGACAGCTACTTCCACATCAAGCATCGCCATGAGCCACGGGGCATCGGCGGCCTGTTTTTCGATGACTTGAACGAGTGGGACTTCGATACCAGCTTCGCCTTCATGCGCGCCATCGGCGATGCGTTCATCGACGCGTACCTGCCGATCGTGCAACGTCGCAAGAATGATGCGTTCAGCGCCAAACAGCGTGAGTTCCAGGAGTTTCGCCGTGGTCGTTACGTTGAATTCAACCTGGTCTATGACCGCGGCACGCTGTTCGGCCTGCAATCGGGCGGGCGTACCGAGTCGATTCTGATGTCGCTGCCGCCGCAAGTACGCTGGGCCTACGACTGGAAGGCCGAGCCGGGCAGTGAAGAAGCACGCCTGACCGAATACTTCCTGCAAGACCGCGATTGGTTGGCCAAGGCCTGAACGAGGAATTCTGATGGACCGTTATGTCGTATTCGGTAACCCGATCGGCCACAGCAAGTCGCCGCTGATCCACCGTCTGTTCGCCGAGCAGACCGGGCAGAAATTGGACTACAGCACCTTGCTGGCACCTCTCGACGATTTTTCCGGCTGTGCGTTGGAGTTTTTCCGCGAAGGCCGTGGGGCGAATGTGACAGTGCCGTTCAAGGAAGACGCCTATCGCCTGGCGAACAGCTTGACCCAGCGGGCGCAACGGGCCGGCGCGGTGAATACCCTGAGCAAACTGGCTGATGGCAGTCTGCTGGGCGACAACACCGATGGTGCCGGGCTGGTGCGGGACCTGACGGTCAACGCCGGATTCAGCCTCGCGGGCAAACGCATCCTGCTGCTGGGGGCCGGTGGTGCGGTGCGCGGCGCGCTGGAGCCGCTGCTGGCGGAGCAACCGGCGTCGGTGATCATTGCCAACCGCACCGTGGAAAAAGCCGAATTGCTGGCGCAATTGTTTGCCGATCTGGGGCCGGTGTCGGCCAGCGGTTTCGACTGGCTGCGCGAGCCGGTGGACCTGATCATCAACGCCACATCCGCCAGTTTGTCCGGCGATGTACCGCCGATTGCCGGCAGTTTGATCGAACCGGGCAAGACGGTTTGCTACGACATGATGTACGGCAAGGACCCAACCTCGTTCTGCCGTTGGGCCAGTGAACATGGGGCTGGCGTGTCGATGGATGGCTTGGGCATGTTGGCCGAGCAGGCGGCGGAAGCATTCTATCTGTGGCGCGGTGTGCGCCCGGATACGGCGCCGGTGCTGGCCGAACTTCGCCGGCAACTGGCGCTGTAGTTCTGTGGCGAGGGAGCAAGCTCCCTCGCCACAGGTTATCTGTTTGTCAAAACAGTGGCGTTTAGTCCTCAAACCGGATCGGGCATTTCTCCGCGCCTTCCAGCTTCCTCAATTCCTCCACCACTTGCGGCCGTGCCTGCCGCAGGGTCAGGCTGCGATCCTGACGCAGCAGCCGTCGTGCTTCCTGGTGCAGCATTTCCACGCCCGAGTAGTCGATGAAGTTGATCTGCTGTGCCTCGATCACCACTCGCGGGCCTTGCATCCGTTGCAGGCGCACTTGCAGGTAATGGCTGGCGCCGAAAAAGATCGAGCCGCCGACCCTCAGGATGTCTTCGTCACCATTGCGCCAGTGCTGCACCCGTGGCTGTGAGGTGCGTTTGAGGTAGAAGAACAGTGACGCCAGCACCCCGGCGTAGATCGCCGTCTGCAACTCGAGCAACAGGGTGGCGACACAGGTCAGCGCCATGACCAGGAATTCGGCATGGCTGACCCGCAACAAGGCACGGATGCCGCGATGATCCACCAATCCCCAAGCGATCAAAAGGATGCTGCCAGCCATGGCCGGGATCGGGATGTGCGCAATCAATGCCGCACCGAAGATCGCGAACAGAGCCACCCACAGCGCCGAAAAAACCCCGGCCAGCGGTGAACAGGCGCCGGCATCGTAGCTCAGGCCCGAGCGAGTGAAGGAACCGGCGGACAGCGAACCGGAAAAAAACGCCCCGACCATGTTCGAGAAACCCTGGGCGCGAACTTCCTGATTGGCATCGAGCAACTGCTGCGAGCGGGCCGACAGGGAGCGGGCAATCGACAGGCTCGTCACCAGCCCGAGCATGCCGACCGCCACCGCACTGGGCAGCAGGCGCAATATCAGGTCCAGATCCAGCGGCAGCGAGCTGAAGGGCGGCAGCCGCCCGACAAACGCGCTGACCAGCTTCACATGACCGAACATCGCTGGCCACAGCCACACCAGCAATCCGCTCAGGGCCAGAGCGATCAACAGCGTCGGCCAGCGCGGCACCAGCAGTTTCAGCACGATGCCAACCGCGACTGTGGCCAGGCCCAGCAGCAGCGAGGGTTTGTCTACTTCGCCGAGATGATTGAGCAGCATCATCAAGCTGTTGAGCGCCGTGGCCTGATTGGGCACATCCAGCCCCAGCAGGTTCGGCAGCTGCCCGATGGCAATCACCACCGCCGCGCCGAGGGTGAAGCCCAGCACCACCGAGTGAGAGACGAAATTCACCAGGGCGCCGAACCGCAGCAAACCCAGCAACCACTGGAAAATGCCCGCAAGGAAAGTCAGAAGCAGGATCAGCGTGACGTAGTCCTGCGATGCAGGGACGGCCAGAGGACTGACGCTGGCATACAGGACGATGGAAATGGCCGCCGTAGGGCCGCAGATCAAATGCCACGACGAACCCCAGAGGCAGGCAATCAGCACCGGGATGATGGCGGCGTACAGGCCATATTCCGGTGGGAGGCCGGCGATCAGGGCGTAGGCAATGGATTGTGGCAACGCGAGAATCGCACCGCTCAGGCCGACGATCAGGTCACGACCGACGCTGGCGCGGGTTTGCCGGGGCAACCAGGTCAGGAAGGGAAAGAGTGAATGGCGGCTGGGGAAGGCCATGGGACCTCTCGGTACGGGGTAAATCGTCAGGGTAAAGCATTGGCTCGTAGTGGGCAGATCATTGTGGCGAGGGAGCAAGCTCCCTCGCCACAGGGGAACCTTACAACTTGGCTTTGACCGCCGGCAGAGCATCCTTGCCGTCCACGGTCTTCACGCCCTCCAGCCATTTATCCAGCACCACCGGATTGGCCTTGATCCACGCCTTGGCCGCGTCGGCGTTGCTGACCTTCTTGTTCACCACTTCGGCCATGATGCTGTTCTCCATTTCCTGAGTAAAACTCAGGTTGGTGAGCAGTTTGCCGACGTTCGGGCAGGCCTGTGCATAACCTTTGCGGGTCAGTGTATAAACACTGCCGGTGTCACCGAAGTACTTCTCGCCACCCTTCAGATAATGCATTTTCAACTGCACGTTCATCGGGTGTGGCGTCCAGCCGAGGAAGGTCACGAACTTCTGTTTCTTCACCGCGCGGGATACTTCGGCCAGCATCGCCTGCTCGCTGGACTCGATCAGTTTCCACTGGCCCATCTCGAAGTCATTCTTCTTGATGATCTCTTGCAGCGAAATGTTCGCCGGGGCACCGGAACCGATGCCATAGATCTTCTTGTCGACTTCTTTGGGGTGTAGCTCGGCGTACTTGTTCAGGTCGTTAAAGTTATGCACACCCGCGTCCCAGACGTAATCCGGGACCGCCAGGGTGAACTCGGTGCCGTCGAGGTTCTTCGCCAGCTGCGTGACATCGCCGTTGGCCACGAACTTGTCGTAGAAGCCTTGCTGCGCCGGCATCCAGTTACCCAGAAACACGTCCACCTGGCCATCCTTCAGACCGCCAAAGGTGATCGGCACCGCCAGCGTGTCGACCTTGGCCTTGTAGCCCATGCCGTCCAGCAGAATCCCGGTGATGGCGTTGGTGGCGGCGATGTCGCTCCAGCCAGGGTCGGCCATCTTCACCGTTTCGCAGCTTTGCTCGGCGTAGGCCGAGGTGCTGCCCAGAGCCAGAAGCCCGACTGTCAGTACTGTGGATAACTTTTGCATGGACGTCCCCTTAACATTATTGGTTTTGGCAGGGTTGTGGATAACGGGCTTTACGCTCCAGATCGTCGAGGTCGATGTGGTTGCGCATGTACTGCTGACTGGCATCTACCAGCGGCTGGTGGTCCCAACTCTTCAGCTTGCCGATGGTCAGGGCGTCGGCGACGAAACGCCGGCGTCGCTGACTGGCGAGCACCTGTTGGTGGATCGCCGGGATATTCCATTTGGCCCGTGCTTCGGCGAGAAAATCCTCGAACAGCTGACGATGTTGCGGCGAATGGCTGAGTTCTTCCTGTTCACGCGGGTCGTTATGCACATCGAAGAGCAGGCAAGGGTCGTCTTCGCTGTAGATGAATTTGTAGGCGCCGCGACGAATCATCATCAACGGGCTGATGGTGCCTTCGGCCATGTATTCACCGAACACCTCGTCGTGACCGCCCTGCCCTTGCAGGTGTGAAACCAGCGAGCGGCCGTCCAGCGGCAGGCCTGGCTCCAATGAGCCGCCGGCCAGTTCCACAAAGGTCGGCAGCAGGTCGGCGGTGGATACCGCTGCGCTGACCCGTCCGGCGCCGAATTGCCCCGGCGCACTGATCAGCAGCGGTACGCGGGCGGCCATTTCGTACCAGTGCATCTTGTACCAGAGGCCGCGCTCGCCGAGCATGTCGCCGTGGTCACCGGAGAACACGATGATGGTGTCATCGATCAGCCCGGTTTCCTCGAGTGTTTGCAGGAGTTTGCCGACGTTGCTGTCGATATAGCTGCACGCACCAAAGTAGGCACGGCGCGCGTCGCGAATCTTATCCACAGGCAGCGGCTTGTCCCACAGGTCATAGACTTTGAGCAGGCGCTGGGAGTGAGGATCGAGTTCATCCTGTGCGGGTGTTTCCGGCAAAGGGATGTCGGCGTCGTCGTACAGATCCCAGAACGCCTTGGGAATCGTGTACGGGTCGTGTGGGTGCGTCATCGACACGGTCAGGCAGAACGGCTGATCGCCATCCTCGCGGATGTGATCGAACAGGTATTGCTGGGCCTTGAACACCACCTCTTCGTCGAAATCCAGCTGATTGGTGCGCACGCAGGGCCCGGCTTGCAGCACCGACGACATGTTGTGGTACCAGGTCGGCCGCACGTCCGGCTCGTCCCAGTTCACCGCCCAACCGTAGTCGGCCGGGTAGATGTCACTGGTCAGGCGTTCTTCATAGCCGTGCAACTGGTCCGGACCGCAGAAGTGCATTTTGCCCGACAGAGCGGTGCGGTAACCGAGGCGCCGCAGGTAGTGGGCATAGGTCGGAACGTCGGCGGGGAAATCGGCCGCGTTGTCGTAAGCGCCGATCTTGCTCGGCAACTGACCGCTGACCAGGGTGAAACGTGACGGTGCGCAGAGCGGGCTGTTGCAGTACGCGGCGTCGAACACCACGCCTTCGGCGGCGAGGCGGCTCAGATTCGGCAGTTTGATGGGCGAAGGGCCGTAGAACGGCAACATTGGCGCGGCCATTTGATCGGCCATGATGAAAAGAATATTTTTGCGCTTCATGTGATCGCGGCATTCCATAGTGGATATTTATGCGAGAGTGCTGTGATCGAGCATGCAACCCATGGAACTTGTGGTAAAGCCCACGCCAGGCAATGACTAGGATAAGCACAGCTTATGTATGACGCCCTCGGTGATTTGTCTCTGGACCTGTTGCGCGCCTTTGAAGCCGCGGCCCGCCAGCGCAGTTTCACTGCCGCTGCAGTGGAGCTCGGCACCACGCAACCGGCCATCAGTCAGCAGATCAAACGATTGGAGGAGCAGCTCGCTACACGATTGTTTGACCGCATTTATCGCGGTATCGAACTGACCGAGGCTGGCGCGATTCTGTTTGAGCAAGTTCAGCTCGGTTTACAGAATATCGACGCCGGATTGAGCGCGATCAGTGCACAGCAGCAACACGAAGTGTTGCAGGTGGCCACCGACTTCGCCTTCGCCGCGTACTGGCTGATGCCACGGCTGCACCGCTTCCATACCGCCCATCCTCAAGTGGACGTCAGCCTGGTTACCAGTGAGCGCAGCCACAACATGCTGCGCACTGATATCGATGTGGCGGTGCTGTTCGGCGATGGCCGGTTCAAGCAAGGCGAGAGCCATTGGTTGTTCAGTGAAGAAGTGTTTCCGGTGTGCAGCCCGCTGCTCTTGAAGGATCGTCCCCTGCCCTTGCCGGCTCAGTCATTGCTGGAGTTTCCGCTGTTGCACCTGCGTGGCGAACACAGCAGCAACTGGTTCGACTGGAGCGGCGTGTTTCGCGAACTGGGGATCACGTCGGCGCCAGCGCCGGGGCAACTGCGCTTCGACAATTACACCTTGCTGATTCAAGCGGCGATTGGCGGCCAGGGCGTTGCGATCGGTTGGCGGCACCTTGTGGATAACTTGCTGGCGCAAGGTCTGTTGTGTCGACCGATTGCCGAGACAGTGATTTCCAGGCTGGGTTATTACGTGGTCCTGCCCCAGCGCAAACGGCGCGGGGCGTTGATTCAAACATTTGTGGATTGGTTGATGGCGGAACAGGCCAGCAGTGCGCAATCGCTTAATGGTCTTCCTTTGCCATCGATTGCGGTATGAGGGCTTTACGGTTCCGAAGTCGCGACAAAATTCACATGCTGACCGACATGCAAATTCAGCCATAACTCATCGGCAATCCCGACGGCAACTCGGTTCAGCCGTTCCAGCGGTTCGGCCAGGCCGGGTTCCAGGCTCGTGCTGACGTGACTGAAATGCTCGATGGACAGTCCTGGTACGCCGCGTGGGGCATTCACCAGGGTCCAGTGCAATGGGCTGCTTTGCAGTGCCTCGCGGATTTCTTCTGCGGCGTGGCGTTGCAGTTCGTCTTCTATCTCCGGATCGTCCAGCACCTCGAAATCACCCACCACAAACAACCGCGCGATACCCGCGGCCTGCATGCCGTCAATCAGTGCATCCACTGCCAGCACCTGCTCGACCGGGCCAGGCACGATGGATTTTTCGATGTGTTCGCTGTTCATCGGCAACCCCGGCGCATCCAGCAGGCAGATCACCGCCGAACAGCCGGCCACGCTTTGCTTGACCCGTTTGGCATCGAACAGATTGCCGGCCTTGGTGCGCAATCCGGGGCGTGGCGCGAGTGCCGTCAGGTCATCGAGAATCGCGATCACTTCATGTTGGCGCCGCAGCATTTCCGCCATCAGCGCACTGCCCAGGCTACTCATGGCACCATAAAGCACTACCTTCACTACCGGGGTTTCGGCATTTTTCATGGCTGTGCTCCGAACGTCCTGCCTATATAACGTAAGACCTGTGGGGAACGGTGTGGGTTCGACCAGGTTCAAAGGGGTTTCAGATGCAACATATCAAGGGCTACCACGCCCATGTCTATTTCGACGCCAATACTCTCCCGCAGGCCCGGGCCTTGTGTGAGCAGGCCGCACAATTGTTTCCACTGAAGATGGGCCGCGTGCATGAACGCCTGGTTGGCCCGCACCCGGACTGGAGCTGCCAATTGGCTTTCGAGCCGCAATACCTTGGCGAGGTATTGCCGTGGCTGGCGCTCAATCGCAAGGGGTTGGTGGTGTTCCTGCACCCGGAGACCGGCAACGATCTGCTCGACCACACCGAACACGCGATCTGGATGGGTGCGATCCGGCCGCTGGACCTGTCTGTTTTCTGATCAGAGTTGTTCTTCGGGCTCGCCGGACGGCAAATCGAGCAATGGCAGTGGGCGATATCCTGCATGGGGTCGCCAATGTCTTGCTCCTGACCCACATCTACAGACTTTCAACCCGGCCGACGACCGGTCGTACATTCGGTCAATGCTTTCATCCGCGAAAGCTGGCTGAAAGCTTCCCCGATTAGGATCGCCTCACTGCCGGCAACAGACCGGTTGGCCAACGCGAGTGTTTCATTGCCCGCCCGGCCCATTTAACAACAACAATGGTGATTCTGATGTCCGCTCCTATCCGCCTCTTCGCTGCACCTCCGCCCGTACGTTTCGTGCTTCCCGTTCTGCGCTGACCTCATCGGTTCGCCCATTCCCTAGCCGCGCTACGCCTGGAGTATTCATGCTGACTTTCCTTGGCTTTGCCATGGTCATCACGTTCATGTTCCTGATCATGACCAAGCGCCTGTCCGCGCTGATTGCCCTGATTATCATCCCGATCATCTTCGCCCTGTTCGGCGGTTTCTCGCCGAAGATCGGCCCGATGATGCTCGAAGGCATCACCAAGCTTGCGCCGACCGGCGTGATGCTGATGTTCGCCATCCTTTACTTCGCCCTGATGATCGACTCCGGCTTGTTTGACCCGGCCGTGCGCAAGATCCTCAAACTGGTCAAGGGCGACCCGTTGAAGGTGTCGGTCGGTACCGCCGTGCTGGCGCTGATCGTGTCCATGGACGGTGATGGCGCCACCACTTACATGATCTGCGTGGCCGCCATGCTGCCGCTCTACAGCCGCATCGGCATGAGCCCGCGGATCATGGCCGGTCTGATCATCCTCGCCGGTGGCGTGATGAACATGACCCCTTGGGGCGGTCCGACCGCTCGTGCGGCCAGTGCGCTGCATGTGGACCCGTCCGCGATCTTCGTACCGATGATTCCGGCGATGCTGGCCGGTGTGGTGGCGATTCTGGCGATTGCCTATGTCTACGGTAAACGCGAGCGTGCGCGTCTGGGTGAATTGCATCTGGTCGGTGATGAAATCGACCACAGCGAAATCAGCGTTTCGCAGTTCCCGGACGCCCGTCGTCCAAAGCTGATCTGGTTCAACGGCGCGCTGACCCTGGCACTGATGGGCACCTTGATCGCCGGCCTGTTGCCGCTGCCAGTGCTGTTCATGGTGGCGTTCAGTATCGCGATGATCGTCAACTATCCTTGCCTGCAACAGCAGAAGGACCGCGTTGCGGCCCACGCCGGTAGCGTGTTGGCGGTGGTCGGGTTGATCTTTGCCGCGGGTATCTTCACCGGTATCCTGACGGGCACCGGCATGGTCGACGCCATGTCCAAGAGCCTGCTGGCAGTCATCCCGGATTTCCTCGGCCCGTACCTCGCCGTGATCACCGCGCTGGTGAGCATGCCGTTCACGTTCTTCATGTCGAACGACGCATTTTATTACGGCGTGTTGCCAGTGCTTGCTGAAGCCGCCAGTCATTACGGTATAACCGCGGTAGAAATGGCACGTGCCTCGATCGTCGGTCAGCCCGTCCACTTGCTGAGCCCGCTGGTACCATCGACCTACCTGTTGGTGGCCCTGGCCGGTATCGAATTCGGTGACCATCAGCGGTTCACCTTGAAGTGGGCGGTGCTGGTTTGCCTGTGCATACTGGTGGCGGCCTTGCTGATGGGGATATTTCCACTGTTCAGCACGCTATAAGCCAAGACTCGCCATGAGGGGTCCAGGCTTTGTTTGAAGCCTGGGCCCTTCGTGGTTTAAACACATCCTCAAAGGAATACACATGGAATGGCTGACCAACCCTGAAATCTGGGTTGCCTTCTTCACCCTGACCGCCCTGGAGATCGTCCTGGGCATCGACAACATCATCATGATCTCGATCCTGGTCAGCCGCATGCCCAAACACATGCAGGCGCGTACCCGGATCTTCGGCCTGGCGCTGGCCATGGTCACCCGGATTCTGTTGCTGCTGTCGATCACCTGGGTCATGCGTCTCACCGCGGACCTGTTCGAAGTGTTCGGCCAGGGTATTTCCGGGCGTGACCTGATCTTGTTCTTCGGTGGTCTGTTCCTGCTGTGGAAAAGCTCGCAAGAGATGTATCACGCGCTGGAAGGCGAGGATGAAACCAGCGACGAGCCAAGTGGCAAGGGCGGTAACTTCCTCTACACCATTATCCAGATCGCGATCATCGACATCGTGTTCTCGCTGGACTCCGTCATCACTGCCGTTGGCATGGTGTCCCACGTACCGGTCATGGTCGCGGCAATCATCGTCGCAGTGCTGGTGATGATGTGGGCTTCCGGCACCATCAGCGAGTTCATCGACAAGCACCCGTCGCTGAAAATGCTGGCGCTGTCTTTCCTGTTGATCGTCGGTACCGTGCTGATTGCCGAATCTTTCGATGTGCATGTGCCGAAAGGCTACGTCTACTTCGCCATGGCGTTCTCGCTGGCAGTGGAAGCGATCAACATCAGGATGCGCACCGCGATTGCGAAAAAACGCACACAGCAAGAGCCGGTGAAACTGCGCAAGGATGTTCCGGGTCAGTAACCCGAACACCCTGCTGTGACAAAGGGGCCTTCGGGCCCCTTTGTCATGTCTGCATCAAACTGTTTTCATGACAGTTTTGTTTCAATCGCTTCTTTAGCTATGCGATGCTGGCGTCCAGACCGTTAGCCAACTACAGCTTAAGTACAGAACGTAGAAGATCGCGGCATCGTTAACTTGCCCCGCTGGGGCGCTACCACCACAGGGGGCCTGTATGCTCACCCTGCTCAATTTGTTATCGGCCGTGGCCTTGCTGATCTGGGGCACGCACATCGTCCGAACCGGCATCCTGCGGGTTTATGGCTCCAACTTGCGCCATGTGATCGGGCAGAACATGGCCAGGCGCTGGCTGGCGTTTATCGCCGGGATCATGGTGACCGCCATGGTCCAGAGCAGCAACGCCACCGCCATGCTCGTCACTTCGTTTGTCGGTCAGGGCCTGATGGCGCTGACCCCGGCCCTGGCGACGATGCTCGGTGCCGACGTCGGTACCGCACTGATGGCGCGGGTACTGACCCTCGACCTGTCGTGGCTGTCACCGCTGCTGATCTTCCTCGGGGTGATTTTCTTTCTGTCGCGCAAGCAGACCCGGGTCGGGCAGATGGGGCGGGTCAGCATCGGTCTGGGGCTGATCATTCTGGCGCTGCAACTGATCGTCGAGGCCGCCACGCCGATCACTCATGCTCAGGGAGTGAAGGTGATTTTCGCCTCACTGACCGGCGACATCCTGCTCGATGCGCTGGTCGGTGCACTGTTCGCGATGATTTCATACTCCAGCCTGGCCGCCGTATTGCTGACCGCGACCCTCGCCGGTGCCAGCGTGATCAGCCTGCCAGTGGCCATCGGCCTGGTGATCGGCGCCAACATCGGCAGCGGCGTTCTCGCCTTCCTCAGCACCAGCATGCAGAACGCCGCCGGCCGTCAGGTGGCGCTGGGCAGCCTGTTGTACAAACTGATTGGTCTGCTGCTGATCATTCCGGTGCTCGATCCACTGGTGCACTGGATCGACAGCTTCGACTTCAGCGCTCAGGAAATGGTCATCGGCTTCCACCTGCTCTACAACACCGCGCGCTGCCTGATCCTGTTGCCCAGCGTCGGGCTGATGGCCAGGCTCTGTGCTTGGCTGCTGCCGGAGCGGCCGGACATCAACGGCACGGCCAAACCGCGGCACCTTGACCCGACGGCATTGGTGACCCCCAGCTTGGCGCTGGCCAATGCCGCCCGGGAAACCCTGCGCATCGGCGATCTGGTCGACAACATGCTCGAAGCCATGCTCGCCGTACTGCGTGGCAAACAGACCGCCGTTACCCAGGAAATCCGTCGCCTGACCGATGATGTCGAAGCGCTCTACAGCGCGATCAAACTCTATCTGGCGCAAATGCCTCGGGAAGACCTCAGCGAACAAGATAGCCAACGGTGGGCTGAAACCATCGAGCTGGCGATTAACCTGAAACTGGCCAGTGACCTGATCGAACGCATGCTGCGCAAGGTTCAGCAGCAGAAAACCGCGCAGCGGCGGTCATTTTCCGAGGTCGGTCTGGAAGAATTGGCGGGCCTGCACAGCCAGCTGATTGCCAACCTGCGCCTGGGGTTGTCGGTGTTCCTCAGTTCCGATCCGGAAAGTGCTCGCCAGTTACTGCGTGAGAAACGTCGCTTTCGCGCACAGGAACGCCGCCTGGCCCACGCTCATGTCAGTCGTTTGCACCGTAAGATTGTGCAAAGCATCGAGACCAGTTCGCTGCATCTGGAGCTGATCGCTGACATGAGGCGCCTCAATTCGCTGTTTTGCAGCAGTGCCTATGCGGTGTTGGGCACTTCGGACACCGGTGCTCTGGCGGTCGACGATTTGGCTGACATCACTCATTCACCCTGAACGTCCACAGTTGCCTGAAGTCTGTTGTACTTACGCTGTCGTACGGAAACTCGTTATGCGCTGTCTGCTATTCGCTTGTCTGTTGCTCGGCGCCCTGCCCTCATTTGCCCTGGATCGCTTTCAGGTCGAGGGCTATACGCTGCCCAACGGCCTGCAATTGGTCCTCAAACCGGGCACCGAGCGCGGGCATGTGGCGATTCGGCTGGTAGTCGGCGTGGGTCTGGATGATTTCAGCTGCGCCGACAAGGAGCTGCCGCATCTGCTCGAACACTTGCTGTTCAGCGGCATCGACGCCACCGGCGAAGGTGGTCTGGAGGAGCGCATGCAGGCCCTGGGGGGTGAGTGGAACGCTTACACCAGCAACGCCGACACCACGTTCGTCGTCGAAGCACCGGCGAAAAACCAGCGTAAGGCCCTCGATCTGTTGTTGGCTCTGCTGACCCAGACCCGTATCGACGACAACGCTATCAACGTCGCCAAGCAGGTGGTCGAGCGCGAAGACGGTGGCCATTATTCGCACCTGCAACGCTGGCTGGATCGCCAGGACCTGGGCCACACCGCCAGTAATCAGTTGGCGGTGGAACTGGGCCTCAAATGCCAGGAGCGCGCCGAAGTCAGTCACCTGACCCGCGAGCAACTGGAGAAGGTGCGCAAAGCCTGGTACGCGCCCAACAACATGACCCTGATCGTGGTCGGCGAGCTCGACCGCCTGCTGCCGGCCTATCTGGAACGGGCGTATGGCGCGCTCGTAGCCGTCGAGCCTGCCGATCACCTGCCCTTGCCGACAATCCAGGCCAGCGCGGCCCACGAGCGTACTCTGAGCCACGGTTTTGTCGGTGGCGGCGCCAAGTTGCACTGGCTGGTGCCGGAACCGGTGCAGGAAGACCAGCCCGACGAAACGTTCGATCTGCTCAAGGACTACCTGGACTGGGCGCTTTATCGCCAACTGCGCCTGGTCCATGGGTTGTCCTATGGGCCCTCGGCCGAGCGTGAGGTGTTTGGCGGAGTGGGCTTCATGAGCCTGAACGCCGATCTTGAACGCGGCGACGTGCCGGCAGCTGAACAGGTGCTGGATGAGCTCAAAGCCGGTTTGCTCAAGGACGGTCTCGACGCCACCACCTTCGCCCGCCTCAAGCAGGCCGCCATCGCCCGTCAGGCCTGGGCCGTGCAAGGCAACAGCGCCCTGGCGGATTACTACTGGAGCGCCCTTGGGGACTACGAGGACGGCCATTTCACCAACCCGGCCAAGGCACTGCAAGAAGTGACGCTGGCCGAGGCGAACCAGGCGATGCGTGAGTTGCTGCTGCAACCGGGGTATTTGCGGATCGAGAAGCCGTTGGTGAGTTATGACCAGTTGATGTGGGCGATTGCCGGGGTATTTGGATTGATGGTGCTTGGGGCATTGGGTTGGCGTGTTCACCGCAGAAAGTAGTTATTTCCCTGTGGCGAGGGAGCTTGCTCCCGCTCGGCTGCGCAGCAGCCGTAAACCGGTATCGGAGATCTACTTGAAATTACGCGGTGGGTGGTTTTAGGGCCGCTTCGCGACCCAGCGGGAGCAAGCTCCCTCGCCACAGGGTTTGGGGTTGGTCAACGTAACCGGAACCCTCGCCACAGGCCCCCTCGGACGGTACCCTGTCGGGGATTTTTCCCACGACTATTGTGAACCGCCGAATGCCGACTCTGACCCTGTACATACAGCGCATCCTGGAATTGATGAAGCGCTACCCCGGGGTCATCGCGCTCGGCGGTTTCATTTCCGGGGTCGGCAGCTTCATCTTGGTGGATCGCCAGCAAGGCCTGGCGACCTGGATCACCACCATCATGCTGGTCAGCTGGGTCTGGCTGATGCTGGAAAACAGCCTCACTGAGTTGTTCGCCAAGGTCTTCAAGCGCGAAATACCCCAGCCCCTGCTGCGTTATGCGACGCAGATGATCCATCAGGAAAGCCTGTTCTTCGTCCTGCCGTTCTTTTTCATCACCACCACCTGGAACAGCGGCCAACTGTTTTTCACGGGGTTGTTGGGCATGGCGGCGTTGATCTCGATCACCGACCCGCTCTACTACAAATGGCTGGCGCCGCGCCGCTGGGCATTCCTGGCGCTGCATACCCTGACCCTCTTCGCCGCCCTGCTGACCGCCCTGCCCGTCATCCTGCACCTGACCACCTCCCAGAGCTTCAAACTGGCGCTGGGCATTGCCATGGTGCTGTCGTTCCCGAGTCTGGCGTCGATCTTCCCGATTCGGACCGTGCGCAATGCGTTGGCGATCCTCAGCATCACCGTGGGCATCGGCGCTGTCGGCTGGGTGCTGCGTTCCTGGGTTCCGCCGGCCACCCTGTGGATGACCGATGTGGCGATCAGCACCCAAATGCAGGACCGCACCCCCGGCAAGAGCCTGGAAGAAGTCAGCGCCGAGCAGATTCGTGGCGACGGTTTGTACGCCTACACCGCGATCAATGCCCCACGGGGGCTGGACGAGCGGATTTATCACGTCTGGATGTTCAACGGTAAAGAGGTCGACCGCATCCCTCTGGATATCCACGGCGGGCGCAAGGAAGGCTACCGCGCCTGGACCCACAAGCAGAATTTCCCCGGCAATCCCGCGGGTAAATGGCAAGTTCGGGTGCTCACCGAAGACGGCCAGTTGATCGGCGTGCTGCGCTTCAAGGTCATGGACAGCACACCCATCAAAGATAAGTAACGCGGTTCGTGCTATTAATCTGGTCTGCGCAATTGCCGAACAAGCAGGAGCTTATGACCAGCAGCACAACGCCTGGCAATGTCCGACTGGATACCTCGCACATCCCTGCCCTGCTGCGGGTCACGGGTGACTGGACGCTCGCTCATTACGCCGATCTCAGCCACCTGAGCGAAAAGCTCCGTGGCCAATACGACAACAACACCCCCATCGACCTCAACGGCCTCGGTGCCCTGGACACGGCGGGTGCATCGCTGTTGGTGGAGTTGCTGGGTTCCGAGCGTCTGGGCAAGTCCGCCGAACACCCTGATTGCACCCTTTCCTCCGCCGATCGCGCCTTGTTGCAGACGGTGTATTGCTCGCTGACTGATTTCTGCGTGCCGATCAAAGAGCCGGAAATCAGCGTCGGCATTCAACTGCTGACCCGTATCGGCCGTGCGGTCGATGCGGTCTGGCAGGACGCCCTGCAGGTGCTGGGTTTTGTCGGCCTGATCCTGCAAACCATCGCGCGCGGGCTGTTTTGTCCCAAGCGCTGGCGCCTCACGCCGATGGTCGCGCACATTGAGCAGACTGGCCTCGACGCCGCTCCCATCGTCGCCCTGCTGACCTTTATGGTGGGCGCCGTGGTAGCGTTTCTCGGTGCGACTGTGCTGGCGAGCTTCGGCGCGAGCATTTTTACCGTGGACCTGGTGGCGTTTTCTTTTTTGCGCGAATTCGGCGTGTTGCTCACCGCGATCCTGATGGCCGGCCGCACCGCCAGTGCGTTCACCGCGCAGATCGGCTCGATGAAGGCCAACGAAGAAATCGATGCGATCCGCACCCTCGGCCTCGACCCGATGGAGTTGCTGGTGGTGCCGCGGGTATTGGCGTTGCTGGTGGCGCTGCCGATGCTGACCTTCCTGGCGATGTTGTCGGGGATTGTCGGCGGTGGCGTGGTGTGTGCGCTGTCGCTGGATATATCGCCGGCGATGTTCCTGTCGCTGCTGCAATCGGACATCGGCGTTCAGCACTTCCTGGTGGGGATCGTCAAAGCGCCGATTTTTGCGTTCCTGATCGCCGCCATCGGCTGTCTTGAAGGCTTCAAGGTCAGCGGCAGCGCCGAGTCCGTCGGTGCGCACACCACGTCGAGTGTGGTGCAGTCGATTTTCGTGGTGATCGTCCTCGATGCCGTGGCCGCATTGTTTTTCATGGAGATGGGCTGGTGAGTCGTCTACCCCGAGCGCCTTCCGAGGCGGTGATCGAAGTCCGTGGGCTGTGCAATCGCTTCGGCCGCCAGAGCGTGCACGAGAACCTCGACCTGGATTTGTACAAAGGCGAAATTCTGGCGGTGGTCGGCGGTTCCGGCAGCGGCAAATCGGTGCTGTTGCGCAGCATCGTCGGCTTGCGCCAGCCCAGCGAAGGGCTGGTGAAGGTCTTCGGCAAGAACTTGCCGAGCCTGTCGGAGCACGAGCGTTCGCTGGTCGAGCGGCGCTTCGGCGTGTTGTTCCAGAAAGGCGCCCTGTTCTCTTCGCTGACAGTGACCGAGAACGTCGCCCTGCCCCTTATCGAACACGCCGGCCTGAGCCGTACCGATGCCGAGCACCTGGCGGCGGTGAAACTGGCATTGGCCGGATTGCCGTTGTCGGCGGCCGACAAGTACCCTGCTTCACTGTCTGGCGGCATGATCAAGCGCGCCGCCCTGGCCCGGGCGCTGGCGCTGGACCCGGACATTCTGTTTCTCGACGAGCCCACCGCTGGTCTCGACCCGATTGGCGCGGCGGCGTTCGATCAATTGATTCTGACCCTGCGCGACGCGTTGGGTTTGAGTGTGTTTCTGGTCACACACGACCTCGACACGCTCTACACCATCACCGACCGGGTGGCGGTGCTGGCGCAAAAGAAAGTACTGGTGGCGGATGCCATCGACAAGGTTTCGGAAACCGACGACGCGTGGATTCACGAATACTTCCATGGCCCTCGCGGCCGCGCGGCGCTGACGGCCGCTAACCAGCTCAACGAGGTCTGACATGGAAACCCGAGCCCATCACGTATTGATCGGCCTGTTCACCGTCATAGTGGTGGCAGGCGCCCTGCTCTTCGGTCTGTGGCTGGCCAAGTCCAGCGTCGACACTGAATTCAAGGATTATGAAATCGTCTTCAACGAGGCGGTCAGCGGTTTGTCCAAGGGCAGCGCCGTGCAGTACAGCGGGATCAAGGTCGGCGACGTAGTGACGCTGCGCCTGGACCCGAATGATCCGCGCCGGGTGTTGGCGCGGATCCGCCTGGGCGGCGATACCCCGATCAAGGAAGACACCCAGGCCAAACTGGCGCTGACCGGGATCACCGGCACCTCGATCATTCAGCTCAGCGGCGGCACGCCGCAAAGTCCGACACTCAAGGGCAAGGGCGGCAATTTGCCGACCATCGTGGCATCACCCTCGCCTATCGCCCGTTTGATGAGCGACAGTAACGATCTGATGACCGGTGTGAACGTGTTGATGCAGAACGCCAATCAGATGTTTTCTTCGGAAAACGTCGAGCGCATCAGCAAGACCCTTGAGCATCTGGAGCAAACCACCGGCATCATCGCCGACCAGCGCGGCGACATCGGCCAAGCCATGCAGCAACTGGCGTCGATCAGTAAACAGGCCTCCGCCACACTCGAACAAACTGCTGGGCTGATGCGCAACGCCAACAGCCTGCTCAACGATCAGGGCAAGCAGATGTTCGGCAGTGCCGAGCAAGCCATGAAGTCCCTGGAACGGAGCAGCGCGACCATCAACTCATTGCTCACCACTAATCAGGATTCCCTCAACAACGGCATGCAGGGCCTCAATGGCCTGGCGCCGGCAGTGCGTGAGTTGCGCGACACCTTGAGCTCGCTGCGCACCATTTCCCAGCGGCTTGAGGCCAACCCCAGCGGTTACCTGCTGGGCAGTGACAAGAACAAGGAGTTCACGCCATGAAGCTGATCCCGTTAGCCTTGGCTGTCGGTTTTGCCCTGACCAGTGCCTGCTCGATTCTGCCCAAGTCCGAGCCATCCGATGTCTACCGGTTGCCCTCGGCCCAGAGCGGCGCACCGGCCAATCACAGCACGGCGCTGCACTGGTCGCTGCGGCTGGCCAAGCCGCAGACCAGCGAAGCCTTGAACAACCCGAAGATCGCCGTGATCCCTCAAGGTGACCTGATCAGCAGCTACAAGGCTTCCCGCTGGAGCGACCCGGCGCCGGTGCTGCTGCGCAATCGTCTGCTCGATGGTTTCCAGCGTGACGGTCGGGTGCCGTTGCTCAGCACCGATGACAGCAATTTGCAGGCGGACCTGGAGCTGGGCGGCAACCTGCAGGCGTTCCAGACCGAATACCAAGGCACGACGGCGAGCGTGGTCGTGCGGCTGGATGCATTGCTGGTGCGTGGGTATGACCAGCGCATCCTCGCCAGTCGGCGCTTTGAAGTGCGTCAGCCGTTGAGCGATGTGAAGGTGCCGGCGGTGGTCGCCGGGTTCGGCCAGGCCAGCGACCAGTTGACGGCACAGGTGGTGGCCTGGACGGTGGAGCAGGGTCAGAAAGTCGTGCCGCCGCTGAGGCCCTGAAGCCACCGCTGAACCCTGTGGGAGTGGGTTTGCCCCCACAGGGTTTTCGTTTAGCCGAAGAACCAGTAGCAAACCCCGATGGCCCCCAGCACCCCGCCAAGCTCCGCCAGCAGCGCACAGCCCACTGCATGCCGTGCACGCTGGATGCCCACCGCGCCGAAATACACCGCCAAGACATAGAAGGTCGTTTCGGTACTGCCCTGGACTGTCGCCGCCACCAGCGCCGGGAAGCTGTCCACCCCCTCGGTCTTCATGGTTTCAATCAGCATTGCCCGGGCGGCACTGCCGGAGAACGGTTTGACCATGGCCGTCGGCAGCGCATCGACGAAGCGTGTGTCCCACCCGGCCCACGCCACCAGGTGACGAATCCCGTCCAGACCGAAGTCCAGCGCCCCGGACGCCCGCAGCACACCCACGGCGCAGAGCATCGCCACCAGATATGGCAGCAGGTTCTTGGCGACGTCGAAGCCTTCTTTGGCGCCTTCGACGAATGCCTCGTAGACCTTCACCTTGCGTAATGCGCCGATGATCATAAACAGCATGATCAAGCCGAACAGCGTCACGTTGCCGAGGACCGATGACAGGCTCGCCAGCGCGGTCGCCGAGAGCGTCGCCAGCAGTGCCATGAAGCCGCCAAGGGCGAGGGCGCCGGGAATCAGGTACGCCAGCACCACCGGGTCCCAGATGCGCAGGCGTTGCATGAACGCTACGCTCAGGAAGCCGACGATGGTTGAGCAGCTGGTGGCGAGCAGGATCGGCAGGAACACCAGCGTCGGATCGGGCGCGCCTTGCTGGGCGCGGTACATGAAGATCGTCACGGGCAGCAGGGTCAGGGAGGAGGCGTTGAGCACCAGGAAGAGGATCTGCGCGTTGCTGGCGATCGTTGCACTGGGGTTGAGCTCTTGCAGCGCCTTCATGGCTTTGAGGCCGATCGGTGTGGCGGCGTTGTCCAGGCCCAGGCCGTTGGCGGCGAAGTTCAGGGTGATCAGGCCGATGGCGGGATGGCCGGCCGGCACTTCCGGCATCAGACGCAGGAACAGTGGCCCCAGCGCCTTGGCCAGCCACTCGACGATCCCGGCCTTCTCGGCGATCCGCAGAAAGCCCAGCCAGAGGGTGAGGGTGCCGAACAACAGGATCATGACCTCGACCGACAATTTGGCCATGGCGAAAATACTTTCCACCATCGCCGCAAAGATCCCGGCGTTACCACCGATCAGCCACTGCGCCAGCGCCGATACGGCTGCCACGATGAAGAAGCCAAGCCACAGGCCATTAAGCATCAGTCAAATCCCCCGGAAGATGCGGCGAATGATAGCGGGGTAGGCAGAAACGACAAACCCCGGATTTCTCCGGGGTTTGTTGGGGGCTCTTGTGGGAGCGGGCATTAGTTGCTGGAGGTTTCACCAACCGGCAGCTTTTCCTTGCTGCGCCAGTGCGGCAGGGAGTTCCAGTAGCGCTGGCCCTTGGCGTCGTCGTACATGCCTTCCCAACGCGAGATGACCAGCACGGCCAAGGCGTTGCCGATCACGTTCAGCGCGGTACGGGCCATATCCATGATGCGGTCGACACCGGCGATGAATGCCAGGCCTTCCAGCGGAATACCGACGCTGCCCAGAGTGGCCAGCAACACCACGAAGGACACACCCGGTACGCCGGCGATGCCTTTAGAGGTGACCATCAGGGTCAGCACCAGCAGCAGTTGCTGGCTGATCGACAGGTCGATGCCGTACAGCTGGGCAATGAAGATCGCCGCGATGCTCTGGTACAGGGTCGAACCGTCGAGGTTGAACGAGTAGCCGGTCGGTACCACGAAGCTGCAAATGGCTTTCGGCGCGCCGTAGGCTTCCATCTTCTCGATCACGCGCGGCAGCACGGTTTCGGAACTGGCGGTGGAGTAGGCCAGGACCAGCTCATCCTTGAAGATGCGCATCAGCTTGATCACCGAGAAGCCGAACAGGCGAGCGATCAGGCCCAGCACCACGAAGGCGAAGAAGGCGACGGCGAAGTAAACCAGGACGACCAACTTGGCCAGTGGCAGCAGGGAGGCGAAGCCGAAGTTGGCCACGGTCACCGCGATCAGTGCGAACACGCCGATCGGGGCGTAGTTCATGATCATGTGGGTGACTTTGAACATGCTTTCCGACACGCCCTGGAACATCTTCACCAGAGGTTCGCGCAGGTCCGATTGCAGGCTCGACAGACCGAGACCGAACAACACGGAGAAGAAGATGATCGGCAGCATCTCGCCGCGCATCATGGCCGCAAAGATGTTCGACGGGATCAGGTTGAGGATGGTTTCGATGAACGCGTGTTCATGCTGAACCTCGGCAGCAGTGGCCTGGTACTTGGAAATATCCACGGTACCCAGGGTGCTCATGTCAATGCCGCTGCCCGGATGGACCACGTTGGCCAGCACCAGACCGACCAGAATGGCGATGGTGGTGACGATCTCGAAGTAAATGATGGTCTTCAGACCGATACGCCCGAGTTTTTTCGCGTCCCCAACGCCAGCGATGCCGACGACCAGCGAGGAGATTACGATCGGGATCACGATCATCTTGATCAGACGGATAAAGATATCGCCTGCTGGTTGCAGGACGTTGCTGATCCACCAGGCCTTTTCAGCGCTGAAGTGGTTGAGCAGTGCACCTATTGCTATCCCCAGAACCAGACCGATGAGGATCTGCCAGGCGAGGCTAAGCTTTGCCTTCTTCATATCTTTACCCTTACTTGCGTTTGACTCAGGCCGATGCATGAACTGCAACGCTCAATGGCGAAGCCGTCTTGCACCAACCCCCGTATAAGGTCCCCGCGAGCGAGCATTTACAGCTCTCTGGCAGCGAAAAAGGCGCAACTATTCCGATGCGGGGAAGCGCCGTCTAATGCCGTAAACGCCTACCCTATGCCGAATCGGCATGAGATTTTTCAACTGAAACCCACGTCCCAGCCGGTTCGAATGCGACATTTCGGCAGGTATAAGTGCCGTGAACCGGCCATTTCAGCGCCGGTTGATGTTTTTTTGAACCAGTGAAAATTTAGGAGATGTCCTACGTTCGACTGCGATTTTTCTTCTCATGAAAGTCAGAGCTTTCTCGATATACGGTCACGAAGAAACACCGCGAAACGGTTTTGCGGGGAATATGCAGCAAGAACATATGAGCAGAATGCTCTAGATCAACGTTTTGCACGTTGAAGCTCTCCGCAAGTCCGTCGAGCCACGCTAGGCCGACGAACTTGCGTCGCAGCTTCACCTGACCCGGCCCTTGCGCGGCTACTCCCTGTACCCGTAGGTCACTCCGACCCTGAAGCAGTCAGAACGTCCCGACCCCTTGGTCATGCGTCTACCGTCCTCGGGTAGCGCAGTGGAAAGAAGCGTGAGGCCTCTTTCGTGTTTCGAACTCAATACCGGCGTGGATCTTTCTTCAGTCGCGCCATCCACATCTTCTGCATGCCTTCGTCCGGTTTACCGAGTAAGCGGTAGTCGGCATGTCGCGTGGGTGGCCGCGATCGTCATGGCACTGCCGCCCAGAAGCAGGGCGGCCGCCAATGTCTTTAACCAAAACACACATATCAACCTCGACCGCGACGGCCAAAGAAGAAGGAAGCAATGAACATCACCAGGAATACGACAAAGAGAATCTTGGCGATACCCGTGGCGGTGCCCGCGATACCACCGAAGCCCAATACTGCAGCGATGATGGCAATGATCAGGAATGTGATTGCCCAGCTCAACATGGTGATTCTCCTTACGCTTCTATTTAAGGATGTTGCTTGTGGTGCATTTCCCGGCGCGTTGAGCGCGCCAAGTTCGTTTGCTTAAAACACCCAACGTTCCTGGGAGGGCGTCTCGTCCACAGGCCGGGCCTGGTCGACGCCCATCATTCGTATTGAGGCGTTGTCAGCCGGGTTGCTGCTGACGGCGCTGAAGTGGCTTTGGGGGGGATGTGGAATCGAAAGGTGCACTGGCGCCGGTTGCGCGCTTTGCTCCCAACGCATGTACTGCTGGCCACCAATCAGGGTGATCAACAACGCCAACAGGGCAAACAAGCCTTGCTGGACATGCAGTGGCGAAAGACGCAATTGGGCGGCACTTTGGCGATTCATCCTGAAGTTCCTCCCATACGGGTAGTGATCTTTGGCGGGCGCTGGTTCATTAAATGCCCTGATTACCTAGACCATTGCAGCCTGCATGCCAGCTTTAATAAAGAATAAATACGATAGAAATCAAAAGGTTATTGTGTTTGTAGAAAACGTTTTAGACGCATCCTGCACGATGATCCGTTTGCAGTCGTGCGTAATGCACGATGAGTTCGCAGGCACTTTCAATATTTTTGGAATTGCGGGGAGGGCGTAGATGTCAGAAAGGGACGCAGGCAATCGCTGAAAGAATGGTCTGTAAATAAAAGTTCAAATAAATCAGCGTATTAGCTGAACTTTGAGTAGATAGATAGCCTGTTGTGGCTGGAATCGACCAGAATCAATCATGCAACTTGCCCGATTTTTCCGGGACTAACCAAGAACACCTATTAAAGGAGCGTAGGAACATGGAATCAGCCACTGAGCATCAAGGCCGCATTCTGCTGGTGGACGACGAATCCGCCATCCTTCGAACCTTTCGCTATTGCCTCGAAGACGAAGGCTACAGCGTGGCCACCGCGACCAGCGCTGCTCAGGCCGAAGCCTTGTTGCAGCGTCAGGTTTTCGATCTGTGCTTCCTCGATTTGCGCCTGGGTGAAGACAATGGCCTCGATGTGCTGGCCCAGATGCGAATTCAGGCGCCCTGGATGCGTGTGGTGATCGTCACCGCTCACTCCGCCGTAGACACTGCCGTGGATGCAATTCAGGCCGGTGCCGCCGACTATCTGGTCAAACCTTGCAGCCCCGATCAGTTACGTCTGGCCACCGCCAAACAGCTGGAAGTGCGGCAACTCTCGGCACGCCTGGAAGCCCTCGAAGGTGAAGTGCGTAAACCCAAGGAGGGGCTGGACTCCCACAGCCCGGCGATGAAAGTGGTGCTTGAAACCGCCCGCCAGGTCGCCAGTACCGACGCCAACATTCTGATTCTCGGAGAGTCCGGCACCGGTAAAGGTGAGCTGTCACAGGCCATTCATGGCTGGAGCAAACGCCAGAAGAAATCCTGCATCACCATCAACTGCCCCTCCCTGACAGCGGAATTGATGGACAGTGAACTCTTCGGCCACAGCCGTGGCGCGTTCACCGGTGCCAGCGAAAGCACCTTGGGGCGTGTCAATCAGGCTGATGGCGGAACGTTGTTTCTCGACGAGATCGGCGATTTTCCCCTGACTTTGCAGCCAAAGTTGCTGCGTTTCATCCAGGACAAGGAATACGAGCGTGTGGGTGATCCGGTGACCCGTCGCGCCGACGTGCGAATCCTCGCGGCTACCAACCTCAACCTTGAAGACATGGTCCGCGACGGGCGCTTTCGTGAGGATTTGCTCTATCGGCTGAACGTCATCACTTTGCACCTGCCGCCGCTTCGCGAACGCAGGGAAGACATCCTGAACCTGGCTGACCGTTTCCTGGCGCGCTTCGTCAAGGAATACTCGCGTCCGGCCCGGTGTTTCAGCGACGAGGCCCGCGAGGCGCTGCTCAGCTACCGCTGGCCCGGCAATATCCGCGAGCTGCGCAACGTGGTGGAGCGGGCGAGCATTATTTGTCCGCAGGAGCGGGTCGAGATCAGCCACTTGGGCATGGCCGAAGCTCCGACCAACAGTACGCCACGCATTGGCGCCGCGTTGAGCCTGGATGAGTTGGAGAAAGCCCACATCGGCGCGGTCCTTGCCACCGCCGATACCCTGGATCAGGCGGCCAAGACCCTGGGTATCGACGCCTCGACCCTGTACCGCAAACGCAAGCAGTACAACCTGTGAGCTGCACCCGATGAAACTGGCGATGACATTGCGCACCCGGTTGTTCCTGAGTATTTCAGCCTTGATCACCGTGGCGCTGCTCGGGCTGTTGCTCGGGCTGGTCAGCGTGATGCAGATGGCTGGTACGCAGGAGGCCCTGATCCGTGACAACTTCGTCAGGCTGGACCTGGGATTGAAGCTGCGCCAGACCCTGGGTGATCAACTGATCATCATGCTCGGCGAGAAGCCTGATCCCGCGGCGCTCGAGGCATCCCGACAGCATTACCTCGAATTGCTCGATGAAGGCATTGCTCGCGAGCCGTCCAGCGAGGGCGCCCAGTACGGGTTCAAAAAAGCCAAGGCTGATTACCAGAGCTTTCTGCAGGCCTACGATCTTTCCCGCGATACAGCACAGGTGCTCACTGGGGGCGGGGATCTCACGGAAAAATTCAACACGTTGCGCAACGGTTTGATCGCCGAACAGAAGCGCGCGCTGGATAACATCAGTGAAACCGAACGCCAGGCCCGGGACCGCGCGTTGCTGATTGCCGGCCTGCTCGGGTTGATCGGGGTGGGGGTGCTGTTCATCGGGTTCATTACCGCCCATGCGATCGCCCAGCGTTTCGGAGCCCCGATCGAGGCCCTGGCGGCGGCGGCTGACAACATCGGCCAAGGCAATTTCGAAGTGACTCTGCCGATTTCCTCCGCAGTGGAAATGAACCAGCTGACCCGACGCTTCGGAATCATGGCCGAGGCCCTGCGACAGCACCAAGCCACTAATATCGACGAGCTACTCGCCGGACAGCAGCGTTTGCAAGCAGTGCTCGATAGCATCGACGACGGTTTGCTGATCATTGATCGTCAAGGTCAGCTCGAGCACCTCAACCCGGTGGCTCAGCGCCAGTTAGGCTGGGACACCGAGCGTCTCGGCCAAGGGCTGGGCACGGCACTTGAGCGTCCCGAACTGGATGAACAACTGCACCTGGTGCTGCGCGGCGGCACCCTGGAGCGAGTGCCGGACGACCTGAGCATCGAGGTTGACGGGGAGTCGCGATTGCTGACGTATAGCCTGACGCCGGTCAGCCATACCCAGGGGCATATTCTCGGCGCCGTGATGGTGTTGCATGACGTCACCGAACAGCGTGCCTTCGAACGGGTGCGCAGCGAGTTCGTCTTGCGTGCTTCCCATGAGTTACGCACGCCAGTCACCGGGATGCACATGGCATTCGGCCTGTTCCGCGAGCGGGCGCATTTTGCCGAGGATTCCCGTGAGGCCGACTTGCTGAACACCGTGAATGAAGAAATGCAGCGCTTGATGCAGTTGATCAACGACCTGCTGAATTTCTCTCGCTATCAGAATGGCCTGCAAAAACTCACCCTGGCGCCGTGCTCCATCAAAGATTTACTGGAGCAGGCCCAGGCACGCTTTGCCGGCCCGGCGCAGGAGAAGGGCATTGAGCTGTTGGTGGAAGTGCAGGGAACGTTGCCACGGCTGCAAGCCGATCAGGCGCAACTGGAGCGGGTGCTCGATAACCTGATCGACAACGCCTTGCGTCATACCTCCCGCGACGGGCTGATACGTTTGCAGGCTCGACGTCATGGGGAGCGGGTGATTATCAGTGTCGAAGACAACGGCGAAGGCATTGCCTACAGCCAGCAAGGAAGGATATTCGAGCCTTTTGTTCAGGTCGGCCGCAAGAAGGGCGGCGCCGGGCTCGGTCTGGCGCTGTGCAAGGAGATCGTGCAGTTGCACGGTGGGCGGATGGGCGTGTACTCACGGCCGGGGCAGGGTTCGCAGTTCTACATGGCGCTGGCGGTATAAGCCTGAACCCTCTCAGTCTTCGTCATCCAGACGCCGCGTTGCCTGTCGGCGGCCACGGGTAATCAATTCGATGAATTGCACAGCGCTCAATGGGTGCGCGAACAGCCAGCCCTGACCGAACTTCACCCCCTCGCTGCTCAGAAACTCTGCCTGGGCTTCATGTTCGATGCCCTCGGCAATCACCTTGAGTTGCAGGGCCTGGGCCATGCGAATGATGTGCGGTGCCACGCCGCTGCTGGCGGCGTCATGACCCAGCGCGTCGATAAATGCCTTGTCGATTTTCAGGCAGTCCACGGGCAGTGTTTGCAGGTAGGCGAGGCTGCAATAGCCAGTGCCGAAGTCATCGATCAGCACCTGATGCCCGACATCGCGCAAGGCCTGCAGGTTTTCTCTGGCCACCACGACATCAACCAATCCGCGCTCGGTCACCTCAAAGGCAATCTGTCTGGCGGCTACACGGTGCAAGGCCAGCAGGCGCGCCATCACCTGACCGATACGCGGCACCATGACGTCGCAGGCCGCCAGGTTGACCGAGATATACAACTGCGGATTGGCGCGCAACAGTTGTCCGAGCTGTTCCAGCAGGCGCTGTAATACGAAATCAGTCATCTGGCGGATCTGGCCGGTGTTTTCCGCCATGGGAATGAACAGCTCGGGGCTGGTCAAGGTGCCGTCCGGCCTTCGCCAGCGCAGCAAGGCTTCGGCTCCGACACAGTTGCGACTGTCGAGGTCGAAGATCGGTTGATACAACACCTGCAATTCGCCTCGTTGTATCGCGCCGTGCAGTTCGGCATCCAGTGATTGACGCTGGCGCACCAGCAGAAACACCAGAATGCCTACGCAGGCACTTAGCGCGAGGCTGGCCGGAAGCAGCCACCACCAAACGGCCGGCACATGCATCCCGGTACGCGGGGTGATCAGCACCAGTTGGTATTCGGGAGTGTTGGTCGGCATTCGGTAAATCAGGCGGGTAGGGGTGACTTGCAGTGCATCGTGATTTTTCGGGGGCCAGGGTTGCGTCGGGGGCCACTCCTGCTCGGCACCGAGCACGGGAATCGCGCGGGTGTCGTGGTCGAGCACCACCAGCAGGCTGCTCCCCGGAGACAGATCAACCATGTCGGTCAAATGCCCGCGAGACGTAGCCACCCGGAAATTGCCACGCCCCAGCATCAGTGCGGCGCGGTTCTCATCGGGTTCGGTGGTGGTGTTCAACCAATAGCTGTAGGTGGGGCCCTCGATGTCCGGTGGCCGGATCACCGAAAGCCCTTCCTGGCGTGGGCGGTTGGAGCAGATTCCTGAAGCATCCATGTAAGCGGCTTCGTAAACGAAGCGGTAATTGAAGCTGACTTGCTGCAATGTGGCGATCATTTCATCGTCGCAGCCCCGCAGCGGTTGAGCTTCAAGGTCATCGAGGCTTTCGCGCAGTTGCCCGAACAGCTGCTCCAGACGGACCAGAAAGCGCTCCCCCTGGGCGTTCATCTCCTGGCTTTCGTTGTCCTCGACCTGATGCATCGCAATGAACAGACTGCCGGTCATCAGCAGCGTGGCACTCAAGGCAGCCGCCAGCGTCGCCAGAAACCAAGGGCGATAGAACCAGCTACGCAGCTTCTCTCGAGCAGCCGTCATCATGGAATATCCGAAGGATTACCAATGAGTTATAGCTGCTGATTGGGAAAAGACCCTGACCGTCGGGCGGGCGTCATTATTTTGTCTGGTTCAACACCTGGAGAAGCGCCGCGGTTTGCGCGTCCGGCGTGCCGTCGAAACGGGACGGGCGAAAATGCAGCTGAAAAGCCGCCAGCACATTGCGTGTCGCTGCATCCAGTTCGCCGGTTTGTGGCGTGGCGTAGCCCAGGCGGGCAAGTTGTGCCTGAAACCAACTGATGCTTGGCAGCTGCACGGCGAACTGCGCTTGCTGACGCGCCACGGCCTGCTCGTTCGGCCAGATTCCCAGGCCTTCGGCCGCCAGGCGTTTCCAGGGGAACAGCGGGCCAGGGTCGAGCTTGCGCATGGGGGCGATGTCGCTATGGCCGATGATATGGCGAGGGCTGATGCCCTGGCGCTTGCTGATGTCCTTGAGCAGAAAGATCATCGATTGGACCTGGGCTTCGCTGTAGGGATACCAGAGACGCCCGGTCGGGGTGTCCTGGAAGCCCGGATTGACGATTTCGATGCCAATGGAACTGGAATTCAGCCAGGTCCGGCCTTGCCATTGGCTTTCGCCGGCGTGCCAGGCTCGAAGATTTTCATCCATCAGCTTATAGATGGTGGCGTGCTCGTCGTCGCCGATCAGGTAGTGGCTGCTGACTTCGCCATGGGTCAGCAATTGCAGCGAGTCCTCCAGGGATGCGGAGGTGTAATGCATCACCACGAACTGAATACGGCTGTCGTGATTGACAGAAGGGTGGCTGGTGTCAATCCGGGGACCGCTGGCGCAACCGGCTAATACGAGCAGCGAAGCAATAAGAGCAAGAAGTTTCATGGTGGAGGCAATATACACGAGACAATAATGCAACAGTGTAACGTATTGCCTTGCGCGCCGACCGCAAAAGCGCGCCTTTAAACAAAATGGAACAATTAACTGTCAGCCCAGTTCTATCCGATTACGCCCGGTGTTTTTCGCGCGATATAACGCCTGATCAGCTCTTTTAAGCACCAGGTCGCTATGTTCGCCCGCTCTGAAGGCGGTCAGTCCCATGGAAATGGTGATAGTGACTCGCTCGCCCTTGAAGTGGAATGGGCAAGCTTCGATCGATGCGCGCAAGGTTTCCAACAGTTTCGCGCCGGCCATCGGCGCCGTGGCAGGCATCAACAGCACAAACTCCTCACCGCCAAACCTGGCTATGAAGTCCGTCCCGCGCAGACGCTTGCGCAGCACACTGGCGATGATTTTCAGCACCTTGTCGCCCGCGAGATGGCCGTAGTTGTCATTGATGCGTTTGAAATGGTCGAGGTCGAGCATCGCCAGTAACAGGGTATTGCCGTGTTGTTGCCATTGACTGATTTCGTGGTCCAGCCGTTCGCTCCAGGCCGCTCGATTCGGCAGGCCGGTCAACGGATCGATCAAAGCCTTCTGGCGCTGTTCTTCGAGGTGCTCGCGGTAACCCAGCGCTTCCTGCTCCATGTGGGCCACCCTTTCAGCCAGGCTTTGCAGGCGGGCAGCGACTTCCTGCTCGCGCTCGTCGCGTTGCTTCTGGTGCTGGTCCATGGTGCCGAGCAGGCCTTCGAGATGGTCTTCCAGCATGTGCTTGAGGTCATCGAGGTCCGCCGCGTCCTGCATGCTGCTTTGCAGGCCGTCGACTTGCTCGCGAATCTGCGTGTCCATCACTCGCGCGGCAGAGCGGTTGTCGGCGTGGCCTTCGCTGGCGGCTTGCAGGTTGCTCTGAAATGATTCGAGGCGTTCGTTGAGTCGTTGCAGATAGGCTTCGAATTCGTGTTGGCCGCTGTCGGTAATGGCCAGCATTAATGTTGCAAGATCATCGAGGATGGGTAGCAGTTCGTACCAATTCAAGCCGTTTTGAAGACGATTGCGCATCGCTTCGGCTTGCGGTCGATGGCGTTCGGGCAGCGTCAGGTCGTCGAGAAGGCCCAGCAGAGTGTCTTCGATGTGCTTGGCCACAGAGCTGTAGGACGGTTCCGGCGAGTCCGGCAGGGCATACAGAATGTCGTGTTCTGACGTCTGCGGATCGCTGGCCTCCGGGATCAGTTCATCCGGGTTGATTGCCGGCGGAGCCTGGGTGGCCGGTACGGCGATCGATGGAGCCGGCTCTTGCGGGTGTTCGAGGTTCGGCTGGATTTGTGGCTCCGGGGCCTGGCTGCTCGTGGCCTCTGGCTCCAGGATGGGCGGGGCGAACGCCACGACTTCGGCTATGGGTGCCGTTGTTGCTGTGGGAGCCGGAGTGTCCACGGGTTCAGCGGGCGCAGCGGCGGGCAGGGCAGCTTCAACGGTTGGCATTACCGCTTGCGGTTTGTTGGCGGCTGGCGCGAGATTGGCCGTCGCGAGTGGGAGTTCGGCCAGTGGAGCTGCAACCGGCTCGACAGGTTGCGGTGCAGGCATTGGCAATTCGGGGGCGGCGATCTGTGGCGCAGCCTCGTCTGCATCCCGGCTACCGAACAGGCGCTGCAGAAAACCCGGACGACCCGGTTCCACAGGGTTCTCCAACAGGCTCAAGGCTTTGCCTTGCAAGCCGCTCAGTTCGCTGAGCAGCAACGGGATTTCGCGAGCCTGGCCGACACGTCCGTTCAGCTGCTTGGCGAAACTCTTCAGTGGCCGGCTCACTTCCCGTGGCAGCGGCAATGCTTGCAACTGAGAGACCAGCGCCGTCAGTGCGGCGCTGACTTGATCAACCCGGGTTTCCCGGCGTTGCTCGGAGTCGAGCACGGCTTTTTCCAGGCGCGGCAGCAAGGCTGCCAGGCCGGCGTCCATGTCGTCTGTGCGTACGACTTCGCGCATTTCCTTCATGCATAGGTCAACGGCGCGATCGGTGCCTTCGGCAGCCAGGGTGCTGCGCACCAGCCCGCGACGCAGCAGGTCGAGCCGGGCGTCCCATCGACGTTCGAGCTTTTCCTGTTGTTCGATGCTTTTGAGGTATTTCTCTTTCCAGCGCTGTGCTTCGTCGCTCATTCAGACAGGACTCAACGCGGGGAATGCATCGGCCGTGAGCGAGCCCGGCAGACGAATTTCTACCGCGACCGGCAGGTGATCGGAAATGGGTTGTGCCAGCACCTCGACCTTTTCAAGCGTCAGGGTGGGGCTGAGCAGAATGTGGTCCAGACAGCGCTGTGGGCGCCAGCTGGGAAAGGTCGCTTCCATCTGCGGCGCGAGCAGGCCTAAATCGCGCAGCGGGGAATGTTGCAGCAAGTCACCGGCGTGGGTATTCATATCGCCCATCAGCACCTGGTGCTTATAACCGCCGATCAACTCGCGGATGTAAGCCAGTTGCATGCTACGGGCGCGAGCGCCCAGCGCCAGGTGCATCATCACCACCACGAGCGCCTCCGGACCTTCGCCGAAGCGCACCAGAATGGCCCCGCGACCCTTGGGCCCCGGCAGCGGATGATCCTCGATCGCCCACGGGCGCAGGCGGCTGAGCACGCCATTGCTGTGCTGGCCGAGATGACCGAGATTGCGATTGAGTTGTTGATACCAATAAGGGAAGGCGCCGAGCTGCGCCAGGTGTTCGACCTGATTGACGTAGCCCGATCGCAGGCTGCCGCCATCGGCTTCCTGCAAGGCGACCAGATCGAAGTCGCCCAGCAGATTGCCGATTTTTTGCAGGTTGTCGGCACGCCCGGTGTGCGGCAGCAGATGCTGCCAGCCGCGGGTCAGATAGTGCCGATAACGCTCGGTACTGATGCCGACCTGGATATTGAAACTGAGCAAACGCAGACGGCTGTCCACGGGCAACCCCGTTGATTCCAGGTGATGCTCGTTGACCCGCGGGTCGTGCAGGCCAACGATGCGTTCAGTTCCCCAGCGGCGCATGGCGGTCGCCGCGCTTAGTTGGCAACGGCCTTGGTTGCCGCTCGCTCTTTGGCGACCAGTTGGTCAGCCAGTTTCAACGCTTGTTCGGCGCCGCCGGCAGAGCCGATGTCAAAGCGATACTTGCCATTGACGATCATGGTAGGCACGCCGGAGATTTCATATTTCTTGGCAAGCTCTTTGGCTTTGTTGATCTGGCCCTTGATGGCGAAGGAGTCGAAGGTGGCCAGGAATTTTTCCTTGTCTACACCTTGGGTCGCCAGGAAGTCCGCCATGTCTTCTTTGTCGGTCAGTTTCTTGTGTTCTTTCTGGATTGCGTTGAACACCGCAGCGTGAACCTTGCTCTCGACACCCATGGCCTCAAGCGTCAGGAACATCTGGCCGTGGGCATCCCAAGGGCCGCCAAACATGGCCGGGATACGTACGAAATTCACGTCGGAAGGCAGCTTTTCAACCCATGGGTTGATGACGGGTTCGAAGGCATAGCAATGCGGGCAGCCGTACCAGAACAGCTCCACGACTTCGATCTTGCCAGGCTCGGCCACCGGGACCGGGTTGCTCAGTTCGACATAGGGCGCTTCAGGTTTTTCGGCGGCTTGGGCAGTCATGCCGAACAGGCTGGCAGCGACGAGTGCGGCGCTGATGATCAGATTACGCATGCTTTACTCCTGGACAATTTGGGCGCCTCGCGCGACCTGTTTTCAGACAGATTCCGGCGGGCTTGAGTTCTGTAGTGTAACGGCAGCGGCCACAAAAAAGGGCAGCCAAAGCTACCCTTTTTATGTTTGCATCGACGGATTAATCGAGAGTTAACGTTGCAAGAGATGTACATCACTCACAACGCTCGATCACAGGCCTTAGTGCAAGCCTTGAATATAGCTGGAGACGGCGGCGATATCTTCGTCGCTCAGCTTTTTAGCGATGCTTTGCATTGGTTTGGTGTCGCCGTCGTTGGTCCGGCCACCTTCTTCTTTTCTGAATTCGGTCAATTGCTTGCCGACGTACTGAGCATGCTGGCCGCCCAGGTGCGGGAAGCCGGCAGCTGCGTTGCCTGCGCCATTGGGCGAGTGGCAGCCGGTGCAGGCTGGCAGCCCTTTGGCCAGGTCGCCGCCACGGAACAGTGCTTCACCGCGAGCCACGATTTTCGGGTCGGCGGCACCGACGCTGCCTTTCTGGCTGGCGAAGTAGGCGGAGATATCGGCCAGGTCCTGATCGCTGAGGTTGGTCAGCAGGCCGGTCATTTCCAGTACCGTGCGTTTGCCGGACTTGATGTCGTGCAGCTGCTTGTTCAGATAACGCTCGCCCTGGCCTGCCAGTTTCGGAAAGTTAGGCGCCATGCTA
>Ga0182007_10000229_pt1 | contig 37658 bp, 22 predicted proteins | sample Sormic07211113_1_FD_123023 | JGI IMG/M metagenome (GOLD analysis project Ga0182007, IMG submission 123023) | Rhizosphere microbial communities from Sorghum bicolor, Mead, Nebraska, USA - 072115-113_1 MetaG | ecosystem: Host-associated > Plants > Roots > Rhizosphere | place: USA: Nebraska...
CGAGGCGATCAATGCGCAGAACGCGGTGGCCTCGGCCGGCGTGATGAGTACGGCGGACGACCGCGTGTATGTGCGACCGAGCGGCCAGTTCAGCGATGTCGCCGCGCTGGAGAACACCTTGCTGCGCGCCGGCGACCAGAGCTTCCGCCTCGGCGACATCGCCACCATCCGCCGCGGCTACGACGATCCGCCCGGGCAGCAGATGCGCTTCATGTCGCAGCAGGTGCTGGGCGTGGGCATCACCATGCAGCCCGGCGGCGACGTGATCCATCTCGGCAAGGCGCTGGACGAGGCCACGGCCAGGTTGCAGAAACGCCTGCCGGCCGGCCTGAAACTGGCCGAAGTCACCAGCATGCCGCACGCCGTGGCGCATTCGGTGGACGACTTCCTGGAATCGGTGGCCGAGGCGGTGGCGATCGTGCTGCTGGTCAGCCTGCTCAGCCTGGGCCTGCGCACCGGCATGGTGGTGGTGATCTCGATTCCCTTCGTGCTGGCCGCCACCGCGCTGTGCATGGAGCTGATGGGCATCGGCCTGCACAAGGTCTCGCTCGGCACCCTGGTGCTGGCGCTGGGCCTGCTGGTGGACGATGCGATCATCGCGGTGGAGATGATGGCCACCAAGATGGAGCAGGGCTACGACCGCCTGCGCGCGGCCAGCTTCGCGTGGGAATCGACCGCCTTCCCGATGCTGACCGGCACGCTGATCACCGCCGCCGGCTTCCTGCCGATCGCCACGGCCGCCTCGAGCACGGGCGAATACACCCGCTCGCTGTTCCAGGTGGTGACCATCGCGCTGGTGGTGTCGTGGATCGCCGCGGTGCTGTTCATCCCGTACCTCGGCGACAAGATGTTGCCGGACCTGTTCAATCCGCAGCCGCCCAAGCCGGACAGCCTGGCAGGGCGCTGGCATGCCCGTCGCCTGCGGTGGGCCGACCGCCATCCCGCGTTCGCGCGCTGGATCGCGCCGAAGGTGCATGCGCACGATCACGATCCGTACCAGCGTCCGTTCTACGTGCGCTTCCGCCGTTTCCTTGATGTGTGCCTGCGCCATCGCTGGTGGGTGATCGCCGCTACGGCCGCCCTGTTCGTGTTCTCGCTGCTGATCTTCCGCTTCGTGCCCCAGCAGTTCTTCCCGGATTCGACCCGCCCGGAACTGATGGTGGACATCGAACTGGCCGAGGGTGCCTCGTTGCAGGCGACCCAGGCCCAGGCGGCCAAACTGGAAAAACTGCTCAAGGACCGCGAGGGCATCAGCAACTACGTGGCCTACGTCGGCACCGGCTCGCCGCGCTTCTACCTGCCGTTGGACCAGCAGCTGCCGGCCACCAACTTCTCGCAGTTCGTGGTGCTGACTGAAGATGCCAAAGCCCGTGAAGCGACCCGCGACTGGCTGCTCAAGGACGTGATTCCGCAGTTCCCGGACGTGCAGATGCGCGTGACCCGCCTGGAGAACGGCCCGCCGGTCGGCTACCCGGTGCAGATGCGCATCTCCGGCGAGCACATCGCGCAGGTGCAGGCCATCGCCCGGCAGGTGGAAGCCAAGGTGCGCGCGAACCCGCACGTGATGAACGTCAACCTGGACTGGAGCGAGCCGAGCAAGGTGGTACGGCTGGTGATCGACCAGGACCGTGCACGCGCACTGGGCGTGAGCAGCGCGCAGGTCAGCCAGCTGCTGGGCACCTCGTTGTCGGGCATGAGCGTGAGCACCTACCGGGAGGGCAACCGCCTGATCGAGATGCTGCTGCGTGGCCCGGACAACGAACGCGTGCGGCTGGATATGCTGGGCAGCCTGGCCATTCCGACCGCCAGCGGCACCTCGGTGACGCTGTCCCAGGTGGCACGCCTGGAGTACGTGTTCGAGGACGGCATCATCTGGCACCGCAACCGTCTGCCGACGGTGACCGTGCGCGCCGACATTGCCGATGCGAAGCAGCCGCTGGACGTGGTGCAGCAGATCCTGCCGACACTGGAGGACATCCGTGCCGAGCTGCCGTCCGGCTACCTGCTTGAAACCGGCGGCACGGTGGAGGATTCCACCCGCGGCCAGGATTCGATCAAGGCCGGCATGCCGCTGTTCCTGATCGTGGTGGCCACGCTGCTGATGCTGCAGCTGCGCAGCTTCTCGCGTGCGGCGATGGTGCTGGTCACCGCGCCGCTGGGCATCATCGGCGCGACCCTTTTCCTGCTGCTGTTCCGCGCGCCGTTCGGCTTCGTGGCGCTGCTGGGGACGATCGCGCTGGCCGGCATGATCATGCGAAACTCGGTGATCCTGATCGATCAGATCCAGCAGGACATCGATGCCGGCCACGACCGCTGGCACGCGATCATCGATGCCACCGTGCGTCGCTTCCGCCCGATCGTACTGACCGCGCTCGCCGCGGTGCTGGCGATGATCCCGCTGTCGCGCAGTGCGTTCTACGGCTCGATGGCGATCTCGATCATGGGCGGCCTGATCGTCGGCACCGTGCTGACCCTGGTGTTCCTGCCGGCGCTGTATGCGGCGTGGTTCCGGGTGAAGCCGGATGAGGCAAAGACCAGCGAAGGCTGAGGGACGATGAAGCCGGCCGATGGCCGGCTTCATTCTTGCGGCGCGACATCACTGCCTGCCGTCTTCGCGATAGTGGCAAGCGTAAAATGCACGTCGGATCTCCTTCGGTCGCGCATGATGTCGCTACGTTCTTTCTCTCCGTTCGTTTCTGCCGCGGCCGTCGCCTTCTCGATGGCCGTTGCGCCGCCAGCGCAGGCGAACACCGCTGCCAGCTTCCAGCGCGATCTCGTCGCGCTCCTGGAATGCCGTGCCTCCCCGGTGGCGATGCAGACGGTGACGACGGCGCTGCGTGGCGCACGGTACGGCACGCCGCAGGAGCGTCCGGCCTATCTGCAGGGCTGGAGCTTCACGCGCAGCGGTGACGCGGACGGTACGACGACCTTCATCGACATGCGGGACGCGTTGACCGTGCACGGCATTACAACGCACCGCGTGGTGGTCGATGACATGGGCTTCTCGATTCCCGTCAATGCCGGGCAGCGTGCGCGCATCGTCAGCGGGAACGGGCTGCGGTTGCGGTCGAGTAGCCTGCGTGAGCCGTTCCAGGTCTGGTCGGCACCTGAGACATCCGGCGATGCGTCGTTGCCTGCCGCACTGGTGGTGCACAGCGATGGAGAGGGCTATCGGGTGGGATGTGACTATCCCGGTCCGATGCGCGACGCGCGTGTTCCACCGCGACTGCGCGAGACGGCCTCGGCCAGTGATATTGGCGCGGCGCTCGAGTGTCGGGCTGATGACGCGGTCATGCAGCGCATCGCGAACACGTGGGAGCGTGTTTCGGAACTGTCGCCGCTGGCGTGGCCGGACAATGTCAGCGCGGTGGCCGAACGTGAGTACGGTGTCGGCGGGCAGACGATGCCGCTCCTCGCCGTCACGCTGGACCGCCCTGTGATGCTGCAGGGGCTGCCCGTACAGTCGCTCGGCATCGCCCAAGGGGGCTATTTCGCGGCGGACATGGGCGAGGCGACGCTGGAGGCGGTGCTTGGTGCCACGCGCCTGGGGGTGGCGGATCGAAAGGCAGAGGGGTATTGGATGCGCGAAGCAAGGCGGGAGCAGGCTTCGGGATACACGCGGGTGCGTCAGTTCGGCGTGATTCCGACCGACAGCGGTGCCGTGCTGGCCGGGTGCATGACGAGCGAGGTCCGCTCGGCGGACTGACCGCTTCGGTGGCAACCACTGCAACCCGCAGCGGATGAACACCGCTGCGCCCGTTCATCCGCCTGCCCTCAGTAAACGCCCTGCGCCAGCATCGCGTCGGCCACTTTCACGAACCCGGCGATATTGGCGCCATCCACGTAGTTCACGCTGCCGTCGGCCCGCTTGCCGTGGCGCACGCAGTTGGCATGGATGTCCTTCATGATCCCGTGCAGGCGCTCGTCGACATCGGCGTGATGCCAGGACAGGCGCTGTGCGTTCTGGCTCATTTCCAGCCCCGAGGTGGCCACGCCGCCGGCGTTGCTGGCCTTGCCCGGGGCGTACAGCGTGCCGGCCTCGAGGAAGACGTCCACCGCCTCCAGCGTGCAGGGCATGTTGGCGCCTTCGGCCACGCACAGCACGCCGTTGTCGACCAAAGCGCGGGCATCGTCTTCGTCCAGTTCGTTCTGGGTGGCGCAGGGCAGGGCGATCTCGGCCGGGATGTGCCAGGGACGCTTGCCGTCCAGATACTCGAAGCGTGTGTCGTCGGCCAGCTCGGACAGGCAACCACGGCGCTCGTTGCGCAGTTCCACCACCTCCTGCAGCGCCGCTTCATCGAAGCCATCGCGGGCGTACAGCGTGCCGCCGGAATCGGAGAGCGTGAGCACTTTCGCGCCCAGCTCGATGGCCTTGATCGCGGCATGCTGGGCGACATTGCCGGCGCCGGAAATCAGCACCTTCGCGCCATCGGTATCGCGACGGGCGTAATGCAGCATCTGCTCGACGAAGTAGACCGTGCCGAAGCCGGTCGCTTCCGGACGCATCAGGCTGCCCCCGTAGGAGAGGCCCTTCCCGGTGAACACGCAGGAGGCATCGTTGGTGATCTTCTTCATCATGCCGGTCATGTAGCCGACCTCGCGCGCACCGACCCCGATATCGCCGGCCGGCACGTCAGTATCGGCGCCGAGGTGGCGGTGCAGTTCCAACATCAAGGCCTGGCAGAAGCGCATCACTTCGGCATCGCTGCGGCCTCTCGGATTGAAATCCGCGCCGCCCTTGCCACCGCCCATCGGCAGGCTCGTCAGGGCGTTCTTCAGGGTCTGCTCGAAGGCAAGGAACTTCAGGATCGACTGGTTGACCGACGGATGGAAGCGCATGCCGCCCTTGAACGGACCGATCGCCGAACTGTGCTGCACGCGCCAGCCGCGATTCACCTGGGTCTTGCCGGCGTCATCGGCCCAGGCCACGCGGAACTGGATCACCCGCTCCGGCTCCACCAGCCGCTCCAGCAGGCCATGTTCCAGGTAGCGGGGGTGACGCTCCAGGAACGGCCACAGGCTCTGGATCACTTCTTTCACGGCCTGCAGGAATTCCGGCTGATGCGGATCGCGCTGGGCCACGTGATTGAGAAAATCGGCAGCGGAACGAGAGTTCAAAGGCTTTCCTTGTTGGGGGCCAGCCGCTGGCAGCGACGTGGCCGACGGGACAGGGAGGCCGTGCGGGATGTCCAGACAGGAACGCGGCCCGAGGCCGCGTTCGTACGGTCATTGCAGTTTTGCAAGGACCGCGTCGGTGGCTGCGGCGGTACTCACCGCGAAACCCTTGGCGGCGAGATCGGCGGTGAACACGCCGTCATCCAGCACGGCATATACCGCTGCCTCGACCGTAGCAGCCTCTTCGTCCAGCCCCAGTGAATGCCGCAGCAGCATCGCCGCGCTGAAGATGGTGGCGTAGGGATTGGCGATGCCCTTGCCGGCGATATCCGGCGCGGAGCCGTGGATCGGTTCGTAGATGCCGACCGCACCCGGTTCGCCCAGCGACGCCGAGGGCAGCAGGCCGAGCGAGCCGGCCAGCATCGAGGCTTCATCGGTGAGGATGTCGCCGAACATGTTCTCGGTCACGATCACGTCGTACTCGCGCGGCTTGGCCAGCAGGTGCATGGCCATCGAATCGACCAGCTGGTGCTCCAGCGCGATCTCCGGGAATTCCTCGCGGCCGATCCGCGCGGCGACGTCGCGCCACAGGCGCGAGGTTTCCAGCACGTTGGCCTTGTCCACCGAGGTGAGCTTGCCGCGGCGGGCCTGCGCCAGCCGGAACGCGGTGCGCATGACGCGCTCGATCTCGCCCACGCTGTAGCTGCACAGATCGCTGGCGGTGTCGGCGGTGCGGGTTTTCTCACCGAAATAGATGCCGCCGGTCAGTTCGCGCACGACGACGAAGTCCACGCCTTCCAGCAGTTCGGCCTTGATCGGGGAGGCGCCGAGCGCGGCCGCGTGCGTGCGCACCGGGCGCAGGTTGGCGTACAGCCCCAGTGCCTTGCGGATCGCCAGCAGGCCTTGTTCCGGCCGGACCCTGGCGTTGGGATCGGACCACTTCGGCCCGCCCACCGCCCCGAGCAGGATGGCGTCCGCCTTGCGGCAGGCCTCCAGCGTGGTGGCCGGCAGCGGTTCGCCGTGGCGATCGATGGCGATGCCCCCGATGTCGTGCTCCTGGAACCCGAAGGTGTGACCGAAACGGGTGGCGACGGCCTCCAGCACCGCCACGGCGGCGGCGGCGACTTCCGGACCGATGCCGTCACCCGGCAATACGACAATCTCAGCGTGCATGTTCACTCTCGTAACGTTCAATGTCAGGGGTACGGCCCAACAGATACCCCAATTGGTCCACGCCTTCCAGCAGGCAGGTCTGCGAGAAGCCATCCAGTGGGAAGGCATACACGCGTCCATCGGGCGTGCGCAGTTCGCGCGCGGCCACATCGATGGTCAGTGCGTCATCCGGGCGCTGCATCAGCGTCTGCACATCGGCTTCGTCCAGCACGATCGGCAGCAGGCCGTTCTTCAGCGAATTGCCGCGGAAGATGTCCGCGATCTCGCTGCTGACGATGGCGCGCAGGCCCAGGTCGGTCAGTGCCCACGGCGCATGCTCACGCGAGGAGCCGCAGCCGAAGTTGCGCCCGGCCAGCAGGATGCTGCGGCCGGCGTTGTGCGGTTGGTTGAAGGCGAACGCCGGGTTCGGCACGCCCTCGCTCTGCCAGCGCCAATCATTGAAGGCGTGCTTGCCCAGGCCGACGCGCTCGGTGGTGGACAGGAAGCGCGCCGGAATGATCTGGTCGGTATCGATGTTGGTCTCGCGCAGCACCACGCTGGTCGAGGTCAGGGTACGGAAGCCGCTCATCAGGCCACCTCCAGCGTGGCATACAGTTCGCGTGGGTCGGAAACGCGGCCGTTCACCGCGGCCCAGGCGGCCGTCATCGGCGAGGCCAGCAGGGTGCGCGAACCGGGCCCTTGGCGGCCTTCGAAATTGCGGTTGCTGGTGCTGACCGCCAGTTGGCCCGGCGCGACCAGATCGCCGTTCATGGCGATGCACATCGAACAGCCCGGCTCGCGCCATTCGGCACCGGCCGCGCGCACGACGACATCGATGCCTTCGGCTTCGGCCTGGCGCTTGACGATTTCCGAGCCCGGCACCACCAGCATGCGTACGCTCGGGGCCACGCGGCGGCCCTGCAGCACCTGCGCCACTTCGCGCATGTCGCTCAGGCGGCCGTTGGTGCAGGAGCCGACGAAGACCACATCCACCGGCGTGCCGGCCAGGGTCTGCCCGGCGTGGAAGTGCATGTAGTCCAGGCCCTTCTGCGCGGCAGCGTCGTTGGCGGCCGGAATCGGCTGGTCCACGGCGATGGCGGTACCTGGGTGGGTGCCCCAGGTCAGGGTCGGGCGAATGTCCGCGGCATCGATCTGGACCTCCACGTCGAAGCGCGCACCGGCATCGCTGCGCAGCTGCGACCACGCGTTGACGGCGGCATCGAAATCGGCGCCCTTGGGACCACGCGGGGTGGCGGCCACCCAGTCGAAGGTGATCTGGTCGGGGGCGACCATGCCGGCACGCGCGCCAGCTTCGATGGACATGTTGCACAACGTCATGCGCTGCTCCATGTCCATCGCTTCGATCGCGCTGCCGCGGAACTCCAGCACATGACCGGTACCGCCGTTGACGCCGATCACGCCGATGATGTGCAGCACCACATCCTTGGCGCCGACGCCCTGGGCCAGCACGCCATCGACGGTGATCGCCATCGTCTTCGCTTTGCGTTGCAGCAGGCACTGGGTCGCCAGCACATGGCCGACCTCGCTGGTGCCGATACCGAAGGCCAGCGCGCCAAACGCCCCATGCGTGGAGGTGTGGCTGTCGCCGCAGACGATGGTCATGCCCGGCTGGGTGAAACCCTGTTCGGGGGCGATCACGTGCACGATGCCGCGGTTGGCCGACTGCAGGTCGAACAGTTCGATGCCATGTTCCGCGCAGTTGGCGGCCAGCATCGCCACCTGGGCTTCGGAGGCGGCGCTGGCATAGGGCAGCTTGCCGTCTGCACCGGCCGGCAGGGTGGGGGTGGAGTGGTCCATCGTCGCCTTGGTCCGGTCCGGCCGGCGCGGGGAGAGGCCGCGCTCGCGCAGTTCGGTGAAGGCCTGTGGGGAGGTCACTTCATGGATCAGGTGCAGGTCGATGTACAGCACGGCGGGCGCGCTGTCGGTCTCGGGAACGACGACGTGGGCATCCCACAGTTTGTCGTACAGGGTGCGGGGAGCTGGGGTCATGGACTGGCCTTGCTGCAGTTCGGGGTGCTTCATGGGTGCTCAGGCCGCGGCGGTCGCCGCGGGCTGTTCGGTCGTCGCGTTGCGCTGGCGCAGCAGGCGGTTGGCCACGTCCAGCCACGCCAGGGCGGAGGCTTCGATGATGTCGCGGCTGGTGCCGGTGCCTTCGTACTCCACGCCCTCGTGGCGCACGCTCAGGTTGGCTTCGCCACGCGCATCGGCGCCGATGCCCACACTGTGCACGTGGTAGCTGTCCAGCATCAACTGCACCCCGGTGGCGGCCGACAATGCACCGAACAACGCATCGACCGGGCCATCGCCCTGTGCCGTCTCGGCGACGCGGTTGCCCTCCGGGTCGGACAGCTCGACCAGCGCATTGGCGCGGCTGCCGACATCGCTGATCGTCATCGAGGCCAGGCGGTAGCCGTTCTGGGTGGCGTTGCCCTGCATCAGGGTCTGCAGGTCGGCATCGGTCACCACGCGCTGCTGCTCGCACAGCGCCTTGAACTGCTCGAAGACCACCTTCAGTTCTTCCTCTTCCAGCCAGAAGCCCAGCGCACGCAGGCGCTGGTCGACCGCGGCGCGGCCACTGTGGCGGCCCAGCACCATCTGCGAGGACTCCCAGCCCACGTCTTCCGGGCGCATGATTTCGTAGGTGCCACGGTGGCGCAGCATGCCGTGCTGGTGGATGCCCGATTCATGCGCGAAGGCGTTGGCGCCGACGATCGCCTTGTTGCGCTGGACCGGCATGCCGACCAGGCGCTGCAGCAGCTGCGAGGTGCCGACGATGCGCGGCGTATGGATGCGCGTGTCTTCTTCGTAGAAGGCGTTGCGGACCTTGAGCACCATGGCGATCTCTTCCAGCGAGCAGTTGCCGGCGCGTTCGCCGATGCCGTTGATGGTGCATTCCACCTGGCGCGCGCCGCCTTCGATGGCGGCCAGCGAGTTGGCCACGGCCAGGCCCAGATCGTTGTGGCAGTGTGCGCTGAAGATGATGCGGTCGCTGTCCGGTACGCCGGCGATCACGCGCTGGAACATGCCGCGGATCTCTTCCGGCGTGGTGAAGCCGACGGTGTCGGGCAGGTTGATGGTGGTCGCGCCGGCGGCCACGGCCACGCGGGCGACTTCGATCAGGAAGTCCTCCTCGGTGCGCGTGGCGTCTTCCGCGGAGAACTCGACATCATCCACATAGCCACGGGCCAGGCTGACGTGCCTGTGCACCGATTCCAGCACCTGCTCGCGGCTCATGCGCAGCTTGTGCTCGCGATGCAGCGGGCTGGTCGACAGGAAGACATGCAGGCGCGGATTGGCCGCGGCCTCCAGCGCCTTGGCCGAGGTTTCGATGTCGGCGGCCAGGCAGCGCGACAACACGGCCAGGGTCGGGCGGCGCACTTCGCGGGCGATCATCGCCATGGCTTCGCGGTCGGACTGGGAGCTGGCCGGGAAGCCGGTTTCCATGACATCCACGCCCAGTTCGTCCAGTGCGCGGGCCATCACCAGCTTCTGCTGCGGGCTCATGCTGCAGCCGGGCGATTGCTCGCCATCGCGCAGGGTGGTGTCGAAAATTCTAATGCGGGGGGAGTTGGGCATGGTCACCAGGAGGTCTCCTCGACAGCAATGTCGGATGGAATGGCAGAGGTAGGAATCGAAACGGATATCGGGGGTGTCGCGAGCACGGTTGGTAGGGGCGGGCGTGTTCGCTCGCTGGCGCGGCGGCGCGGTTTGCGCGGGGAGCGGGGACGGATGTCGGCCAGCAGCTGGGCCAGTACCAGCGCGTCGATGTTGCCGCCGGAGACCACCGCGCACTTGCGCTTGCCGGCCACGCGGCGACCGGCGGCCAGTGCAAGCGCGCCGGCACCTTCGGCGATCACGTGTTCTTCCAGCGCCAGCCGCACCAGGGTTTCGCGCAGCTCGGCTTCACGCACGATCACCACGTCGTCCAGCAGCGCGCTGCACAGCCGGCGGGTCAGGAAACCGGGGATCTTGACCTTGACGCCGTCGGCCAGGGTGGCGACCGGGGCGATCTCGCGCACGTCGCCGCGGATCGCGCGGGCCATCGAATCGACGCCCTCGACCTGCGCACCGACGATGCGCACGCCCTGTGACTTCAGCGCCAGCGCGACGCCGGAGGCCAGGCCACCGCCGCCGATAGGCACGATCACCACGTCCGGTGCGTGCGGCGCCAGCTCGATGCCCAGGGTGCCCTGGCCGGCGATCACGTCGGGGTCGTCGAAGGCGGACAGGAAGCGGTAACCGTGCTGGTCGGCCAGCGCACGGGCGAAAGCGTAGGCCTCGTCGTAGCTCTCGCCGTGCTGGCGGACGGTGGCGCCCCAGTGCGCCACGCCGGCGATCTTGGTGGCCGGGGCGCCGTGCGGCATCACCGTGATCGCCGGAATGTTCAGGCGGTAGGCGGCCCAGGCCACGCCCTGGGCGTGGTTGCCGGCCGAGGCGCAGATGACCGGGCGGTCATCGCCGCGTTCACGGCCGGCCAGCAGGGCGTTCAGTGCGCCGCGTACCTTGTAGGAGCCGGTGCGCTGCAGGTTCTCCAGCTTCAGCCAGACGCCGAAGCGCTCGGCGTAATGCAGCGGCGTGGGCGGCAGGAAGCGGCGCAGCCGCGCCTGCGCGGCCAGCACATCGGCGACGCTTACGTCGCCTACATCCGGTTCCTGCGGGGTACGGCTAGCCGGCATCACGCACCCGGCCATGGTGATCGTCGCGGAGCGACGCGCGCTGCCACGGCGCACGGTGCGACGCGCGACCAAGAAGACACCTCCGTACCGGCACCGATGCAACGGTGCGGGCGTTCATGCGGATACTCCGGGTTCCAGCGCGCTGATGCGCACCGAAACACAGTCGTAGATCTTCTCGATCTGGCGGCGCAGCGTTTCCGGCGGACGCGTGCTGTCCACCACCAGCTGCAGGTGCCAGCGGCCATCATCGGCGGCATTGGGCGCACCGGCGATCGCGCGCGGCGCGAAGCCGCGGCGTTCGGCCATGCCGATCACGCGCAGCAGCGCGCCTTCGGCAGGGGTCAGCACCAGGTCAAGCCGGTATTGCATTGGGGAACTCCTGGGACTGATGGGCGGGGTTGCTTTCCAGCATCGTGCTGTTGGCGTTGTTGGGCGGCACCAGGGGCCACACGTTGGCGCGCGCATCGATGGCGACATGCAGCAGCGCCGGGCCAGGCTGGGCCAGCATCGCGGCCAGGCCACCTTCGACATCGTCACGCGCGTCGATGCGCGTGGCCGGAATGCCGAACACCTGGGCCAGCGCGGCGAAGTCCGGGTTGTCGGACAGATCGATCTCGCTGTAGCGCTCGGCGAAGAACAGCTCCTGCCATTGGCGGACCATGCCCAGCGAGCTGTTGTCCAGCAGCACGATCTTCACCGGCAGGCGGCAGCGGGCGATGGTGACCAGCTCCTGCACGTTCATCATGAAACTGCCGTCGCCGGAGACCAGCACCACGGTGCGATCCGGGCAGGCGAACTGCGCGCCCATCGCCGCCGGCAGGCCGAAGCCCATGGTGCCCAGCGCGCCGCTGGTCAGGTGGTTGCGCGGGTGGTTGAAGCGGCAATGCTGGGCGACCCACATCTGATGCTGGCCGACATCGCAGGCGATGATGGCGTCGCTCGGCGCCAGCTCGCTCAGGCGCTTCAGCAGCGCCGGGGCGTAGATGTGCTTGCCCGGTGCGTCGTAGCGCGGGGCGAAGCGTTCACGATGGCCCTGGCAACGCTGGCGCCAGGCGTCCTGCGCAGCCGGTACCGTGGCGGCCGCGGTCAGCGCACGCAATGCCGTGCCGACGTTGCCCGGCACCGCGATGTCGGCGGTGCGCAGCTTGGAGATCTCGTACGCATCGGCATCGATATGCACGACGCGCGCAAACGGGGCGAACTCGTTCAACTTGCCGGTGGCGCGGTCATCGAAGCGTGCGCCGACCACGACCAGCAGATCGCTTTCCTGCACGGCCATGTTGGCCGCGCGGGTGCCGTGCATGCCCAGCATGCCCAGGTAATGCGGATGCTGCGGCGGCAGCGCACCCAGCCCACGCAGGGTCAGCACGGTCGGAATACGGGTCGCCTCGACGAAGGCGCGGAAGTCCTCCACCGCATCGCCCAGCGCCACCCCACCACCGGCATAGATCACCGGCTTCTCTGCCTCGGCGATCGCGGCGAGGGTCTGCGCGATGGCCTCGTCCTGCGGCGCAGGCGGTGCGACCACGGTGGACGGCACGTGGTCGGGCAGATGCGACGCATCGGCCACCTGCACGTCCTTGGGCAGATCGATCAGCACCGGACCGGGACGGCCCTCGCGGGCGATCCGGAACGCATCGGCCACCACCTGCGGCAGGTCTTCGACCCGCCGCACCAGCCAGCTGTGCTTGACGATCGGCAGGGTCAGCCCGAACACGTCCAGTTCCTGGAACGCGTCGGTGCCCAGCAGCGGGGTGGCGACCTGGCCGGTGATGCAGACCATCGGCACCGAATCCAGCATTGCGTCGGCGATGCCGGTGACCAGGTTGGAGGCGCCCGGGCCGGAGGTGGCGACGCAGACGCCGACGCGGCCGCTGGCACGGGCGAAGCCGTTGGCGGCCAGCGCCGCGCCCTGCTCGTGGCGGACCAGGATGTGCTTCAGCCCGGAATCCACCAGGGCGTCATAGAACGGCATGATGGTGCCGCCCGGATAGCCGAACAGCGTATGCACGCCCTCGGCTTCCAGGGCCTGCGTCAACCAGCGTGCGCCGTTGCGGGGCGCGGTGCTGTGTGCGGAGGTATTCATGCGGTGACCTTTACGAAAGCGGGTGGGGGAGCCGCGCGTTTTACGCGGCTTGACTTTGCAACCAGACCATCTTGGCGCGCAGTTCCTTGCCTACCTTCTCGATCGGGTGCTCCAGGTCGGCCTGCTTGAATTTGTTGTAGTTCGGCAGGCCCGCTTCGTATTCGGCGACCCAGTTCTTGGTGAAGGTGCCGTTCTGGATATCGGTCAGCACGTCCTTCATGCGCGCCTTGGTGCCGGCATCGATCACGCGCGGGCCACTGACGTAGTCGCCGTACTGCGCGGTCTCGGAGATGAATTCCAGCATGCGGGTGATGCCGCCTTCGTAGAACAGGTCCACGATCAGCTTCAGCTCGTGCAGCACTTCGTAGTAGGCGATTTCCGGCTGGTAGCCCGCTTCGACCAGGGTTTCGAAACCGGCCTGCACCAGGGCCGAAGCACCGCCGCACAGCACCGCCTGTTCGCCGAACAGATCGGTTTCGGTCTCTTCCTTGAAGGTGGTCTGGATCAGGTTGGCGCGGGCGCCACCCAGGCCACCGGCGTAGGCCAGGGCGAACTCGGCGGCCTTGCCGCTCTTGTCCTGGTAGACCGCCCAGATGCACGGCACGCCGCGGCCGATCTCGTACTCGCGACGGACCAGCGCGCCCGGGCCCTTCGGCGCGACCAGCACCACGTCCAGATCCTCGCGCGGTTTGATCATGTCGAAATGCACGTTCAGGCCATGCGCGAACAGCAGCACGGCGCCCTGTTTCATGTTCGGCGCGAGCACGTCTTCGTAGAGCTTCTTCTGCACCATGTCCGGGGTCAGCACGGCGACCAGGTCGGCGTCCTTGACCGCTTCGGCCGGGGCTTTGACGGTGAAGCCGTCGGCCTGGGCCTTGATCTCGGTCGGACCGCCCGGGCGCAGCCCAATGACGACATCGAAACCGGATTCACGCAGATTCAGCGCGTGCGCGCGGCCCTGGCTGCCGTAGCCGACAACAGCGATCTTGATCTGGGGCAGGTCGTTGGTGCTCATGGGGGAGGTCCTTTGGAGGCAAGAAAAAAGAGGGCCGACGCTCAGCGACGCGTCGGCCCATCAGGGGAAGGAGTGGCGCCGGCCTGGCCGCAGCCACACGCAAACGCACCCGCCGTGGGGGCGGTGGGCATCGGCTGGCTCGCGGTGGGCTGGCGGGTCATGGTGGAAGGCAACTCGGAGGGGAGGATGGAAATCGAAGGGTTCTGAAACGAAAAAACCCGCACCTGGTCGGGTGCGGGTTTTGATGGATACCTGGCAGTCTTGCTTACACGCCGGTCCGTCCCGCACCTGTTGGTTGGGTAATAAGTACGAGGACGAGAAGCGAATGGACGGAGGCCGCGCCGTGGTCGGCGTGCTCGGTGGATTCGCGGGTGGCTGTGCGCTGCAACATGAGATCGAGAAAACCACACGGGTTTTGGCGGTGTCAACCCTGGGAACGCAATTTCCATCGGTTTCGCCTGCATCCACTGCAAGCCCCCGCCCTGCAAGGATGGTTGCGGTTGAAAACGTTCGGGTGAACCGGAATTCAGCATTTTGGGGCGCCGTTCTGCGCGGATTCGAGGCCTCGTTACGCCGGCACATGACCATGGTGGGATGTCATCTGGGGGCATCTGCCGCCACCATCGGGGGGCTACCACCCATCAGGAACCACCCCGTGTCCTCACGCCTTGCCCGCGGCCTGCTCGCCGCCGCCGTCCTGTGTACGCTGCCCGCCGCCGCGATCGCCGCCGACCGGATCACCGGCCATACCTTCGCCACCCGCTCGGAGGTGATCGCGCCGCACGCGATGGCCGCTACCTCCCAGCCCTTGGCCACCCAGATCGCGCTGGACGTGATGAAGTCCGGCGGCTCGGCGGTCGATGCCGCGATCGCCGCCAACGCCGCGCTCGGCTTGATGGAGCCGACCGGCAATGGCGTCGGTGGCGACCTGTTCGCGATCGTGTGGGACCCCAAAACCGAGAAGCTGTATGGGTACAACGGCTCGGGCCGCTCGCCGAAGTCGCTGACCTTGGCCGAGTTCCAGCGCCGCGGGCTCAAGGAGATCCCGGCGACGGGTCCGCTGCCGGTCTCGGTGCCCGGCGCGGTCGACGGCTGGTTCGCCCTGCACGAGCGCTTCGGCCGCAAGCCGATGGCCGACAACCTCGCGCCGGCGATCCGCTACGCCCGCGAAGGCCACCCCGTCGCGGAGGTCATCGCCTACTACTGGGACCGCTCGGTCCCGCGGCTGTCCAGGTATCCCGGCTTCACCGAGCAATTCACGATCGACGGCCATGCCCCGCGCAAGGGCGAGCTGTGGAAGAACCCGAACCTGGCGCACACCCTCGAGCAGATCGCCCAGGGCGGCCGCGACGCCTTCTACAAGGGTGACATCGCCCGCACCATCGGCAGCTACTTCAAGGCCAACGGCGGCTACCTGAGCTACGACGACCTGGCCAGCCATCACGGCGAGTGGGTCGAGCCGGTGAGCAGCAATTACCGCGGCTACGATGTGTGGGAGCTGCCACCGAACAGCCAGGGCATCGCCGCGCTGCAGATCCTCAACGTGCTGGAAGGCTACGACTTCTCGACGATTCCCTTCGGTTCACCCGAACATGTGCATCTGTTCGTGGAGGCCAAGAAGCTGGCCTTCGCTGATCGTGCACGCTTCTACACCGACCCGGCCTTCCATCCGGCGCCGGTCGACAAGCTCATTTCCAAGGGCTACGCCGCCGAGCGCCGCAAACTGATTTCGATGGACAAGGCGTTGAGCGAAGTGCAGCCGGGCACGCCGAAGCAGCTGAAGGAGGGCGACACGATCTACCTGACCGTCGCCGATGCGGACGGCATGATGGTCTCGCTGATCCAGTCCAATTACCGCGGCATGGGCAGCGGCATGGCGCCGCCGGGCCTGGGCTTCATCCTGCAGGACCGCGGCGAGATGTTCGTGCTGCAGAAGGATCATCCGAATGGCTATGCCCCGGGCAAGCGGCCGTTCCAGACGATCATCCCGGGTTTCGTCACCAAGGATGGCAAGCCGTGGATGAGTTTCGGGGTGATGGGCGGTGCGATGCAGCCGCAGGGGCATGCGCAGATCGTGATGAACATGGTCGATTTCGGGATGAATCTGCAGGAAGCGGGTGATGCGCCGCGCATCCAGCACGAGGGGTCGACGGAGCCGACCGGGCAGGCGACGGCGATGAGCGATGGGGGCGAGGTGAATCTGGAAACCGGCTTCCCGTATGAGACGGTGCGCGCGCTGATGCGCAAGGGCCACCGGGTGGTGTTCGCGGATGGTCCGTACGGTGGGTATCAGGCGATCCTGCGTGACCCGGAGACCGGGGTGTACTACGGCGCGTCGGAGAGCCGCAAGGATGGGCAGGCGGCGGGGTACTGATTCTCTCGTGCTGCGGAGCGCTCATCGCTCGTCGGTCGGCAGAAGCGCAGGGCAGTGCGCAGGGCAGAAGCGTAGAGCAGGGCGCGTTCGGGGTGCGGGTAGTGGGCCGGCCTGGGTGGGTTTGCGGGACACGCCGTGAATCCGTCCATGGAGGCTCATGTCGCGCCATCCATGGCGCTCATGGTCCCGCCAACCCACCCAGGCCGACCCACCCACAGTGGGTCGGTGCGCATGGCAAAAGCGGTAGAGCCACTCCATGCGTGGCTGCTCTTCCCGGGCAATGATCCGACGTAGGGCCACGCCATGCGTGGCTGCTCTTTTCGGGCAATGATCCGACGTAGGGCCACGCCATGCGTGGCTGCTTTGCCTCAACCAGAATCCAAGGCGTCAGATGCACGCTGCTGCGCCGAGCTTCGCCCGGCGGCTCTCCCCTACACCACCTTGAAACCGTGAGCGGGACGGGGCGGGGGGGTTGTCGGGACCATGAGCGCCATGGATGGCGCGACATGAGCCTCCATGGACGGATTCACGGCGTGTCCCGCCAACCCACCCGCCCCGGCCCGCCCACCGATAGCCCGGGAAGCGAGGTGCTTTAGGCGACCAACCCGACCAACCTATGGCGCCCGAGCCGCCTCATCGCGCGTCTCTTCCTGCGCCGCGATCTCCCGCTCGATCCATTCATCCATCAATCGCCGCGCACGCTGCGCACGGCGCCGCTGCAACGCATGCTCCATGTCCAGCACCCGGTACAACGACCACATCACCGCCAGCATCAACAACGCGAACGGCAAGGCCGCGATCGTGATCATCCCCTGCAGCGCATTGAGTCCACCGGCCAACAGCAGCACGCCCGCGATCAACGCAATCGCCACGCCCCACACCATCCGGCGCGCCAACGGCGGATCGCCGGCCTCCTCCGTCGACATCGTCGCCAGTACCAGCACCGCCGAATCGGCCGAGGTCACGAAGAAGATCATCAGCAGTACCAGCGCGATCACCGACAACACCGTCGGCATCGGCAGGCTGTCGAACATCGTGAACAGCACCGTCTCATAGCCATTACCCAGCGCCTGCGCCAGGTCCACGTGCCCGAAAATCTGCGACCACAGCGCCGTGCCGCCGAACACCGAGAACCACAGGAAGCCCAGCACGCTCGGTGCGATCACCACGCCCAGCACGAACTCGCGGATGCTGCGCCCTCGCGACACGCGCGCGATGAACGAGCCCACGAACGGCGCCCACGCGATCCACCAGGCCCAGTAGAAGATCGTCCAGTCCGCCACCCAGGTACTGCCCGAGAACGGCGACATGCGCAGGCTCATCGTCACCAGCGAATTGAGGTACGAGCCGATCGTCGTGGTGAAGGTATCGAAGATGAAGCCGGTCGGTCCCAGCACCAGGATCAGCGCCAGCAGCAATGCCGCCAGGCCGAGATTGAAGTTGGACAGCCACTTGATGCCGCGGTGGACACCGCTGGTGGTGGAGGCCATGTACAGCACGAACGCCACCGCGATGATGGTCAGCTGCACCGGCACCGAGGCCTGGATGCCGAACACGCGCTCGATACCGGCAGCGATCTGGATCGTGCCGAAGCCCAGCGTCGTTGCCACGCCGATCGCCGTGGCGACCACCGCGGCCACGTTGACCACTGTCCCCATCCAGCCACGGTGATGTGCGCCGATGATCGGCTGCAGCAGATCGCTGATCAGCCCGCGACCATTGCGGTTGAACTGGAACCACGCCATCGCCAGGCCGATCAGGGCATAGATCGCCCACGGATGCAGGCCCCAATGGAAGAACGCATAGCGCATCGATGCACGTGCCGCCTCCATGCTCTGCGGCGCCAACCCTTCTGGCGGTTTTACGAAGTGCGAGATCGGTTCGGCCGCGCCCCAAAACACCAGGCCGATGCCCATGCCCGCGGCGAACAGCATCGACATCCAGCTCGCATTGGAAAAATCGGGCTCGGCATCTTCGCCGCCGATGCGCAGCGAACCGAAGCGGCCGAAGGCCAGGTACATCAGGAACGACAGGGTGATGAACACCACCAGCAGGTACAACCAGCCGGTGCTGCGGATGATGGTGGACAGGCCGCTCTGGACGACCTCGTTGAAGGGGCCCGGCGCGAGGCCGGCGATCAGCACCAGCAGTGCGACCAGTGCGATGGAAATGCGGAACACCATGCAGGCGTGTCTCCGATCAGTAGGGGCGAGCCGAGGCTTGCAATCTCCAGCGGCACAGCGGCAACGACTGGGGCGGATCAAGCCGGTCGAGGCCGGTCAGTACGAACGTCAATGGCGTCGAGCACAGCGCGCTACGCGCACGATCCCGGGTGTTCACCCCTGCATCGCACCGCATATCGCGCCGCAGCATGGTAGTGCATCAGGTGTCGGCGCTTTATTCACATTCACCCCGTATCCGCCGGCACGCGCCGTTGCCCGTGTGCCCTCGCGCTTGCCTTTGTGGTCTAATTCGCCCCGAAGCGGGGGTACCGCGGCCCAGTGGCCAAGGTTGAGACAGTCCCTTCGAACCTGATCCGGTTGATACCGGCGTAGGGAAGCTTCGCATCTGCAGATGCATTGCGCCGTCGGGCCACCGCGCCCGGAGACCGCCCGCAATCCGTCCGTCGAGCGCCGCCGTTTCGTCCCTCCCATGCGAGTCCCTCGCATAGAACCGCACAGTCCCTGTGCGGGGATTGAACCTAGGACGATGCCTCGATGAACGCACAGCTCTCCGCCCTGCAGCAACAGGCCCAGCAACTCTCCGAATCGGTCACCCGGCCGATCCCCGGCTCGCACAAGATCCACGTGCAGGGCTCGCGCAGCGATCTGCAGGTGCCGATGCGCGAGATCACGCTGACCCGCACGCCCACCTTGTTCGGCGGCGAAGAGAATGCGCCGGTCACCGTCTACGACACCTCCGGCCCGTATACCGATCCGGCGGTTGCCATCGACCTCTCGGCCGGTCTGCCTGCCCTGCGCGCCGCCTGGGTGGCCGAGCGTGGCGATACCGAAGTGCTGGAGGGCCTGAGCTCGGCGTTCGGCCGCTCGCGCGAAACCGATGCCCGGCTCGATGCGGTGCGGTTCCCGTCGCGCCTGCAACCGCGACGCGCGTTGGCCGGCGCCAACGTCACCCAGATGCACTACGCACGTCGCGGCATCATCACGCCGGAGATGGAGTTCGTGGCCATTCGCGAGAACCAGCGCCTGGAGGCGATCCGCGATGCCGCGCTGCTGCAGCAGCACCCCGGCGAATCCTTCGGCGCCTCGATCCCGAGGATCATCACGCCCGAATTCGTCCGTGACGAGATCGCCCGCGGCCGCGCGGTGCTGCCCAACAACATCAACCACCCGGAAAGCGAGCCGATGATCATCGGCCGGAATTTCCTCACCAAGATCAACGCCAACATCGGCAACAGCGCGGTGTCCTCCGGCATCGCCGAGGAAGTGGAGAAGCTGGTCTGGGCGATCCGCTGGGGCGGCGACACCGTGATGGACCTGTCCACCGGAAAGCACATCCATGAAACGCGCGAGTGGATCCTGCGCAACTCGCCGGTGGCGATCGGTACCGTGCCGATCTACCAGGCCCTGGAGAAGGTCGATGGCCGCGCCGAAGAACTGAACTGGGCGATCTTCCGCGACACCCTGATCGAGCAGGCCGAGCAGGGCGTGGATTACTTCACCCTCCACGCCGGCGTGCTGCTGCGCTACGTGCCGCTGACCGCCAAGCGCGTGACCGGCATCGTCTCGCGCGGTGGCTCGATCATGGCCAAGTGGTGCCTGGCCCATCACAAGGAGAACTTCCTCTACACGCACTTCGAGGACATCTGCGAAATCATGAAGGCCTACGACGTGACCTTCTCGCTGGGCGACGGCCTGCGTCCGGGCTGCATCGCCGATGCCAACGATGCCGCGCAGTTCGGTGAACTGGAGACCCTGGGCGAGCTGACCAGGATCGCGTGGAAACACGACGTGCAGACCATGATCGAAGGCCCCGGCCACGTGCCGATGCAGCTGATCAAGGAGAACATGGACAAACAGCTGCGCGAGTGCGGTGAAGCGCCGTTCTACACCCTCGGCCCGCTGACGACGGATATCGCGCCCGGCTACGACCACATCACCAGCGCGATCGGCGCGGCGATGATCGGCTGGTACGGCACCGCCATGCTCTGCTACGTGACGCCGAAGGAACACCTCGGCCTGCCCAACCGCCAGGACGTGCGCGACGGCATCATGGCCTACCGCATTGCCGCGCACGCCTCGGATCTGGCCAAGGGTCATCCCGGCGCGCAGGTGCGTGACAACGCACTGAGCAAGGCGCGTTTCGAGTTCCGCTGGGAGGATCAGTTCCACCTTGGGCTGGACCCGGAGAAGGCCAAGGAATTCCACGACGAGACGCTGCCCAAGGATGCGCACAAGCTCGCCCATTTCTGCTCGATGTGCGGCCCGCACTTCTGCTCGATGAAGATCACGCAGGACGTGCGCGACTACGCGGCGGGGCAGGGGTTGGATACGCACCAGGCGCTGGAAGCCGGCATGGCGGAGAAGTCCGCCCAGTTCCGCGATCTGGGCGCCGAGGTGTATCGCCAGGAGTGAGGCAGCGGCCGGGGCGGTGCACGCCGCCCCGGCCATCATCCAGTGCCCCCGCGATTCCGGCTAAGCTCGGCGCGACCAGGCAGGGGTGGGACAACGATGGCGATAGCACGCAGCACCAAATGGTTGGCGATCGCGCGCCGGCATCCCTCGGCGTGGCTGCTGGCGGTGCAGCTGCTGGGCGTGCTGCTGTACCCGGCGATGGACGAGGCCGGCGCAAGCCGCGCGCTGTTCGGTGCGTTCGGGATCGCGGTGCTCGGCCTGGCCCTGTGGGTGGTACGCCGCAGCCCGTTGGGGATGTGGGTGGCGCTGGTGCTGGCGATCCCCTCGGTGGTGTTCTCGATCTCGGGCGCGCTGCTGGGACGCCCGGCGCTGGTCACTACCGCCCAGCTGCTCGAATGCCTGCTGTACTTCTATACCGCCGGCAGCCTGATCGCCTACATGCTGCAGGACCACAAGGTCACCCGTGACGAGCTGTTCGCCGCAGGGGCTACCTTCACGCTGCTGGCCTGGGCATTCGCCTTTGCTTTCGCGGTGTGCCAGCAGTGGTACCCGGGCAGTTTCGTGGCCACCAGCGAAAGCGAACTTCGCACCTGGATGGAGTTGCTTTATCTGAGCTTCAGCTTGCTGTCCGGGGTCGGACTGAGCGACGTGGTGCCGATCCATGCGCAGGCACGGGCGCTTGTGATGCTGGAACAGTTCGCGGGCGTGATGTACGTAGCGCTGGTGGTCTCGCGCCTGGTCGGACTCACGATGATCCGCCGCATACAAAGCTGAATCGCGCATAAAAAATCCGCGCCCGAAGGCGCGAATGCTGAATCAATTTATGCGGATTCGTCGGCGAGAGAGAGCCTGGTGTTGGCCGCACGCACAGGTGCGGTTAACCCACATAGGCTAGTATTCGCGCGCTTCAGTGTTTTTGCGCTTTGCGCTGATGCCTTGTGCGGAATCTGGCGGTTCGTTCGGTCGTTGTCGATTGTGATGAATGCTGCGTTCCCGTAGTCCTGCATTCACTCGTGTCACCGGAATGATCATCAACGACAGTGAGCGACCGTCAGCCGATGTAGTGCGAATCGGCGATTGCACCGTCATTCTTTCCTCCCGGGAAGTGATGGTGGTGGGCGTGCGTCGACCGCGCCGGTTGACGCCCAAGGCGCTGGGTGTACTGAAGGCATTGATGCGCTCACCGGGCGCCGTGGTGACCCGCGACGAACTGTTCGCCGAGGTCTGGCCGGATACGCTGCCTACCAACGACGTGCTGACCCAGGCCGTCACCCAGCTGCGCAAGGCCTTCGCCACCGACGAAGAGGCGGGTACGGCCTATATCGAAACCATCGCCAAGACCGGCTATCGCCTGCTCGTGCCCGTGAGCGCTGTCGAGGAGGTGCGCGGCATGGCGGCGATGGACGGCGTCGACCCGGAGGTGCTGGATGACGCCACGCGGCTTGCGCCGGCTACCGCCCCGTCGCGCAGACGCGTCGACGGCCCGCTGCGTCGACAGTGGCGCCGCACCCGGCGCTACATCCTGCTCGCCATCGGCGTGGCGATGTTGATCGCCCTGCTGGTCATGGCGGCCCTGCTGGTACAGCGCGAGCGGCCCACGACGGCCGTGGACGCCGCGATCGAGGACGGCACCCGGGTGATCGGCAGCCCGCAGCGGCCGTACCGGCTGATCACCGCCACCTCGGGCTTCGAGACGTACCCCACGCTGTCCCCGGATGGTTCGCAGGTCGCCTACGAGGCTGATACGCCGGCACGCCAGGGCAGTGTCATCAAGGTGCAGACCTCCGGCAACGCGCCGGCACGCGTCCTGATGGATACGCCGGCCACGTATTCCGACCGGTTCCCGAACTGGTCGCCCAACGGGCGCGATATCGCGTTCGCGCGGTTCGGACCGGACGGCAGCTGCGAGGTCATCATCGCCAGCGCCACCGGGGGTGCGCTGCGTCATGTCACCCGCTGCGATGGCACCGAGCTGCTCAGCTTCGACTGGACCCCGGACGGTCGCGGCCTGCTGTTCGGCTCGCTGTCGGGCAAGTACGCGCATCGCGGCATCCGTACATTGAACATCGCCAGCGGCAGCTGGACCGCCCTCGACTACGCGATCGATGCGGACAGCTTCGAGTATGCGCCGCGCTATTCGCCCGACGGGCGCTGGATCGTATTCGTGCGCAATCCGCAGGTCGGCGATCTGTGGCGGATTCCGGCCGAGGGCGGTACGCCGGAACAGCTCACCAACGATTCCGCTGAAATCCGCGGCTGGGCCTGGCGCAGCGACAGCCGCCACATCGTGTTCGGCCGCCGCGTGGACAGCGAAGCGCGCCTGTATGAACTGGACACGCGCACGCGCACGCTGCGCGACCTGGGGCTTGACGATGCGCAGGCGCCGGCGCTGTCGCGCAGCAACAACATGCTGGCCTTCATGCACCGCCGTGCGCAGTTCGGGCTGTTCAAAGTGCCGATCAACGCCGACGGCCCGGGCGCGCCCGAACGCCTGTTCGCCTCGGGCGGGCGCGATGCACAGCCGATGATCGCGCCGGACGGTCGGCAGTTGGTCTTCAGCTCCAACCGCTCCGGAAGCTATGCGCTGTGGTGGGCGGACCTGCAGCGCCCTGAATCGCTGCGGCCGATCGAAGGCCTGCGCCCGGAGACCCGCCAGATTCCGGACTGGTCGCGCGACGCCCGCCATCTGCTGGTGCTGGGGCGGGATGAACACGCCAATCCCGCCATCTTCGAAGTGTCTCCGCGCGACGAGCAGACCGTGCGCCTGGCGGTGCCGGTGGCGCAGCCGCTGCAGGCCCTGTACGGGCAGCGGCCGGAACAGCTGCTGGTGGTCGAGCGCGACCGCGACGAACGCATGCGTCTGTCGCTGTTCGATCGCACCACCACGCCCTGGCGCCTGCTGGGCAGCATCGAGGGCGTCTCCCAGGCGCGCTATGACGTGGCGGGCGAGCGCGTGCTGTTCACCCGCCTGTCGGCCAGTGGCCTGTGGTCGGCCGATGCCGCGCTGACGCCGCAGAGCATCCGCCAGGTCCGCAGCGACCAGCCCTCGCGGTGGCGGTACCGCGCGTGGACGGTCTCCGGCACCGGGCAGATCGATTACCTCTCCAACCGCGCCGACTGCGCCACCGTCTTCGCCCGCCTCAGCGCGACCTCCGGCGATGGCGCGCACTGTCTGGACGCGGATCGGCTGGGCACCGGCAATGGATTCAGCGCAAGTCCGGACGGCAGTGCGGTCTATGTGGCCCTTGCGGTGGCCGATGGGTCCGACATCGGGGTCATGAGCCTGCCTGAAGCGCCCTCGTCGTTCTTCCCGGCCATCTCCAACCTGCTCTTTATGAAGGGAAAAGATCCTTCGTAAGTTCTTCGTGAGGTTGTCGTGGCGAATTCGGATCAATCTCGCCAAGACGTCCTGAGGGCAGTGGCCTGATTTGGCAAAACTGCACGCCAGCAAAGGCAAACTCACGGTGCAGTCATGCGTCAGCTCTCCCTGGCCGATCGCGGTCAATCTCTTTCCCTGGACAAGGCCCTCGACGATGGCGCGTTGCCGAACTGCCTGGGCGTCGCCCGGCTGGGCAGCCTGCAGACCGCCGGCACGACGTTCACGGTCTGGATGCAGGTGCGGGGCAGCGCATGGGTGGAATCCAAGGAGGGCAAGTTCCGCCTGCGCCAGCGTGAGTGGATCGCCTTCGAAAAGGACTCCAAGCCGATGGTGCAGGCCGGGCGCGATGGCCTGTGCATCGGCTTGAGCCTGTCGCCGGATGCGCTGCGCGCGCTGGGCGAACTGGCCGACTGCAACCTCTACGCGGGCCGCGGCACGATGACGCGCGGCGAAATGCGCGTGGCGATGCGCCTGTGGCGTGATGCACTGACCAGCGACCGCCCGATGCAGGGCCTGCGCCCGGCGTTGCTGCACCTGGCGGCGCTGCAGCAGGGCATGGCCACCGGCGTGCAGCGTTGCCCGGGCCGTTCACGCAGCCGCAAGCGCCAGGTGTTCGGGCGCATGCAGCGCGCGCGTCTCTACCTCGAGGGCAACAGCCACCGCGTGGTGCGCATCGGTGAACTGGCCGAGCTCACCAACTTCTCCAGCTGGTACCTGTCCAAGACCTTCCAGAGCCTGTACGCGGAGAGCCCGCAGTCGCTCTCGGCGCGACTGCGCCTGGAGCGCGCGGCCGATCTGCTGCGTGATACCGACATGATGGTGGGCGAGGTGGCGGCGGCCAGCGGGTTTGACAACTGCTGCAGCTTCGCACGGGCGTTTCGGGCCCGGTTCGGGTTGTCCGCGTCACGCTACCGTGAGGCAGGTGCGAACCTGTCGCCAGAGTCGGCAAAGTCTTTGGTTGCATCACGCAAATAATTAGCTGCAACGCAATCGTAACTTTCCGAGGCGGTTTAACACGCTACTAACGTACCTCGGAGAGATAAATGAATTTTCGTACTCCTGCAGTGCGGCTGGGCCTTCTGCCCGCCGGCATTGCGCTCGCGCTCGTGCCGAGCTTTGCCTCGGCGCAGGAAGCTGCTGCCGGCACCACTGATCTGGACCGTATTTCGGTCACCGGCTCGCGCATCCGCGGCGCCAACATGGAGACCCAGCAGCCGATCCTGACGATGACGCGCGAATCCCTGGAAAAGCAGGGCTTCTCGAGCGTCGCGGACGTGCTGAACAACCTGACCTCGGCCGGCTCGCCGGCCATCTCGCGTTCGGAGTCGCTGGCATCGGGCGAGAACGTGGGCGGCTACTACGTCGACATCCGCAACCTGGGCGCCCAGCGCACCCTGGTCCTGATGAACGGCAAGCGCCTCGGCGCGTCCACCTCCGGCCTGCAGGATCTGAGCCAGATCCCGATGTCGGCCGTCGAGCGCATCGAGATCCTGAAGGACGGCGCGTCCTCGATCTACGGTTCGGACGCCATCGCCGGCGTGGTCAACGTGATCACCCGCAAGAACATCGATGGCGGCGAAGCCAGCGTCCGTGTTGGCCAGTACGGCAATGGCGACGGTGACGAACAGCAGTACTCGATGACCCTCGGTGCCAAGGGCGAGCGCGGCAGCCTGACCCTGTCGGCCGAATACTCCAAGCAGGATCCGGTGTGGGCCAAGGACCGCTGGTACAGCCGTGACGGCGCGCTGGGTCCGAACTCGACCAGCGAAGACTGGAGCCCGATCAGCCAGAATGGCAGCTGGTGCAACCCGACCCTGTTCGACTGCACCAAGGGCACTGCCGTGTGGCAGACCCTGAACGCGGGCGGCAACCCGAAGAACGCCGGCGATTACCACGAGCTGACCGCCGACGAATTCGCCAACGCCAATGAGCAGATGACCCTGCTGACCGGCGTCAAGCGCAAGTCGGTGTACATCAACGGCACCTACGATTTCACCGATTCCATCAGCCTGAACACCGACCTGCTCTACAACGAGCGTCAGACGTTCCAGCAGATTGCCGGTTACCCGTACCAGTCCGCTGCATCGAACATCAACACCCCGCTGTCCGGCGCCAGTGCGTTCAACCCGCTGAGCCAGGACATCAGCTTCCGCCGTCGCCTGTGGGAAGTGCCGCGTACCACCGACAGCCAGCTGAAGACCCTGCGCTTCGCGCCGACCGTCAGCGGCTACTTCGAGCTGGCCGGCAAGACCTTCGACTGGGACGTCGGTGCTCTGTGGAACCGCAATGAGTCGATCGTGACCCAGCGCGGCGACATGAGCCTGATCGCGTCCCAGCAGGCCCTCGGCCCGTCGTTCATCGACGCCGGTGGCGTGGCCCGTTGCGGCACCGCCGCCAACCCGATCCTGGGCGATTGCCGCCCGTGGAATCCGCTGCTGCCGTACGGCGTCGCGGGCCAGGGTTCGCTGGCTGACCAGGAACTGCAGGAATTCCTGTTCCCGACCTTCACCACCCGTGGCGTGACCAAGACCACCAGCTTCACCGCCAACCTGGCCGGTTCCATCGTGACCCTGCCGGCCGGCGACCTGGGCTTCGCCATGGGCGTGGAGCACCGCAAGGAAGAAGGCAACTACGTGCCGGACGCCTTCGCGCAGTCGGGCAAGTCCACCGGTCTGGGCCAGAAGCCGACCCAGGGTGAGTACGATCTGAACGAGGTCTACCTCGAACTGAACGTGCCGATCCTGGCCGACATGGCGTTCGCCAAGGAACTGACCTTCAACGTTGCCAGCCGTTATTCGGACTACAGCAACTTCGGTGGCACCACCAACAGCAAGTTCGGTCTGACCTGGCGTCCGATGGACGAGCTGCTGGTCCGTGGTACCTATGCGGAAGGCTTCCGCGCTCCGACCATCTCCGATCTGTACGGCGGCCTGAGCTCGAGCTTCGAGTCGTACATCGATCCGTGCGGCGTCACCGCACCGGGCAGCGTCGCCGGCAGCGGCCCGTGCTCGGCGGCTGGCGTTCCGGCCAACTACACCCAGATCGGCCAGGGCAACAAGGTCTGTTCGACCCTGCCGTGCCAGTCGGGTGACCAGTTCGTTTCGGGTGCCAACCCGAACCTGACCCCGGAAACCTCCAAGAGCAAGACCGTCGGTCTGGTCTGGAGCCCGCGTTGGGTGCAGGGTCTGGACGTCTCGCTGGATTGGTACCGCTACGAGATCAGCGACATGATCATCGAAGACAGCGTCGACCGCATCCTGCGTGACTGCTACGTGCTGGGCAACTCGGCCCGTTGCGAAAGCGTCGTTCGTGCACCGGACGGCCACGTGAGCGCGCTGACCTACGGCACCGCGAACCTCGGCAAGATGGAAACCGAAGGTTACGACCTGGGCATCAAGTACCGCCTGCCGGAGCTGGCCATCGGCCAGTTCAACATCGATTGGCAGACCAGCTACCTGTCCAAGTACAACGAAGCCGGCGAAAACAGCAACGGCGATCCGATCATGATCGGCTTGGTCGGCCAGTCGGGCGACACCACGCTGTTCCGCGTGCGCTCGAACCTGGGCGTCAACTGGGCGATGGGTGACTTCGGTGTCAACTACACCGCGCGTTACTACTCGGGCCTGAGCGAGTCGTGCATCTCGATCGGCTGCACCGATCCGGACCGCTTCGCCAACGGTGAAGCCGCTCCGCTGCGCAAGACCGGTTCCAACACCTTCCACGACCTGCAGGTCAGCTGGCAGGCTCCGTGGGATGCCACCATCGCAGTGGGCGCCAACAACGTGTTCGACCACAAGGGTCCGCTGATGTACTCGGCACCGAACTCGAGCTTCGCCTACTACGGCGGCTTCGACATCGGTCGCTTCCTGTACATGAAGTACACCCAGCGCTTCTGATCCATCGAAGCAATGGCGTAAAAAAAGGAGGGCGGACCGCAAGGTCCGCCCTCTTTGCATTGTGGGGTAAGGAAATTCTGAGTTTTAGCGGACGGTGATGTATTTCACATAATTGGATGAATTTCAGTTGATACCGTCAATCGGTCCAATCGTGGACGATTGAGGGATCGATATGAAAATCACGCTCGCTCAGAAACTCGCCGCCGTGTTCCTCGGCACCATCGCCCTTGCCGGCAGTGCGTCGGCCGGCCTCATCGTGTGCCCGGGCGGTCGCTACTGCGAAGAGCTGCGCCAGGAGTGCATCGCGTCGGGCCAGCATCTGCCTGCGTATTGCGAGGCAGTGTGGCGCAACTGCGTGCTGGACGCCTGCCCGCAGCGCTGACACGACGATGGCGCGCCATGAGGCGCGCCATCCTTGAAGAACGCTCCACCCATCACCCAGGCGTCGCTGGCGACCAACCCCATCAGTCCATTGGCGTGATCGCGCCACTGCGGCAGCGTTGATCGGCCGTCGCCTGTCCATGAGGCGTCCCCGACGCTTCTGATCCATCCAGTCACTTGTGCAGAACATCAGAGGGCGGGCCGCTGGGTCCGCGCGCTCTTCATTCGTCCTCCTCCACGAGTCCCACACCAATTGCAGATTTTTCGGCAGTTCAACCCAAGAAGTTCCGTCATTCCAAGGCGGCAACCTCCGATGTAATCGCTGCATTCCGATCGCTAGCGTGTACATCAGGCAGCGGCGCGGCCGGTGCAGCCAGCGTGGGGGCTTGGAATGGAACGGAATCGCAGCAGGTCGAGGTGTCACCGCCGCACGCCTGGGGACGGTGGGGCGGAGAGGTGGTGGTGGCAGGTGTCCTGCAGTGCCCTGCTGGCGCTGTGTGCCGTGGAGCGTACGCACGCATTGACGCCCTTGATGCCCTATCAGGAACATGCAAAGAAGATCCGATCGGCGCAGGAAGTCGCACCGCTGACCTCCGATCTGTTCGGGGATTCCATCAGTCCGTACAACGGCTCGACCGAATTCTCCATCGTCGATGTCGATCTGCCCGGGAACAATGCGCTACCGGTTCAAGTGAAGCGCCGCTTCAAGATCGAGCCGCGCTCGGACCTGGAGAACTTCGGCGGCTTTGGTGTGTGGGATCTGGATATCCCCTACATCCATGGAAACTTCGACAGTCAGACAAAATGGAACGAATGGAATTCCCCCGGTCCTGATCGACGTCGCTGCACGCCGGGCAGGTGGGGTCCCCCGATTCCCTATCCGCCATTTGATATCGGCGACTTCTACTCGGGCATCCGCATCCACCTGCCCGGCGTGGGCGATCGTGATCTGTTGGGGGTCAACTCCCGCAATCCCCATCGTCCCACCGACGGCGCCAGCTATCCGTATGTCGCGCAGGATTTCACCAGCGTCACCTGCGTTTCCGGGACCACCAACGGCTACCCTGGCGAGGGGTTTGTGGTGGTCACCTCCGACGGAACCCGATACACCCTCAACGCCGGTCGCGAGCGTGGCGGCGGCCGGCTTTCCAGGTATCTGGTGAGTTCGATCGGTGCAAACCTGCGCACCCGCGGCCGCACCCAGGTTTTCCTGATGGCCAGCCGGGTCGAAGACCGCCATGGCAATTGGGTCAACTACCACTACAACGACGATCGGCTGGTCACCATTGAAGCCAGCGATGGGCGTCGCATCGACCTGGGCTACAGCGGAAACACCATCACGCAGGTCACCGCACATGGGCGGACCTGGCGCTACGAGTACGCGCCGATCACGTTTGGTCTGAACCTGAAGAATCACCTGCTGACCCGGGTCACACGTCCGGATGGCTCCACGTGGCAGTACGGGTACGAAGACGCCGATGGGTGCACGGGGGTGGGCATGGGGTGCCCCGGCATGCTCGGCCCGGAGTATCACCAGCTGGACATCAATACCATCAACGATCGCAACTGTCCGGAGCCGTTTCCGGCAAACGACCGCTTCACCTTCACCGCGACGCATCCCTCGGGCGCCACCGGTCGCTTCCGCTTTGAGTACCACCGTCGGTATCGCACTGCTGTGCCGTTCGGCAGCTGCGTGGGCAGCGCGATCCCGTCGTCGCCGCTGTTCGAGTACACCCTGCAGATTCCGGACTATTTCGATCTCTACACGATCGAGGACAAAACCCTGGCCGGCCCTGGCATGGCTGAACAGACGTGGCTGTACGGCTCCAACGGACCCCGATGCCGTCATGGCACCGACTGTCCCGACCGCAAGACCACACGTATCTGGCAGCCGGACGGCTCGATCTCCGAGCAGATATTCGGCATCCGTTATGGCGTCAATGACGGCAAGCTACTGGAATCGCGCACCTTGGCTGCGGACGGGAAGCTGCTTCGCTCCGAGGTGACCACCTACGTCAGCAACGAGGAAGCACCCGCACAGCCCTTCCCGGATATCTATGGCACCAGCCACTACGGTCCCGATGATCCGATGGCGGTGCGATTGCGCCCGGCCAGGAAGACGACGATCCAGCAGGACGGGGCTACTTTCCAGCACACCGTGAGTGCTTTCGACGCCTTCGCCCGGCCCATCCAGGTGACCAAGGCCAGCAGCCTGGACTACGGAAAATACCTGCGCAGGGAGGCCACCACGTATCACGACAATACGGCACGGTGGATATTGGGTCAGGTCCGCACGCTGACCCAGACCAGTCCGTCCCCGGAAGTGCAGGTCTCGCGGACCGATTACGACCCAGCCGACCGGCCATGGCGGCAGTACCGGTTTGGCCTGCTGCAGCAAACGCTCGCCTACAACGCCGACGGAACGGTGGCGAGTGTGCAGGACGGCAACGGAAATACCACCACGCTGTCGGCGTGGAAGCGTGGTGTCCCGCAGTCGATCCGGCACGCCGATGGCAGCGTGCAGGCGGCAAACGTGGACGATCACGGCTGGATCCGTTCGGTGGTTGATGAGAATGGCCATGCGACCGGCTACGACTATGACGCGGCCGGCCGCCTGACGCGGGTTGACCATCCCAGCAACGACAGCGTCGCATGGCAGCCAACGCTGTCCCGTTTCAACGTGTCCGACACGCCCAGATACGGCCTGCCCGCCGGCCACTGGCAGCAGACGGTCAGTACGGGGACTGGTCGCCAGATCACCTACTTCGATGCGTTCTGGCGGCCGGTGGTCGAGGAACGATTCGATGCCGCCGATCCAGACGGTACCGCGAGCCAGACCGTGCACCGTTACGATCTGCTCGGGCGCAAGGTGTTCCAGTCCTATCCACTGCGTGGGCTGGGATCGCACGCCGATGCCATTGGTGGCACCCGGACGGCCTTCGATGCGCTGGGCCGTGTCATTCGCCAGGAGCAGGACAGCGAGCTTGGCCCGCTGGTCACCACCACCGCTTACCTGGCAGGTTTCAAACAGCGGCAGACCACTCCGCGTGGCCATTCCACCACCACCAGCTACCAGGCCTACGACCAGCCCGACACACGATGGCCCGTATCGATCGCTCATCCCGAGGGCACGTATACCGATATTTCCCGGGATCCGTTTGGTCTTCCGGTTTCGATGCGTCGCCGCAACGCCGCCGGCACCGTGGCAGTGACCCGGCGCTATGTCTATGACCCGTATCGGCGCCTATGCAAGAGCATCGAGCCGGAGAGCGCGTCCACCGTGATGGACTATGACGCGTCCGGAAACATGCTCTGGCTGGCGGCGGGGTTGAGCCTGAGCGACCCGGCGCAATGCAATGCCGTGGAAGCGGCCAGCTCGGGACGTGCCGTCCACCGTCGCTACGACGTCCGCAACCGATTGATCGCGATGCTGTTCCCCGACGGCAACGGTGACCAGCAGTGGAGCTACTGGCCGGACGGAAAGGTCCGCGCCATCACCACACGGAACGACGCCATCGCGGTCACCAACAGCTACGGTTACAACAAGCGGAGGATGTTGACCGATGAAAGCACGGCCGAAACCGACGGCGTGAGCTGGACCATCGGCTACGGCTACACGGACACGGGGGCGCTGGCCGAGCACGTCTATCCATCGGGTCTCCGCATCGCATACGCCCCCAATGCGCTGGGGCAGCCGACCCGGGCGGGTGCGTTCGCGACCGACGTGCGCTACTTCCCCAACGGTGCCATGGCGCGCTTCACGTATGGCAACGGCGTAGTGCACACACTGCAGCAGAATGCGCGCGGTCTGCCCGAACGGAGTCGCGATGCCGGTGTCGAGGCAGTGCTGGATGACAGCTACGACTACGACGGCAATGGCAATGTTGCCGCCATCAGCGACGGGCTGCCGGGCAGCCGTGGCAATCGGGACATGCAGTACGACGGTCTGGACCGGCTGACCACAACCACCTCGCCGATGTTCGATGCGGCGCGCTATCGCTACGACGTCCTGGACAATCTTCGGGCGGTCCAGATTGCCGGCCGCGATCACGCCTATCACTACGATGCGCGCAACCGCCTGACCAACGTCCAGCAGGCAGAGGGTGGAGCGACCGTGATCGGCCTTAAATACGACACCCAAGGCAATCTGGCGACCAAGAACGGGCAGGCCTATCGGTTCGACATGGGCAACCGGCTACGCGAAGCCGTGGATCAGGAGCGCTACCGGTACGACGGCCACGGGCGTCGTATCCAGGCCGACCACCCCACGCTCGGAAGCATTACCTCGATGTACGGGCAGGATGGCGTGCTGCGGACCCAGCACAACACGCGTCAAGCGCGTTCCATCGACTACGTCCTGCTCAATGGCAGCCAGGTCGCCCAGGTCGAAGGCACGATCGTGCCTGCGGCGCCCACGCTGACGCTTCCTGGCTACAGCACGGACGGAAGCTACGGTGTCCAGTGGAGTGCGGTCACCGGTGCGGCCAGCTATGAGTTGCAGGAATCCGAATCGAGTGCGCCCTGGCAAACGGTCTTCACCGGCAGCGGGCGAGAGCATCCCGCAACTGGCAAAACGCAGGGTCACTACCGGTATCAGGTCCGCAGCTGCAACGCCGCCGGGTGCGGCCGCTGGAGCACGAAGGCCGCCATCTTCGTCCGCCGTCCCCCCAGTCCTCCCTCCGCAATCACCGTGCCGGCCATCGGTGTCAGCGGCAACTACCGGATCCGCTGGCAACCGCCGATGCCACGCGAGACGGGGCCGACCCGTTATGTGCTGCAGGAGGTCCGCGCCGGCGGCGCGTGGACCGATCAGTACGATGGCATCGCGCTGGAGCGTACGTTCACCGGCAAGCCGGCCGGCACCTACCGCTACCGCGTGGTGGCGTGCAATCCCTATGGCTGTAGCAGCCACCTGGAGGGCGACAACCCGCTGCAGGTGATCTATCCGCCACCGGTTCCGGGTGGCTTGACCGGCCCGGCGGAGAGTCTTACCGGCGGCGTCACGCTGCGGTGGTCGGCCAGCGCAGGTGCCTCCCACTACCAGCTGGAAGAAGCGCTCAACGGGGGCAGCTGGACCCAGGTGCACAACGCCGCCGCCACCCGGGTCACCCTCAAAGGTCGCCAGACCGGTACCTATCGGTATCGGGCCCTGGCCTGCAACAACGTCGGCTGCAGTAAGCCCTCCGCCGTCCACGCAGTGGTCATCATCGTGCCGCCGCCTGTCGCCCCGAAGTTGAGTGTCCCCGCCCGCAACACAACAGGGCGTTTCAGCGTGACGTGGGGGGCATTGGCGCATGTCACGCACTACCAGTTGCAGGAGCGCCGCGATGGGATTTCCAGCCTGATCCACGACGGCCGCGAACGCTCCAAGGCGTTGGCCGGAAAAAGATCGGGTGGCTGGGGCTATCGCGTGCGTGGCTGCAACCGCGCTGGCTGTGGCCCGTACTCCGCGCAGGCCGCCGTGCGGGTGCTGCGGACGCCGGACGTGCCGAGCATAACCCTGTCGAGCCAACTGCAGACCAGCCATTCGCCGATCAAGATCGCCTGCCGTGTCAGCTGGACACCGATTGCGTATGCGAGCCGCTACCAGCTGTACGCCTACGACAATGGGCAGTTTTACCAGCAGCAATACGACGGACCGGACACTTCCGCCGGCGGCCTGTGGCTGAACCATCAGCCGCCCTACTCGAAACAATGCGCGACCGGACATGTAGTGCGTGCCTGCAATGCCACCGGCTGTTCAGCGTGGTCCGCGCCGGTCACGCAACACGTGGACATCATTCCTACCGACCCGGGCAGTGGCATTCCGATCCGCTTTAGGAAACAGCCATGAACGCGCGCTGGAAAGCTCTCGTCGCGTGCCTGATGCTGATGCTTGCCAGCCGTGCAGCGCAGGCATCGGTGCAGGAAACGGTCAAATACATCCACACCGACGCACTGGGTTCCATCGTTGCGGTGACGAATGCCAACGGCCAGGTGATCGAACGCCGCGCGTATGAACCCTACGGTGCGCAGTTGCTCCCGGACATGCAGGACGGCCCTGGTTATACCGGGCATGTGCAGGATGCGGCTACTGGATTGGTCTATATGCAGCAGCGTTACTACGATCCGCAGATAGGAAGGTTCTTGAGCGTAGATCCCATTCCTGCATACGGGAATTCCAAGAATTTATTCAATCGGTATAGCTATGCAAACAGCAATCCGTATCGCTACTTTGATCCGGACGGCAGGGTAGGATGCACAGGTACCAAAATAAAAATCGTTTGTGATAGCGGGGGGGTGCCTGGCCTTCGTACATCCGCCAGGAGCGGGCTGGATACGGGGGATCTTGCTAGGGCGATGTCGGTGGATCCAGCTCCGAATGTCAGACTTCGGACCGGGGTGCAGCTGAAAGGCGATGCGATACTGACGGACCTGCAAGCGTTGAGTAATAGCTTGGATGGAAAGGATATAGACGTAATCAGTGGGTATAGGAGCAAGGAGAGGCAGGATGGATTGATACGCTTAAAGAATGACAGGGCGGCGAAATCGAGTCAGCATACGCTCGGTAGTGCCGCAGATATAAAAATTCCAGGGATGTCCCAGAAAGAGGTCGGTGCGGCTGCTCATAAACTTGGACGATTCGAGAGGGTGAATGTATATAGATCCGCTGCCGCGGGCGTGCATGTCGACTATCTTGACGTCGGTGAAGGGTCTCAGATGTACTACGAATGGGGTAGGGTGAGTCCATGAAAGGTATTCGAGGGCTTTTGCCTTTATGTCTACTCGCAACAAGTGCCGCTCATTCTTGCGAATTCCAGTTCTGCGTCGTTCCAGGGGATCGTATTGAGCGAATGTGGAGCAACTGCAAAGATGTCAGGCCGATCACCGAGCACACGGAAGAAGGCGCCATGACATCGTATGTTGTGTCAGCAGGGCCCTACACAGCTACCGTTGTGCCTGAAAGTGGTGTCATCGATATTATTCGTTTCAATCAACGGTCTCTCCCGCTTCCCGGCGTAAGGCTCGGTGATCGTTATTCCAAAGTGCGTTCGGCCCATAAGGAGATGGAACTTATGTTTGGCTGGGAGGAGGCTGGCTACCTGGCCCTCGGTGATAAAGGGAAGGGGATTTTCATCGTCTTTGATCTGGAAGGCATCCCGGAGGACTGGAGTCCGGAGGCTGGGGATGAGAGTGCCTTGGCCAAGGCCAGGGTTATTTCCATCAACTGGGCCAAGTAACGTCCGGGCGTGCGATGGACAGCACGTATGCGGAGGCATTTTTCCGCAGAGTTACGGAAGAAAGATGGCAACAAAAAAGGCGAGCCCGCCACCGGGCCCGCCTCTCATCACTACAACCCCGCGGGACACCCGCCGGCTTACGATTCCGCAGCCACCAACCCCATCAGTCCATTGGCGTGATCGCGCCACTGCGGCAGCTTGTTCAGAACGCCGGCGCGCTGCAGGTATTCCTCGTCGACCGGATCGCCATTGATCAGCGCCAGCGCCACGTGCACCGCGCCGGTCACCCAGAAACTGCGGGTGTTCGAGCGCTGCGGCTGCAGGTGGAAGGCGACGGCCTCGATGATCGGCATCGGCAGGCCCCACAGTCCCAGCAGATAGGCACCCGCCTCGGCGTGGCCCGGGCGATCGTCGGCCGTGTCGTCCGGCGTGCGCTCGTTGCGCACGCCCGGCAGCAACAGGCCGATGTCGGCCAGCAGGGCGGCGGTGGCGCCAAGTTCCGCGCTGGAGTCGGGCAGCAGCTTGGCGGCCAGGCGCGACGCCAACAGCGCGCGCTGCTGCAGTGAGTTGCGCTCGGCCCCGGACAGCGGCTGGGCGGAAAACACTTCGCTGGCCAGGACCAGGTCGCGCAGCGTCGACAGCCCCAGGCGGGTCACCGCCGTGCGCAGGTCGGAGATGATCCGGCCATTATTGAAGAAGGCGGAGTTGGAGAGTTGCAGCACCTTGGCCGCGATGGCCGGGTCGGCCGCGACCAGCTTGGCCACGTCGGCGGTGTTGGTGTCGTCGTCGTGTTCCAGCGCCTGGGTGAGGGTCAGGTACAGATGCGGCGGGGAGGGCAGCTTCTCGATCCGGCCGATGGCGCTGCGCAGGCGCGCGCTGTCGAGCAGCTCGCGCAGCTCTTCCAGGCTGGTCAGGGCCTCGAGCAGCACTTCCGGGGCCAGTGGCATCGGCAGAAAGCGATGGGCCACGCCGATCAGGCGTGCCGGCGGCGGGCGGTTGCCGTGTTCGGCATCCACCAGCGCGATGCGGATGGTCTCAGGGCGCAGCGTGCGGATCTGGCCGAGCAGCGTGGTGGCGTTGAGATCGGGCAACTGCGGGCACACGATCACTGCATCCACCGGTGAACCGGCGACGATGCCCATGGCGCTCTGGCCATCGGCAGCGGTCAGTGGTTGCCACTCTTCCCCAAGATCGGCAATGAATTCCAACAGCTCAGCCGACAGGCTGGCTTCGTCCCCAACAAGCAGAATGCGCACGACACGGTCCCCTGGCTGACCACGGTGAAACGCACCGTGGACGGTGTGAAGAGACGCAATGTACCCAATCCGGCACGAATAGTGATGTGCCGCATTGAAAAAACGTGATGCGCATCGCTCCGGCAGCGCTGTGCCGGAGCGATGGGGGTCACTCTCAGGCGATGTTGCCGAGGTAACGCTGGTGCGCTTCGACCAGGATCTTCTTGGCTTCGGCGGCGCCGCCCCAGCCGTCGAGCTTGACCCACTTGCCCTTTTCCAGGTCCTTGTAGTGCTCGAAGAAGTGGCCGATGCGCTCCAGCCAGTGGCTGGACACCTGCTCGATGTCCTCGACGTGGGCGTAGCCACTGAACACCTTGGAGATCGGCACGGCCAGGATCTTCTCGTCGCTGCCGGCTTCATCGCTCATCTTGAGCACGCCGACCGGACGGCACCGCACCACCGAGCCCGGGACTCGCGGCAGCCGCAGCACCACCAGCACGTCGGCCGGCTCGC
>Ga0182007_10000230_pt1 | contig 37598 bp, 31 predicted proteins | sample Sormic07211113_1_FD_123023 | JGI IMG/M metagenome (GOLD analysis project Ga0182007, IMG submission 123023) | Rhizosphere microbial communities from Sorghum bicolor, Mead, Nebraska, USA - 072115-113_1 MetaG | ecosystem: Host-associated > Plants > Roots > Rhizosphere | place: USA: Nebraska...
GCTGCAATGCATGAGCACAAGACAGCGATGTGCCGCACTGGCTGATATCGAAGATCAAGCCCTGGCGGACAGTGTCGTACGGCACGCGGTCATCGAAGTGGACGAATTGAACTTTATTCCCAGTCAGGCGATTCGCTCCGCGTTTCTGGAGCACGCCCTCCTGTAGGGCGTTTTAAGCGCTTTCACCTCGAAAGACAGAGCGTGGCTCACCGAGGTGCAGCAAACACGCTGTGCGTTGCCATAGCGGCTGTATTGCCACAGAGAATCTCTTTACCTGTCGAGTCCGAAACACTCCACCCTTGCGCCGCCCATACTCATCGCGGGCCACCAACCAGAGCCCCTGAAAGCAAAAGCCCCAGGTCTTTGCAGACCCAGGGCTCTTTCGGTGCCTTTGCACAGACACTAGGCGACGGCCTGCTCCTGGGCGTCCAATGCGTTTTCCTGATGCGTGATGCAGGCATACAGGTAGTCGATCATCACCACCGGGATGTCGAAATACAAAGCCTTGAACAACTTGAAGACTTCTTTCTGAAACGCCAGGTCTGGCTTTTCCTGCGCATAGGCGCGCAGTTGAATGCCGTTGCGCACGTGGTCGGTTTCTTCCAGCATGGCCTTCCACTGGTTGTCGATCGCCAGCAGCAGGCTGCTGTGGATCATCGCATCACGCTTGTCCTGCAATTGCTGAGCACGTGCCTTCAGGTCAAAGCGCAGCCATTTGCAAAGCTCGTCACGGAAACTGGCCAGGCGGTATTCATTGCGCTCAAAGTCTTCGTGCAGACGGTCATACCACTCGCCCGACAGTCCCCAGCTGCAGATCTTGTCGCGCATACTTTGAGTGTTCCACTGCTCCGGCATGCCCTGAGCGTTGTTCAAGTAGACCTCAAGCAATCGATCGATAGCGCTGTCGATTTTTTCGTTGGCCAGCTCCAGCACGTTTTCCGGAAGAACCGCCAACACCTCATCACGCAAGGTAAAAAACACCTGACGGGGCCGGTCGATGACCGAATCCTGCTTGAACCCTTGCTTGCGCGAGGAGGCGTACATGGACTGCTTCTTGCTCTGGGCTTTGGCAATTGCCGAGTCAACCATGGAGTGCTCAACGCCATCCAGGTTGCCGACCCCGAGCATCGCAAACACCTTACGCATCGAGTCCCCACCGTAATTTTTTAGCAGCGGGTCATCCAGCGACACATAAAACCGCGATTCACCTGGGTCACCCTGACGGCCCGAACGACCGCTGAGTTGCAGGTCAAGGCGGCGGGAGTCGCCGCGTTCACAGCCCAGCACAAACAAGCCACCGGTCAGCATGACTTGTTCACGCTCGACACGGCATTGCGCTGTGATGGTTTCCAGAACTTGTGGGTCGGGTTCGTCGCCAGCCATCATTTGCGCATTACCCCCCAGGATGATGTCGGTACCACGCCCTGCCATGCTGGTGGCGATGGTGATGGCGCCCAGACGTCCGGCTTGCGCCACGATTTCTGCCTCGTGCTCATCCTGTTTTGCATTCAGCACGTTGTGTTGTATGCCGGCAGTAGTGAAGCACTCCGACAGCAGTTCCGAATCCGAGATGCTGGCGGTACCAATCAAAAGGGGTTGCCCCTTCGCGTGAATCTCTTGCACGTCACGCAGGATCTGCGCCCACTTGCCTTCCTGGGTCATGAACACCAGGTCGGGATGATCGATTCTGATTTTTGGCCGGTGGGTCGGGATGGGTAGGACATTCAGGCCGTAGAGATCCTTGATCTCCTCCGCCTCGGTCATGGCAGTGCCCGTCATGCCACCCACGGATTGGTACATCGACACATAGTTCGACAGAGAAATACGACCGAGCTCTTCCGATTCCGGTTTGATCGACAAGGACTCTTTTGCCTCAACCGCCTGGTGCAGCCCCTCATTCCAGCGTTTGCCATGGGACAGACGACCGGTTTCTTGCTCCACGATAATCGCCTGGTCGCCACTGACGATGTAATCACGGTCGCGAACATACAGATGGCAGGCCTTGGCGCAAGCATTCAGTGCTCGCCACAGGTAGGAGTTACCAACCTCCCATAATCCCTTACGATCAGTCAGCAGGCCCTTCTCAAGCAGGAAGTCTTCGATGGCCGTGATGCCTTTTTCACTGAAGTATGCATCGCTTTTGGCCGGGTCAACCACCAGGTCGGCTTGGTACTGGTGCTGTTCAACCAGGATTTTCTCGATTTGGGTACGCTTGTCCTCCTGCATGCGCTCGCAGCTCAACGACGACACGAAGCTGTACAGACCACTCCATAGGCTTGCATCCAGACTGCCTTCACCTGACAAGACCATCGGGGTGCGAGCTTCATCGATGAAGATTGAGTCAGCCTCATCGACCAGAAGGAAGTGACGACCTTGCTGCATCAAATGAGCATGCTGGTGGACAACGTGATCGCGCAGGTAGTCGAAGACAAACTGGGACGGTGTCCCATAGACCACCGCACTTTGATAGGCAATCTGCCGTGACTCCCGGCCAAAGCCTTCTTGCAGATACCCCACGCTCAAACCCAGCGATTCGAACAGCGGGTCGAGCAGTTGGGCATCACGCTTGGCCAGATAGTCGTTCACGGTCATGACGTGGGCGCGTGATTGCAGGCCGTGCCAGGCCAGGGCAAAGCCAGCGGTCAGGGTCTTGCCCTCGCCCGTGGCCATCTCGGCGATGTGCCCGTCGCACATGGCAAGGGCCCCCATGATCTGCACCAGATAAGGACGCAAGCCCAGCGTGCGTTCGGCCATTTCAACGATGATTGCAAATCCTATGTGCAAGGACTCACGGTCAGTCTGACCGCGAAGGTTCTGAAAGCTTCGCGCCAGGGTGCCGATTGGCAACCCCTCCAGGGCAAGGCTGTACTCTTCAATGGCATTGGCTTCCTGGCGGTATTTGCGCATCCCGCGAGCAAGCAGAAATTTATCAATGTGTTTGAGCATCTGTGAATCTCCTGAATTCCAAAAGACTACTGGAATTCGACTTTCGTGTAAATTGAATGCGGGCAAGTTTCGCTTTGACCATATATTGATTTATCCGGTATATTGGCTTCATCTTGCGGCGCAAGTCGCATCACCTCCGAGGTCAGTATGAGAAAAACCCTGCTCGCCCTTGTGCTTGGCATTGCCTTGCCTTCATTGCTCACATCGTCCCTGGCCCTGGCAGAGCAAGCCCCGCAACCTGAGACCCAAGCGACGCCGGCAGCTCCAAGCGTGTTGCTGAGACTGCAGAACCCGCAAACGCATGAGGTCGAATCGTTGACCATGAGCGATGTGTCCAATGCAGATGTGATGCGCCGCTATATGGTTCCAGTGCCCAACTCGGTGGAGCTGTACAACACCTACCTGGCCATGGGCTATTTCCCGCTGCACGCGCTGATCCTGAGCAACTGGGACATCAACGAAATCATGCGCAGCTTCAGGCCTGGATTGCCGAAAAACCCGGCAATGAACGAGAAAATCCAAGGCATACGCAACGTCTACCAACACGCACAATAAAAAGGTGTACCCATGCTTTCTCAGCACAACGACAAACTGGTAACCATGCTTCACTATCAAGAGCAGTTGAACAATGTGTTTGACCCCGAGTGGCGTATCAATCGTCATGCGTATTTGCGTGCAGCCACGGTAGAGGGCGCTGAGTTTATCGAGCACCACGGCTACAAATGGTGGAAAGCACAGCGCAAGGACGTTGTGCAGATGCAACTGGAACTGGTCGACGTTATTCACTTTTACTTGAGTGAAGTGGCACGCGTGGCCAATGACCCGGAAAAAGCCAAAGTCGCGCTACTGGACGCCTGGAACCAGGAAGAAAACGTCGTGATGTTCGATGGTCAGGCGTACGTGCTGGCTGAACTGCCCACTTTGGAAAAAGTGGATCTGATGATCGGCCTGGCCTGTGCCAAGCGCATCAGCTGGAGCCTGTACCGTGCCGTCATGGTCGACGCCGGCATGTCGTTTGACCAGCTGTATTCCATTTACGCGGCCAAAAACGTCCTGAACCTGTTCCGCCAGCACAATGGCGACAAGCAAGGCACCTACATCAAAATCTGGGCGGGCCGTGAAGACAACCAGTACCTGGAAGACCTGATGCAGAACTGGCAGCCAGACCACGGCATGGATGTGTTGTATGCACGCTTGAGTGAGTGCTACCAGGAATTTGCCCGCTGAGGCTTGAAGCACCAAACCGGCTTGAATAATCCCCTGCCCAAGACAAACGCCAGTACCTACCCAGGACTGGCGTTTCGTTTTTCTGGATCGAGCAGTTACCAGGCGTGGTTTGGGATGTAGCAACGCACAATCTCATCATTACACTTAAAAAAAATAACAAAATAAGAGAGCATGCAATGAGTCATGAAATCATGGGTTTATTCGGAGCCATATGCAAACCAGGTGTGCACAGCCTTTCAAGATTTCGATTGCGCTTGATTGAGTTCCTGCTAGGGGCGGGCGCGGAAGCGACACTGGAAACCATGGTGGCCAGCGCCCAAGACAGTGAAGCGGTGCGCCAAGACCTGTTTTACATTCACACACACCATCGCCCAGTGGCTACGGGTGAACGCGAGCTGATCTATCGACTACTTCGAATCGGGCACAGCTATGGCTTTCGTTACCACAGGCATTCCCAAGGAGGTTTGACCAAACGCAGTTTCATGTGCAAGCGTGGAGCGCAGGAACACTACCTGGGTGTTGATCTTCATGAATGGCCGCGAAAAATCACTTTGGAGCTGACTGGCCGTTGCGGTGCTGAGCCGTCCGAGGGTGACTTGCAGTTGTCCAGCGAGGTGGATCAGCCTGATGCGGTGGCCGCACGGTTTGTTGAGTTTTGTGAAATCTCACTGCGTCTTGCCAGTTAACGGCAGGACGGCGACCACAAAAAAACAAAAGCCCGGCATGCCGGGCTTTTTTGATTACAAATGGCTTCCAGGAAGTCAGAGCATCCAGGGGGCGAAAGGGACGCACCAGGCGACATCGGCGCCACCCGAAGCCTTAACCCGCTGCTTCTTGACGTTGAACGAGCAGAGCTTCTTGATGGCTTTTTTACAGCCACAGTTGCCTTTCACGGCAGAGCCAGGACTACCACCTTGCGTCACCGAAGCGGCACAGCCCATCAGATCCATCGCCGGGTTTTCGGTCTGAGTGATACCCTCCTCTCGAAACTCCTTTTTATTGAAGCCCCCGGCTTCAGTCTGTTGTGAATCAGCCTGGGGAAGAACCAGGCATTCCATGTCAGCCGCGAAGGCAAACGAGGGAAGAAGCAAGGCGAAAAACAGCGCAGTGAATGTCTTTTTCATGATATTGACCTCTTTTGACTAGTATTGAGAATAGGGCTGCAGATTTCAAGTGTTTTCCCATTCTCAGTCAGTGTTTTTAGCTGCTAGCGCCCTGCACCATACGCTGACGTTTTTAAGATGAGCCGGTGTCCACAACGTCTGCAGCACCCAAGGGGGCACTGCAGACTCAATATCAGATGAACCCGCTGTAACGACCTGCCATGACCAGCACGGTGCTGGCAACGATCGCGGGGCCCGCTGGGATGGCCTTAGCCCCCACCAACTGTGCGAATACACCAGGCTGCCACCCGGAGATGGACTTACACAATTGCGTGACAATCAGGCACGGAATAAACAGCGCCAACACCCAGACCACCTGAGGCCCGAGCAACACAGCAGACAAGGAGAACAGGTGATAGTCCGCCATGCCAAGATTTTCGGTCTTGGTGAGCCAACCAATACCCTGGAAGACGCAATACAGGCCAAAGAACATGCCGCAATGAGCTACAAAGGCCTCTTGGGTTGTGACCCAATGATCAGTCAGGGTCAGGGTATAGGCCAGGATAAAGGACACGAACAGTAGAGCGTCCGGCACAAAGCCATCGATTGCATCAATGCGTGCCATCAAAAACATCAGCATTACCAATACAGCAATAATTAGTCCGTAGACGGTTGGGCCAACGGTAAAGGCAGCTACTGCAAACACCATCGCCCCCGAGGCTTCCATGAGAAGATAAACCGGACTGATGGGTTTTTTGCAGCAGGCGCTCTTGCCACCAAGCATCAACCAGGAGAGGAGGGGGATATTGCGACCCATGGGAATTTTTTTCTTGCAGCAAGGGCACTGCGAACGCCCAGCAAGCAGCGGAAGCGGGGCAGTGATATCCAACCCGCTCACTTTCCCTTTGATCAACTGCACCCATTGGGTGGTTTCGCGATTATTTTTGGCAATCTGCCAGGCGGGCCATCGAATGGCAAGCACGTTGAAAAAGCTTCCAAGTGCGGCGCCAAGGAAAATGAAAATAGCCCAAAAGGGTTGCGGGAGAGTGGCGTAAAGCTGATAGTCCAGCAAAGACATGTTGGCAATCCTATTATTATTATATTGGATTGCCAAATATTGACATTATTAAGCGGTTTTTACAAATCCTGCCTGGCGATTTTCCAACAGGTGGGCCAACCCGTACTCAAGAAAGCGAATGGCCCGTGGATGGAGCTTTTTCGAAGAATTAACTGGATGGGCCCAGGCAACAACGGTTTTGAACATGTCGGAGTTCATGTCCACGCCGCTTGCACACGCCTGATCCTGAATAGCAGGGTAAAGGACTTCGCTCCAATAAGCCATCAGGGACATATCGTCATTTTTTTGCTGCTTGAGGGTTTCAAGCTTGCCGGCGATGTCAAAAAAACCACGCATCCGGAAGGCTTCAGCCATACGGCTGATAGTTTGATCGGTATTGAGATCGATTTGCCATTGTTTGGCGGCATCCATTTCAAGCAGGGTCGCCAGGCTCTGCGCCGGCATGTTGCGGAGTAGGGTGGGGAGGCTGGGGTGAGAAAAATTGACCGGCTCCAAGCCGTCAATATTGACGCAAAGCATAAACTGGCCGAAGCTAATAGAGGCCTTGTTGGAATACTTCGGGTCTATATAGGATAAGGTGTTCATCAGGCCTCCGTGATCTGGATCCAAAATATATGGCAATCTGCCCACCTCGTCAACAAAATTTCGCCAAAGTTCCGTCGGAGTCATGAAATGCACATAATCTATGTCGTGGAAGAGGTCAATCGAGTGGGCTCTGTCCGTTCCATGCTCAACACTGAAGACCCTTGGATGGCCCTGGCGGACTGGCTGCTGAAGACCCATAGGCCAATTGGCTTCAAGACGGGCACAAGGGCTGGGGACGGCTCGCTGCACTTCAAGTCCACGGGTGGCTGCATGCCGATCGATGTGCTGAAGATTGAACTGAACGGCGAGTTTCATTGGCACGATGAACTGGTCAGGCATGTCAAACTGTCCACCTATGCCAGTCAACGAATGTTTGATGAAGGCTTCCATCCGCTGTCAGGTGAGCTCTACAAGAGCGAGGAGTATCGACATGCCGTCCTGACCCTAGGGGAGCGGATCAAGAAGTTCAGCAAGGGCAACCTGGATGTGGCGTATGTGCTGTGCCAGTTTGCCGCCCAGGACACCCAGCATCTGTTCTGGGTGTCCCGCGTCACGCCCAGGGGGCGATCGTTGAATGCCTAATGCAGGGTCGCCTGCACCACGACATCGGCAAACTCACGGATGTTGATACCTTCGATGCGGAACTGGTTGGCCCGCTCCGACGGTTTGAACGCTCGACCGAAGTTTAGAGCCATCATGGCTTGGCAAGAACGCAGCATGGCACCATGGCTTACCAACACCTGAACGCCCGTGCTGGTGCTCTCCACCTTGTTCAGCTGCCAGTACTTCAAGGCAATGATCTCCTTGACCCACTCCGTGAACTCCAGCACCGGCTCCGGCAAGTAGCCATAAAGATCCTTCAGCTCACTGAGGTTGAGTGCAGCCTCATCCACCGACTCACTGCACATCAGCCGCTGGTACCAAGCTAGGCGCTCACCCGTTTCGGCAATGAAGTCGCTCGGAATAGCACCGCGCACTGGCATGTCGACACTGGTCATGATGGCTGCGGTTTCCAGGTCGGCTCGATCGCCTTCCTCGTCCAGGGCTTTGATAGCTTGCGCCAGGAGTCGCATGTACAACGTGAAGCCGATCTTGTGCACATGGCCGCTTTGCTCTTCACCGAGGATTTCGCCGATCCCTCGGATCTCCATGTCGTGCCGAGCGATCATGAATCCCTCACCAAGGTTGGAGGCCTGTTCCATAGCCTTGAGGCGCATGGTGGCGATCGTGCTTTCTTGGCCTTTGGTCATCAAGTAGGCATAGGCCTGACGCGTGGAGCGTCCGACACGGCCACGAATCTGGTGCAATTGGCCTAAGCCCAGGCGATCAGCATCCTCAATGATCAGGGTGTTGGCATTGGGCACGTCGATGCCAATCTCAATGACCGTGGTACCGACCAGCACATCGTAGAGGCCGGCGCGGAAGTCCTGCATGATTGGTGTCATCACCTCTTCGAGCATGTCACCGTGCATTTTGGCAATCCGTGCGGTCGGGGCAATGCGCTGAATCCTGGCGACGCAGTCATCCATGGAATCGATGCGGTTGTGCAGGTAATACACTTGTCCACCACGGGTCATTTCACGCTGCAATGCTTCCTGAATCACGCCGTCGTCTTCATGCCTCAACAGCGTGCGCACCGACAGGCGTCGAGCGGGTGGTGTTGCGATGATCGACATGTCTCGAATGTTCGAAATGGCCATCCCCAGGGTTCTTGGGATCGGCGTCGCTGCCATGGTCAACATGTGCTTATTGCCACGGATGGTGCGCAGCTTCTCTTTCTGTCTGACACCGAAACGGTGCTCTTCATCGACAATGATCAAGCCCAGGTTCAGGAAGCGGATGTCCCCCTGAATCAGACTGTGGGTGCCGATGACAATGTGCGCTGTCCCCTTGCCCAGCTCATCTTTCTGGGCCTTGGTAAAGGTCGCGCTGTTGGCCAAGATGATCTTGAATGGCGTTTCTTCAAAACGCGAGACAAAACTATCGTAGTGCTGTTGAGCAAGCAGCTTGGTAGGTGCGAGGAAGGCGACCTGATAACCCTGGTCAACCACCATGAAGGCGGCGCGCATGGAGACTTCAGTCTTGCCAAACCCGACATCACCACAAATCAGACGATCCATGGGCTTGCCGGAGGTCAGGTCATTAGCAACATCCTGAATGGCCTTTTTCTGGTCTGGGGTTTCTTCATAGGTGAAGGTACTGCTGAACCGGTCATAGGCATCACCGGTTGGCTTGAGAATGATGCCGGAGGCGCGCTCACGCGCATTGCGAAGCTGGATCAAATCCTGGGCCACCCGCAGGGCACTTTTCTGGGCATCCTTGAGAGCCGCCATCCAGGATGGATCACCGAGTCTCGACAACGGCGCCTTTTCAGGGTCGCCCCCGGAATAGCGGGAAATCAAATCCAGGTCGCGAATATGCGCATAGGAGCTGGATGAATCAGCAAAGCCAATTTTAATCATGTCTTCCGGGCCATTGCCCATATCGATCCGCTCAAAGCCCTGAAACCGCCCGACACCTTTCATCGCATGAACAATCGGTTCGCCAACTTCAATTTCATGCAGCCCCTGGAGAATCACCCGACGGTGGTGCTCACCGAGTTCTTCCTCAAGCTGACTGTCAATGGAAGCGCCGAATACCTCTTTCTCCGAAATGACGCGGTATTGAGTGCCCGAGCGATAGCCTTGATCCATCGACCCAGAAATGACCGCCACTGGAGGCAGGGTTTTCAGGAATGCTTCAAAGCTTGGCACGGGCACAGCGTGGTGTTGCGCAGCCATCTGAGAAATGATGCCAATGTGACGCTGGCGAATGTCACTCTTCATCACAAAGAGAATCGGGACTTTGCTGTCAAACAAATTGCTCAGGACAACCAGCGCTTCTTTAAGCACTCCCTTGCGAATCATGCCACTGGAGTGAAAATCAAGATTCTGTGCGTCAGGGGTTGGCTGGTCGACCACCTCGTATTGAGCGAACGCGGACAGCTGCTGCCACAGATTGGCAGGCGACGCCCAAATGCTTTCGGGTTGCGGAACAATTCGTGTTTTATCCAGGCTGACATCCTGGTGACGCTTGAGGATCAAGTGCCAGTGTTTCTCGATGGAGTCTTTAGCCCCCTCATCAAAAATCACAGCGCCGGGTGTGATTAATTGGGAGATTGGCTGTGCGCCCATCTCAGGGTATTGACTCCAGCTGAACAACTCGGGATGGTCGCGGCCTTCGCTGATCTGCTTATAGACCAAGGTATCCCGAGGATTGTCGTGAGCTTCAAAGGAGTGCTTGCGAAACAGGCTGCTCAGCTCGGAATTGAGCGGGTATTCGCGATCGGGGTAAACCACCACCGAAGACACGGCCTCGGAAGAATCCTGAGTCAGGGGGTCGAGGCGTTTGATCGAAATGATTTTCCCGCTGCCTTCGAGCAGGAAGCGCAGCGCACAGTGTTCGGCACCGGAAGCCTTATTGGCTAGACCCACAGGGTAGAGGTCAAAGGTGCGACCGCGTTGTGACCAAGTAGAGGGCGCCTTGACCCGAAACGATTTCTTATAGCCCCATGCTTCCAGGACATCATTGATGTCGACCGGAAGCTTCTGACCGACTGAGACCTTAAATTGCTCTTCTAGCCAAAAAAGACGTGAGGCAACTGGCTGCATCAGGTTAGGCCCACTGATGACTAAAATCGGGCTTTTCATGCCGCTGGACAGTCGGGTTAACGCCACGGCACGCAGTGCCTTGATTGAGGGCGGCGTCATTTCCAGGTCGTAGGGCAGAACTTCGCTGTCAGGCAAGTAAACCACCCGGTCTTTCAACTCGGGATAAAAGAAGGGAATCTCATTGGAGATAACGGAGGCTTCTTGCTCATTCCGAGTAACAATGATCCCGCCAGTTGTTGCCAGCGCCTTCCCATAGGTAAGTGCCTTAGCGGAACCCGAAATGTTGAGCCAACGCATAGAGTGATCCTTAAATATGCAGGAATGCGATGGGATTATAACGGCGCTAAAGATTTTGGCAACCCTTCTCCACTGGATTTCCAGGCCAATTCAGGGTTCAATAATGGAAAAGAGGTCGTTATGTCTGAAATTCAACTTTCCTTCGAGCAGTTACGTCAGGATATATTTGAATCAATATTGAGATCATTGGAGGAAAATTCCTACAGTGGACTGCATGCGGCGCTCACGTATAACCAGGATCCACGCTTGATGGTTATGCCGAATATTGATTCATGCATGCTGATGAACCATTATGGCGCGTTGATTCTGCCCTACGACATACCCAATCATCCCAGATTACAACTGACGATTGGCCTAACCATGGGCCGATTGACATACACCGTCCATACCCACCAGGAAATGGCTGAAGCGTGCGACTTTAATCGCACAATGCCGGCATTGGCTGCTGAAATAGGCCTCAAGTGTCAATCCAGAGCGGTGAATGAGGGAGCCCGGTATGAGTTCACGAATGATCCTAATCTGGTATGGGCTCCAACGACCCTGAATGTGTTAAGAGCGCCTCATCTTGAAATTGCCTTTAAAGAGTTTGTTCGGCTTCAGGCTGATCGAGTGATTTCAGGCGTTAGCGAAATATTGGCGGCGCACGGATTTCGCAAACCAATGGTGGACGGCAGTTTCTGTGTTGCCGTGTTCAAAAAGCTCGGTTACGACACTGAAGCACGAGCAATTCTGGAACAAGTTTTTGACATTCTGTCGGTGGACAGCCGCGACCCCCTCAACGTTCTCTACTCACTGAAAACAAAAGAACAAACAACCGCCCCCCTGCTGGCATGCCGGGAAATCGAAAGTCTGCTGATCGGTGCTGGATACACCGTTACACTTCAACCCTGCTGGGGTTTTGAAGCCCTGCATCCCTCCATAGTGCCAACGGTGACCGAGCGTGTGGTGTATGAAACCCAGCTCATTGAAAAACCAGTGAGCGAATTGGACTGGCGCTCGATGATACGCGAACCGATGATTGATTAATTGCGATAGGCGTGTATGCGCAACGAAGGAATCAGCGCTATGGAACACAGCCTTCGGTCTGATCTCACCAGGCGGTGCTGAAGTTGAGGGGCGGGTAAGTTTTCCTTGTGTTCTGGAAACGAGCTGCCCTGAGGGAACAGAATGGGAAGAAACACCGCCATGGTGTGTGTGAACGGCTCTTCCTCAAATCGAACATTGGTCTTGAAGTACCCTGCCAGCTGTTGAACTTGAGCCAACTCGGTGCTGGCAGGCAAACTCTTCAGGATGTTGGTTTGAATCTCGATGTGATCCCCAGAAAAACCACTCTGCTCTAATAAATCAATAGCCATTTGAGGGGACAACTTTGAAATGCTCCGTCCGCCTGAGCTATAGGAAAAAGCGATTTTTTTGGGTGTCTTGTCAAGAATGGGAATATGGCGGTACGCCATCCGCAGCGAGAGCCTGGATAAGCCGATGTCGTTCATAAGCCGGCGAAAGGACTTGGCGCTACCTGCGCTGGACAGTTGATGGTCATTGCGCAAACGCTTTTTAGCAGCGATGACGGAAGCCTGAAGTTGATCTTTGAGCAGATTGATCTCTTTTGCCTTGCTGATGGCTTCAGGAGATACGGCAAGTCCGCCAAGCCAGACCGATGTAAAGCGGCCATCTTCGACACCGTCCTCATACCAAATACTGGAGTACGCATCCCTGGCCAACCTGACAGCTTCACTACCCAGGGAAAAGGCGCCTTCGTTTTTGGCAACAAAACCAACTGTGCAATCATTCAGAAGCTGATTAAGCTGGATAATCGCCGATTTCAGTGCGCTGAGGCGTAACTTGACGGCAGAAATTTCCATGACTCATCCTCTTTGGAACACCCAGAGGTTTATAGCGTTCTCATGGCTGATCGACAAGGAATTCTTGGCAGCTTTATTTTTGAGTGTCATCGGTCTGAGTGTCATCACTTTCGCCCTGCGATGTGGCAACGGGTTTCGACCGTGACTGCGGGCCAATGCGAATGCTTTTTTTCATGGGAAGAGCATTACGCTGCCAGGGTTTTTGCGTCATCAGGGTTTTTTCAATTTCGTCACGCTGAATCAGGTTCGTCGACATTTTCCGCAGTTCGGCGTAGACATCGCCAATGGCGGTTTTTGAATGAAATGCGGCCAATTGCCGAGAAACCGTTTCAATCAAGGCAAACTCATTCTGCATCCAGACAGTACGCCTTAGGTACTCTGCAGCAGGTGTTAACCAAAGATCATCTTTTGGATGAAACACGCTCAAGGTTTCCAATGAGTCCTTGAGTTTTTGCAATGTTTCTTCCGCCATCACACCAGCGCACGCGTTCCAAAAACTTTCAGGAATGGGCTCAAGCAGGGCACAAGAGGTCAGCATGCGAATAAATTCGTGAGCAGCAATGACACCCATCTTTTTGCGTTTCAGGGCGAATTTGAGTGCTTCGAATTGAAGTTGTTTGGCTGAGTCGGCGGGTGCCCCGTTGAGGCCTCCACGAGCCAGGTTGCAGAGGTGGTTCAGTGCACACACCCGCGCCCTGATCAGCAGCTCCTGGCGGAGTTTATCCGTAGGGATGTTGATGGCTTCGGCTTTCGGGCTGGCGAGCAACGTCGGGATCGCCTTGGGTTCACGCCAAGGATAACCAAATACATAATGCAGATCACGCTGCCGGATCAGCAAACAGATGTCTTTCTCAATATAGGAGATGATATCCCACATGATTCCCTTACCTTTTTCTACTATATTGCCGGTAAATGGTAGAAACTTCAAAGGTTGTTCGGCGGGCGGTATCTTGCGAGGGATGTAGTGTGTTACTGGGGGAGGGGCTTAAGGTGCGGAGGTCAGTCTTGACCAAGTGGAAATGTCTGCGGAGTTCTGTGTACGCTCATCGCGGGCTGAGAACAGCCCGCGAGGCTATGATCGTTCTTACAGAACGGTTACCCAGCTCTCAACCTCTTCAGCGCCCCATTTTTCTTTCCAGCTCTTCAGGGCTTTGTGGTTGCCGCCCTTGGTTTCGAGAATTTCACCGTTGTGCGGGTTCTTGTATTGCTTCACTTTACGCTCACGACGGATTTTGCCGTCACTTACCGGCGCAGAGGCCTTAGCTTTTTTACCCAGGGAAGGTACCAGAGCGATCGCCAAATCGGTCAGGTTGATGTTCTTCTTGGCCGCTTCGTCACGAATGATGTCAATCAGGTCGTTGTGATCTTTAAGTTCGGCACGCAGCACCTCGATGCGCTGAGCATTGCGAGCAATTTCAGCTTCCAGGCGCTGTTGCGCGGCTTCCAGGCTTTGCAACTCTTGTACTTTACTCATGGTAATAATTCCCGTCTTTCGCGATAAAGGTTTCTTGCACGCGGGAATATAAGAACGATTGCCTTCAGTGTCAACATCCCAGCCTCATCAAAATATGTTTAAATGCTCCATGCACATCAATTAGCAGAAAAAATGAGAGTACTTCATGTTGCCCGAACGAGTTGGCCTTTATGTGGATCAAGCAAACATCAATGGCAGCGGTGGCTTTGAGCTTGACTATTCAGCGCTGCGTGATTTTGCATTGCGAGGTGGTGCAAAGGGAGTGCAACTGAACATTTACTCCAGCATTGATCTGTTAAAAAACGAGCGCGATACCGGTTGGTCGGGGAGAGTTATGGGGTTTCATACCGCGATTCGCTCCTTGGGGTATCACCTCTTTGTCAAAGAGGCCAAACATTACGATGACGGCGAAAAGGTTGTGACCAAAGCCAATGTGGATGTCGATATAGCGGTCAATGTGATGGAAAACGCCGCCAAGTTAGACCGAATCATTCTTATGTCTGGAGATGGTGATTTTGCCCCGCTGATTGCAGCAGCCCGTCGGCTGGGAGCTCGGGTGGAAGTCATTGCCATGGATACTTGCAGTGCAGCACTGAGAAACGAGGCGGATGCACTGTTTAACGGCTGGCTCATCCCAGACTTGATGCCCTCCCTGGAAAAAGGTGGCAATAATTTGCAGTGGGGCCTCTCTGGCTCAAGAGTCAGGGGCACGATAGAAAGCATCGATGAAGAAAACAGGATGGGTACAATTCGGTATATGAAACATTTGCGGGGCGCTGATCATACCACTGTGTTCGCCCCCTTGGCGCCTGAAAACCAAGGCATGGCGGTTTTCGATTTGTGCGAACTTAAAAATCTAGACTTGTTCTCCATGCGTGGGGCGATTGTCGAGTTCACCCTCATGGGCGAAATGGATTTATTGGCGTCCGCAAAAGAACTTTTGATGCACCGGGCGCCAACACGATCGGGTTGGTATCGACCATGGTTGTCCTGAGTCCTGCGCGTATGCCCTAAATAGAGGTATATTGCAGAGAGCCGACGATTCATGAGTGATTCAATCCACGAAGTCAAAGTCAAACGTCAAGAGGCCTTTGCGGTCTTCTTGCGCGAGCGTCAAATCCATGAAATGGCGCTGCTGGTCGCAGACGGCTGGCCCGCATTCGTTCGGATCGGAAGTTATGTGTTCAGCCCCGAGTCCATGAATAAACCTGACCCCGATGACGTCAAACCCTATCTCCTGGCCATTTTAACCAGAGTGATGGACTATGCCCAGGTCGAAGACCCGAGATTCAGTCCGTTGACGGATCCGCAGGGGCGTGTGAATCGCCATGTTTATCGTGATCTTGAGCGAGCTTTGGCGAAGATCGACCCAATGTTGAAAAAAAGACTGGCTCGACTGAGTGCTAACATCACTGACGCGAACCGGGTTATTAGCCGTGGCTTGGAGCCTGATTCAACCGCAGAAGAGCGCAGAAAATCAGAGGCTATCTTACTTCAAAAGGAAAATATCCTCGAAAGTGCCTGCGAACGCGCTATCAATATGCGGAAAAAACAAGAGGCCGCCTTCGAGCCACAGGTCGTGATTTTTCAAGGAGGTGGCGCCAATGGCATGGCCTATAGCGGGGTCACTGATGAGTTGGAAAAGTCGGGCGCCCTCAAAAAAGTGAGGTATGTCGCCGGCAACTCATCCGGCGCGCTTTTTGGCTTGTTGGTGGCGATGGGCTACCCCGCCAGAGAAATTGAAGACCTGGTGCAAAAAGGTCGATTTGCCCAATTTTTCGCTGAAAGCACTCTTCCGATCAGCCTGGCGGCTAAATACAAGGACAGGATTGCGGATTCATTCAAAGGCACGGCGTACCGCTTGGTTGGTAAACGCTACCGAGCGGTGCGCGCCCTCAATGATGCTCCGCAAACCGAAGGCATCATGCTGCAAGATTTCAGCCTGGATTACATGCTCCCAGCCCTGGAAAAATACGCTGGTTTGACCCAGGCCAAACTGCTGAAAACCAGTGAAGAAGTCATTCACCAAAAACTGCTTCAACTCAATGGGGTTGGTGGTGTTGGCCTGGATGATATTTATCAAAATGCCCTCAGTTCCTTCCATAAGGACATGGCAGAAAAAGGCCTGTGCGGTGAAGCGCAGACACTTCAGTTCATCGGCATGTTTGGACGAAGTGAGGCAATGCAAGCAGCTGTGCAGTCGATTCGTTATGCCAAATCCAGGGTTGATCCTGAATGTGAAACGATCGAGGAATTTTTCGGGGACATCATTCAAACCCGATTGGATCGCCTGAAGCCACACGTTTTGGAAGGCATTGTTCCTCCCCTGAACACCCGCACCGCCAAACGCAATCTGACTTTTCACCAACTGCAGCAGTTGACGGAAAAGTGCCCGCATGAGGATTTCAAGGAGTTTGGGGTGGCCATGACGGATCATTTCGTGCCCCTGTCGCCCAGGATGCTGCGCAGGTTCTGTTCGCGGCTGGTGAATCGCACGATTGATGCCTTGTCGCAAAAGAATAAAGTCGATGACGGTTTCGGCGTGCTGGACAACCGCTTGCTCTTCAAGCCTGTGTTTGCCAGGGCGGCGAACAGAGATGGCAAATTCGGTGAGCATCAGGACATGCCCATCAAAACAGCGGTTCGAGCCAGTATGAACCTGCCGTTTTTGTTCAAAGTCATGAAGGTCAAGGGCATGAACCTGATCGACGGCGCTTTCAACAACAACTTTCCCAGCCGAATGTTTGCTGACAAATTCAAGGACATCGAGGAGGCGGATGAGCGCACGATTGGATTCATGTTCTCGACGATCGAGTCAGACCTTGAATACCAGGCGGTGGATGACCTGGTCAAAAACAAAGGTGGAAAACTCAAGATCATGCTGGACGAAGAGATCCAGAAGCAAATGTACCAGTTTGAGATCAATGCGCTGGGCGCTCAACGTTCGAGCATCATCAAGCGTCATTGGGATAGATTGAAATTGCAGTTGCTGCGCACGATCGCTGGGACGGTGAAAGATTTCCTTGCTCACCACAATCCGCAGATTACCTCCGAAGAAGCGCTCAACAACATTGGGATCATTCGCACGGGCAATATCGACATCACCGATTTTCATATTTCGAAGACGCAGAGGTCGGAGTTGCACCGAGCTGGCAAAATCGCCGCGCTGAACCTGATGAGCGTTCACAGCGACCGGCATTTGCGTTTTGCCATTTGCCGCTTGCGCAGTCTGAGCCAAAAAGAAGCTGCGATGAGCCGGCAGATGGGGTTGGCCAGCTACGAGGAATCTGTGTTGGAGACGATCATCAGTCAGGCACAGGTTGCCCAGGTGATCGAAAACCCGATACTAGACTTGTACAGCTTGGGCGAAGTTTTACAAGGCCGGGTATGATTAGTCACCTTCCGCCGAGCTCTGCTGATTAGCGACAAGCAAATACGGTCAAAAGGTAGGGATGACCGTCAGTGCGTGGGGTTAGTAAAAAGCGGGATTAAATACATGGGCTTAAAAACTATGGGGTTAGGCACTTGTTGATAACCGACTGTGCAGCCCGCTGCGCTTGGGCGCAATGTGTGCACGCCCGTACACGCAACTCCGGAGGATGTAATCAAGTATCCGGTCGCCGTACACAGGCCTCCGGTGACCGCACACATCAATCCGGTCAGCGCTCACCAAACTCCGGTTACCGCTCACAGGACTCCGGTGTGCGTACACGAAACTCCGAACGCCTGTGCGTAAGTCCACGATTTGTGTGCATAACCTGTACGTAAGCTGTGAATAATGTGTGCGTAAATTTTCACAAAAAGCTCTACAGGCCATGTCTTATATGGCTTTCGCTCAAAAAAGAAATCGCTAACGACGAACACGGGGAAAATCCCCTTCATCAGAGAATTCAATACTGATTTTCAGCTGGTTTTAGGAGCCGGATCTTTATGAGCACCTGATGATCAGTAGCTTGACGCTTTTTTGCGCACCCCAACCAGGGCATTCGCCCTGGGTTTTCATGGGCGCACCGCCGAAGATTTCCTTATTCCGTCATGGACAGGCCTTCTGACCGGAGTTTTGTGTACGCATGGCCTTAACCTTCGTCAATCTCGCTCACCTTGCCCCCTTGCCTGTGTTTGCCGAGCGCTTGACTGCATATCGTCGAGGTTTTTGGTGCGAACGGGATCGCTGTGTTCAAGCTGAGGTGGCTGTTTTCCTTGCGTAGCGTCGATTCGCGAGGGCGTTAGCAAGAACCACCGGATTCTTGCGTACGCAAGGGGCTGTATGGGCGTGTCCTGGCCGGATTTTCTTGTACGTTTGGCCAACTGCCTCAATGCAGGGTGACGTGAGAGCGATATTCATGCCGGCTTAACGGTTTTTGGTTTAGGCCTGCGCGCCAACGGTAGGCATTCCTTTGGTAAACACCACGCTAGGCCGGAGTTTTGTGTGCACAGACTGGAAATGAGGGCAAGCCATTAGCCCCAAACACCAGGGATTGCTGCCCAATGGACTGAATATGCGGTTTAAGGATGGTCACCGGATTTTCCTGTACACGGCCCTTCAGAATGACCCTTTCCTGCCGATGTATGTGATCACCCTTTGCCCAAGCAACTGACCGGATTCTTGTGTACGCGACACTTACCAAGGGTGACCGGAGTTTCGTGTACATCAAGTGAATCAAGGGTTCCAGCCTGGTCAGAGCGGGGGTAATCCCCCGACAGGTCGCCGGATTCCTGTGTACGCGACCTTCACGCGGCGTGACCGGAGTTTCGTGTGCACCCAAGGATTACGGGGGTTCCGCTTGGTTAGAGTGAGGCCAATCACCCGACAGGTTGACCGGATTCCTGCGTACGCGACCCTCACCCAGCGTGACCGGAGTTTCGTGTGCACCCAAGGATTACGGGGGTTCCGCTTGGTTAGAGTGAGGCCAATCACCCACCAGGTTGACCGGATTCCTGCGTACGCGGCCCTCACCCAGCATGACCGGAGTTTCGTGTACGCCCAAGGAATAAGGGGGTTCAGCCCTGTTCTAGCGGGGTCAATCACCCGCCAGGTTGACCGGATTCCTGCGTACGCGACCCTCACCCAGCGTGACCGGAGTTTCGTGTACACCAGGGAATAAGGGGTTCAGCCCTGTTCTAGGGGGGGCAATCACCCGCCAGGTCGACCGGATTCCTGTGTACGCGACCTTCACGCAGCACAACCGGAGTTTTGTGTACGCCCAAGGAATAAGGGGGTTCAGCCCTGTTCTAGGGGGGCAATCACCCGCCAGGTTGACCGGATTCCTGCGTACGCGACCCTCACCCAGCGTGACCGGAGTTTCGTGTACACCAGGGAATATTGGGGTTCAGCCCTGTTTTAGGGGGTCAATCAGCCAGCAGGTTGACCGGATTCCTGCGTACGTGACTTTTATGCAGCGTGACCGGAGTTTCGTGTACGCCCAAGGAATAAGGGGGTTCAGCCCTGTTCTAGCAGGTCAATCAGTTTCTTGAATGTCGACGTTTGTTGTACACGCCCCCCTATGGAAAGGCCCATGTCTGCCGATAGTGTGCGTTCAACTTTCATCTGCAGCGAACCGGATTCCTGTGTGCACGCAGTTAGAGCAGTGGCGACCGGAGTTTCGTGTGCGCCAGAGGGTTAAAGCGTTTCAGGCCGGTAGGAGCGGGGGAAGTCACCCGACGGAGTGACCTTGGTTTGTTATTCAGGCCCCTACAGAAAGACCTATGCCTGCCGATATTGCGTGTTCAACTTTCACCTGAGTCGAACCGGATTCCTGTGTACGTGCAGTCCAGGCAGTGTCGACCGGAGTTTTGTGTGCGCCCGCATATTGAGGGGTTTCAGCTGGGTTCGAGCGAGGGCTAATCCCCCAGCGGGATGACCGGAGTTTGTTGTACAGACCCCAGTAGAAAGGCCAGTAACTGCCGATAGAGTGCGCTCAACGCTTCACTGGATGGGCGACCGGATTCCTGTGTGCGCGATCTTCATGCAGTGTGACCGGAGTTTTGTGTACAGCAATGACCAAGGGGCTTTATTCATTGGTTTCTAGTCATTCAGAGCAAGTGCAGCTGTGAATGGTGAGCTTCAGTTGCCGGTTTCAATGAGCCAGACCGGATTTTTTTGTACGCCGCTGCTACCGGAGTTTCATGTGCAGCCGTGAATCAGGGCCCGCCCGCCTGACTGGAGCGTCCTAGACCGGAGTTTCGTGTGCGCCTGCTGGAGTTTCATGCACAGCGGTGAATTAGAGGCACGGTCGCCTACTGGCGTGGCCCAGGCCGGAGTTTCGTGTGCGCCGACCGGAGTTTCGTGTACGGCGGTGAGCCCAGGAGCACACCAGCCTAATTGGAGTGGCCCAGACCGGAGTTTCGTGTACAGCGGTGAGCCAGGCGCACACGACCCTGACTGGAGTGGCCCTAACCGGAGTTTCGTGTGCGGAGACCGGAATTTTGCGTACGGCAGTTGGCCCAGGAGCACCTCAGCCCGACTGGAAATGGCCCAGGCCGGAGTTTCGTGTGCGGTGACCGGAGTTTCGTGTACAACCGCGAGCCCAGGAGCATCTCAGCCCGACTGGAAGTCGCCCAGACCGGAGTTTTGTGTGCGGTGACCGGAGTTACGTGTACAGCGGCGAGCCAAGGGTACGCCAGCCTGACTGAGTGGCCCGACCGGAGTTTTGTGTGCGGTGACCGGAGTTACGTGTACAGCGGGGAGCCAGGCACACACCACCCTGACTGGAGTGGCCCTGACCGGAGTTTCGTGTACGGAGACCGGAGTTTTGTGTACACCGTGAATCAGGGGGCGGCCTGCCGGATCGCAATACCGTCGACCGGAGTTTCGTGTACAGCGGTGAGTCAGGGGCATACCAGCCTGATTGGAGCGGCCCAGACCGGAGTTTCGTGTGCGGTGACCGGAGTTTCGTGTACAGCGCTGAGCCGGGACACGCCGACCCTGATTGAAGTCGACCAGGAAAAGACCGGAGTTTTGTGTACGCCTCGTCCTTTGTTGGCGATTTTGCGTGCTACAGAGTGATAGCGCGGCTCAAAAACCATCGAAATTGGCGGTATTCGGTAAGGATTTGGGGGCGTGAGCGAGAAAGACACTTTGAGCCACCGGAGTCTTGTGTGCAGGCGTCAGCGTCTGGGGGTACCGGAGTTTCGTGTACAACGGGCCTTGGGCATGACCGGATTTTGATGTACAGCCCGTGTTTACTGGGCTTTGTCGCGTCGACTGACGCACTGAAGCAAGCCGATCTCTCGCATTACTCGCTAAAATGTGCAAAGCAAGGCCCGCTAACCCGTACACGAAACTCCGGTTACCCAAACCAAGACCTAGGGGATAAAGTTCTTTTATAGCTAAAAAGTCTAGCTTTGGGGTGCACCTTAGCTTTAATGGAATATATTCTACGTCCGTGTTGAAATCCAAAGAGCAAATCGCCATGCCGACGCCAGCCATCAAAGAAGTTTCGGACATCATTGATGAACGGAAGGCCAAGCTTCAGGGTAAATTCGAAACTGATTCTGGTCAGGGCATTCTGCCTTTCACGAATGAGAAGTACTTCGAGCAGTCCAATCCGATCGTGCGCAGCGCCCTGTTCAGCACCGTCAAGATAGGCAAAGTCTATACGGACTGGACGAACATTTTCTCTTTCGGTGGTGGCAACATCATGTACAAGGGCCCGGCGCTGACGGTCGAGCACGAAATTGTGATGGCGCGGTTATTGGTGTTGGCACGCGGTCGATCGCTGACCAAACCTGTGGCTGTCTTTCTGTCGGATGTGCGCAAATGGCTTGAGCTGGACGATTCTGGAATTAACTTCAACAAGGCGCGCAAAATTCTTGAGGATTTGGGCAGCGGCGAGATCAAGATTGCCGACAAGATTGCCCTCAAGCGTCTGCACCACATCCTGATCAGCCCAAATCTCGGGGATCGACCCGATGGCAAGTTCTTCAAGGAGTCGATCGATCACCGCTTCGGCCCCATGATCAAGATGATTGGAGAAGGCCTGGAAAAAGACGAGCCGGTCGATATCACCATGCGCCTGATTGCCAACCAGGCTACGAACGGCAAAACGGGGCGCATGCTTTTGAGCCTGGACTACATTGCCGCCGTGTTTTTCGATGGGGTCAACACAACCCTATTGCCTTTCGAGATCTGGGACACCCTTGACCGCTTTGGCAAGAAGCTCCTACCATTCATTGCCTCTCATCGCGCTGGCGTCTTCGCAATCAAGCTTGAGAGTTATCACAAGTTCAGTGGTTCGATTTCCGACTTTGCGGTGGTCAAGCGGCGGTTCAAGTCGGAGATGAAAAAGCGTCTTGAGAACTGGGAGAAGCTGGATTACATCGAGCCGGGCTGGTCGTTCTACAAAAACGAAGACGGCGAGGAACTGCTTAAGGGCTTGAAGTTGAGCTCTAATATCCGAATCAAGTCAGAACTCACGGTTTCAGTCGTTGAAACATCCGAGGGGACTTACTGGGATCCGCAGGCCGGGAGTAACGCCAATACCGACACAGTAGGCGACGCTGATCAGAACCGGCAAATGTCCATGGATGATGGGGGGGCTTGATAGGCGCCTTCGTAGGATACGATCGGCTGTTTAACGGCGATAGCCAAAACAAGGCGCATCGCCCTGAATTAAAGAATCCCTGCGTTATACTGGTTAAAACCACATGAACAGGTCATGTGGTTGTTGCCATTCAGCCTTCACCAGGCTGGGCAGGGGGATACGCCATGCAGTTGCACGAAACCGATGTCCAGGCCGCACATGGCCTGAAAACGCCTTACAGCGCTTCTCAGGTCGCTTACTCGACGTTGAGTGAGAGCCAACTGCTGACCCATCGGTGTTACCCCGGCCTTTCTGGCATTGTGAAGACAAGCCAGGGCCAGGTGCCCGTCGTTTTTGTCGACAAATTACCCGACAGTGAAATGCTTTACGCACGCCTGATTCCGGTCGATCGGGTCAATCATGATGCCAGCGCCGAACCTGTGGTCGAGGCTGGCTGGCTGGTGCATGTTCAACACCATTTCGAGGCCTGGCATTTTTTGGCCCAGCAAGTGGACGCATCGGCAATCACGGATTGCCCCCTGGTGATTTTCATTGAGTGGAAGCCCGGTGCGTTGCAGGCGGCACTGACTGAGCACGATGAGCTGTTCATCAACAGCGATCTGGGGATTGACGACCTGCTGATTGGCAGTGACTTTGAAAAGGAGTCGCTGTCGCGGTATTACCTCAGCGCCGGCTTGTCTTCGCTTGCGAACGTTCATCTGGCTTCGGGTGCGGTTGAGCGCCTGCTCAAGACCCCTCTGAAACAACTGGGGCTGACGTCAACGTCAGCTGTGCGGGCATGCGCCTACCCCCTGGTCTGGACAACCCGTGATGACTGATCATGCCGCTTTGAAGGCGACAGGGAGACGGCTTTGTCATCCGGTGGAGCACGCACTCGAAAGCGGAAGCCAGGAGGTTGTGTACCAGGCCATCCGGACTTATGGCTTTCCCCGTGATTGGGCCTACCTGTGCATGCGCTACGACCAAAAATCACCACACAAGCCGTTCTTGCTTTGCCTGACGCACACCATTTTCCGGTGTGTGGCAGAAGGACTTGTTCCCCTCAGTGCATTAAGCCGGCTGTGTGAGTCCCTGCTGTCCAGGCATTCGTTTTTCAATTGCAAATGGCAGCGTGAGCGAACCCTGGCCATTACGGGGAAGGCCTTGACTGATTTTCCGCTGCTGTTGGACGAGCACTTCAGGGGACTGATGGTTGAATCAGCCCTGCGCAATGAATGCCTGGCTCTTTTTGACCTGGCCAAAGAGCCCCGTCAGTCGATTAAACCAACCGCCGAGAACCTCTTTGCCCTGTGTGAAGGTCGCGGAACGCTGTTGGAAGCTACCTTCACGCCGTATGAGCAGTGGGCAGCCTCAGAGCAATTGCTGCTGTTGGACATTTTTCTGCAAACCTCAATTTTGCATAAACCCTCCAATCAATCACAGATCGATTTTTTAACACTGCTGGTCGAGAAGGGATTGCCCGACGGATTTATATTCAGCGCCCAGTACATGAAGCACGCCAGTGTCAGGCAGGTCATTGTACAAAAATCGCTTCCGGTAAATGGCAAGGAGGTCAGGTTGTGTGCGGCAAGCGTGCGCACGGAGCTGTGTCTGGCACGCCTTATTTCCGCCGACGAAGCGAACGTGAAAATATCGACCCTCACAGACCTGCTGGCCTGCGACCTGGGCCTCTGAATTATTTTCGAATTTCCGGGGCTTTGCGCGACATTTTTTGAGCAAGAAACCTGTTTGTCTCCATCAATATATGCCATAATCGACGCATACATAACGGAGGCAACATGAATCTCAACAAACAACAACAACACGCATTTACTCGTCTCAATGACGCCCTCAAGGCGATGATCAGCATCACGCAAGACCGCGAAGTGATTGCTGAAAAATTGAAGCCATGGCTGCAGGACTTCGCCCTTGCCACCGCAGGCGAAATCAAGGTCAAGCTCGGCGGTAAAGACGAACTGACCTTCACCCTGATTGACCTCTCCAAAGACTCGCTCAAGTCGACTCTGGACGCCTCCCAGACCCTGTACCTGCGCGCACGGGTTGAAAACGTGCTGCTGTCGGTGACCGCCGCCTATCGTGACGCTTACGCGCACTCCAACGAAGCCATTGCTGACTCGCTGCAAGTGCTGGCCGACAAGGTGCGTGCACTGCCGTTCGAAATCGTGGTGGAAGGCGCTTGCGATATCGACAAACGTCTGGGCATTTCCCACGCCAACGCGGATGCCGGCGATGATGAAGACGGCAGCGGTGACGGCGCGCTCAAAGGTGACTTGGCAGATGGCACCCCGGTTGTTTCCGGTACCGCTGCGCCGGCTCTGGCTGGCGCTGTTCTCATCGATGCCGCCGCGTTTGCGGTAACAACACCCCTGGCAAACGCAGAGCCTGTACTCGAAACTCCGGTCGAAGCCGAAGAGCCGGCGCCCAACGACGCCGGCACTATCTCGCTGATCCAGGTTCCAGCTGGCGCAGTGGAAGAATAACAAGATCCACCGAAGCCCGCGCAAGCGGGCTTTTTTTTCAAGTACATGAGGGTGCAGTGTGATGGGTAAGGGTTGCATGATCGTATGTGATGGAAACAACGGAGCAGGTAAAACCACTGTCATCCGAGAGATTGAGAAAAAATTGCTAGAGGCCGGGAGAAAAGTTCTGGTTACCCGCGAACCTGGTGGTACCCCGATCGGCGAGAAAATTCGAGCAGTAGTGCTGAGCCCTGATACTCCAGAGCTCTGCCCAACCACAGAACTGATGCTGTTCGCTGCTGCTCGGGCGCAGCATCTCAAGGAAAAGATCCACCCTGCGATCGAAGCGGGAACGATCGTCATATGCGATCGTTTTACACCAGCCACCATTGCGTTTCAACATTACGGTCGAGGGATCCCCATTGATCTTGTGCGCAGCATCAACGATCTTGCTTTAGATGGGTTCTCTCCCGATCTGAACATCATCCTGGATGTGGATCCTGTCATTGGTGTAGCACGAGTCACTTCACGAGGAGAGGGTCTTGATCGCATAGAAAAGGAAAAACTAGACTTCCTGATTCGGGTGCGAGATGGATTTCTTGCTCAAGCCAAAGAAAATCCAGAAAATTTCGTGATCGTGGACTCATCACAGCCTCTTGAAATCGTGATCGAGCAGGTTGGCCAGGCTGTGCAGGCGCTATTTGCGAGAAAGGCGCCTATGGGTGAGCCAGTTTCGCTTCAAGTAAATTAGTGCAGCGTCCTCGCGGGTGCCTCGGCTGAAAAGGGCAAGCACTGAGAACCAAGAAAAAGGTATTTCGATCAATGGCTTATGGCTAAAGCCCTTTTGCCCTATCGCTGTTTTATTGATCCAGACTCACCGCTTCTGAAGAGCCGGCAAGGTGTTCCAGGATGCGTTATTGTTGGTGAATCAAGTGATGGCACCGGTCGTGCACTAACGCCAACAGGGCGGCACAGCGCGCCAGGTTGGGGCACCCCTCGCACGGGGGGGCCGATAAGGTTTTATTGGGTCTTTTGGCCGTCGGCGCCAAAAACTCCACCTGATGCGTGTATTGGCATCGACCCAGGTAGGACACATGATGGATTGTGTCGCTCACGCCGACTCCTCGGGTACACACCGGGCAACGACCGCCCTGTTTCCTGATCAAAAAATCTTTCACTGCTGGATGGTGCTGGATAAAACGCGCAAAGTTCGCCCAATAGGCGTCTTTACCGAGCTTTTCAGCCGCCTGATCAGGCCCTAGCTTGGGGGCAAGTGGGTGCACAATAACGATTTCCCTTGGTTGAATTTTCACGATGAGGCGTCGAAAGTGGGACGCCCATCACATACTTCATTTTAGCCATATATTGGCTATTGACAATATTGGCGTCAACCATATAATCACCAACAACTATTGATGGTGGGGTCTACCATGGCCAATCCGGTAAAGTACTTTCAAGAACTCGTGCTCTGCGATCGCCTTGAGCGTCAGGGCCTGGTTAACCTCATTATGCCCGAAAAAAACCTGCTGCTTTCCGACAAGCTGGTGGGCAAACAACGTGAGGTGGTGATAGAAGCCATTCACACCTACGTTCAAGCCTACTATCTGACGCGCAATGCCACCGCTATGGCTATTGCAGTGTCCATCATCTGTGGCCTGGTCATCATCAATCGCTTTTTGATGTAGTGACTCAGGGGCCGGGGCTCACATCCTTTTCGGCCTTCTGCAGATCAAGCCTCTTCTTTCGAAGGATTTCCTTCATTTCATACGCCTGCACAGCTGACGGCGCCACCGTTTTGTTGTGAATGCCAGGCCCGCCACTACTCCACTCACGTGTCTGATCCCACAATTCATCCTTGCTGGCTGAATCAAACGTTCCGGCGTATTGGTGTTCAGAGATGGTGCCAAATTGACTCAGGTGCATCCGGTAGTGCAATTCCAGGGCATTTTCGCAGGTGGCCAACTGCATGGCGCTTAAGGCCATCTTGTCTGCATGGCCCAATTGTTCCAGGCAATGTTGGATGTCACTTTCCAGTTCCCTGCGCTTGTGGGGAGCCATGAGCTGCGCATTGATGAAACGCCCCATGTCATTGACGATCTGCGCCCATTTATTGTTGGCGATAAATGTAACGGTGAGCTCGCGGGTCGCGAACATGATCTGCAGGACGGGTCGGGGATCGCCTCTCATGGTGGCGCGATAGGCAATCAAGCACTGGTCTAATAATTGGCTTTGTTGTTTATCCAGGCATATCTCGGTTGATTTATTCATTTCGCAACCAGCAAAATTAATCTTAGATAACAACACAATACCACTGTAGCTCGTTGCGGTTCACGTCTTCATGAACGCCGCCTATCTGTGGTGAGGGCAAACCATCATGACTGACGACGCCGTAAAATCAACCCGAGGCCGTGGTAGACCCCGGCTGCAAGCCGAGCCCTGCACCATCCGGATCGGGGTGCCACTGACGGCTGCCGACCACCAGGCACTGGTCAGCCTGGTCAAGACACAGCAGTGCGTCGACCCAAAAGTGTCCAAGCAAGAGGTGATTCGTCAGCTGATTCGCGAGTGTGCCTCTCGTGAGAACAATGCCCCTCACACTGATGCTCCTCAGGCACAGTAAAAGAAAAGGATCAGCATGATGTCCGTCAGCCAGAGCGACAAGCAGCGATTTGCCGAAATGGTGTATTGGAATGGCCTGCCCGTTCCTCGTGATGCCAGCGTTGTGTTTCAGCAAATGCTGGACATTTTCCCCTGCCTTCACGGCAATCAGGATTTTGTAGGCAAAAAAAGAACCGAAGGCCACGACGTTTTTGTCAGACTGCTGCAGATCGGTGAGTACGCGGAAGCGCTCAACTTCATGGATATTCTGGTGAGTGCCACGCCTGCGGACAATTACACATCCATGGCCTGTAGCACCATTGTTGAACTGTCCAACTACATCATCACGCAGATCAAGCGAGACCCTGAAGTCTGGCGAGACTCGGCGTTACGAGACTGCTATTTCCAGCTGATTGAGGTCTCAGGTCAACTGTTTTGCTACAAAGATGGCACGTTCCCCAACCCGCTCACGGCCAAGGATGTGCAAACAGCGGCGTTTTCAAATGATCTGCCACTGTACAAAACCTGCACCGGTTTCGGCTTCAGCAATCAACCGCATCTATTCACTCTTGAGGTTTTCAATCGCCTGATGACCCCGGCTCTGTGCGGTGATTTTGAATACCAGACCTATTTGTTTGACCAGGCCCTAGCCCAAGCGAAGACGCTGAGCAAGACTGACATCGCTCTGGGACAGCAATTTTTTTGGCGTGATGTGCTCCCCGTTGTTGACCAGTTGGATGGGGACAACAAGCGTGTGTTTTTGAACAGAGCCTTGCACCTTGGCTGTGTGTTGTTTGAGCCAGGCAATGTACCCGCGTTGAAAAAGGCGCTCGCCGATAGAAAGTTGAAATTCATGATCATGAACGCACCTGCGCTGTTGCTTCGCGCCAAGCAGGAGGGCCTGGAGATCACCGTCGCACAGTACAAGGCCGCGCTTAAGCCACTGGAGAAGGTTGCCGTCTTGGTTGGCCGTGCCTGGCAAGGCACCATGAGTCACGAGGAGTGGAAGGGGCTTCGCGAGACACTCAACGAATTGCTCGATGGTGTGGATGTGGTCGAGCTTTACCGTCGGAAAATCCCCGAACAGTTGGTCAGTGTGTTTGCCGAGTTGATGCCTGAAAAAGGCTGGATGGAAAAAGCCACCGAAGAAGGGCTTACGAACATCCTGATGGATGACCTTGGACTTTAATCGTTTTAGCGCGAGATGTTTTTGATGAAAACCCTGGAAATGATTACCCGAAATGCGCTGGAAAGCGGCAACAAAGAAGATGTCTTGAACGCCTTCCACCCCTCGAAAATGAGCCCTGCTTTTTTGGTCTTGGCGCTGGGCGAACAAGGGCGCACCTCAGGCGTCTCAGAATTGCTTCTGGCTTTGATGGAGCGTGACAATCAGGCCGTTTTCATTGCCAACAAGCTCATCCTCCAGCACGCCGCCGAAATCTGTCCTTTTGTTGATCCGCACTGCCTCAAGCGTCTGGTGACGCTCATCAAAGATGTGATGGGGGTGGGCAAAGCGGCTTTTTATGCCGTGCTCAAGCACATGCCTGAGGATTTTGCGGTGATTCAATTCAAGCAGTGGCAAAACGTACCAGGTAGCTTGCAGCAAGTGACCTTGAGCATGCAGGAATCGGCCTTGACGCATTCCCTGGCGAATGGGCGCTACAAGATCGCACACGCCCTGTGCGCCCAGATGAAACAGGAAAATGCATTGCATGAAGTTCAGCAAGTCCTCAAAGACCTGCTGCCTGAAGAACTGGTGCGCACGGCATTGGAAAAGTATTTGCCGGCTGAACGTCACGTTATCCTCCATTGCAACGCCAAGTCGTATAGCCAGGCCATTTCGGTTGCGGATGGCCATGCGGCGCTGGAAGGGTTGGTGCGACAATCGATCGCCGGGCAGTGTGAGTTTTCAGGCCGCAATGAAACCTGGGGCGACTTGTTTGAAAACCTGATGGGCCGTGTGGAAGAAACCATCGACCAGCAGCTATTGATCAATCGTTACAAAAGCGCGGCGACGGTCATCTTCGAAAAAGTCCTGGCGATGGATTCGGAAACCTCGGGGCGTGAACTGCGCAGTGACCGCCTACGCCTATTGGCCTATCAATTGGGGCTTGAGCATGTCTTGCACGACATGAAAGATGGCAGCTACCAAGCCAAAGCACTGGAAATCGACCTAGGGCTATGAACACTCCCCCGTCTATCCCCGCACTGGATTACCTGTGTGTGTTCCCCGGTTATTTTAATGCCGAGGAAAATGCCCAGGCGATTGCGCTCACGCACACGCTCATCCGGCAGGGATTATCCTTGGCGGACATTGCCAGCCTGGCACATCAGCACGTCACTGAACATTTCCCACAAGTGGTGGCGTTTAACTCCAATGCTGTTTCTCCCGATAGGCCGGAGCATTTCAATGCATTGATGAAGATGCGCTTAAACGAGCTGCTCTATCAACCGAACATGGCTGCGGATTTCATAGAAGCGGTCTGTCGTGAGCGCGTTTCATTGCAGGCGCGGGATTTCGTCATGGTTGGCCACAAGCACACCCACAATTTTTCTGTGGGAAGGGATTCCAATCATCAAGTGTTTTCCAGCAAAAAACTCGGGTTTGTGTCGCAATCCAAAACCATCATCGATTTTTTCATGCTCAATTTTATCACCTGTGATGACATCGAAGCGCTGAAGGTTTACCTGACGGTGCCCAAGGTCAAAGGTTACTACCCCGAAGATCGCGCCAGTGCCTGGTTGCGGTATTTTGCCCTGGCAGAAGATTCGGCGATCGGTACGCACTTTCTCAAGCAAAAAACAGGATCGGTCATTCGCACGTGCACGCAATACGCCGCCGACTTGAAGAAAATCGGCCAGGGCTTTCTTGCGCTCAGCGAATTCACCTTCAATCAAGGACTGACCTGCAAGATTGGACATGAGGTAATTCTTGAGCTCATGGGCAACATGAGGTTTGAAGCCAGGGAGTTACTTGAACACCTGATCAGGGAAGGCGCCGACTGGCATCTTGCCGTGCAAATGAAGATATTTGGCCATGCTGCATACTTCGACTATGTCGAGCGCACTGTGGATCTTGAAGCTGAGGTGATACACCTGATTAAAAACCGGCGCGACGTTTCCGCTCCCTTTCCCCCAATTGTATTTGACGCGCTGGGTGAGGACTTCATGATCAAGTTAGCCAAAGATCATGGCTTGGCGGACACACTGTGGAAAACCTGGAGGCTCGGCTACCTGGTTGACCTCGTCAGCGAGAAATACCGAGAAGAAATCCTGGCAGCAGACTTGGGCCTTTAAGGCGGTCGTTCTCTTTCCCGCGCAGCGGGAGCTCAGCCGTTAGCAAAGCCCCCAACAAAGCATCAGAGGGGGTCTTTGTAGCCCTCGGGAATGTCTTCCATGACAACATTTTCAGACAATGGGGTGTAGGATTTGGGGCCTACTACAATGCGGTCATACACGCGGTTGAGGCCTCTTTCCAGCTTGTCGCGCTTTTTCGGGGACACTGAGTTAACGCGCTGCTGAAGCTCGGAAGCGTCACATACCACGCGCTGTTCATGGGGTTCAATCGACAGGTAGAACAAGACTTTGGCCAGGAAGGAGAAATTCTCCCGAATGCGCTCTTTGAACGTGGCTCGATCCTCCACCCCCTCATGCGCACCCATGGCGGCTTTTTCGTCGTAATAAGCAAAATGACGGGCCAACACCCTGGAAAAAGGCTCTTTTTCATCCTGGATAAACAGGGTAATGGTGTCCATGTTGTCGGAGATGATCGGCGCTGGAATGTCCTTGTTGAGTTCATTGGCAATGGGTGACGTGGTCAGGGCGAGGTCAAGGACTCGACCCCCTTTTCGCGAATCTAATGCCAATGCTTCCAGTGTGTGCTGCGCCATGTGTGGCAAGCGCTCCATGTACTTTTCCTGGATGTAGCAGCCTTCGCAAATATTGGTTGCCCCTTCAGAGTAGGTCGACAGGTGAAACTGGCTCCGATGCTCGGGTGCACAGAATTCGATGTAGGCTGTCGGTGTGGGGGCGGAGAAGAATTTTGCCGCAATGGTATCGCTCAGCTGAGTGTCGGCCAGCATTTTCTCAAGAGGGTCGGATACCGAGTAGATGACGCCTTTTTCCAGCTGATGCTTGGAGACAATAAATCCATTGCGCACGGCTTGGGCGCCGATGCCACTGCCCAAGCGCGTCTGCAGGATCTCCTCTTCGGCATTCGCCATGAACTCACAGAGAGCAGCTTTGGTTTTGACGTGTTTGGCATAGACGCGCTGCAGATCACCCAACACCAGAGAGCGGTAGATCTGTACTGCAGACAGCTCCATACGCCGGGGTAGGGGTAATGCCAGGCTGTCGCCCTTAATCAGGGGGAGTGAGGCCAGAATGGCTCGAAGTGCCTGAGGTGACTGCATGAGGAGAATCCACCAGTGGTTGCCAGGAAAGGTTGTCGATGCCGAGCAGTGCTTCTTGCTCGACGGCCAACCCTTTCGCAGCAATCAATTCAAAAAATCGGGTGGCGCTGGTGTGCTGCTGCGCCGACCATTGGTGAACAGTATACACAAGGCCCAGCGAGTTCTTCCAAACCTGGCCGTTGCCCCATTGCTCGACCTGCGCGGGACTTAAATCAGGCACCAACATCTGGGCGTCGGCTCGCAAGGCTTGCAGCTTGATAAAATTTTGATAGCCGACAGGATCGTAGTCGGCCAACAGGTGGAGGGTCGCACCGCGCCAGCTGGCCAGGCGTTGCAAGAAGCGCTCGGACAGCCAGCCCTCGTAGTGAATCAGCGCCGCTTGTTGCAGGGCGGGCGGCAGCTTGTTGGCAATGTTGACCCAGACGTCCTTGTTTTCAACCAGCACCACAGGCCCCACAGGCTCGTAGTTGTCCAGCGAGTCCTCGTTGATCAGGATGCCCAGGTACGCGCCCTCATCGTCGCCCGTAGGGGCTAGAAGCCGCCCTGAGGGGCTATGCCAGACCGTTTGCCCACTGCGACGGATGTTGAGGGTCAGGTAGGGCAATTTCTTGCCCAGTTTGGTGTCCCCGGTGTGGTGCAGGTTCATCGAGCGCACACTGGCGTTGTCGTCTGGGGCGTCGCCTGCGATGGCGGCGATTCTTGACGCCAGGCGGGCACGATCGATCACCATGATGTGCGGCGCTCGTTTACCAGGTGGTACCAGTCGGGTCACGACCCCGGCCACCTCCAACGCTTGCAGCTCGCTCGACAGACGAGCGGGCCAATCACTGGATTTTTGCATGCCCAGCGTGTCAAGCGTTTGCAGGGCGTGCAGGATGTCCTTACGTCCGATGCGCGCTGTCATGCCGGCAACTCAAGTTGATCCTCAGCCGGAACATCGGCATGGTGGATGATGTGCTGCCAATCCTCCTGGGTCACCATGATGCGTTGGTCGTCCTGGACACATTCGGCGAGGTTGACGCAGAAATCTGCCGTGAGTGTCGGGTGAACGGATGCGAAAATAGGCGTGAACCCCAAATCCTCGCAATAGCGCAGCAGCGTTGCCTGATTGTTTTCATCAACGTCAGCGGCCTCGTCGAGGTAGAACGGCAAGAACGTTTCGTGCTTGACCTTTTTGTCCATCAGGTGGCGGATCAGTGACATGAACAGCAGTGGTTTGAGCGCTTTCGAGCTGCCGTTGGACGCCATGTCGTCGAGTTTTTCGCTGGTGGTCTGGTGGCCGCGCCCATCGACCACGGTAAACGCCAGTTCAAACAGGTCAGCCACCTCCAGGTTGCCATCCTTGCCGTCTTCAACCACACGAGACAGGCGCTCAAGGGCGCGTCGCAGTTCCGTGTCGGTGATTTCCTCGGCATTGCTTGCGAACAAATCAGCCGAAAAGCCGCTGTTGTTCATGTTTTTGAGCAAGGTATCAATGCTTTCCAGCACGACGTCATTGCGCCGCAGCTCGACGGAAAAACGTTTTAGGTTGGAGATCTTGCGAGCGCCAATACTGCGGTTGAACAGGGTGATCTCATGCTCAAGCTGCAGGTAGTTTTGATTCAGATCCTGCAGCGCGCCGGAGACTTTGATCACCGCATGCTCGTGCAAACGCTTGAGCCATTGGCGCGTTTGCGGCAACGCATCGAGCATTTCCTTGGCCTTCTCCGCCACCAGGTCGAACTCCACATGCTCGGCCAGCTGCGACAGGTTGTCGATGATCCGATCCTGGCAGCCTTTCATGACGTTCTGAATGGCTTTGACTCCGGTTTCCAAGCTGTTTAGCCGGGCAAGCACTTCATCGAAGTCGACTTCATTCAGATCCAGCGTGTAGGCATCGTCCTCGCCTTCGGCCACCCCGAAGAAGTCGATCTTGTAGGTCATCTTCTCCTGCACGTCCTGAATGCTGCGCTGCTTGCGGCGCATGTTGTCAAGATCAGACCCCAGCTTCTGGATCACGGCATTGAGTTCTTCGAGTCTGTCGCCATACCCGGAGGTAATGACGGTCAACTCATCGATTTCCAGTTCAAGGACGCAGATGTCTTCTTTTTTCTGCAGGTACTCTTCCTGCCGCTGCTGCAGGCGCTCGTAGTCATGCACCGAATTATTGAGCTTTTTCGCCTGACTTTTAAGGTCGACTAGCTTGCTGCGTGTACCCGCCTGGTCATTGGCAATGTCCAGGTCTCGACGCAAGGTGATCAGGGATTGTTTTTCCAGGTTGATCTGCATTTCGAGTTCGGGAATCTGATCGAGCTGGAAATCGGTGACCGCGATGGAGTTGACCGTAAGCTTGAATCCGGCGCGCTCCAGCACACCGTTTTCGGGCATCACGTGGGCCAACAGATAGCTTTTGAAGTTACCCGGCGTAGGCTCTTTAAGGTTGTGCTTGCTCAAGCCGAACAAGGCCGGGTGCAGGACACGAGACAGCTCGTCGATTTGCTCGCTGTCAAAACCCAGTGAGTGCGCCAGGCCATCGCCGTCTTTGAGGCGGGCCAGTTTATCGGTCAAAGTCTTGAGGTTGGCTTCCACCGAACCGAGCTTGCGCTTGATCGCTTCAGGATTGAAGGACTCTGCCTGGGTCAGGCTGGTCTCGATGACCGCGATTTCACGGCGCACGGCTTCCAGGCTGGCTTCAGTTTGCGCCTGCGAACCCAGCGAGGTGCGTTGTGTCAGTTCGCTGATCTCCTGGGCCATGGCGTCATGAAGCGCTTTTTGGCGATGCAGGCGGGTGAGTGTGTCGGTGTGGGTCTTGTGGTCGCGGGTCAGCACCGCTTTTTTGTCCTGCTCAGCGCGTAAATCTGCTTCCCAGCCCTGTATAACTTGCGGATACACCAGGGCGGCATTTTCGACGTTGACCTTCAGTTGCCGGCACAGCACGCGGCCTTCGGCAGATTTGTCCTTGAGGTTTTCCTTCTCATTGAACAGGGTCAAAATGTCCTGCTTGCGGTCTTCGATCGCTTTGATCTCGGCTTGCTGCAGGTTGTGGTCACGAAAGGCTTCTTTCCTGACCTGGGTGAAATTGATCGAGGCGTTGGCCAGCTTGTCCGAGAACACGCTCAAAATCAGGTCTTTGAGCTCTTTGCTCTTGAGCACCGTCTGCGAAAGCAGGTTGCCGTAAATTTGGCGAAAAATGCCATAACGGCGTTCGCTGGCATTGGCAATCGGTGCCAACGTTACATCCCAGGTGCCGCTTTTAACTTTGATGTATTCACCGTAGAGCAGTTGGCGCATTTCTTCTCGGCTCAAGGTCATAAACTCGCGACCTTGCTCGCTCCATTTGGCAAAAACTTCCTTATAGGTGAGCAGTCGGTTGTTTTCGAGAAAGTCATTTGTATTCAAATCACCTTTGACGACAAAGTTCTCGTATTCATACCCGGATGCGGCACCCTTACCGTAGGCGCCCACAATAAAAATGCCAGTAGGCAACATGACCTCCATGAGCAGAAAAGAATTCTCCTTCGGAAAAAAGAACTCCCTGGACGCCTTCAGGTCGTGAGACTTAAACGACATATGTTGTTGATTATTAAAGAAAATATACTGCATTGATTGTATAGCTTGGGTCTTCCCCAGGTTATTCGAACCCGCGAGTGATAGTGATGAGCTAAGAGGGAAAGTGCTAAGCAGGTGCATGCCACTGTTAACCATCGCATAATGTCTGATGCCAAAGCGATTGCCTTTCTTAGTTGTCATGGTTGGTCTCCTTACTGGTCAGCGAAAGTGTGTCGAGAAATTCCTCTGCAATATCATCTACGGTAAGAAGATTAAAGTCAGGGTCATCCAGATCGACAACTTTCGCAGCCTCCACTTGTTTGGAAAGTTTGCGGGTAATGTCAAGGTAGTAATAGGTGGGGACACCCAAGGTGTAAGCGGTGAGTCCATTGGCAGCAACGTGATTTTGCATCACGCCGGCTTCCACCAGCTTGCGGATGCCATTGGCGATGAACTCATCCACCGAGCCCAGGCCCAAGGGTTCCAATCGTTCCTTGTGGTGATTCACCAGCAACTCGATCTCCTGAGCACTGATCGGGTCTTCGGCGTTGATCATGGCCTCCACGGGGTGACCTTGATCCGACATAAACTCAATGAGCACGAACATCGACGCGGCAATCTGCTTCTCCCGCGTGTTCAAGGATTGGCTTTCCTTGGGTTGCAGGTAAAAGAAACCAGCAGGGTGATGCACCAGTTCGTGACCAATCATCTCCAGCAGCGACTGGTAGGCCGCTGAGTGGCGACTCAGCTCCTTGTGCAACTTGATGTGCCCGCTGGAGCTGATGAAGGTGCCAGCCTGCAACAGGCTGATGATCTCCGCACATTTGGGCAGCAGTTGCTGAAGGCTGCTGGAGTAGTGGGAAGTCGCCTCCACTTCCTGCGCGAGGCGCAGGGCTTCGGATTCTTGCTCCGCCTGGTTGATCAGATCGGTGTTATCCATGATTGGCCACTGCCTTTGCTTTACGAACGGGGAGCACATCGATGGTATCGATGTAGGGGGCGATTTTTTGGGTTGGCTTCAGGTCAAATGAGCGACGATGCATGATGATGGTGATGTTCTCGAACTCATAGGTGCATCGCTCGGCGTGGCGAACGATATACGCTCGCGTCGCCGTGTCACGACTGAGGGAACTCAGCACCCTGCACAAGGCATGCGCGGAAGCTTGTGGGTACTGCCCACGGAGCGACAGGAACACGTCTTCGGCTGGGCGATGGCTTTTGATCCAGTAGATCATTTCCACCACGTTCTCGCGTTTGGCGCGGCGTGTGGCGGCATCCACACGGGCATTCGTGGGGATCACTTCCTGCTCTTCCTTGACCACTTGCCCCATCAAGTCCGCGTAAAATTCGAGCAGAACATTGCTGTCGGCACGCCGGGTCAGTCTGACCTTGGCCGGCAAGCGCAAATCGAGATCGCCTTCCTGCCAGTTGCTGCGCGCCAGTTGGCGAAAGGCAATGGCCGCGCCTTGGGAGATTAGGGTGTTGATCCTGGCCTTGTTGATCAGCGGCGTCAGGTGCCGGCTCATGATGTCAATCGAGCGATCGAGCAACTCTCGGAAATCCAGCATTCGAAAGTGCACGCTTTCCAGCTGACGTCGCGCATCATCGGACATCAGCACGCTGAGCGTCAGGTCTTCCGCCCAGGCCTGAAACTCTCGGGTGATCTGCATGATCATCAGGGTGAATGGCTGACCCGGACTTTTCATTTCCAGCGCAGGGCGCACATATTCATCCCAGGCCTGGATCACCTTGGCGTAGCGTTCACGCACCGGCAGATTGCGATCGGCTTGCTTGGCTTGGTCGACCAGGCGATAGATGGCGTGAGTGTTTTGATCC
>Ga0182007_10000233_pt1 | contig 37325 bp, 32 predicted proteins | sample Sormic07211113_1_FD_123023 | JGI IMG/M metagenome (GOLD analysis project Ga0182007, IMG submission 123023) | Rhizosphere microbial communities from Sorghum bicolor, Mead, Nebraska, USA - 072115-113_1 MetaG | ecosystem: Host-associated > Plants > Roots > Rhizosphere | place: USA: Nebraska...
CCCCTTCGTCTGCGGTGCCACCAACCTGGGCGAGGCCCTGCGCCGCATCGCCGAGGGCGCGGCCATGATCCGCTCCAAGGGCGAGGCCGGCACCGGCAACGTCGTCGAGGCCGTCCGCCACCTCCGCCAGATCAAGGGCGAGATCGCCAAGCTGCGCGGCTGCGACAACAACGAGCTGTACGCCGCCGCCAAGGAGCTGCGCGCCCCCTACGAGCTGGTCAAGGAGGTCGCCGAGCTCGGCAAGCTCCCCGTGGTGCTGTTCTCGGCCGGTGGCGTCGCCACCCCCGCCGACGCCGCACTGATGCGCCAGCTCGGCGCCGAGGGCGTCTTCGTCGGCTCCGGCATCTTCAAGTCCGGCGACCCGGCCAAGCGCGCCGCCGCCATCGTGAAGGCGACCACCTTCTACGACGACCCCAAGATCATCGCGGACGCGTCCCGCAACCTCGGCGAGGCCATGGTCGGCATCAACTGCGACACCCTCCCCGAGGCCGAGCGCTACGCCAACCGCGGCTGGTAACCCACCCCATGTCCAACGAAGTCCCTGTCATAGGCGTCCTGGCCCTCCAGGGCGACGTACGGGAGCACCTCGTCGCCCTGGCCGCGGCCGACGCCGTGGCCAGGCCGGTCAGGCGCCCCGAGGAGCTCGCCGAGGTGGACGGCCTCGTCATCCCCGGCGGCGAGTCCACCACCATCTCCAAACTCGCCGTCCTCTTCGGCCTGATGGAGCCCCTGCGCGCGCGCGTGCGCGAGGGCCTGCCCGTCTACGGCACCTGCGCGGGCCTCATCATGCTCGCCGACAAGATCCTCGACCCGCGCTCGGGCCAGGAGACGATCGGCGGCATCGACATGATCGTGCGCCGCAACGCCTTCGGCCGGCAGAACGAGTCCTTCGAAGCGGCGGTCGACGTCAGGGGAATCGCGGGCGATGCTGTAGAGGGCGTGTTCATCCGCGCTCCCTGGGTCGAGTCCGTCGGCGCCGAGACCGAAGTGCTCGCGGAGCACGACGGCCACATCGTCGCGGTCCGCCAGGGCAACGCGCTCGCCACGTCGTTCCACCCGGAACTGACCGGCGACCACCGCGTGCACTCCCTGTTCGTCGACATGGTGCGCGCGAACCGGACACCGGAGTAGGGGCGGAGTCCTTGTAGGATCTCTGGCGTTCGTTCATCGATGGGTTACGCGAAGGAGACAGGCAGATGTCCGGCCACTCTAAATGGGCCACGACGAAGCACAAGAAGGCCGTGATCGACGCCAAGCGCGGCAAGCTCTTCGCGAAGCTGATCAAGAACATCGAGGTCGCCGCGCGCATGGGCGGTGTCGACCTCGAAGGCAACCCGACGCTGTACGACGCCGTGCAGAAGGCCAAGAAGCAGTCGGTGCCGAACAAGAACATCGACTCCGCGATCAAGCGCGGCGGCGGTCTCGAGGCCGGCGGTGCCGACTACGAGACGATCATGTACGAGGGCTACGGCCCCAACGGCGTCGCGGTCCTCATCGAGTGCCTCACCGACAACCGCAACCGCGCCGCCTCCGACGTGCGCGTCGCCATGACCCGCAACGGCGGCAACATGGCCGACCCGGGTTCCGTGTCGTACATGTTCAGCCGCAAGGGCGTCGTGATCGTCCCCAAGGGCGAGCTGACCGAGGACGACGTCCTCGGCGCCGTCCTGGACGCGGGCGCCGAGGAGGTCAACGACCTCGGCGACACCTTCGAGGTCATCAGCGAGGCCACCGACCTGGTCGCGGTCCGCACCGCCCTCCAGGACGCCGGCATCGACTACGACTCCGCCGACTCCAGCTTCGTGCCGTCCGTCCAGGTCGAGCTGGACGAGGAGGGCGCCAAGAAGATCTTCAAGCTGATCGACGCCCTGGAGGACAGCGACGACGTGCAGAACGTCTTCGCCAACTTCGACGTGAGCGACGAGATCATGGAGAAGGTCGACGCGTAACGCTGCCGCGAGCCGAGCGGACGAAACGGCTCAACGGGCCGACGGGACACGCCCCGTCGGCCCGTCGCCATGTCGGCCGTTGTCGGTGGCACCCGATAGCCTGCACAAACAGGCGATCGAAGGAGGGGGGAGCGGTGCGTGTACTCGGGGTGGACCCCGGACTGACCCGATGCGGTGTCGGTGTCGTCGAAGGGGTCCCGGGCCGGGCGCTGACCATGGTCGGCGTCGGTGTCGTCCGCACGCCGGTGGACGCCGAGTTGGGGCGCCGCCTCGTCGCAATCGAGGAGGGCATCGAGGCCTGGCTGGACGAGCACCGGCCCGAATGCGTCGCCGTGGAGCGGGTGTTCAGCCAGCACAACGTACGGACCGTGATGGGCACCGCCCAGGCCAGCGCCGTCGCCATGCTCTGCGCCGCCCGCCGCGGCATCCCCGTCGCCCTGCACACCCCCAGCGAGGTCAAGGCCGCCGTCACCGGCAGCGGCCGCGCCGACAAGGCCCAGGTCGGCGCCATGGTCACCCGCCTGCTCCGGCTCGACGCACCCCCGAAGCCCGCCGACGCCGCCGACGCCCTCGCGCTCGCCATCTGCCACATCTGGCGCGCCCCCGCGCAGAACCGACTCCAGCAGGCCGTCGCCCAGTACACGGCCACAGCACGGAAAGGCCGTACGGCATGATCGCCTTTGTGAGCGGCACGATCGCCGCCCTCGCCCCCGACGCCGCGGTGGTCGAGGTCGGCGGGGTCGGCATGGCCGTGCAGTGCACGCCGAACACGCTGTCGACCCTCCGCCTCGGCAAGCCGGCCAAGCTCGCCACCTCCCTGGTCGTACGGGAGGACTCCCTCACCCTCTACGGCTTCGTCGACGACGACGAGCGCCAGGTGTTCGAGCTGCTCCAGACCGCCAGCGGGGTCGGCCCGCGCCTCGCCCAGGCCATGCTGGCCGTCCACACCCCCGACGCCCTGCGCCGCGCGGTCTCCACGGGCGACGAGAAGGCCCTCATCGCCGTGCCCGGCATCGGCAGGAAGGGTGCCCAGAAGCTGCTTCTGGAGCTGAAGGACCGGCTCGGCGAGCCGATCGGAGCCCCCGTCGTCGGCGCCGCGGTCACCCAGGGCTGGCGCGACCAGCTGCACGCCGCCCTCATCGGCCTGGGCTACGCCACGCGCGAGGCCGACGAGGCCGTCACCGCCGTGGCACCGCAGGCCGAGGCGGCCGGGGGCACGCCTCAGGTCGGCCAGCTGCTGAAGGCCGCCCTGCAGACCCTGAACCGCGCCCGCTAGGAGAACGCCAGTGAACCGGGACGACACGACCGACGAGACCGCCCCCGCCGCGGAGCGGCTGGTGGGCTCTGTCGCCGACCGTGAGGACCAGGCCGTGGAGGCCGCCCTGCGCCCCAAGGACCTGGACGAGTTCATCGGCCAGGAGAAGGTCCGCGAACAGCTCGACCTGGTCCTGCGCGCCGCACGCGCGCGTGGCGCCACCGCCGACCATGTGCTGCTCTCCGGCGCCCCGGGCCTCGGCAAGACCACCCTCTCGATGATCATCGCCGCCGAGATGGGCGCCCCGATCCGCATCACCAGCGGCCCGGCCATCCAGCACGCGGGCGACCTCGCCGCGATCCTCTCCTCCCTCCAGGAGGGCGAGGTCCTCTTCCTCGACGAGATCCACCGCATGTCGCGGCCCGCCGAGGAGATGCTCTACATGGCGATGGAGGACTTCCGCGTCGACGTCATCGTCGGCAAGGGCCCCGGAGCCACCGCGATCCCCCTCGAACTGCCCCCCTTCACCCTGGTCGGCGCCACCACGCGCGCGGGCCTGCTGCCGCCCCCGCTGCGCGACCGCTTCGGCTTCACCGCGCACATGGAGTTCTACGAGCCCGCCGAGCTGGAGCGGGTCATCCACCGCTCCGCGAACCTCCTCGACGTGGAGATCGAGGGCGACGGCGCCGCCGAGATCGCCGGCCGCTCCCGCGGCACGCCCCGCATCGCGAACCGTCTGCTGCGCCGGGTCCGGGACTACGCGCAGGTGAAGGCCGACGGCCTCATCACCCGCGAGATCGCGGCGGCCGCGCTCAAGGTCTACGAGGTCGACGCCCGCGGTCTCGACCGCCTCGACCGCGGTGTCCTGGAGGCTTTGCTGAAGCTTTTCGGAGGCGGGCCGGTCGGCCTGTCCACCCTCGCCGTCGCGGTGGGGGAGGAGCGCGAGACCGTCGAGGAGGTCGCCGAGCCCTTCCTCGTACGCGAGGGACTGCTCGCCCGCACCCCCCGCGGCCGGGTCGCCACGCCCGCCGCGTGGGCGCATCTCGGCCTCACCCCGCCCCGCTCGGCCGTTGCGGGAAACGGACAACGGGACCTGTTCGGGACGTGATGGCATCGTGACGAGGTGGTATTGGCCCGGTCAGGAACCCAGGTGCCATGCTGAGCGTTGTTCCATGCGCGCGGACTCGCTTAGACTCCGCCGATGCCGCCCTTGTCGGCGGTATACATACCCCCATCCATCAGGCCGCTCCCCATCGCGGTCGTGCGAAGGAAACTCCGTCCCGTGAATATCACCATGCTCCTCCCGTTCATCGTGCTCATCGGGGCCATGTTCCTCATGACCCGCTCGGCCAAGCGCAAGCAGCAGCAGGCCGCTCAGATGCGCAACGAGATGCAGCCCGGCAGCGGCGTCCGCACGATCGGGGGCATGTACGCGACGGTCAAGGAGGTCAACGAGGACACCGTCCTCCTCGACGCCGGCCCGGGCGTCGAACTCCTCTTCGCGAAGAACGCCATCGGTTCCGTGCTCAGCGACGACGAGTACAACCGCATCGTGCACGGCATCGAGCACGACCTGAAGTCCGACTCCGACGTCGTCCCGGACGACGCCTCCTCCCTCACCGAGACCGACGACTCCGACGACGAAGCTGCCGCCGCCTCCGACGACAAGTCAGTCGACCTCGGCAAGAAGGACGCGCCCGAGGAGCCTGCCGACGAGACCGTCACCGCAGAGGCGAAGTCGGACGAGGAGCCGAAGAAGACCGACGGCGACTCCGACGCGAAGTAGTGACGTCCCGGGGCACGCGGCCGACCTCGCCCGCCCCGGGGCGCGCGCATCTCGCACACGGGGATCCCGACACCATGTCATGGCCGACACCGCGCTGACCCGGCGCCGAGCGGCCCGAGAGGGAGTACGAGAAGGTGGCAGCACCTAAAAAGGGCCGGAGCGCGAGCGCCCAGAGCAAGCCAGGGCGCTCGCTGGCCCTCATTCTGATCGCCATCGTGGCGCTCACCGGCGGAATGTTCGCCTCCGGGAACACCACCCCGCGCCTCGGCATCGACCTGGCCGGTGGTACGAGCATCACGCTCGAGGCGGTGAACGAGCCCGGCCAGCCCAACGCGATCAACAAGACCAACATGGACACCGCGGTCGCCATCATGAACCGCCGTGTCAATGGTCTCGGTGTCTCCGAGGCGGAGGTCCAGACCCAGGGCGACCGGAACATCATCGTCAACATCCCCAAGGGCACGAACTCCAAGGAGGCCCGGGACCAGGTCGGCACCACCGCCAAGCTGTACTTCCGGCCGGTCCTCGCGACCGAGGTCTCCGCCGCCGCCGCGACGACCAGCCCCTCCCCGAGCCCCTCCGGCAGCGCGTCGGGCAAGTCGACCGGCAAGTCGACGCAGAAGGCCACCAGCACGTCGAGCCCCTCGGCGAAGCCCTCGGCCACGGCCACCACGCAGGGCCGCGCGGTCACCGACGGCCTGAAGGCGGACTCGACGCCGAGCGCCAACGCCTCCTCCAGCGCCAAGGCCTCCTCCAGCCCCTCCCCGTCGGCGAGCGGCAGCTCGGCCGCCGGCGCCGCGGCGAGCAAGCTCGAGGCGGAGTACGCGGCCCTCGACTGCACCAAGAAGTCGGATCGCGCCACCGCCGGCAAGACCGCCAAGGCCTCCGACCCCACGGTCGCCTGCGGCAACTCCTCGGGCACGTGGCAGAAGTACATCCTCGGCCCCGCCGCGGTCGACGGCACGGACGTGAAGCAGGCCCAGGCCGTCTTCAACACCCAGACCGCCGCCGGCTGGACCGTCAACATGGAGTTCACCGGCAAGGGCACCAAGAAGTTCGCCGACATCACCGGCCAGCTGGCGCAGAAGACGCAGCCGCAGAACCAGTTCGCGATCGTCCTCGACGGTGACGTGGTCTCCGACCCGCGCGTCTCCGAGGCGCTCACCAGCGGCAGCGCGGAGATCTCCGGCAGCTTCACCCAGCAGGAGGCGCAGAGCCTCGCCAACATGCTGAAGTACGGCGCCCTGCCGCTCACCTTCAAGGAGGCGAGCGTCACCACGGTCACCGCCGCGCTCGGCGGCGAGCAGCTGCACGCCGGTCTGATCGCGGGCGCGATCGGCCTCGGCCTGGTCGTGATCTACCTGCTGCTCTTCTACCGCGGCCTGTCGGTCATCGCCATCCCCTCGCTGCTGGTCTCCGGCGCCCTCACCTACGCGATCATGTCGCTGCTCGGTGAGGCCATCGGCTTCGCGCTGAACCTTCCGGCCGTCTGCGGCGCGATCGTCGCGATCGGTATCACCGCGGACTCGTTCATCGTGTTCTTCGAACGCATCAGGGACGAGATCCGCGAGGGCCGCACGCTGCGTCCCGCCGTCGAGCGGGCCTGGCCGCGCGCCCGGCGCACCATCCTGGTCTCCGACTTCGTGTCGTTCCTCGCCGCCGCGGTGCTGTTCATCGTCACCGTCGGCAAGGTCCAGGGCTTCGCGTTCACGCTCGGCCTGACCACCGTGCTCGACGTGGTCGTCGTCTTCCTGTTCACCAAGCCGCTGATGACGATCCTCGCGCGCCGCAAGTTCTTCGCGAACGGCCACAAGTGGTCCGGCCTGGACCCGAAGGCACTCGGGGCCAAGCCGCCGCTGCGCCGCACCCGTCGTTCCGCCCCCGTCGACCCGAAGGAGGCGTGAGATGTCGAAACTCGGCAGCCTCGGCGCCCGACTGCACCGCGGCGAGGTCGGCTACGACTTCGTCGGCAAGCGCAAGATCTGGTACGGCATCTCGCTCCTGATCACCATCACGGCCATCCTCGGCCTGGCCGTGCGCGGCCTGAACATGGGCATCGAGTTCCAGGGCGGTGCCGTCTTCACCACGCCGAAGCACATGACCGTCTCGGTCGCCCAGGCGGAGACGTACGCGAAGGAGGCCTCCGGCCACGACGCGGTCGTCCAGAAGCTCGGCGACGGCAGCCTGCGCATCCAGATCGCCGGCATCGACACCGACAAGTCCGACTCGATCAAGAACAAGCTCGCCGACGACCTGAAGGTCGGCACCGAGAGCATCGCCGCGGACCTCGTCGGCCCCAGCTGGGGTGACCAGATCGCCAACAAGGCCTGGGAGGGTCTGGCGATCTTCATGGTCCTGGTCGTGGTCTACCTGGCGATCGCCTTCGAGTGGCGCATGGCCGTCGCCGCGCTCGTCGCCCTGATCCACGACATCACGATCACCACCGGTATCTACGCCCTCGTCGGCTTCGAGGTCACCCCGGGCACGGTGATCGGTCTGCTCACGATCCTCGGTTACTCGCTCTACGACACGGTCGTCGTCTTCGACAGCCTCAAGGAGCAGACGAAGGACATCACCAAGCAGACCCGCTGGACCTACAGCGACATCGCCAACCGTTCGATCAACAGCACCCTGATGCGGTCCATCAACACCACCGTGGTGGCGCTGCTGCCCGTCGCGGGCCTGCTGTTCATCGGTGGCGGCTTCCTCGGCGCCGGCATGCTCAACGACATCTCGCTGTCGCTGTTCGTCGGCCTCGCGGCCGGTGCGTACTCCTCGATCTTCATCGCCACTCCGCTCGTCGCCGACCTCAAGGAGCGCGAGCCGCAGATCAAGGCCCTGCGCAAGCGCGTCCTCGCCAAGCGGGCGCAGGCCGCCACCGAGGAGGAGCAGGCGCAGGTCCGTTCGGCCGACGGCGGGTACGACGACGAGGACGAGGACGCCGCTCCGGCGGTCGTCGGTCCGCGCAACCAGCCCGCGTCCCGTGGCCGCGGCCGGGGCCGGCCCTCCGGGAAGCGCCGATGACCGACATCAAGGAGCTGCTGCTCAGCCGTATCCGCGATGTCGCGGACTACCCGGAGCCGGGCGTGATGTTCAAGGACATCACGCCGCTCCTGGCGGACCCGTCGGCCTTCACGGCGCTCACCGACGCGCTGGCGGAGATCGCGGCGGTCACCGGCGCCACCAAGGTCGTCGGCCTGGAGGCCCGCGGCTTCATCCTCGGCGCCCCGGTCGCGGTCCGCGCGGGCCTCGGCTTCATCCCCGTGCGCAAGGCGGGCAAGCTCCCCGGAGCGACCCTCGCCCAGGCCTACGACCTGGAGTACGGCTCGGCGGAGATCGAGGTGCACGCGGAGGACCTGTCGTCCGGCGACCGCATCCTGATCGTCGACGACGTCCTCGCCACCGGCGGCACCGCCGAGGCGGCCATCCAGCTGATCCGCCGGGCGGGCGCCGAGGTGGCCGGCCTGGCGGTCCTGATGGAACTCGGCTTCCTCAACGGCCGCCCCCGCCTGGAACCGGCCCTGGCCGGTGCCCCGCTGGAGGCACTGCTGGTGGTCTGACGCGTACGAGGCGATCACGCGTGACCGAAGGGCCGTCCCGGTCGGAACCGGGGCGGCCCTTCCCGCGCCCGGGACCACCGCCGTGGAATCAGCAGGCGGCCTCCCGTGTTACTCGGGTAGACATCCCTCACAGTGGCCGGAAGGCGATGCCACCGCCCAGGATCGCTACCATGGGGTCTCCGGAGCCTGACCGGGGGACCCGGATCGCGCACGAGGAGTCCTCTTGCCAGACGAGGCCCAGCACCTGACCGCCGCCAAGCCCGAGTCCGCCTCGGCTGCCGCGGCCAAGCCCGCGCCGAGCACGCCGCACCCCACGAACGACGGCGCCGGGCCGGTCGAGCACGCCCAGTCCGCGCCGGTCGAGAAGGCCGCCGAGCAGGCGCGCCCCAAGCCGGCCCCGCCCGAGCACCCCGCGTCCTCGTCCGCTTCCGACTCCGCCCGGGCCGGGGCATCCCCGTCCGCCGCGGCCCGCCCGAACACCGGCCAGCCCGCCCGCTCCGGCTCCTCCAACCGCGTCCGCGCCCGTCTCGCCCGCCTCGGAGTCCAACGCTCCAACCCGTACAACCCGGTCCTGGAGCCGCTGCTGCGGATAGTGCGCAGCAACGACCCGAAGATCGAGACGGCCACCCTCCGCAAGATCGAGAACGCCTACCAGGTCGCCGAGCGCTGGCACCGCGGCCAGAAGCGCAAGAGCGGCGACCCGTACATCACCCACCCCCTCGCGGTGACCACGATCCTCGCCGAGCTGGGCATGGACCCGGCCACTCTGATGGCGGGTCTCCTGCACGACACCGTCGAGGACACCGAGTACGGCCTCGACCAGCTGCGCCGCGACTTCGGCGACTCGGTCGCCCTGCTCGTCGACGGCGTCACCAAGCTGGACAAGGTCAAGTTCGGCGAGGCCGCGCAGGCGGAGACCGTGCGCAAGATGGTCGTGGCGATGGCCAAGGACCCCCGCGTCCTGGTCATCAAGCTCGCCGACCGCCTGCACAACATGCGCACCATGCGCTATCTCAAGCGCGAGAAGCAGGAGAAGAAGGCGCGCGAGACCCTGGAGATCTACGCGCCGCTCGCCCACCGACTGGGCATGAACACCATCAAGTGGGAGCTGGAGGACCTCGCCTTCGCGATCCTCTACCCCAAGATGTACGACGAGATCGTGCGGCTCGTCGCCGAGCGGGCCCCCAAGCGCGACGAGTACCTCGCCATAGTGACCGACGAGGTCCAGCAGGACCTGCGGGCGGCCCGCATCAAGGCGACCGTCACCGGCCGCCCCAAGCACTACTACAGCGTCTACCAGAAGATGATCGTACGAGGCCGCGACTTCGCGGAGATCTACGACCTCGTCGGCATCCGAGTCCTGGTCGACACCGTCCGGGACTGCTACGCGGCCCTCGGCACCGTGCACGCGCGATGGAACCCGGTCCCCGGCCGGTTCAAGGACTACATCGCGATGCCCAAGTTCAACATGTACCAGTCGCTGCACACGACGGTCATCGGCCCCAACGGCAAGCCGGTCGAGCTGCAGATCCGCACCTTCGACATGCACCGCCGCGCCGAGTACGGCATCGCCGCGCACTGGAAGTACAAGCAGGAGGCCGTCGCCGGAGCCTCCAAGGTGCGCACCGACGTGCCCAAGGCCGGCAAGAAGGACGACCACCTCAACGACATGGCGTGGCTGCGCCAGCTCCTCGACTGGCAGAAGGAGACCGAGGACCCGGGCGAGTTCCTGGAGTCCCTGCGCTTCGACCTGTCCCGCAACGAGGTCTTCGTCTTCACCCCCAAGGGCGACGTCATAGCGCTCCCGGCGGGTGCCACCCCGGTGGACTTCGCGTACGCCGTCCACACGGAGGTCGGCCACCGGACCATAGGAGCGCGGGTCAACGGCCGCCTCGTACCGCTGGAGTCGACCCTCGACAACGGCGATCTGGTGGAGGTCTTCACCTCAAAGGCGGCCGGCGCGGGTCCGTCCCGCGACTGGCTCGGCTTCGTCAAGTCGCCCCGCGCCCGCAACAAGATCCGCGCCTGGTTCTCCAAGGAGCGCCGCGACGAGGCGATCGAGCAGGGCAAGGACGCCATCGTCCGCGCGATGCGCAAGCAGAACCTGCCGATCCAGCGCATCCTCACCGGCGACTCCCTCGTCACGCTCGCGCACGAGATGCGCTACCCGGACATCTCCGCGCTGTACGCGGCGATCGGCGAGGGGCATGTCTCCGCGCAGAACGTCGTGCAGAAGCTGGTCTCCGCGCTCGGCGGCGAGGAGGCGGCCACCGAGGAGATCGACGAGTCGGTCCCGCCGACCCGCAGCCGCCGCAAGCGGCGCTCCAGCGCGGACCCGGGCGTCATCGTCAAGGGCGTCGAGGACGTGTGGGTCAAGCTGGCCCGCTGCTGTACGCCGGTCCCCGGCGACCCGATCATCGGCTTCGTCACCCGCGGTAGTGGTGTATCGGTTCACCGCAGCGACTGTGTCAACGTGGAGTCACTGTCCCGTGAGCCCGAGCGCATCCTGGACGTCGAGTGGGCGCCCACCCAGTCCTCGGTCTTCCTGGTCGCCATCCAGGTCGAGGCCCTGGACCGCTCCCGGCTCCTCTCGGACGTCACCCGCGTCCTGTCCGACCAGCACGTCAACATCCTGTCCGCGGCCGTCCAGACCTCCCGTGACCGGGTGGCCACCTCGCGCTTCACCTTCGAGATGGGCGACCCGAAGCACCTGGGGCACGTCCTGAAGGCCGTGAGGGGCGTCGAGGGCGTCTACGACGTCTACCGGGTGACATCGGCCCGGCGCTCGTAGAAAGCCCGTAGAAACGACGAGGAGAGGGCCTCGCACGCCATGTGTGCGGGGCCCTCTCCTCGTCGCCTGGCGTCCGGCCGGCGTTCCTCTCTCAGCCGCCGATCAGCCGCCGATCAGCCGCCGAACTCCTGCAGCCCCTTCAGCGCCTGGTCGAGGAGTGCCTGGCGGCCCTCCAGCTCGCGCTCGAGCTTGTCGGCCCTGGCGTTGTTGCCCTGGGCGCGGGCCTGCTCGATCTGGGACCTGAGCTTGTCCACGGCGGCCTGGAGCTGACCGGTCAGACCCGCGGCACGCGCGCGTGCCTCCGGGTTGGTCCGGCGCCACTCGGCCTCCTCGGCCTCCTGGATGGCCCGCTCGACGGCGTGCATCCGGCCCTCGACCTTCGGACGCGCGTCGCGCGGCACATGGCCGATGGCCTCCCAGCGCTCGTTGACCGAGCGGAAGGCGGCACGGGCGGCCTTGAGGTCGGTCACCGGGAGGATCTTCTCGGCCTCCTCCGCCAGCTCCTCCTTGAGCTTCAGGTTCTCCGACTGCTCGGCGTCCCGCTCCGCGAAGACCGAGCTGCGGGCCGCGAAGAACACGTCCTGGGCACCGCGGAAGCGGTTCCACAGGTCGTCCTCGTGCTCGCGCTGCGCGCGCCCGGCGGCCTTCCACTCCGTCATCAGTTCGCGGTAGCGAGCGGCCGTCGGACCCCAGTCCGTCGACCCGGACAGCGACTCGGCCTCGGCGACCAGCCGCTCCTTGGTCCTGCGGGCCTCCTCGCGCTGGGCGTCCAGCGAGGCGAAGTGGGCCTTGCGGCGCTTGGAGAACGCGGACCGGGCGTGCGAGAAGCGGTGCCACAGCTCGTCGTCCGACTTGCGGTCCAGACGCGGCAGACCCTTCCAGGTGTCCACCAGCGCGCGCAGCCGCTCACCGGCCGCCCGCCACTGGTCGGACTGCGCCAGCTGCTCCGCCTCGGCGACCAGCTCCTCCTTGGCGTGCCGCGCCTCGTCGGACTGCTTGGCCCGCTGCTGCTTGCGCTCCTCACGGCGGGCGTCGACGGTCTCGACGAGCTTGTCCAGCCGCTCCTTGAGCGCCGCCAGATCGCCCACCGCGTGGTGCGCGTCGACCTGCTCGCGGATGTGGTCGATCGCGGCCTGCGCGTCCTTCGCCGACAGGTCGGTGGTCTTCACGCGCTTCTCGAGGAGGCCGATCTCCACAACCAGGCCCTCGTACTTGCGTTCGAAGTAAGCCAGCGCCTCCTCAGGAGTGCCGGCCTGCCAGGAACCGACGACCTGCTCGCCGTCGGCCGTTCGCACGTACACGGTCCCCGTCTCGTCGACGCGGCCCCACGGGTCGCTGCTCACAGCGCCTCCTCCACATGATGCCTGCGAGGGGCCTCACCGCCCCCGGGCATCGTCCACAGTTTCGTCACGGCCAACATAGGCGACCGGCGGGTTGCCTGTCCGCATCCCGCGCGACCGAAATTTCGCACCTCGGGGTCCGGATGCGGTCCTGAAGCGATCAGGATTTGGTGACCGTCGCCTTGTTGATCACGACCGTCGCGTTCGGCGCCCCGTCGCCCTGGCCCGTGCTCTCGCCGGCGGCCGCGATCTTCTTGAGGACCTTCAGGCCGGAGGCCGAGATCGTACCGAAGGGCGTGTAGCTCGGCGGCAGCTGACTGTCCTGGTAGACGAGGAAGAACTGGCTGCCGCCGGTGTGCTTCTGACCGGTGTTCGCCATCGCGACCGTGCCCGCCGGGTAGACGCCGCCCTTCAGGCTTTTGTCCTTCAGGTTCTCGTCCGGGATGGTGTAGCCGGGACCGCCGCTGCCGCTGCCCGTCGGGTCGCCGCACTGCAGCACATAGATGCCGTTGGTGGTGAGCCGGTGGCACTTCGTGTGGTCGAAGTAGCCCTTCGAGGCCAGGAAGTCGAACGAGTTCACGGTGTGCGGAGCCGCCGCCGTCTTCAGGGCGATGTCTATGTCACCGCAGGTCGTGGCCAGCTTCATCGTGTACTTCGCCGACTTGTCGATGGTGAGCGCCGGCTCCGTCTTCCAGCTGAGCTTCTTCACGGAGCCCGCGGCCGCCTTCGCGCACGGGTCCGGAGCCTTGCTCGGCGGCGTCGCGCTGGGGGTGGTCGCCGAGCTGGCGTTGGCCTTGTCGTCGTTCTTGAGGACCCCGGTCGTGTACAGAGCCACGCTGCCGATGACGACCACACCGAGCACCGACGCGATCACGGAGTTGCGCATCTTCGCCTTGCGCCGCGCGGCCGTGCGCCGCTGCTGCTGCCGCAAGAACTTCTCCCGCGCGAGCTGACGCTTCCGCTGTTCCTGGGTGACCACCGGTTTTTCTCCTCATGCGTCTCGTACGTCGACTGGGACGCGTGCGTCTTGTGAGCCGACCGCCTACGTGTGCCCCGTACCGTATATGGGTTCGCTGAGGAAACGGCAGCGCCGGTAGGCTCTGACCGCAGGCGCGCCGACTCGACGGCGCACCCGTATCGACACAACGAAGGACGATCGTGCTCATTGCCGGGTTCCCCGCCGGGGCCTGGGGGACGAACTGTTATCTCGTCGCCCCCGCCGCCGGTGAGGAGTGCGTGATCATCGACCCGGGCCACCAGGCCACCCAGGGAGTCGAGGAAGCGCTGAAGAAGCATCGGCTCAAGCCCGTCGCCGTCGTCCTCACCCATGGCCACATCGACCATGTGGCCTCGGTCGTCCCGGTGTGCGGCGCCCATGACGTGCCCGCCTGGATCCACCCCGAGGACCGCTACATGATGGCGGACCCGGAGAAGGCGCTCGGCCGTTCCATCGGCATGCCGCTGATGGGCGAGCTGACCGTGGGGGAGCCCGACGACGTCAGGGAGCTGACCGACGGCGCGAAGCTGGCGCTGGCGGGTCTGGAGTTCTCCGTCGCGCACGCGCCGGGCCATACCAAGGGGTCGGTGACCTTCCGGATGCCCGAGAACACGGAGATCCCCTCCGTGTTCTTCTCCGGGGATCTGCTCTTCGCCGGCTCCATCGGACGCACCGACCTGCCCGGCGGTGACATGGCCGAGATGCTCGACTCGCTGGCCCGCGTGTGCCTGCCGCTCGACGACTCGACCGTGGTGCTGTCCGGCCACGGCCCCCAGACGACCATCGGCCAGGAGCGCGCCACCAACCCGTATCTGCGGCAGGTGGCCGCCGGCCCGGGAGCGGACGCCGACGCTCCCCGACGAGGAATGTGACGAGACCTTCCGTGAGCACCTTCAAGGCCCCCAAGGGCACGTACGACCTGATCCCGCCGGACAGCGCGAAGTTCCTGGCGGTCCGCGAGGCGATCGCCGCCCCGCTGCGCAACTCCGGCTACGGCTACATCGAGACGCCCGGCTTCGAGAACGTCGAGCTCTTCGCGCGCGGTGTGGGTGAGTCCACCGACATCGTGACCAAGGAGATGTACGCCTTCGAGACCAAGGGCGGCGACAGCCTGGCCCTGCGCCCCGAGGGCACCGCCTCCGTGCTGCGCGCGGCGCTGGAGGCCAACCTGCACAAGCTGGGCAACCTCCCGGTCAAGCTCTGGTACTCCGGCTCCTACTACCGCTACGAGCGCCCGCAGAAGGGCCGTTACAGGCACTTCTCGCAGGTCGGCGCCGAGGCGATCGGGGCGGAGGACCCGGCGCTGGACGCCGAGCTGATCATCCTGGCCGACCAGGCGTACCGCTCGCTGGGCCTGAGCGACTTCCGCATCCTGCTCAACAGCCTGGGCGACAAGGAGTGCCGTCCCGTCTACCGGGCCGCGCTGCAGGACTTCCTGCGTGGGCTGGACATCGACGAGGACACGCGCCGACGCGCCGAGATCAACCCGCTGCGCGTTCTGGACGACAAGCGCGAGTCGGTCCAGAAGCAGCTCGGTGACGCCCCGCTCCTGCGCGACTACCTGTGCGACGCCTGCAAGGCGTACCACGAGGAGGTCCGTGAGCTGATCACGGCGGCGGGCGTCTCCTTCGAGGACGACCCGAAGCTGGTGCGCGGCCTCGACTACTACACCCGTACGACCTTCGAGTTCGTCCACGACGGTCTGGGCTCCCAGTCCGCGGTGGGCGGCGGCGGCCGCTACGACGGTCTGTCGGAGATGATCGGCGGCCCTGCCCTCCCGTCCGTCGGCTGGGCCCTCGGCGTCGACCGCACGGTCCTGGCCCTGGAGGCGGAGGGCGTCGAGCTCGAACTCCCCTCCACGACCAGCGTGTTCGCGGTACCGCTCGGCGAGGAGGCGCGCCGCGTCCTGTTCACCAAGGTCACCGAGCTGCGCAAGGTCGGCATCGCCGCGGACTTCTCCTACGGCGCCAAGGGCCTCAAGGGCGCCATGAAGAACGCCAACCGCAGCGGCGCCCGCTACACCATCGTGGCCGGCGAACGCGACCTCGCCGAGGGCGTCGTACAGCTCAAGGACATGGAGTCCGGCGAGCAGTCGGCGATCGGTGTGAACGAGATCGTGGCGGAGCTGGAGTCGAGGCTGGGCTGAGCCCGGTGGAGTGAGGGGGCTTCGGGTCCCCTCACTCCAGCAGCCCGAACCGCATCGCGCTCGTCACGGCCGCGGTCCGGTCGTCGACCCCCAACTTGCCGAAGACCCGGAGCAGATGGGTCTTGACCGTCGACTCGCCGATGAAGAGCCGGCGCCCGATCTCGGCGTTGGTGCAGCCCTCCGCCACCAGCCGCAGTACCGCGGTCTCCCGCTCCGACAGCCGGGGTTGTTCCGGTTTCGTCCGCAGCCGGTCGACCAGGCGGGCCGCCACCGACGGTGCCAGGACGGTCTCGCCGCGGGCCGCCGCCCGTACCGCCTCCGCGAGTTCACCGCGGGGCATGTCCTTGAGCAGATAGCCCGCCGCGCCCGCCTCCACCGCCCGCAGGATGTCCCGGTCCGTCTCGTACGTCGTCAGGACGATCACCCGGCACGGCAGGCCGGCCTCGCTCATCCGCACGATGGAGTCGACGCCCCCGCCGCCCGGCATCCGCAGGTCCATCAGCACGATGTCCGGCCGGAGTTCGGCGGCCAGCGCCTCGGCCCGAGGACCGCTGGCCGCGTCCGCGACCACTTCGAGGTCCGGTTCCGCACTGAGCATCGCCCGCAGACCTTCGCGTACGACGGGATGGTCGTCGGCGAGGACGATACGGATCACTGTGCGCTCCCCAACCCTGACACCCGCGACACCCGCGACACCCGTGAAACCCGCGACACCCGCGGCACCGGCAGACTGACCGTCACCCTCGTACCTTCCCCCGGCCGGCTCTCCACCCGCGCGGTCCCGCCCACCTCCGCGGCCCTGGCCCGCAGCCCGGCCAGACCATAGCCCTCGCAGGGCGCCCCCGTGTCGAAGCCGTGGCCGTCGTCCCGGACCGACACGGTGAGCGTGTCCTCGGCGTAGGCGAGGTCGATGGTCACCGTCGCCGAACTCCCCGCGTGCTTACGGGCGTTGGCCAGCGCCTCCTGGCAGGAGCGCAGGGCCACCACCTCGGGGCCGGCCGGGAGGGGGCGCACCGGACCCCGCACGGTCAGCGTGGCCGCGTGACGCGTGGTGAGGCGGCGCAGGGCGTCCGGCAGAGTGGCGCCGTCGAGGTCGGCCGGCGTGGCACCGGCGACCAGCGCGCGGGCCTCGGCGAGGTTCTGCCGGGCCGTCTCGTCCATCAGGGCGAGGTGGCGGCGGGCCTGCGGGAGGTCGTGGTCCAGTTCCGCCTCCACCGCCTGGACCAGCATCAGCAGACTGGTGAAGCCCTGCGCGAGCGTGTCGTGGATCTCGCGGGCCATGCGTTCGCGCTCGGTGAGGGCGCCATGGGCCGCGGACAGCCGGGAGACCTCGTGGCGGCTGGCGTCCAACTCGGCGATCAGGTCGGCCCGTTCCAGGCTCTGCTCGATGATCCGGATGATCCAGCCGCCGACCGCGAGGGAGAAGACCAGGGTGACCACGGAGAACAGCGCGTTGGAGAACAGGTCCGCGCCGCTGGGCCGCCACACCAGCGCCCAGCCCGCGACCGGCACCAGGTTGATCACGGTGACCGCCGCCAGCGACCACCGCATGCGCAGGGTCATGAAGCACTGCGGGATGAGGGCGAACGCCATCAGCCGCGTCTCGCCCACCAGGACCGCCGACGGCAGGAACAGGGCGATCGCCCAGGCGAGATAGCGCACCGCCGGCCCCTGGTCCGGCGGGTCCGCCTGGAGCAGCGGGCGGCCCACCACCACGTACCAGGGCACCAGCGGCACGAGCAGCGCCGCCGCGACCGCGCGGACCGGGAGTCCCGGGTGGGGCGCGGCGAGCACGAAGAGGAGGGTGGCCGCCCAGGCGACCGCGAAGTACCCGTCCCAGAGCCGGATCGTCCGGTCCCAGGCGTGTTCCGCGCGGGCCGCCCCGGGGCCGGTCATCCGTCGCGCCAGTTCTTCCAGCGGAAGGTCAGCAGACACAGCGCCAATCCTCCGACGCACCACGCCGCCAGCACCAGAGCCGTCTTCCCGAACTCCCAGCCACCCGCCTGCTCCAGCACCCGCGCCGAGTCCGGCAGGAACACGCCCCGCAGCCCCTGGCACAGCCACTTCAGCGGGAACACGGCACCGATGTTCAGCATCCAGTCCGGAATGGTGTTGATGGAGATGTAGACCCCGGAGATGAACTGCAGGATCAGGAAGGGGAGGACGACCACGGAGCTCGCGCTCTTCGCCGACTTGGGGACCGAGCTGATCGCGATGCCGAGGAGCGAGCACCCGGTCAGCCCCAGGACGAAGATCCACGCGAAGTCGAACCAGCGGCCGCCGTCCGACGGCAGCTCGACGCCGTAGAAGGCGGTGCCGACGAAGAGGAGGATCGCCGTCTCCACGATCCCGGTGAACAGAACCAGCCAGATCTTGCCCAGGAAGTACGCCGCCGGCGGCATCGGCGTGCCGCGCAGTCGGCGCAGCACCTTCTCGTCGCGCTCGACGGCGATGGAGATGCCCAGCGACTGGAAACTGGTCGACATGATGCCGGAGGCCATCATCGCGGGGACGTACAGCTGGGAGGCCGTCACGCCCGAGCCGCGGACGTCGTCGTGGAAGATCGACGCGAACAGGAAGAGGAAGACCACCGGGAAGGAGAAGGTGAAGACGACCTGGTCCTTCTGCCGGAAGAACTGCTTGATCTCCAGCCCGCCCCGCTGCAGGCCGAGGCCCCAGGCGCTCGGAAGCCGGTCCGTTCGCGTCCCGCTCCCGGTCCGTACGGCGGTGGTGGTGGTCATCGTGCGTCCTCCTGTCCGGTCAGCCGGAGGTAGACGTCCTCCAGGGTGGGGCGGGTCACCAGCAGCCCCGGGATCTCGCCGTCGAAGCGGCGGACGAGCTCGGTGACCGTCTGGGTGGGCGTCCGGGTGCGCTCCACGCGCGTGCCGCCGTCCGGCTCGGTCCAGGTGACGGTGGCGTCCGTGCCGTACCGCTCCCGCAGCGCGGACGGCTCGCCCTCGGCGACGACCTGGCCCTTCGCGATGACCGCGAGCCGGTCGGCGAGCGCTTCGGCCTCCTCCAGGTAGTGCGTGGTCAGCACGATCGTCGTGCCCTCCTGGGCGAGCAGCCGGATCAGATCCCAGAACTGGCGCCGGGCCGCCGGGTCGAAGCCGGTCGTCGGCTCGTCCAGGAGCAGCAGCTCGGGCCCGCCGATCACCCCCAGGGCGACATCGAGGCGCCGCCGCTGACCGCCCGAGAGCGCCTTGACGCGGCTGCCGGCCTTCGCCTCCAGGCCCACCAGGCCGATGACCTCCTCGGGGTCGCGCGGCCTCGGGTAGTAGCGCGCGAAGTGCCGTACGGTCTCACGGACCGTCAACTCGGCGGGCGCCGATTCGTCCTGCCAGACGATGCCGACCCGTGACCTCCACGCGCGTGTGCCGTGCGCCGGATCCGACCCCAGCACCGACACCTCGCCCGCGTCCCGGGAGCGATGGCCCTGGAGGATCTCCACCGTGGTGCTCTTGCCCGCGCCGTTGGGTCCGAGCAGGCCGAACACCTCACCGCGCCGGATGCCCAGGTCGACGCCGTCCACCGCGGTCACGTCCCCGTACTGCTTGCGCAGCCCCCGAACGTCCACCGCGAGTTCGTCCGCGTGTGCTGTCATGCGGTCGAGCATCGTCCGGATCCGAACGCTCCGGGACGACCGGCCGTACTTCCTTATGTCCACCGAACGGTGGACAGGGCTCCCGGTGCGGCACAATGGCCCCTGCCCGAAGAAGGTCCACTCTCCAGCAGACGGAATCGGCGTGATGAGCAAGACGACAGTCAAGGACGTCTCCACCGAGCCCGAGCCGAGCAGCCCGGCCGCCGAGACGCGCACGGTGGGCGGCAGCCGCGCCTTCGCCCTGCTGCTGATCATCACCGGCGCGGCCGGCCTGCTCGCCGCGTGGGTCATCACGCTCGACAAGTTCAAGCTCCTCCAGGCGAAGGTCGACGGCACGACCTTCACCCCGGGCTGCAGCCTCAACCCGGTCGTCTCCTGCGGCAGCGTCATGGAGTCCAAGCAGGCCGCCGCCTTCGGCTTCCCGAACCCGATGCTCGGCCTGGTCTGCTACGGCATCGTCATCTGCGTCGGCATGAGCCTGCTGGCCCACGCCCGCTTCCCGCGCTGGTACTGGCTCACCTTCAACTTCGGCACCCTCTTCGGCGTGGGCTTCTGCACCTGGCTGCAGTTCCAGTCCCTGTACCGGATCAACGCGCTGTGCCTGTGGTGCTCGCTGGCCTGGGTCGCCACGATCACCATGTTCTGGTACCTGACCTCCTTCAACATCCGCAACGCGCTCCTGCCGGCCCCGCGCTGGCTGAAGAGCTTCTTCGGCGAGTTCACCTGGGTCATGCCCGTGCTGCACATCGGCATCATCGGCATGCTGATCCTCACGCGCTGGTGGGACTTCTGGACCAGCTGACCCGCTCCCGAGGGCCCCGGTGTCCCGAAGGCCCCGGACGGATTGTCAGTGCGTTGATTTAGGGTTTCAGCGTGGAGCCCGACCTTTTCACCGCAGCCGCAGAGGAACGTCAGGAGAAGGACCCCGCAGGGAGTCCCCTGGCCGTCCGGATGCGCCCGCGCACCCTCGACGAGGTGGTGGGCCAGCAGCACCTGCTCAAGCCCGGCTCACCCCTGCGCCGACTGGTCGGCGAGGGCGTGGGCGGCCCCGCCGGACCGTCCTCGGTGATCCTCTGGGGCCCGCCCGGCACCGGCAAGACGACCCTCGCCTACGTCGTCTCCAAGGCCACCAACAAGCGCTTCGTGGAACTCTCGGCGATCACCGCGGGCGTCAAGGAGGTCCGCGCGGTCATCGACGGCGCCCGCCGCGCCACCGGGGGATACGGCAAGGAGACCGTCCTCTTCCTCGACGAGATCCACCGCTTCAGCAAGGCCCAGCAGGACTCCCTGCTGCCCGCGGTCGAGAACCGCTGGGTGACCCTGATCGCGGCGACCACGGAGAACCCGTACTTCTCGGTGATCTCCCCGCTCCTGTCCCGCTCCCTGCTCCTCACCCTCGAACCCCTCACCGACGACGACGTCCGCGGCCTGCTGCGCCGCGCTCTCGGCGACGAGCGCGGCCTCAAGGGCGCCGTCACCCTCCCCGAGGACACCGAGGACCACTTCCTGCGCATCGCCGGCGGCGACGCCCGCCGCGCGCTCACCGCGCTGGAAGCCGCCGCCGGCGCCGCCCTCGACAAAGGGGAGACGGAGATCTCCCTCACCACCCTGGAGGAGGTCGTCGACCGGGCGGCCGTGAAGTACGACCGGGACGGCGACCAGCACTACGACGTCGCCAGCGCCCTGATCAAGTCCATCAGGGGCTCGGACGTCGACGCCGCCCTGCACTACCTGGCCCGCATGATCGAGGCCGGCGAGGACCCCCGCTTCATCGCCCGCCGCCTGATGATCTCCGCCAGCGAGGACATCGGCCTGGCCGACCCGAACGCACTGCCGATCGCGGTGGCCGCCGCCCAGGCCGTCGCCATGATCGGCTTCCCCGAGGCCGCCCTCACCCTCAGCCACGCCACCATCGCCCTCGCCCTCGCCCCCAAGTCGAACGCCGCGACCCTGGCCATCGGCGCCGCCAGGGAAGACGTACGCGGCGGACTGGCGGGCTCGGTGCCCCCGCACCTGCGGGACGGCCACTACAAGGGCGCCGCCAAGCTCGGGCACGCTCAGGGTTACGTCTACCCGCACGACCTGGCCGAGGGCATCGCCGAACAGCAGTACGCGCCGGACGCCCTCAAGGACCGCGAGTACTACACCCCGACCAGACACGGCGCCGAGGCGCGTTACGCGGACGCCGTGGAGTGGACCAGGAAGCGCCTCGGTCGGAAGCGGTCCTGAGCACCCTGTAGAATCCCTCGGAGTGCCGAGTCCCGCGCAGTCAGAGCGGGACACCCGGCCGGAACCCCCAGCGGGTTCCAGGAGCGTCGCGCACCGTTCGAATGGTGTCGCGGGCAGCCCACCACCATCCGTCGTACGACGGGACAGGTCGGTGGGCCACTCGCGTGCTGCACGTATGTGCCCAGACCAGGGGAGCGGCTGCCCACCAGGTCCCGTGACGGACCCGGAGGGTTTCCCCGGCTGCGGATGCGACCTCCCTCAACCCTGACAAGCCGAATACCAGAAGGAAGAAAGAGACAGTGGCGAACCAGTCCCGCCCCAAGGTCAAGAAGTCGCGTGCCCTCGGCATCGCGCTGACCCCGAAGGCCGTCAAGTACTTCGAGGCCCGCCCCTACCCGCCGGGTGAGCACGGCCGCGGCCGCAAGCAGAACTCGGACTACAAGGTGCGTCTGCTGGAGAAGCAGCGTCTGCGCGCGCAGTACGACATCTCCGAGCGTCAGCTGGTCCGCGCCTACGAGCGTGCCTCCAAGGTGCAGGGCAAGACCGGTGAGGCCCTGATCGTGGAGCTCGAGCGCCGTCTCGACGCCCTGGTCCTGCGTTCGGGCATCGCCCGCACCATCTACCAGGCCCGTCAGATGGTCGTTCACGGCCACATCGAGGTCAACGGCCAGAAGGTCGACAAGCCCTCGTTCCGCGTCCGTCCCGACGACGTCGTGATGGTCCGCGAGCGCAGCCGTGAGAAGACCCTCTTCGCCATCGCCCGCGAGGGCGGCTTCGCCCCCGACGGTGAGACCCCCCGCTACCTGCAGGTGAACCTCAGGGCCCTGGCGTTCCGCCTGGACCGCGAGCCGAACCGCAAGGAAGTTCCGGTCATCTGCGACGAGCAGCTCGTCGTCGAGTACTACGCCCGCTGATCACCCTCAGCAGGCGGTAGCACCTCAGCCCGCCGTCTCCCCGCCCTTGTGGCCGCGGGAGGCGGCGGGTTCGTGTGTCTCCGGATGCGCCGTGGTGTGCCGCACCGGCCCGCGCGGCGACGGCACACCGTCCAGCGGCCGCTCCAGCGCCCGCGACACCGCCGCCTCCCGCACCAGGCGCGCCCCTTCCGCCACGCACTCCGCGTACCGCGCGTCGCCGAGCCGCTCCCGGGCCATCGCCTCGCACAGCTCGTGCGGGCCGTTGTAGTGGGCCGAGCCGAACAGCGGCAGCCCCACCGACGGCCACATCCGGCCCGCCGCGCCCTGCAGCACCGCCGCCTCCGCCGCATCGCCCTGCACCACCGTGACCAGGGCCAGCAACTCGACCGAGAGCACCGAGCCGAGCAGGTCGTGGAAGGCGTGGGCGCTGGTGAGACTGTCGGTCAGCAGGGCACGCGCCTGTGCCGGATCGCCCTCGGCCCAGGCCGCGTAGGCCAGGACGTACAGCGCGTAGGAACGCGTCCACCGCTCGCCGTGGTCCTCGCAGACCCGGCGCACGTCCTCGCACAGCCGCACCGCGCCCGGCAGATCGCCCTGGAAGGCGCACGTCATCGCCAGCTCGACCTGGCCCATCAGCACATTGCTGTTGAGCTCACCGATCTCCTGGTAGCGCTCCAGCGCCGAGCGCAGCAGCGTCTCCGCCCGCGCCATGTCGTCCGTGACCAGGGCCAGACAGCCGGTGCGGTGCTCCGCGTACGCCACCGCCGTAGGGTCCCCGCAGCGCTCGGCCTCCTCCCGGCACTCCTGGAGCGCCGCCAGCGCGGGCACCGTGTCGCCCTGCAGGATCGCCACATAGCCCAGCACCCACAGCGCCTTCAGCCGCGACCGGTCGTGCCCCGAGTCCAGCCGCACCGTCTGCTCCAGCCAGTGCCGGCCCTCCGCAAGGCGCCCGCAGCCCGCCCAGCAGAACCACAGCGAGCCCGCGAGGTACTGGCCCAGATGCGCCTCCTCCGGCTCGGCCAGACAGTGTTCGAGCGCGCACCGCAGGTTCGGCAGCTCCGCCTCCACCCGCGCGGCCACCTCGTTCTGGCGCGGCGAGAACCAGTCCAGTTCGCACCAGGTGGCAAGGCCCAGATACCAGTCACGGTGCCGCCGCCGCAGCCGCGCCGCGTCCCCCGTCGCCTCCAGCCATTCGGCGCCGTACGCCCGCAGTGTGTCGAGCATCCGGTAGCGCACGCCCGCCGGCGTCTCCTCGCGCGCCACCACGGACTGCGTGAGCAGCTCGGTCAGCACGTCCAGGACGTCATCGGCGGCGAGCCCGTCCCCGCTGCACACGTACTCCACGGCCTCCAGCTCGAACTGCCCGGCGAACACCGAGAGCCGCGCCCACAGCAACCGCTCCGGCCCGGTGCACAGTTCATGGCTCCAGCCGATCGCGAGCCGCAGTGTCTGGTGCCGGGGGAGCGCGTCCCGCCCGCCCCCGGTCAGCACCCGGAACCGGTCGTCCAGCCGCTTCAGCAACTGCCCCGGCGACAGCGCCCGCAGCCGCCCCGCGGCCAGCTCGATCGCCAGCGGAATCCCGTCGAGGCGCCGGCACAGCTCCCGTACGTCCCCGCCGTCCGCGACCGGCGTTCCGTGCAGCGCGGCCCGCTCGGTCAGCAGGCGCACGGCGTCGTCGGTGTCGAGCGGCGCCAGCGGGAACACCCGCTCGCCCGCCAGGTCCAGCGGCCGCCGCCCCACCGCGAGCACCCTCAACCCGGGCACCTCGCGCAGCAACTCGCCCACCAGCTCGGCACACGCCTCCACCAGATGCTCGAACCCGTCCAGCACCAGCAGGAGTTGACGTCCGGCGAGATGCGCGAGCAGCGTCTCGCGCGGCAGCCGGGCCGTGCGGTCCGTGAGCCCCAGGGCCTCCACGACGGCGTAGTCGACGAACTCCGCGTCGCGCACCGGCGACAGCTCCACCCGCCACACACCGTCGCGGGGAGCGCGGCGCGCCGCCGCCCGGGCCGCCAGCCGCGACTTGCCGACCCCGCCCGCGCCGGTCACGGTCACCAGCCGCCCGGCGTCGAGCGCCCGCGCCAGCCCGGCGAGTTCGGCCGAGCGTCCGACGAACGCGTCGAGTTCCAGGGGCGGATCGCCACTGACCGAGCCGTCGCCGCACCGATGATCCCACATGGAATACGGAGCGTACTGAAACGTGTTCGCTCCGTACAGCCGCCGGGAGCGAATCGGCGGCGGGCGGACCGTAATCCGGTGCGGAGTCCCACCCCCGGCGCGATAGGCTCGGCTACGACTTTCTCGATGTTCAGACATGTTCCAGGGAGCGGGTGCGCGTGGTGTCCGGTGGAGAGGTGGCCGGGATCCTGGTGGCCGTCTTCTGGGCGATCCTGGTCTCCTTCCTCGCGGTGGCCCTCGCGAGGCTGGCCCAGACGCTCAGGGCGACCACCAAACTGGTGGCGGACGTGACCGACCAGGCCGTTCCGCTGCTGGCCGACGCCTCCGCGGCGGTGCGCTCCGCGCAGACCCAGATCGACCGGGTCGACGCGATCGCGACCGACGTCCAGGAGGTCACCTCGAACGCGTCCGCCCTGTCCACCACCGTCGCCTCCACCTTCGGCGGTCCCCTGGTCAAGGTCGCGGCCTTCGGCTACGGCGTCCGCCGGGCCCTCGGCGCCCGCCGGGAGGACGTGCCCGTCAAGGAGTCCCGGCGTACCGTGATCGTGGGCCGGACGGTCCCGGCGGCACGGCGGGGCAAGCGGAAGAAGGACTGAGACCAGCTATGTTCCGCCGTACGTTCTGGTTCACCACCGGCGTGGCCGCCGGTGTGTGGGCCACCACCAAGGTCAACCGCAAGCTGAAGCAGCTGACCCCCGAGAACCTCGCCGCGTCCGCGGCCAACAAGGCGATCGAGGCAGGTCACCGCATCAAGGACCGCGCGGTCGGCTTCGCGCTGGACGTCCGGGACAACATGGCCCAGCGGGAGGAGGAGCTCGGGGAGGCCCTCGGCATCAACACGGCTCCCGAACTCCCCGCGCCCCGGCGGTACGCCGCCATCGAGAACCGCAACAGCCCGAAGTACGTCGAGGGCTCGACGTACCAGACGTACTCGTACAACCGGAATGAGGACCACTGATGGAGTCGGCCGAGATTCGCCGCCGCTGGCTGAGCTTCTTCGAGGAGCGCGGGCACACCGTCGTCCCTTCGGCGTCGCTCATCGCGGACGACCCGACTCTGCTCCTGGTCCCTGCCGGCATGGTGCCCTTCAAGCCCTACTTCCTGGGTGAGGTCAAGCCGCCCTTCTCCCGCGCCACCAGCGTGCAGAAGTGCGTGCGTACGCCGGACATCGAAGAGGTCGGCAAGACCACCCGGCACGGCACCTTCTTCCAGATGTGCGGCAACTTCTCCTTCGGCGACTACTTCAAGGAAGGCGCCATCAAGTACGCCTGGGAGCTGCTCACCACGCCCCAGGACAAGGGCGGTTACGGCCTGGAGCCCGACCGTCTGTGGATCACCGTCTACAAGGACGACGACGAGGCCGAGCGCATCTGGCACGAGGTCGTCGGCGTGCCCAAGGAGCGCATCCAGCGCCTCGGCATGAAGGACAACTACTGGTCCATGGGCGTCCCCGGCCCCTGCGGCCCCTGTTCCGAGATCAACTACGACCGCGGCCCCGAGTTCGGCGTCGAGGGCGGCCCGGCCGTCAACGACGAGCGGTACGTGGAGATCTGGAACCTCGTCTTCATGCAGTACGAGCGCGGCGAGGGCACCGGCAAGGACAACTTCGAGATCCTCGGCGAGCTCCCCAGCAAGAACATCGACACGGGCCTCGGCCTGGAGCGACTCGCGATGATTCTGCAGGGCGTGCAGAACATGTACGAGATCGACACCTCCATGGCCGTCATCAAGAAGGCCACCGAGCTGACCGGCGTCCACTACGGCGCCGCCCACGCCTCGGACGTCTCGCTGCGCGTGGTCACCGACCACATGCGCACCTCCGTCATGCTCATCGGTGACGGCGTCACCCCGGGCAACGAGGGCCGCGGCTACGTCCTGCGCCGCATCATGCGCCGCGCGATCCGCAACATGCGCCTGCTGGGCGCCACCGGCCCGGTCGTGCTCGACCTCATCGACACCGTGATCGGCATGATGGGCCAGCAGTACCCGGAGCTGGTCACCGACCGCGAGCGCATCGAGAAGGTCGCCGTCGCCGAGGAGAACGCCTTCCTCAAGACCCTCAAGGCCGGCACCAACATCCTCGACACCGCCGTCACCGAGACCAAGCAGGCCGGTGGCAGGGTCCTGGCCGGCGACAAGGCGTTCCTGCTCCACGACACCTGGGGCTTCCCGATCGATCTCACCCTGGAGATGGCCGCCGAGCAGGGCCTCTCGGTGGACGAGGACGGCTTCCGCCGCCTGATGAAGGAGCAGCGGGAGCGCGCCAAGGCCGACGCCCAGGCCAAGAAGACCGGCCACGCCGGCGCCGGCGCCTACCGGGAGATCGCCGACAAGGTCGGTGAGACCGACTTCATCGGCTACAGCGACACCGAGGGCGAGTCCACGATCGTCGGCATCCTCGTCGACGGCGCCTCCTCCCCGGCCGCCACCGAGGGCGACGAGGTCGAGATCGTCCTCGACCGCACCCCGTTCTACGCCGAGGGCGGCGGCCAGATCGGCGACACCGGCCGGATCAAGGTCGACACCGGTGCCGTCATCGAGGTCCGCGACTGCCAGAAGCCGGTCCCGGGCGTCTACGTCCACAAGGGCGTCGTCCAGGTCGGCGAGGTGACGGTCGGTGCGAAGGCCCACGCCTCCATCGACGCCCGCCGCCGCACCGCCATCGCCCGCGCCCACTCGGCCACCCACCTCACCCATCAGGCGCTGCGTGACGCGCTCGGCCCGACGGCCGCCCAGGCCGGTTCCGAGAACCAGCCCGGCCGTTTCCGCTTCGACTTCGGCTCCCCGTCCGCCGTTCCGACGGCCGTGATGACCGACGTCGAGCAGAAGATCAACGAGGTCCTCGCCCGCGACCTCGACGTCCGCGCCGACATCATGGGCATCGACGAGGCCAAGAAGCAGGGCGCCATCGCCGAGTTCGGCGAGAAGTACGGCGAGCGGGTCCGCGTGGTGACCATCGGCGACTTCTCCAAGGAGCTGTGCGGCGGCACGCACGTCCACAACACCTCCCAGCTCGGCCTGGTGAAGCTGCTCGGCGAGTCCTCGATCGGTTCGGGTGTCCGCCGTATCGAGGCCCTGGTCGGTGTCGACGCCTACAACTTCCTCGCCCGTGAGCACACGGTCGTCGCCCAGCTCCAGGAGCTGATCAAGGGCCGCCCGGAGGAGCTCCCGGAGAAGGTCTCCACCATGCTCGGCAAGCTGAAGGACGCCGAGAAGGAGATCGAGAAGTTCCGCGCCGAGAAGGTGCTGCAGGCCGCCGCCGGTCTCGTCGAGTCCGCCAAGGACGTCCGCGGTATCGCCGTCGTCACCGGCCAGGTCCCGGATGGCACGACCCCCGACGACCTGCGCAAGCTGGTCCTCGATGTGCGCGGTCGCATCCAGGGCGGCCGGGCCGCGGTCGTGGCCCTGTTCACGGTCAACAACGGCAAGCCCCTCACGGTCATCGCCACCAACGAGGCCGCTCGCGAGCGCGGTCTCAAGGCCGGTGACCTGGTCCGCACGGCCGCCAAGACCCTCGGCGGCGGCGGTGGCGGCAAGCCGGACGTCGCCCAGGGCGGCGGCCAGAACCCGGCCGCGATCGGCGAGGCCGTCGACGCGGTCGAGCGGCTCGTGGTGGAAACGGCCAAGTGAGCGCCGAGTGAGCACAGAGCGGGAACCGAGTGAGAGCGGCCCGGTGATGCGCCGGGGCCGCCGGCTCGCGATCGACGTCGGTGACGCCCGGATCGGGGTCGCCTCCTGCGACCCCGACGGGATCCTCGCCACCCCGGTGGAGACGGTCCCCGGCCGGGACATCCCGGCCGCTCACCGCCGGCTTCGCCAGCTGGTCGAGGAGTACGAACCGATCGAGATCGTCGTCGGGCTCCCGCGCTCCCTCAAGGGAGGGGAAGGTCCGGCCGCCGTAAAGGTTCGTAAGTTCGCCCAGGAGCTCGCGAAGGGGATCGCCCCCCTCCCCGTCCGCCTCGTCGACGAGCGGATGACGACGGTGACGGCCAGTCAGGGACTGCGCGCCTCAGGGGTGAAGGCCAAGAAGGGCCGCTCGGTCATCGACCAGGCAGCCGCTGTGATCATCCTGCAGCAGGCCCTGGAATCCGAACGGGCGTCAGGTAAAGCACCCGGCGAGGGCGTCGAAGTGGTCATCTGATCGCGATGCGGTAACGTTCCGCGCGATGTCGGCGTTCGAACAGGCGCCGCACAGAATGAGGCGGAACCATGACGGCCCCGAAAAGGCCTCGTGATCACCGCTTCGCGGCTCTAGGGGTTTGATGACTGAGTATGGCCGGGGCCAAGGCTCCGAACCGTGGCATCCGGAGGACCCGTACTACGGGGACGACGGATGGGGTGGACAGCAGGCCCAGGTGGGCCGGCAGTCCCCCTACGGCGGCCAGCCGCAGCGTTTTCCGGAGGAGCCGCAGCAGCAGCACTACAGCGGCTGGGGCGAGAACGGCCAACAGGCCGGACAGGGTCAGGCGCAGCAGTACCAGCAGCAGTACCCACAGCAGCAGTACTACCCCCAGCAGCAGCCCCAGCAGCAGCCCCAGGAGCAGCCTCAGCAGTACGACCAGCAGCAGTACGACCAGCAGTACTACGCCGGTCAGGACCAGCAGTCGTACCACCAGAACCAGGGCGGCGGCTGGGGTGCGGGCGCGCATACGCATGTCCAGTACACGGACCCGCGGGACCCCTATGCCCAGCAGGCGGCCGCGGCCTCGTACGGCGGGGAGCAGCCCGACTACTACGGCACCCCCGACGCCTACCCGCCGCCCGAGCCGCCGAGCCGTCGGCAGGCCGAGCCCGAGCCCGAGTCGCCGAAGACCGACTGGGACCCGGGCCCCGACCAGGGCGAACACGCCTTCTTCGCGGGTGGTGAGGACGGCGACGACGGCGCGGACGAGGACGACGACGACCCGCGCGCCGGCCGCAAGGCCCGTGGCGGCAAGAAGCCGAAGAAGAGCCGCAACGGCGTCGCCTGTCTGGTCGTGGTGCTGGTCTTCGGCGGAGGCCTCGGCGCCGTCGGCTATTTCGGTTGGCAGTTCTACCAAAATCGCTTCGGCCCGGCACCGGACTACGCGGGTGACGGCGACGGTACCCAGGTCACGGTCGTCATCCCCAAGGGCGCCGGCGGCTATGTGATCGGCCAGAAGCTGAAGGAGGCCGGGGTCGTCGAGAGCGTCGACGCGTTCGTCTCCGCACAGCAGTCGAACCCCGACGGCAAGAAGATCCAGGACGGCGTCTACACCCTGGAGAAGCAGATGTCGGCCGCGAGCGCGGTCGAACTGATGCTCAGTCCCAAGAGCCGCAGCAACCTGATCATCGCCGAGGGCACGCGCAACGCGAAGATCTACGAGCTGATCGACAAACGCCTCGGAGTCGCCGACGGCACCACGGCGAAGATCGCGAAACAGGACTACAAGCAGCTCGGCCTGCCCTCGTGGGCGCTGAACCACCCCGATGTGAAGGACCCGCTGGAAGGGTTCCTCTACCCGTCCAGCTATGCGGCCGCCAAGGGGGAGAAGCCCGAGGCGGTCCTCAAGGACATGGTCACCCGGGCCAGCGACAAGTACGCGGAACTCGGCCTGGAGAAGAAGGCGAAGGGCCTCGGCCTCGCCGGTCCCTGGCAGCTGCTCACCGTGGCGAGCCTGGCCCAGGCCGAGGGCACCAGCCACGACGACTTCCGCAAGATGGCCGAGGTCGTCTACAACCGCCTCAAGCCCGGCAACCCCGAGACCTACGGCTCGCTCGAGTTCGACTCGACGTACAACTACATCAAGAACCAGACCAAGATCGACCTGAGCATCGCCGAGCTGCGAAGATACAACAACCCCTACAACACGTACTACATCAAGGGACTGCCTCCCGGCCCGATCGACAACCCCGGTGAGCTGGCGCTCAAGGGTGCGCTCGGTCCGACGCACGACGGCTGGTACTACTTCATCTCGTTGGACGGCAAGACCAGCAAGTTCACGAAGACCCTCGCCGAGCACAACAAGCTGGTCGACGAATTCAACGTGTCGAGGAACAAGAACTGATGTCAGCACCCCGACGGGCGGCCGTACTCGGCTCGCCCATCGCCCACTCCCTGTCGCCGCGACTGCACACCGCGGCCTACCGGGCGCTCGGCCTGGACGACTGGTCCTACGACAGGTTCGAGATCGACGAGGCCGCCCTGCCCGGGTTCTTCGAGCGGCTCGGTCCCGAGTGGGCGGGGTTGTCCCTGACCATGCCGCTGAAGCGGGCGGTGATCCCGCTGCTCGACGAGATCACCGACACGGCCGCCTCCGTCGAGGCGGTCAACACCGTGGTGTTCCGGCCCGACGGCCGCAAGGTCGGCGACAACACCGACATCCCCGGCCTGGTCGCGGCCCTGCACGAGCGGGGCGTGGACAAGACCGAGTCGGCGGCCATCCTCGGCGCCGGCGCCACCGCCTCCTCCGCCCTGGCCGCGCTGGCCCGCATCTGCACGGGTGAGGTCACCGTGTACGTGCGCAGCGAGCGGCGCGCCGACGAGATGCGCCAGTGGGGCGAACGGCTCGGGGTCCGGGTCCGCCCGGCGGACTGGGCGGACGCGGTACGGGCCTTCGACGCGCCCCTGGTCATCTCCACGACCCCGGCCGGCGGCACCGACGACCTCGCCGCCCAGGTCCCGGCCCAGGTCGGCACCCTCTTCGACGTGCTCTACGAACCGTGGCCCACCGCCCTCGCCGCGGCATGGCAGGCCCGGGGCGGCCCGGTGCTCGGCGGCCTCGACCTGCTCGTCCACCAGGCGGTGTTCCAGTTCCACCAGTTCACAGGCGACCCACGCTCCCCGCTGACCGCGATGCGAGAGGCAGCGGCGGCGCGGGACTGACGGCGGGCGGGCTGAGTCCGTGCGGGGTGTCGTGTGACTGGTGTCGGTCTGTCGTCGTTCCTGTCCGTCTGCCGGACTCGGCTCGGGGTGGCCGGCTGGACGTGGGAGGATCGGGGGTGGCGGGCCAGGGCCGCGCACCTGGTCGCGCCGTCGCCGTACGCGAGGACGCGCGTGCGCAGGCAGTACGAGGGCGCGAGCACTGAGGAGCAACGTTGAGCAGGTTGCGCTGGCTGACCGCGGGGGAGTCCCACGGTCCCGCACTTGTGGCGACGCTGGAGGGTCTTCCCGCCGGCGTGCCGATCACCACGGAGATGGTGGCGGATCACCTGGCCCGGCGCCGGCTCGGCTATGGACGCGGTGCGCGCATGAAGTTCGAGCGGGACGAGGTCACGTTCCTGGGTGGGGTGCGGCACGGACTGACCCTGGGTTCCCCGGTCGCGGTCATGGTGGGCAACACCGAGTGGCCCAAGTGGGAGCAGGTCATGGCGGCCGACCCGGTCGACCCGGAGATCCTGGCGAGGCTGGCGCGCAACGCGCCGCTGACGCGTCCGCGCCCCGGCCATGCCGACCTGGCGGGTATGCAGAAGTACGGCTTCGACGAGGCCCGGCCGATCCTGGAGCGGGCCTCGGCGCGGGAGACGGCGGCCCGGGTGGCGCTGGGTGCGGTGGCGCGGTCGTATCTGAAGGAGACGACGGGCATCGAGATCGTCTCCCATGTGGTGGAGCTGTGCTCGGTCAAGGCCCCGGCGGGTGTGTACCCGACGCCGTCCGATGTGGAGCGGCTGGACGCGGATCCGCTGCGCTGTCTGGACGCGGACGCCGCGAAGGCGATGGTCGCGGAGGTCGACCAGGCCCACAAGGACGGTGACACCCTGGGCGGGGTGGTGGAGATCCTGGCCTACGGCGTCCCGGTCGGCCTGGGCTCGCACGTGCACTGGGACCGCAGGCTGGACGCCCGGCTGGCCGGCGCCCTCATGGGCATCCAGGCGATCAAGGGCGTCGAGGTCGGCGACGGTTTCGACCTGGCCAGGGTGCCGGGGTCGAAGGCGCATGACGAGATCGTGGGCACGCCCGAGGGCATCCGGCGGGTCTCGGGCCGTTCGGGCGGCACGGAGGGCGGCTTGAGCACGGGTGAGCTGTTGCGGGTGCGGGCGGCGATGAAGCCGATCGCGACCGTGCCGCGGGCGCTGCAGACGGTCGACGTGAGTACGGGTGAGGCCACGCAGGCCCACCACCAGCGCTCGGACGTCTCCGCGGTCCCGGCGGCGGGCATCGTCGCCGAGGCGATGGTCGCGTTGGTGCTGGCGGACGCGGTCGCGGAGAAGTTCGGCGGTGACAGCGTGGCCGAGACGCGCCGCAATGTGCTCTCCTACCTCGAGCACCTGGCGATCCGATGACCGGTCCGCAGGTGGTGCTGGTCGGTCCGATGGGTGTGGGCAAGTCCACGGTGGGGCGGTTGCTGGCCGGGCGGCTGGGGGTGGGCTACCGGGACACCGATGAGGACATCGTCGCGGAGCAGGGCCGTACGGTCGCGGAGATCTTCGTCGACGAGGGTGAGCCGGTGTTCCGGGCGATCGAGAAGCGGGCCGTGGAGCGGGCGCTGGCCGAGCACGAGGGTGTTCTCGCGCTGGGCGGCGGCTCGATCCTGGACGCGGACACGCGCGCGCTGCTGGCCGGGCGGCGGGTGGTCTACCTGGCGATGGACGTGGAGGAGGCGGTCAAGCGCACCGGCCTGAACCAGGCCCGCCCGCTGCTCGCGGTCAACCCGCGCAAGCAGTGGCGCGAGCTGATGGAGGCCCGCCGCCCTCTGTACGAGGAGGTCGCCACGGCCGTCGTCGCGACCGACGACCGTACACCCGAAGAGGTCACCCAAGCCGCCCTCGACGCACTGGAGTTGAAGGAAGCATGAGCGAGGCAGTCACTCGGATCCAGGTCGGCGGGAGCGCCGGCAGTGAGCCGTACGAGGTCCTCGTGGGCCGTCGACTCCTGGGCGAGCTGGGCGGGTTGATCGGGGAGAAGGCCAAGCGGGTGGCCGTGATCCACCCCGAGGCGCTCGCCGAGACCGGCGAGGCGCTGCGTGCCGACCTGGCCGAGCAGGGCTATGAGGCCGTCGCCATCCAGGTGCCGAACGCCGAGGAGGCCAAGACCACCGAGGTCGCCGCCTACTGCTGGAAGGCGCTCGGCCAGTCCGGCTTCACCCGCACCGACGTGATCGTCGGCGTCGGCGGCGGTTCGACCACTGACCTGGCCGGCTTCGTCGCCGCGACCTGGCTGCGCGGGGTGCGCTGGATCGCCATCCCCACCACCGTCCTCGCGATGGTGGACGCGGCCGTCGGCGGCAAGACCGGCATCAACACCGCCGAGGGAAAGAACCTGGTCGGATCGTTCTTCCCGCCGTCCGGAGTCCTGTGCGACCTGGCCGCCCTCGACTCCCTCCCCGTCAACGACTACGTCTCCGGACTCGCCGAGATCATCAAGGTGGGCTTCATCGCCGACCCGGCGATCCTGGAACTCATCGAGTCCGACCCCGAGGCCGCGCGCACCCCCGCGGGACCGCACACCGCGGAGCTCATCGAGCGCTCGATCCGGGTCAAGGCCGAGGTGGTCTCCTCGGACCTCAAGGAGGCCGGCCTGCGCGAGATCCTCAACTACGGCCACACGCTCGGCCACGCCATCGAGAAGAACGAGCGCTACAAGTGGCGGCACGGTGCCGCGGTCGCCGTAGGCATGCACTTCGCCGCCGAACTCGGCCGTCTCGCGGGCCGGTTGGACGACGCGACGGCCGACCGGCACCGCACGGTCCTCGAATCCGTGGGCCTGCCGCTCCACTACCGCTACGACCAGTGGCCCAAGCTGCTGGAGACGATGAAGGTCGACAAGAAGTCCCGCGGCGACCTCCTGCGCTTCATCGTCCTCGACGGCCTGGCCAAGCCGACCGTCCTGGAGGGTCCCGACCCCGCCGTCCTGCTGGCTGCCTACGGCGAAGTGGGCGACTGAGTACCCCGGTGCGCCGTCCGCCCCATTCGCCTTACGGAGATGGGCACTTCGACCCGCCCCCGGCCGTTCAACAAACGGCGGCCGGGGAAGGTACCGTTCGGTCAGGAGCGGGGGTCGTACCCTGCCGCCAGCCTCATATGGCCTGTACGAGACGGAGTGGCACCGGATGCAGCACGCAGTGGGTTCTCCGCTGCCGCCCCACCAGCCGGGGCAGGGACCGGCCGCCGGTTGGTCGCCGGCCGCACACCACCCGGGTCACCCGGGCCCGCACCAGGGCTCGGCCCCCGTGCCCCCGCCGCCCCCCGCGCCGGGCTACGCACCCCCGGGCCCGGTCCCGCCCGCACCGCACCACGCCCCGCCGCCGCCGGCCCCGGACACCACGGGCCATGTCCCCCTCCCGTCGGGCGCCCCGGTCGCCGTGCCCCGCACGGTGCCTACCACCACGGCCGTCGACGCGACCACGACGACCCTGGCCGTACTCCTCATCGGCCCGGCCGGCGCCGGCAAGACGAGCGTCGCGAAGTACTGGGCGGACCACCGCCGGGTCCCCACGGCCCACATCAGCCTCGACGACGTCCGCGAGTGGGTCCGCTCCGGTTTCGCCGACCCCCAGTCCGGCTGGAACGACCACTCCGAGGCCCAGTACCGCCTGGCCCGCCGCACCTGCGGCTTCGCCGCCCGCAACTTCCTGGCCAACGGCATCTCCTGCATCCTCGACGACGCCGTCTTCCCCGACCGCCCGGTGGTCGGCCTCGGCGGCTGGAAGCGCCATGTGGGTCCGGGACTCCTCCCGGTCGTTCTGCTCCCGGGCCTGGAGATCGTCCTGGAACGCAACGCGGAACGCACCGGCAACCGCCGCCTCACCGACGAGGAGGTCGCCCGCATCCACGGCCGCATGGCCGGCTGGTACGGCTCGGGCCTCCCGATCATCGACAACAGCCAACTGGACGTTCCGCAGACGGCCCGAGTACTGGACGACGTACTGGCGCGCTCGATCGCGAGTCCGCCCAGCTGGTAGGCGCCGCCAGGCACCCCGTCCCCCGAACGGCACCCCCAAAACCGGCACAAATCACCCAACGCTCCTACGCTCATCTCATGTCAGAGATGTACGCGACCCGCCGATCCCGGCTCAGGGAACGCTGCCACGCGGCCGGCCACGCGGCAGCGATCGTCTCCCGCCCCGCCAACGTCCGCTACCTCACCGGTACGGCCCCCCGGGGCGCCGTCCTCCTCCTGGGCAGAACGGAAGACCTCCTCCTCTGCCCCGGCCCCCCGGACGACCGCCCCGCGGAAGGCCGCCCGGACGAGACTCTCCGCATCCAGTACCTCCCCGCGAACCACGGCGACCCGGCCGTGGCCGCGGCGGACCTCGCCGACGCCCAGCACGCCGACTCCGTCGCCGTGGAGGAACACCACCTCACCGTCGCCCGCCACCGCGAGATCCGCTCCGTCGCACCCCGCCTGCGCATCGCCGACCTCGGCGGCGCCGTCGAGCAACAGCGGATCGTGAAGGACGAGGAGGAGATCTCCTGCCTCCGCATCGGCGCCGAGATCGCCGACCAGGCCCTCGGAGAACTCCTGGAGTCGATCCTCGTGGGCCGCACCGAGAGACACCTCGCCCTCGAACTGGAACGCCGTCTGGTCGACCACGGCGCCGACGGCCCCGCCTTCGCCACCTCCGTCGCCACCGGCCCCCACGCCGGCCGCCGGGCCCACCGCCCCACCGACCGCCGTGTCGAGGAGGGCGACTTCCTCTCCGTCTGCCTCGGTGCCACCTACCGCGGCTACCGCTGTGAGATCGGTCGTACCTTCGTCATCGGCACCTCGCCCGCGGACTGGCAGATCGAGCTCTACGACCTCGTCTTCGCCGCCCAGCGCGCCGGTCGGGAGTCCCTCGCACCAGGCGCGACCTACCGCGATGTCGACCGCGCCGCCCGTCAGGTACTGGACTCCGCGGGGTACGGCCCGGGCCTGCCGCCCCTCACCGGACACGGCGTAGGACTCGAAATCGACGAGGACCCGCAGCTGGCCCCTTCGGCCATGGGTAAACTGGACGCTTGCGTGCCGGTCACCGTCGAACCGGGGGTCCACCTCCCGGGCCGGGGCGGTGTCCGGATCGATGACACGCTCGTCGTCCGCCCCGAGGCGGACGGCGGACCCGAGCTACTCACCATCACGACCAAGGAGCTGCTCGCACTATAGGCAAGGTGCGTGCGCCGGGGTCGTCCACGTCAGTCCAGGAGATTCCGCAACCGTGGCTTCCACGAACGACCTCAAGAACGGCCTGGTGCTCAAGCTCGAAGGCGGCCAGCTCTGGTCCGTCGTCGAGTTCCAGCACGTCAAGCCCGGCAAGGGCCCCGCTTTCGTGCGCACCAAGCTCAAGAACGTGCTCTCCGGCAAGGTCGTCGACAAGACCTTCAACGCCGGCGTCAAGGTCGAGACGGCCACTGTCGACAAGCGCGACATGCAGTTCTCGTACATGGACGGCGAGTACTTCGTCTTCATGGACATGGAGACCTACGACCAGCTCATGGTCGACCGCAAGGCCGTCGGCGACGCCGCCAACTTCCTGATCGAGGGCTTCACCGCCACCGTCGCGCAGCACGAGGGCGAGGTGCTCTTCGTCGAGCTGCCGGCCGCCGTCGAGCTCGTCGTCCAGGAGACCGAGCCGGGCCTGCAGGGCGACCGCTCCACCGGTGGCACCAAGCCCGCCACCCTGGAGACCGGCCACCAGA
>Ga0182007_10000236_pt1 | contig 37233 bp, 28 predicted proteins | sample Sormic07211113_1_FD_123023 | JGI IMG/M metagenome (GOLD analysis project Ga0182007, IMG submission 123023) | Rhizosphere microbial communities from Sorghum bicolor, Mead, Nebraska, USA - 072115-113_1 MetaG | ecosystem: Host-associated > Plants > Roots > Rhizosphere | place: USA: Nebraska...
GGCTACTACTCGGTCAAGGAAGCGATCTTCCCGTTCGCCAAGTTCCAGGGCGTCGATCCGATCCTCGGGCCGGAGATGCGCTCCACCGGTGAGGTGATGGGCGTGGGCCGCAGCTTCAGCGCCGCCTTCGCGCGTGCACAGGAAGCCGGTGGCATCAAGGCCCCGCCGCTGGGCAAGGCCTTCGTCTCGGTGCGTGATCCGGACAAGAAGCGCGTGCTGCCGGTGGCCAAGGCCCTGCTCGAGCGCGGCTACACCCTGGTCGCCACCCGTGGCACCGGCGCGTGGCTGCAGGAGCACGGCATGGACTGCGAGATCGTCAACAAGGTCGTCGAAGGTCGTCCGCACATCGTCGATTCGATCAAGAACGGCGAGATCGTCTACATCGTCAACACGACCGAAGGTCGCGCGGCGATCAACGACTCGTTCTCGATCCGTCGCGAGGCGCTGCAGCATCGCGTCACCTATTCGACCACCATCGCCGGCGCCATGGCGCTGGTGCAATCACTGGAATTCCGCGGGACCGGCCCGGTCTGGTCGCTGCAGGAACTGCACAAGGAGTTGAACGCATGAGAGCACCGATCACCCTGAAGGGCGCGCAGCGTCTGCGCGAAGAGCTTGACCACCTGAAGTCGGTCAAGCGCCCGAAGGTCATCGCGGCGATCGCCGAGGCACGCGAGCACGGCGATCTCAAGGAGAACGCCGAGTATCACGCCGCGCGCGAGGAGCAGGGCTTCATCGAAGGCCGCATCAAGCAGCTGGAAGGCGAGCTTTCGCATGCCGAGATCATCGACATCACCAAGCTCAACGCCGGCAGCAAGGTGGTGTTCGGCGCCACCGTCGAGCTGTCGGACGTGGAAAGCGATGAAGAAAAGCGGTACCAGATCGTGGGTGACCTGGAAGCGGACATCAAGCTGGGCCTGATCGCGATCTCCTCGCCGCTGGCCCGCGCCTTGATCGGCAAGCTGGAAGGCGATGCGGTCACCATCGACGCACCGGCCGGCCAGCGTGAGTACGAAATCGTCAGCGTCCAGTACCTGGACTGACGGCGATGGCCACGGCGACGTTGTTGCTGCCGGCGCGCAGCCGGTTTCCGGCGGCGCCGCTGCCCGATGACGTCGCCAAGGCGCTGGGGCGTGCGGAACGCCGCAGCGCCGAGGCGGGCGAGCGCCCCCAGCTGCGTCGGCACTTCCAGACGCAGCCGGACGCGTGGTCGGCCGCAGCCCTGACCCGCGAGCTGGATGTCGGCGACGCCGACGGGGCGGTATGGCTGCGGGCCGATCCGGCCAACGTGGTGCCGGACATGCATGGCGCTCGCCTGATGGGGCACGGGGATACCCTCCGCCCGGATCTGGCCGATGTGATGCATCTGCTGCCGGCCTTGCAGCCGTTGTTTGCCGGCTACGGGTTCGTGCTGGATGCCCCGGTACCCTCCCGTTGGTATCTGCGCCTTCCGCCAGGCACCATGCTGCCGGTATTCGCAGAACCCGATGAAGTGCTCGGCGATGATCTGTTCGCCCATCTGCCCGAAGGCGATGCAGGGCGCCGCTGGCGTGCCCTGTTGACCGAGGCGCAGGTGGTGCTGCATCAACATCCGTGGAACCAGCAGCGCGTGAGCGAGGGCAAGCGCGCGATCAATTCGCTGTGGTTCTGGGGCGGCGGTGAGCTGCCCGAACGCGTGACCACCGCGCATGCCCAGGTCCGCAGCCGCGATGCGCTGCTGCAGGCGCTGGCCAAGGCCGCAGGCCTGCAGGCCGATGGCGAGCAGACCGTGGATGCCCTGGTGGACCTGCGCCAGCTGCGTTCGCTGGAGCAGTTGGGCAATGAGGCGATCCGGCCGCTGCTGGCGGCGATCGCACGCGGGGAATTGACGCGGCTGGTCCTGGATTTCGAGGACGGCACGCGCGTGCAGATCGACAAGAATCAGCGCTGGCGGTTCTGGAAGAAGCCGGTGCAGCTGCACGAGCTTTGAGTGCGTCGAAGGACAGCCGGCCAGGAACATCCACGCATGGCGTGGATGCGTTCCCCGGGCGGTATCATGCTCGCGCACGTCATTGATCGAGCTCGTTTTGACCCAGTCTGAAGCACCCCGTATCCAGCGCCGTCCCGCCGCCGCCGTCAGCGAGTGGCCGTCATCCATGTTGCCGTTGCTGCAGCGGTTGTACGCCGCGCGCGGGGTCACCGATGCCGCGCAGGCCCAGCCGAAGCTGGCCCAGCTGCATGCGCCGGATCTGCTGGGCAGCATGCAGGCCGCGGTAACGCTGCTGGCCGACGCGATCGCCAACAACGAACGCATCCTGATCGTCGGCGATTTCGACTGCGATGGCGCCACCGCCTGTGCGGTCGGCGTACGCGGCCTGCGCATGCTCGGCGCACGCGACGTGGTGCACGCGGTGCCCAACCGCATGCTGCACGGTTATGGGCTGTCGCCGTCGCTGGTGGCCGAACTGGCCCCGCTCAATCCCGGCCTGCTGGTCACGGTCGATCACGGGATCGCCTGCCATGCCGGCGTCAACGCGGCCAAGGCGCTGGGCTGGAAAGTGCTGGTCACCGACCACCATCTGCCGGGCGAGCACCTGCCGCCGGCCGATGCGATCGTCGACCCCAACATCAGTGGCGATGCCTTCCCGAGCAAGGCGCTGGCCGGCGTCGGGGTGATCTTCTATGTGTTGATGGCGCTGCGCCGCCATCTGCGCGGGCAGGGCGCGTTTGCCACGACGCCGGAGCCGGACCTGTTGACCCTGCTGGATCTGGTCGCGGTGGGTACGGTCGCCGATCTGGTCGCGCTGGATGACAACAACCGCGCCCTGGTCTCGGCCGGCCTGCGCCGGCTGCGCAGCGGCAAGGGCTGCGTCGGCCTGCAGGCGCTGATCGAGGCCAGCGGGCGCGACGCCGCGCGCCTCACCGGCAGCGACATCGGTTTTGCGCTCGGCCCACGTTTGAATGCGGCCGGCCGGCTGGAAGACATGGCGCTGGGCATCGAGCTGCTGCTTACCGAAGACCGCGCCCACGCGCGTGAGATCGCCACGACGCTGGAGTCGATCAACACAGAGCGCCGTGCGGTCCAGCAGTTGATGACCGACGACGCGGAGCGGGCGGTGTCCCGTGCGGTGCTCAGTGCCGAGGGTGTGCGCCCGGTCGCGGCCTGCCTGTTCGATGCTGAGTGGCATCCGGGCGTGGTCGGCCTGGTCGCTTCCAAGATGAAGGATCGCCTGCATCGCCCGGTGATCGCCTTCGCACCTTCCGAGCCGGGCGGCAATTCCCTGCGTGGCTCGGCACGCTCGATTCCCGGCTTCCACATCCGTGACGCGCTGGCGCTGGTCAACGCCGCGCACCCGGGCCTGATCGACAAGTTCGGTGGCCACGCCATGGCCGCGGGCCTGAGCCTGCCGCACGCGCAGCTGCCCGCGTTCGAGCAGGCCTTCGTGGACGTGGTGGAGCGCACGCTGGATCCGCTCTCGCTGCAGCAGCTGCTGCTCACCGACGGCGAGTTGCTGCCGCAGGAGCTGGATTTCGCCCATGCCGAGGCCCTGCGCCTGGCCGGACCGTGGGGGCAGGGCTTCCCCGAGCCGCTGTTCGACGGTCACTTCCAGGTGGCGCGCTGGCAGGTGCTCAAGGAAAAGCACCTGAAACTGAGCCTGCGCGTGCCCGGCCGTGCCGAACCGATCAGCGCAATTCATTTCAGTGGGTGGACCGGCAACGCGCCGGCCAACCACGTCCACATCGCCTACCGGCTGGTCAGTGATGACTACCGGGGAGGCGGCGCGATCCAGCTGATCATCGAGCACTGCGCGGATGCCTGACCGGCTCCCATCGCCCACCGAACGTTTCGACCTGCAGAGCCGCATCGTGCTGCAGGGTGACGATTCCGCACGCACCGAACTCTCCGCCCGCGAGGGTTTCGACTTCCCGGACCTGGAGGGCTCGCGGCAAAGCGTGGCGTGGCTGCTGCGGCTGGAACTGGCCGCCCGGGTCGAGAGTGGAGATGGCACAGCCAGCGGCCCGGTCACGGTCGACGACGCGGTTGCCGCGGTGATGGCGCGACTCAGCCGGACCCGCTGCGTGGCCACGGCCTACCAGCCCTCGGACGACCCGGACGATTACCGGGATGCCGACGATCAGACCGGCGCGCTGGCGTACACCTGCCAGCTGCCCGATCCGGCCGCGCTGCGTCCCCTGCATGCAGCGCTGCGCGCGGCGCAGGACGGTCCGGATCGCCACCAGGCCGCGCAACGCCTGCTGGCCGCCTACGTTGAACACCTGTCCAGCGCGCCGGACCGGCCGGTGGACGCACATCACGACGTCTTCTCGCGTCCCTACACGGCGGACCAGGCCGTCGTGCAGAGCATGGCGATCATGCAGACGATCCTTCCCGCGCTGTTCCCGTTCGACGGCTGGGAAGACGACGAGGGCTGAGGATCGCCGTCCATGACTGCATAGCTGCTGGAGTGCCCCGTGCAGCCCCCCGGGTATCCCCTAAGGCGGGGTTGCCCAATAGAGGTGCCGATTGCGTCTTTTTCAGGCGTATCTAGACAGCACGTCTTTTGTCGGATCAACTAGGATTCAAAGCTGCGAAAGCAGAATCGAGTGGATTCAGATGAACCAAGAGCTAATGGACATGATCGCTTTCGATATCAAGACGGCGGACGGTGATCTGCATGGCTTGCCTGCCACGGATTCTGAGATCGAGACTGCGGAACAAATTCTTGGCGTCAAGTTCAATGCTGACTACATCCAGTTCATCAAGGCGTTTGGGGGCGCATTTGGCGGTATCGAGATCCACGCTTTCAACAATGGCTCTCTTATCGGCAATGCAACAGTTACTGAGCTGACCGAGCGCTTTCGAGAAAACTACCTGGAAAATGCTGGGGAACGGTGGCGCGACGCCTACGTAATATCCGATGACGGGGCCGGAAACCCCGTCTTGATGACAGCCGAAGGGGCCCTTCATCTGTATCTCCACGAGACCGGAGAAACCGAGTTGTTGTATGAGTCCTTGGACCAACTGCTAAACCAGACCTTCCCCTTCAGCACGCCACGTCCGGCAAAGTGATTATCTGGCAGGGGCGTATCACTGCCCGATGACAGGGTAGCGGGCAGACGAGGTGCCTACTTCAGCACACGGGTCACGAGTGTATGCATCTGCCAAACCGCGTTACTCCACCACCTCGGTCACCAGCGTCGGCATTTCCCAGGCGCCGCCGGCGGCCACCAGCCGGCACAACCCGGTGCTGCTGTCAGCGGTCCTCACGAATGCCGTGCCGGTCCAGCCCCAGGTGGTGGAGTACCAGCAATCGCCGAGACCACGGCCCTTGTGCGCCTCCTGGATGGTGCGTACGTCATCACCCACGGCTGCCGTGGTGACCAGCCGCGGCTGGTATGGCGCGCGGTCGTTGATCACCCAGTAGCCGTCACCGGTGTTGTACGCGGCGCGCCAGCAGCTCAGCGAGACCAGCAGTTTGTCGGCGCTGAGCCGCTGCACGGTCAGTGCTTCCGGTTCGCCATCCGGCGACAGACTTCCGTTGGGTCCCAGGGCTTCGCAATCGTCGGCCGAGGTCACCGCTGCGAGGGCGGCGCGCAGCGCCGGTGATGCGGCGAGCGCCTCGTCTGCCGGGCGGGTCGCCACCGGCTTGCCCAGCCGCACGACCGGCACCGGCAGTGCGGGCGGCACCGAGGATTCGGCACGGGTGCCTTTGCGCATCAGTGCGCCCGGCGTGCCCAGGCGGCCCTGGAATGCATCCATCTTCAACAGCACCGCCGAAGCCCCTTTATCGGACACCGTCCAGCGTGCGCCGTCGTCGCCGATCAGCTCGATCAGGCTGTTGCGTGCCAGCGAAGCGAGCAGGGCCGCGAGCTGCTTCGCGGAAAACGTGGCGGTGCCCTCGGCGGCATCGAACTGCATCGGGCCGAGCGAGGCGCCATTGATCTGCAGGCTGAGCCGCTGGGTAGAGGTGTTGTCGTCGTACTGGCCAAGCATCAGTTCGGCCTGCACCGGCTGGTCCGGCCCGCCCGCGCGGGTCAGCAGGATCGAGACCGGGTCGCCGCCATTCTCATCGGCCTGGTAACCGGCGGCGCGGCAGGTGCGGGTGTTGTCGCAGGCCAGCATCCAGTCGCCGTGGCCGAACGTCACGCCCTCGACGGGAGCGGCGGCGTGGCCGGGCAGGGCAAGCCCCATCAACAGCGGGGCGGTCAACAACAGGCGCATGCGGCATCCTTGGTCCATCAATCCGTGGAGGGCGATCTTGGCCCAGTACGGATGAGGCGTCCATGACCGGAACAGGCGGTTGCCAGCGCTCAACCCCGTTGTTGATCGCCGCGCGTTCAATGGAGTGTCATCGGATCAGGAGCGTCACATGGGACTCGCACTGCGCAGTATCGGTCTGCTCGCTCTTCTGTGCTGGCAGCTGCCCGGCGTCCACGCCCAGGCGCGGCGTTTCCCGCCGCCACGGCCGCCGATCCTGCAGGTGGCGGGCGCCGAAGTGCCGGTGCGGCTGACCGAGGCCCGTATCGACAGCCGTGTCATGGCGGGACTGGGCGAAACCACGATCGAGATGACGTTCCACAATCCGAATGCCCGGGTGCTGGAAGGGCAGCTGGCGTTCCCACTGGCCGCGGGCCAACAGGTGGCCGGGTTCGCACTGGATATCGGTGGTGAGCTGCGCGACGCCGTGCCAGTGCCCAAGGCGCAGGGCCGCCAGGTGTTCGAGGCGATCGAGCGTCGCCAGGTCGATCCGGGACTTGTGGAGCAGACCGCCGGCAATCAGTTCCGGCTGCGGCTCTATCCCATCCCGGCGCGTGGTGAGCGTCGCGTCCGTCTGGTGCTGCGCGACAGCCTGCCGAGCGTACCTCAGGGCCTGCAGTGGTCACTGCCCGTGTTCTTCGCACGGCAGGCGGAGCAGGTGACGGTGCGGCTGGAGGCCAGCGGGACGGGCAAGCCGGTCGCCGTGGGCGTCAATCCCTTCGGGTTCACGTTGAAGACCGGCGCCTATGCGGCACAGTGGCAGGGGCGCGGCGCGGATCTGCCTGCACACCTGCAGTGGAGCCTGCCGCTCGCGCGCAGCACTGACGTGGTCACTGGCCTGCATGAGGGACAGCGCTATCTGCTGGCCAGCGTGCCGGTTCGCGCGTCGACCGCTGCGCGTGTCCTGCCTCGCCGCATCGGCCTGCTCTGGGACGCATCGGGCTCGGCCGGTACACGCAACGGTGCGGCGGAACGCGCGGTGCTGGATCGCTACTTCCAGGCCCTCGGCACCGGTCAGGTCCAGTTGACCGTGCTGCGTGACCGCAGCGAAACGCCGCGGGAGTTCACCATCAACAAGGGCGACTGGTCAGCCCTGCGCGAGTACCTGCGGGCGCTGCCCAACGATGGCGCGAGCGCACTGGGCGACTGGACCCCCAACCCCGGCATAGGCGAGTACCTGCTGGTCAGCGATGGCCTGGCCAACTACGGCAGCCAGACGCTGCCCACGCTGTCGCGCGATCAACGCCTGTATGCGCTGAGCAGCGCCGGTGCGAAGACCGACACGCCGCGCCTGCGCGCCTGGACCAGCGCCCATCATGGCCAGCTGCTGCAGGTGAGCAGCGAGGCGGAGGTGCCGGGCGTGATGCCGCTGCTGCTCCAGCAACCGGTCGAGATCGTCGAGGTGCAGGCACGTGGCGTGCAGCACGTGAACGTGGATGCTTCCAGCGCCACACAGGGGTGGGTCCGCGTCACCGGCCGCGTGCTGCGTCCCGATGCGACGGTGCTGCTGTCTCTGCGCGATGGCGGCAGCGAGCCGCAGTCGATCACCCTCGACGTCGCGAACGCACGTGGGGTGGAAGGCGGGCTGGTCGCCCACGCGTGGGCAAATGCCCGGTTGGCGGAACTGGCGGCGGACCCGGCCGGAGCGCCGGCGGCCAAGGCGTTGTCGCAGCAGTTCGGTGTGGTGACCGCCGATACCTCGTTGCTGGTTCTTGAAACCCTGGAGGATTACCTGCGCTACGGCATCCGTCCGCCGGCCCCGTTGCGCGCGGCCTACGACCAGCGCCATGCAGTGACGGAGGCGGACGTGGCAAGCGAGCGGAAGCGCCGCCTGGATGGCATCGCCCGCCAGTTCGCCGAACGCGAGCAGTGGTGGAACACCCGCTGGCCCAAGGATGCGCCGCCGCAGCCCAAGCAGGAATCCCGATCCGTCGCCGCGCCGGTCGCCATGGCGATGGCCGCGGCACCGCCGGCACCGCCGGCACCTGCGGCGCCGATGGCGCTGGACCGTATCGAACTGACCTCCTCGGCCGCTGCCGATCAGGCAGAGGCCACCCCCGAGCGCCGCGCCAAATCGGCACCCAAGGCCAACAGCGGCCAGATCACCCTGACGCTGGCGCCGTGGGCACCGGATTCGGCCTATGCACGCCGCCTGCGCGACGCCAAGCCGACGCAGCTGTATCCGCTGTATCTGCAGGAGCGCGAACAGCACGCCGACAGCAGCGCCTTCTATCTGGACGTGGCGGATCTGCTGCTGGCCAGCGGACAGCGTGATCTCGCGCTGCGCGTGCTTTCCAACCTGGCCGAGATGGACCTGGAAAACCGGCACGTGCTGCGCGTGCTCGGCTACCGCCTGATGCAGGCCAAGGCGCCGGCACTGGCGGTGCCGGTGTTCCGACAGGTGCTGGCGATGGGCGAGGAGGAGCCGCAGAGTTTCCGTGACCTGGGCCTGGCCCTGGAGGCAGCCGGGCAGTACCAGGCGGCGGTGGCATCGCTGTATGAAGTGGTGGTGCGGCCGTGGGATGGCCGCTTCGACGGCATCTCGCTGATCGCGCTGGATGAACTGACCCGGCTGATCGCCCGCGAGCGCGTCGACGCCTCGGCCATCGACCCGCGCCTGCGCCGTGCGATGCCGCTGGACCTGCGCGTGGTGCTGAGCTGGGACAGCGACAACAGCGACATGGACCTGTGGGTCACCGATCCCAACGGCGAGCGCGCCTACTACGGCAACCGGCTGACCTACCAGGGCGGGCAGATGTCGCAGGACTTCACCGGCGGCTACGGCCCGGAGCAGTTCTCGCTACGCGATGCCAAGCCCGGCACCTACAGGATCGAGGCGAACTACTTCGGCAGCCGCGAGCAGCTGGTCGCCGGTGCCACCACCTTGATGCTGCGCCTGAGCACGAAGTGGGGCAGCCGCGACCAGCGTGACCAGCAGGTCACGCTGCGGTTGAAGGACCAGGCGGAGACGGTGCTGGTCGGGGAGTTCGAGGTGAAGTAGTCGCTCAGCCCATCCCCGGCGATCCCGCCGCTGCGCCACCGGCGGCGGGACGCATCAGCGGAAACCGCTGCCGGCGCAGTCCGAAAAGAGGGCGCAGCCAACCAATGCGACGGATCAGCCCTTCGTGCAGCAGCAGGCAACCCGCCACGGTTCCGGTCAGGACCAGCAGCGGCTCCCACCATGGCCCCAGCTGCAGCGGCTTGAGCCAGAACAGCAGGACGATGATCAGGCTCTGGTGCAGGATGTACCAGGGATACACCGCCTCGGTGCAGTAAGACAGCCAGCGGAACGGGCGATCCAGATACACCTTGGCCCAGCCGAGCAGGCTCAACAGCACGGCCCACAGGTACAGCGACTGGCTGGCCATCACCTGCAGCGTCCAGACCCTCTCCGGCCACTGCCGCAGCAGCGAATCGCCAGGCAACACCCGCCCCAGGATACGGATGCCGAAGTACCAGCCCGCCGCGATGACCGCCACCCACAGGGTGAGCTGGCGCAGTTCGACCACGCGCGCCCAGAACGGGGTCGCGCGGGCCAGCAGGTAACCGGCCAGGAATACCGTGCCGTACTTGGCGTGCTGGTACCAGTCGCCGAACAGCAGGTTGGTGGAGGGAAACCGGGGATCGAGCCAGGCCACCCAGCCGAAGGAGAGCAGCGCGGGCAACCCGATCAGGATCGCCGCCGGCGCCTGGGTGAAGCGCTCCACCGCGCGGCGCACCGCAGCGGTATCCAGCACCGGCATCAGCAGGGCCAGTACCAGTGTGTACACCCACAGGTAGGCCAGGTACCACAGGTGGTTCCAGGTGATGCGCAGCTGCCAGCCGGCGAAGCTGTCCTGTGGCCAGGCCGGCATCTGCCAGTAGCGCAGCAGGAAGGCGCCGAAGCCGGGCTCGATATGCCCGTTGGTCAGTGCCTCGCAGTAAGGCTGGATCGGCACCACCACCCACATCCCGAACAGCAGCGGCAGCAGCAACCGCCACGTGCGCAGCACCGCGAAGCGCGCGATGCGCGTCTCCGGCCGCATCAAGGCGATGGCGATACCCGAGAGCAGGAACAACAGCGGCATCCGCCAGCGGTTGACCAGCAGCATCGGCCATTGCAGCCACTCGGCGGTGTGGTCGCTCTTGAGATGGAAGCCCCAGCCGTCCACGTAGGCCATGGCGGTGTGATACAGGATGAGCAGGGCGAAGGCGAGCACGCGCAGGGCGTCTATGTCGTGGCGGCGTGGCATGGAAGGGGCAGACAGGAAAGGAGGCTGCACAGTGCGCAGTCCCCGCGCGGTGCGCCATGGCGAAGGGGCCTGCCGTCGGGGGCAAGTGACGAATGGCGGTCGCCAAGGGACGGGTGGGGCGCACTACCATGGCGCGATGAGGCAGGCTGACGACCCTTTGCGAATGGACGATTCAATGGCGAACGGACGTGCCGCGCGGTGGCGGCCGGGTGCGCGGATGCTGGTGTGGTCGGTGATCCTGCTGACCACCGCGGTGGCCAATGCGCTGGTGGAAGTGATGGATGCGGGGCGCCGTGGCGAGGACCTGGGCCTGTGGCAGCCGATGATCTGGGAGCTGAGCAGCGTCACCATGATCCTGCTGACGCTGCCGGTCCTGTGGTGGGGCTGCCAGCGTTGGCCGCTGCACGCCGATACCTGGAAGCGCCGCCTGCCGCTGTACGTGCTGGCCAGCGTGGCGTGGTCGCTGGTGCATGTCACCGGGATGATGGGGCTGCGCCATCTCGCCTATGCCGCGCTTGGCGACCACTACCAGGACGATGCCAGCTGGCCGTTGCGCCTGATGTACGAGTACCTCAAGGATGTCCGTGCGTTCTTCACCTTCGTGGCGATCGAGCACTTCTTCAGCTGGTTCGGACGGCGCCGGCAGGGCGAGGCGCATCTGCTGGCCGCGCCGGACGATGCGCCGCCGGTGGACGCCGTGGAGCGTCCGGAGCGGTTCCTGGTGCGCAAGCTGGGACGCGACTTCCTGGTTGCGACCGGCGACATCGAATACGCCCAGGCGGCCGGCAACTACGTCAACCTGCGGGTGCGCGGACACGACTACCCGCTGCGCAGCACCATGGCGGCGCTGGAAGAACGATTGGATCCGGCGCTGTTCGTGCGTGCCCACCGCAGCTGGCTGGTGAACGTGCGGCACCTGGTCTCGATCGAGCCGCTGGACGGGGGCGAGGCCCTGCTGCACATGGACGATGGCGGCCGCGTACCGTGCAGTCGCCGGCAGCTGCCCTCGTTCCGGCAGGCGCTGGCCGTGCAGGCGCCTGCCTGATCCTGCCGGGCTGACCGGCACCCTGGCGGACCAGGATGCCGGCGTGGCACTCAGCGCTTGCTGTCTTTCTTGATCATCGCGTCGATGCGCCCGGCGCGGGCTTCCGAGCCCGGGTGCGAGGACATCAGGCCGCCATCGCTGGACAGCTTGCGGAACATGCTGGCCAGTGCGGCCGGGTCGTACTGGTGGCGCTTCATGAAGCGGTAGCCGTACTCGTCGGCCGCGCCTTCTTCCTTCTGCGAGAACTGTGCGTTGACGAAACCTTCGGCCAGTTCGCCGAGCTGGCCCTGGGTCAGGGTGGCAACATTGGCATTGCCCGAGGCGGCCAGCGTGTCGCGACCGGCCGAGGCCAGCAGCGCGGTACGCATCTTGGTCTTGGAGTGGCCCAGCTTCACGTGGCCGATCTCGTGGCCGATCACGCCGCGCACTTCGTCGTCCGAGGCCATGTCCATCAGGCCGGAGTACACGCGCACGCAGCCGTTGGCCATGGCCCAGGCATTGACGTCTTCGGTCAGGTAGACCTTGAAGCTCAGGCTCAGGCCGTCTTCATTGGCCAGGCCCTGGGTGATCTTGGCCAGCCGCTGGGCATACGGATTGTTGGCGGGGGCGACCTTGTTCTGCTGATCCATGTAGACGCAGGCTTCGTCGGCGGCCTTGGCCACGTCCTGGTCGGACAGGGTGAGCGCCTGGCCGGCCTTCAGGCCGGTGCTGGTCAGCTGCTTGAGGTCCAGGGCCGAGACGGTGGTGGAAGCGGTCAGGCAGGCCAGAGCCAGCAGCAGGGCGGAGGATGACGTCCTCATCGGGGTGGTGCTCCTTGGTAGTGCGTTGGGGGAAACCGCAGGGCAGGGGGCCGCGCGGCGGGGCGGAAGTCTACCGCCTGGCCACCCGCCCGTGTTCAGTGAAGTCGTTTTTACCCACCCCCAAGCGGTACCCAGCGTCCCCGCCACCGCCGGAAAGCCCCGGATAGGCTATGATGGACAGTCTTTTCGCACGCAATTAATCGCCGACATGATCGAGCTCAATCCTGTCCGCCAGCGCATCACCGATCTCACTGATCGCGTGCTCTCGCTCAGGGGGTATCTTTGACTACGACGCCAAGAAAGAGCGTCTGGAAGAAGTAACCCGGGAACTGGAAAACCCGGATATCTGGAACAACGCCGAGTACGCCCAGAATCTTGGCCGCGAACGCGCCAATCTGGACAAGACCGTGGGCGGCATCGCCACGATCCTCGACGGCCTGACCGAGTCGGGCGAACTGCTGGAACTGGCCGAAAGCGAACAGGACGAAGAAACCGCCCTGGCCGTGGTCAGCGACCTGGACAAGTACCAGAAGCACGTCGAACAGCTGGAGTTCCAGCGCATGTTCTCCGGGCAGATGGATACCGCGGCGGCCTTCGTCGACATCCAGGCCGGTGCCGGCGGTACCGAAGCCCAGGACTGGGCCGAAATCCTGCTGCGCATGTACCTGCGCTGGTGCGAATCGCGCGGCTGGAAGACCGAGCTGATGGAAGTCTCCGGCGGCGACGTCGCGGGCATCAAGTCGGCCACGCTGCGCGTGGAAGGCGATTACGCGTATGGCTGGCTGAAGACCGAAACCGGCGTGCACCGCCTGGTGCGCAAGTCGCCGTTCGATTCGGACAACCGCCGCCACACCAGCTTCACCTCGGTGTTCGTGTCGCCGGAAGTCGATGACAACATCGAGATCGACATCAACCCGGCCGACCTGCGTACCGACGTGTACCGCTCCTCCGGCGCGGGTGGCCAGCACGTCAACAAGACCGAATCGGCGGTGCGTATCACGCACATTCCGACCAACACCGTCGTGGCCTGCCAGACCGGCCGCAGCCAGCACCAGAACCGCGACAACGCGATGAAGATGCTGGCCGCCAAGCTGTACGAGCTGGAGATCCAGAAGCGCAACGCCGAGCGCGATGCGGTGGAAGCCACCAAGTCCGACATCGGCTGGGGCAGCCAGATCCGCAACTACGTGCTCGACCAGAGCCGTATCAAGGACCTGCGCACCGGCATCGAACGCTCCGATACGCAGAAGGTGCTGGACGGCGATCTCGACGAATTCGTCGAAGCCAGCCTGAAGTCCGGCCTGGCCGTGGGTGCCAAACGCACCGACGCCTGACCGTCGGGGCCGCCACGCGCGGCCCCGATCCGTTGTGCCCGGGCCACGCCCGGTTTCGCAATCCGCCCCGACCATCGGCATGATGGCGGGGACCGTACCTCCCCCCGACATACATAGACCCACGCCATGAACGATCAGACCGCCGCGCCGCAGCCCCCCGTCGACGAGAACAGCCTCATCGCCGAGCGCCGCGCGAAACTGACCGCCCTGCGCGGGCAGGGCATCGCCTACCCGAACGATTTCCGCCGCGAGCACTTCGCCGGCACCCTGCAGGCCGAGTTCGCCGACGCCGGACAGTGGACCGCCGAAGCACTGGAAGCCAGTGACCGCCAGGTCAAGATGGCCGGCCGCCTGATGGCCAAGCGCGTGATGGGCAAGGCCAGCTTCGCCCAGATCCAGGACGAGTCCGGCCGCATCCAGCTGTTCCTGCAGGGCAGCACCCTCGGCGATGCCTACACCGCCTTCAAGGGCTGGGACGTGGGCGACATCATCGCCGTCGAGGGCGGGCTGACCCGGACCAAGACCGGCGAGCTGTCGGTCAAGGCGACCCGCCTGCGCCTGCTGACCAAGTCGCTGCGCCCGCTGCCGGACAAGTGGCACGGCCTGGCCGACGTGGAGCAGCGCTACCGCCAACGCTATGTCGACCTGATCGTGACCCCGGAGTCGCGCGAGGTGTTCATCAAGCGCTCGCGGATCATCCGCGCCATGCGCGCCTGGCTCGACAACCGCGACTTCCTGGAAGTCGAAACGCCGATGATGCATTACATCCCCGGCGGTGCCACGGCCAAGCCATTCACCACCCACCACAACGCGCTGGACCTGGACCTGTACCTGCGCGTGGCCCCGGAGCTGTACCTCAAGCGCCTGGTCGTGGGTGGGCTGGAGCGCGTGTACGAGATCAACCGCAACTTCCGCAATGAAGGCGTCAGCACCCGCCACAACCCGGAATTCACCATGATGGAGCTGTACGAGGCCTACGCCACGTACACCGAAGTGATGGACCTGACCGAAGGCGTGATCCGTGACGTGGCCAGCCAGGTGCTGGGCACCACCACGGTGGAGTGGGACGGTGCCACCATCGACCTGGCCCCGGCGTTCCGCCGCTGGCGCATGGACGAGGCGGTGCGCCACCACAACCCGGAGATCAGCGCAGCCGACTGCACCGACCGCGACGCGCTGGCCGCCCATTGCGAACGCCTGAAGATCCGCATCAAGCCGTCCTACGGCTGGGGCAAGCTGCTGCTGGAGATCTTCGAGGCCACCGTCGAGCACACCCTGATCCAGCCGACCTTCATCACCGACCATCCGGTGGAAGTCTCCCCGCTGGCCCGGGCCAACGATGACCAGCCGGGCTACACCGACCGCTTCGAGCTGTTCATCAACGGTAAGGAGCTGGCCAACGGCTTCTCCGAGCTGAACGACCCGGAAGACCAGGCGGCCCGGTTCCAGGCCCAGGTCACCGCGAAGGAAGGCGGCGACGACGAGGCCATGCACTACGACGCCGATTACATCCGGGCGCTGGAGTACGGCATGGCCCCGACCGGCGGCCTGGGCATCGGCATCGACCGCCTGGTGATGCTGCTGACCGGCAGCAGCTCGATCCGTGACGTGCTGCTGTTCCCGTATATGCGTCCCGAAAACTGAGACCTGCGTCCGGGCGTGCTTGGGGCACGTCCGGATGGGGGTTCCGCTCCCGTGGCCGCGCGAGTATGGTTTCTGCGTGGCCTTAACAGGCGCTATGGCGTGATGGCCACGGACCATGACCGGTCGCAGGGGATGCCACCTCGGCATCACACTGTGACGACGATCATGAACTGGGGTGTTCACGACGGGAGGCGGACCCATGCAAGGTGCCAGTGTGCTGAGCGGCGGAGTATCCTCTCCGCAGCATGTTCCGGTGTGGTCAAGGAAGAAGGCAGAAGCAGCCTTGAATATTGTCATCGTTGACGACCAGACGTCCGCGCGTACCATGCTGCGCCATGTCATCGAGGACATCGCGCCGGAGCTGTCCGTGCACGACTTCGGCGATCCGCTGACCGCGCTGGCCTGGTGCGAGTCGCATGCAGTGGATCTGCTGCTGCTCGATTACCGCATGCCGGAGATGGACGGGCTGGAGTTCGCCCGCCGCTTCCGTCGCCTGCCCAAGCACCGCGACATCCCCGTGATCCTGATCACCGTGGTCGGGGACGAGCCGATCCGCCAGGCGGCGCTGGAAGCCGGGGTGATCGATTTCCTGGTCAAGCCGATCCGCCCGCGCGAACTGCGCGCGCGCTGCTACAACCTGTTGCAGCTGCGCCAGCAGTCGGAGAACGTCAAGCAGCGCGCGCTGTCGCTGGAGCAGCGGCTGCTGGCCAGCATGCACGAGGTCGAGGAACGCGAGCGCGAGACGCTGTCGCGGCTGGCCCGGGCGATCGAGTTCCGTGATGCCGGCACCAGTGCCTACCTGGAGCGCATGGCGCATGTCGCCGGCCTGATCGCCGAGCAGCTCGGGTTGCCGGAGGAGGAGGTCAAGCTGATCGAGATGGCCGCGCCCCTGCACGACATGGGCAAGATCGCCATTCCCGACGCCGTGCTGCTCAAGCAGGGCAAGTTGAACGACGAGGAGCTGGCGATCATGCGCCGGCACCCGCGGATCGGCTATGAACTGCTGAGCGGCAGCCAGAACCGTTTCATCCAGGTCGGTGCGCTGATCGCGCTGCGCCATCACGAGCGTTACGACGGCAGTGGCTACCCCGATGGCCTGGTCGGCGATGCCATTCCGCTGGAAGCGCGGATCGTGGCGGTGGCCGACGTGTTCGATGCGCTGATCTCACCCCGTCCGTACAAGGAAGCATGGACCATGGAAGCCACGCTGGCGTATCTGTATGCCCAGCGTGGCCGGTTGTTCGATCCGCGCTGCGTCGATGCCCTGCTGCGCGGCCGCCTCCAGCTTGACGAGATCTGCGCACAGCACTCCACTGCGTCATCCCGCCCGGGGATGTGATATGCGTCGTCTGTACCCGCGCCTGAAGCAACGTCTGGCGCAGCGCCCGGATACCGAGCACGGCCAGGCGATCGTGCGCATCGTGCTGATCACCCTGATCCTGCTGTATGTCCTGATGCCGGGGCCCCGCCACGACCTGCCACCGGAGCAGTACCACGGCGTGCTGGCGATCGTGCTGACCGGCCTGACGCTGTCGCTGGGCCTGTTCGGGTGGCTGCTGTGGCGGCCGGGGCGCTCGGATCCGCGCCGCGTGGCCGGCATGCTCGCCGACTACGGCCTCATCGCCGCCGGCATGGTGCAGATGGGCGAGCCGCTGGCCTGGGTCTACATCGTGGTGATGTGGGTGACCGTCGGCAACGGCATGCGCTACGGAAACAACTATCTGTACGTGGCCGTGGCGATGGCCATGGTCAGCTTCGGCAGCACCGCGCTGCTGACGCCGTACTGGCAGCAGAATGCCCGGCTGGCGTTCGGCCTGTGGCTGGGCCTGGCGGCGGTGCCGCTGTACTTTTCCACGCTGCTGCGCCAGTTGACCCGGGCAATGGCCGAGGCCCGCCGGGCGAGCGAGGCCAAGAGCCGCTTCCTGGCCAACATGAGCCATGAGTTCCGCACCCCCCTCAACGGGCTGTCGGGCATGACCGAGCTGCTGGCCACGACCAAGCTCGATGACGAGCAGCGTGAGTGCGTCAACACCATCCAGGCGTCCTCGCGCAGTCTGTTGGCGCTGGTCGAGGAAGTGCTCGACATCTCCGCGATCGAAGCCGGCAAGCTGCGCGTCAACGCCGAGGATTTCGCGCTGGCCGATGTGATCCAGGCGATCGGACTGATCCTGCTGCCGCAGGCCAAGGCCAAACGGCTGGAGTACCGGGTCAAGGTCGCCGATACCGTGCCGCCCTTGTTGCGCGGCGATCTCGGTCACCTGCGCCAGATCCTGCTCAACATCGCCGGCAACGCGGTCAAGTTCACCGACCACGGCCGGGTCGAGATCCGTGTCGCGGTGCTCAACGCTGAAGCCAATGGCGCAGTGCGCCTGCGCTTCGACATCCTCGATACGGGTATCGGCGTCGCGCCGGAGATGCGCCCGCGGCTGTTCGAGGCCTTCGAGCAGGCCGACGTCAGCATGGCGCGCCGTCATGAGGGCACTGGCCTGGGCACGACCATCGCCAAGGGCCTGGTCGAGGCGATGGGCGGCGACATCGGCTACGAAGAGAACCCACCGCAGGGCAGCCATTTCTGGTTTGAACTGCCGTTCGCGCCGCCGCGCGTGCCGCTGGGCACGGTCACCCCCGCCCTGGTCGGCGACGGGCTGCCGGACCGCAACGGCAACGTCATCGCCTTCGCCGATCCCTTCCTGCGTCATCGCGCGCGCGTGCGCAGCATGCACATCCTGGTCGCCGACGATCACGAGGCCAACCGCATGGTGCTGCAGCGGCTGCTGCAGAAAGCCGGCCACAAGGTCCTGTGCGTCAACGGCGGCGAAGCGGTGCTGGATGCGATGGCCGATAGCGATTTCGATGCGGCGATCGTCGATCTGCACATGCCGGGCATGAGCGGCCTGGACATGCTCAAGGAGCTGCGTGTGATGCAGGCCGGCGGCGGCCCGCGCACGCCGGTGCTGGTGCTCAGCGCCGATGTCACCCCCGAGGCGATCCAGCGCTGCACCCAGGCCGGTGCGCACACTTTCCTGGCCAAGCCCGTCGTCGCGGTGCGGCTGCTGGACGTGCTGGCCGACATCGCCTCCAACGGCCAGCTCAAGGCCAGTGCGCCGATCGTGCGCACTGCCACCGTACTCGATGGCGTGCTGGATCCGGGCGTGCTCGACGAGCTGGCCTCGCTTGGCATGGGCGATGGCTTCGAACGCGAGTTCATCCGCCAATGCCTGGCCGATGCCGAGCAGTGCGTCGGCGTGGCACTGGCCGATGGCGAGCGCAGCGACTGGGTGCATTTCCGTGAGCAGGCGCACGCGATCAAGGGCGTGGCCAGCAATCTCGGCCTGGTCCGCGTCGCCAATCGTGCCGGCGACGTGATGCGCATGGCCGACTGGCAGCTCAAGAGCGAATGGCGGCAGCGCGTGACTCTGCTGCAGGCGGGGATCAAGGAAGGCCGGCAGGCACTCGACGCGCGTGCGCAGCGCCGGACCCAGGGCCAGGCGGACGACGGCGGCGACATGCGCTGAAAAAAAGCCCGGCGGCAGCCGGGCTTGAACAACACAGGGGAGGGGGTGACTCAGGCGACGTCGAGGGTGGCGCGGCGGGTCTGGGCCTTGATCAGGCGATCCATCGTACGCAGCGACTTGTCGCCCAGCGCGAGCGCGGAGTCCACCCACACCTTGGTGATTTCCAGCAGCTCGTCGTAACGCACGGCCTGGGCCAGGTTGCGTGCGGCATTCATCGCCAGGTAGGAATGCGGAATGCGCTGGTGCTGGCGGATCAGGTCTTCGACCGCCTTGACGCCCTGGCCCTTCGGCACCAGCACGTCGACCACGCCCATCGCATGCATCTCCTCGGACGAATACACGCGGCCGTCGAGGATGATCTTCTCGGCCAGCTGCGGCGCCACGCGCTTGCACAGGAACGAGTAGGCCCCCATGCCCGGGAACAGCCCGAACAGCACTTCCGGCAGGCCCATGCCGCAGCCTTCCTCGGCCACGATGGTGTGGCAGGCCAGGGCCATCTCCAGGCCACCGCCCAGCGCGTCGCCCTGGATCAGCGCGATCGAACGCACGTCGCCACCGAAGCCGGTGTGCAGGTGGTGCACGCCTTCCACGCAGCGCTGCGCGTAGGTCAGCAGGCGGTCGCGGTTGCCTTCGCGGATCAGGCGGGTGAACAGGTCCAGGTCACCGCCCAGGTTGTACGCGTTCGCATCGGAGGCGAGCACGAAATGGCGCAGCTTGCCGCTGTTGCGCTCGGCCGGGGTGCGGGTGATGGCGCTCATGAAATTCCACATTTCATCGAGCATGTCCTTGCGGCAGCACGGGCGGATGCCGCTGGCGGCATCGGCATGCATGTACAGCCAATGGGCGTCGTCGTTGCCCGTGGTCTCGGTGCGGATGGTGGCGTAGCGGTGGTTGACGGGCAGCTTTTCAATGGTGCTCATGGCGATTTCCTCGGAGGCTGGCCCGCTGGGAGGACGGTGGGCGGCGGGCCTGACGGGTCCACACGCCGCGATCCTACACCCCCGGCATCCCAGCCAATGCAAAAGGCCCCCGCCGTTGTCGGCAGGGGCCCTGTGAAGATGCCGCCGTTGGGGAAACCGTTACGCCGCGGGCGTATCGCGCAGTTCGCGGCGCAGGATCTTGCCCACGTTGGTCTTCGGCAGCTCCTTGCGGAACTCCACGATCCGCGGGTGCTTGTAGCCGGTCAGGTTGGCACGCGCATGCTCCTTGACCATCTCGGCGGTGAGGTTGGGGTCCTTCTTGACGATGACCACCTTGACCACTTCGCCGGACTTTTCATCGGGCACGCCGACCGCCGCGACTTCGAGCACGCCCGGCATCATCGCGATGACGTCTTCGACCTCGTTGGGGTACACGTTGAAGCCGGACACCAGGATCATGTCCTTCTTGCGGTCCACGATGTAGAAGAAGCCCTGCTCGTCCATCCGCGCCATGTCGCCGGTGTGCAGCCAGCCCTCGGCATCGACCGCTGCGGCGGTGTCTTCCGGGCGCTGCCAGTAGCCCTTCATCACCTGCGGGCCCTTGATGCACAGCTCGCCAACGTCGCCGGCGGGCAGGGTCTGACCGTTATCGTCCTTGACGCAGGCATCGGTGGACGGAATCGGCAGGCCGATGGCGCCGTTGTACTCGGCCAGGTCCAGCGGGTTGATGCAGGCGGCCGGCGAGGTCTCGGTCAGGCCGTAGGCCTCGACCAGGGTCACGCCGGTGACCTTCTTCCAGCGCTCGGCAACGGCACGCTGCACCGCCATGCCGCCACCCAGGGTGACCTTCAGCGAGGAGAAATCGATCTGGTCGAAGCCGGGGGTGTTGAGCAGGCCGTTGAACAGCGTGTTGACGCCGGTGATCGCGGTGAAGCGGGTCGCCTTGAGCTCCTTGACGAAGCCCTTCATGTCGCGCGGGTTGGTGATCAGGTAGTTGCAGCCACCGAACTTCATGAAGACCAGGCCGTTCGCCGTCAACGCGAAGATGTGGTACAGCGGCAGGGCGGTGATGATCACTTCCTTGCCCATCTCGATCCCCGACGCGGAGATCCAGGCCGAGGCCTGCTGCATGTTGGCCACCAGGTTGCGGTTGGTCAGCATCGCGCCCTTGGCCACGCCCGTGGTGCCGCCGGTGTACTGCAGGAAGGCGACATCGTCGTGATCGATCTCGACCTTGGGCAGGGTGTGGCGGCTGCCCAGCCTGAGCGCCTGGTTGAAGCGGATCGCACCGCGCAGGCTGTAGTTGGGCACCATCTTCTTGATGTACTTCAGGACGAAGTTCACCACGATGCCCTTGGCGCCGAGCATGTCGCCCAGGCCGGTGGTCACCACCTGCTTGATCGGCGTATCGGCGATGACCTGCTGCACGGTGTCGCAGAAGTTGTCGACCACCACCAGCACGGCCGCGCCGGAATCCACCAGCTGGTGCTTGAGCTCACGGGCGGTGTACAGCGGATTGACGTTGACCACGGTCAGGCCGGCACGCAGCACGCCGAAGGTGGCGATCGGGTACTGGAGGCAGTTGGGCATCATCAGGGCGACGCGGTCGCCCTTCTTGAGCTGCAGCTCGCCGAGCAGGTAGGCGGCGAACTGTTCAACCAGTGCGTCCGTTTCCCCGTAGGTCAGGACCTTGCCGAAACTGGAGTAGGCGGGACGGTCGCGGAACTTGGCCACCGAGGTGTCGAAGACGGCCGAAACCGAATGGAACTCGTTGACGTCGATCTCGGCGGGTACGCCTTTGGGATAACTCTGCAGCCAGGGTCGTTCCAGACTCATATTCCCCCTCCAGGAAACGTGGATGATGTGATGCGGTGACGGAGAGTATCCGTCGTTTCATGCCTCGGCAGCATACCGTCCCGAATGGAAAACGCGAAGGGCCGGTGAAGAAAGGTGGCGGAGGGGCAGCGGGGCGCGTTGGTTGCGACATGCGCGGGTCCTGCCCACGACCAGCGGTCGTGGGCTACCGGGAGGTCACGGCCGCAGGTGCATGACCCGGTATCGCCGGCACCGTGCCGGCGGGGCTTATTTCTTCCCCGCCAGCTGGCGCAGCACGTACTGCAGCAGGCCGCCGTGCTTGAAGTACTCCACTTCCTTCGGGGTCAGCAGCATCACATGGCATTCGAAGGTCTTTTTGGTGCCGTCGGCCCGGGTCGCGGTGAGGGTCGCCGACTTGCTGGCGCCATCCTGCAGGCCGGTGATGTCCACCACTTCCGAGCCGTCCAGGCCCAGGCTCTGTGCGTTGTCGCCATTCTTGAACTGCAGCGGCAGCACGCCCATGCCGACCAGGTTGGAGCGGTGGATGCGCTCGAAGCTCTCGGCGATCACCGCCTTGACGCCCAGCAGGTTGGTGCCCTTGGCCGCCCAGTCACGCGAGGAACCGGTGCCGTATTCCTTGCCGGCGAACACCACCAGCGGGACGCCCTCGGCCTTGTACTTGACGGCCGCATCGTAGATCGCCAGCTTCTGCGGCTCGCCCCCGTCCTTCGGGAAGTACAGGGTGTTGCCGCCTTCCTCGCCGCCGAACATCAGGTTCTTGATGCGGATGTTGGCGAAGGTGCCGCGCACCATGACGTCATCGTTGCCGCGGCGGCTGCCGTAGCTGTTGAAGTCGGCCGGCTGCACGCCACGTTCCTGCAGGAAGCGGCCTGCCGGGGAATCCTTCTTGATGTTGCCGGCCGGGGAGATGTGATCGGTGGTGATCGAGTCGCCGAACAGACCCATCACGCGGGCGCCATGCACGTCGTCGATGTGGCCGACGTCCATCGTCATGCCTTCGAAATACGGCGGGTTCTTGATGTAGGTCGAACTGCCGTCCCACTCATACAGATCGCCGTCGGGCGACTTGATGGTGTTCCAGCGGGTGTCGCCCTTGAACACGTCGGCATAATTCTTCTTGAACATCTCCGGCCCGATGGTCGCGGCGATCACGTCGCCGATTTCCTTGTTGCTCGGCCAGATGTCGCGCAGGTACACCGGCTGCCCATCGCTGCCCGTGCCCAGCGGCTCGGTGGTCAGGTCGATGTCGGTAGTGCCGGCGACGGCGTAGGCGACGACCAGCGGCGGGCTGGCCAGATAGTTCATTTTGACCTCCGGGTGCACGCGGCCTTCGAAGTTGCGGTTGCCCGACAGCACCGAGGCCACCACCAGGTCACCGGCGGCGATGGCGGCACTCACTTCGGTGGGCAGCGGACCGGAGTTGCCGATGCAGGTGGTGCAGCCGTAGCCGACCACGTAGAAGCCGACTTTCTCCAGCTCGGTGAGCACACCGGCTTTGTCCAGATAATCGGTGACCACGCGCGAGCCCGGGCCAAGCGAGGTCTTGACCCACGGCTTGCGGTCCAGGCCCTTGGCCGCCGCGTTGCGGGCGAGCAGGCCGGCACCGATCATCACCGCCGGGTTGGAGGTGTTGGTGCACGAGGTGATCGCTGCGATGACCACCGCGCCGTCCTTCAGGCGGAACTTCCTGCCCTCCAGCTCCACGTCGCTGTAGCCCTTGGCCAGCTGTTCGTTGCCGACCGCCGCGCCGCCGCCTTCGTTGACGAACTTGGACACGTCGTCGTTGCGCTTGTCGCGGTTGGTGGTCAGGCCGACCAGGTTCTCGCGGTAGTTCTGCTTGACGTCTTCGAGCAGCACGCGGTCCTGCGGACGCTTCGGGCCGGCCAGCGACGGCTTGACCTGGCCCATGTCCAGTTCCAGCGTGGCGCTGTAGCTGGCGTGCGCGGTGTTGGCGTCGTGCCACAGGCCCTGGGCCTTGGCATAGGCTTCGACCAGGGCGATCTGCGCTTCGCTGCGGCCGGACAGGCGCAGGTAGGTCAGCGACTCTTCATCGATCGGGAAGATGCCGCAGGTGGCGCCGTATTCCGGGGCCATGTTGCCGATCGTGGCCCGGTCGGCCAGCGGCAGGTGCTGCAGGCCTTCACCGAAGAACTCCACGAACTTGCCGACCACGCCGTGCTTGCGCAGCATCTGGGTGACGGTCAGCACCAGGTCGGTGGCGGTGGCGCCTTCGGGCATGCGCCCGGTCAGCTTGAAGCCGACCACCTGCGGGATCAGCATCGACGACGGCTGGCCGAGCATGGCGGCTTCGGCTTCGATGCCGCCGACGCCCCAGCCCAGCACGCCGATGCCGTTGATCATGGTGGTGTGGCTGTCGGTGCCGAACACGGTGTCCGGATAGGCCACTGCCTTGCCGTCCTTGTCCGCAGTCATGACGACGCGGGCCAGGTTCTCCAGGTTCACCTGGTGGACGATGCCGGTATTGGGCGGCACCACCTTGAAATTATCGAAGGCCTTCTGGCCCCAGCGCAGGAAGCCATAGCGTTCCTGGTTGCGCTGGAATTCGATCTTGCCGTTGAGATCGAGCGCGTCCGGGGTGCCGAACACATCGACCTGCACCGAGTGATCGATCACCAGCTCGGAGGGGATCTGCGGATTGATCTGCTCCGGCCGACCGCCGAGCTTGACGACTGCATCGCGCATCGCGGCCAGGTCGACCACGCAGGGCACGCCGGTGAAATCCTGGAGCACCACGCGGGCCGGCATGAAGGCGATCTCGATGTCCGGCTCGGCCTTGGGATCCCACTGGGCCACCGCCTGGATGTGGTCCTTGCCGACGGTGACACCGCCATCCTCGTGCCGGAGCAGGTTCTCCAGCAGGATCTTCATCGAGTAGGGCAGGTGGGAGATGTCGAACGTCTGTCCGAGCTTGGGCAGGCTGAAGTAGTCGTAGGTGGTGCCGCCGACGTCCAGCTGGCTGCGGGTGGAGAACGAATCGCTCATTGCGGGTGACTCCTCTTGCGGATGGCTTGCAGTGGCCCGCCCGAGGCAGACCTGCTTGCGTTCGCCGCTGACCGGTAGGCCGGCGACCGTTCCGATTATGAACGATTCAGCCGAACGCCACCTGCGGCAGTTGGTCTCAGGCTACACGGAGATATGTATCCCTCGTGTCATGGATGAGACAGATCCTTTCTGTGCCAACGGTCTTGGCGGCCAGATCAGTACCCGGGTGGAAGTATGCCCCCGGAAGTATGTATAATTTGTGCATACTTTGGAGGGCGTACCGATGGAAGCTACCGTTGCAGAGCGCGGGCAGATCACCCTGCCCAAGGCGGTCCGTGATGCGCTGGGCCTGACCAAGGGCACGCAGCTGAAGGTGGAGCTCGAAGGCAGCCGCATCATCCTGCGCAAGAGCGTGGACGATGCGATCTCCCGTGCCCGCGGCAAGTTCGCGCTGGATGGTTTCGATTCGGCCGAAGCGGCCGTGCGCGCGGTCCGCGACGAGGAATGAGCGCGTGATGATCGCCGTCGATTCACCGGTCCTGATCGAGCTGCTCAGCAATGGTCCGCAGGCCGACGCGGTCGAAGCCGGGCTGCGCCAGAGCCTGGTCGGTGGCCGCGTGGTGATCTGCGGGGTGACCCTGGCCGAGATCTGCGCATCGCTGCGCGGCGGTGCAGAAGTGCAGGAGGCGCTCGAGGAAATGGGCGTCCACTTCAGTCCACTAGAGGCCAAATCGGCCCTGCGCGCCGGCGAGATGCATCGCCGCCACCGGCAGCGCGGCGCCAAACCGCGCGGGCTGGATGAATTCATGGTCGGGTCGCATGCACTGCTGCAGTGCGATGGCCTGATCACCTGGAACGACACGTTTTACCGCGACTACTTCAAGGGCCTGAAGCTGATCGTGCCGCACGCCTGAGCCCATACTTTTAAACCGCATTCTTTCAAAGAATCACCCGGGAGTTGTCATGTTGGAAGCCTACCGCCACCACGTAGCCGAGCGCGCCGCGCTTGGCATCCCGCCGCTGCCGCTGAGCGCCCAGCAGACGGCCGACGTCATCGAACTGCTGAAGAACCCGCCCGCCGGCGAGGCCGAGTTCCTGCTGGAACTGCTGACCCACCGCGTGCCGGCCGGCGTCGATGACGCTGCCAAGGTCAAGGCCTCGTACCTGGCCGCGATCGCCCTGGGCAGCGAAGTCAATCCGCTGATCACGCGCGAGCGCGCCACCGAACTGCTGGGCACCATGCTCGGTGGTTACAACGTCGCGCCGCTGGTCCAGCTGCTGGACGACGCCACCGTCGGCGCGATCGCCGCCGATGCGCTGAAGAACACCCTGCTGGTGTTCGACGCGTTCCACGATGTGCAGGAAAAGGCCAAGGCCGGCAATGCGAACGCCCAGGGCGTGCTGCAGAGCTGGGCCGATGCCGAATGGTTCACCAGCCGTCCGCAGGTGCCCGAAAGCCTGACCATCACCGTGCTCAAGGTGACCGGCGAAACCAACACCGACGACCTGTCGCCGGCCCCGGACGCCACCACCCGCCCGGACATCCCGCTGCACGCCCTGGCGATGCTGAAGAACAAGCGTGATGGCATCGAGCCGGAAGAAGACGGCAAGCGCGGCCCGGTCAAGTTCATCGAATCGTTGAAGGACAAGGGCCACCTGGTGGCCTACGTGGGCGACGTGGTCGGTACCGGTTCGAGCCGCAAGTCCGCCACCAACTCGGTGCTGTGGTTCACCGGTGAAGATATTCCGTTCATCCCGAACAAGCGCTTCGGCGGCGTGTGCCTGGGCTCGAAGATCGCCCCGATCTTCTACAACACGATGGAAGACGCCGGCGCGCTGCCGATCGAACTCGACGTGTCGCAGATGAACATGGGCGATGTGATCGAGCTGCGCCCGTACGACGGCAAGGCCCTGAAGGACGGCGCCGTCATCGCCGAGTTCAAGGTCAAGTCCGATGTGCTGTTCGACGAAGTGCGCGCCGGTGGCCGCATTCCGCTGATCATCGGCCGCGGCCTGACCGCCAAGGCGCGTGAAGCGCTGGGCCTGGCCCCGACCGATCTGTTCCGCCTGCCGATGGACCCGCCGGATACCGGCAAGGGCTTCTCGCTGGCGCAGAAGATGGTCGGCCGTGCGTGTGGTCTGCCGGAAGGCCAGGGCATGCGCCCGGGCACCTACTGCGAACCGAAGATGACCTCGGTGGGCTCGCAGGACACCACCGGTCCGATGACCCGTGACGAACTGAAGGACCTGGCCTGCCTGGGCTTCTCGGCCGACCTGGTGATGCAGTCGTTCTGCCACACCGCGGCGTACCCGAAGCCGGTGGACGTCAAGACCCACCACACCCTGCCGGAGTTCATCTCCACCCGTGGCGGCATCTCGCTGCGCCCGGGCGACGGCGTGATCCACAGCTGGCTCAACCGCATGCTGCTGCCCGACACCGTCGGCACCGGCGGCGATTCGCACACCCGTTTCCCGGTGGGCATTTCGTTCCCGGCCGGCTCGGGCCTGGTCGCCTTCGCGGCTGCCACCGGCGTGATGCCGCTGGACATGCCGGAGTCGGTGCTGGTCCGCTTCAAGGGCACCATGCAGCCGGGCGTGACCCTGCGTGACCTGGTCAACGCGATCCCCCTGTACGCGATCAAGTCCGGTCTGCTGACCGTGGCCAAGGCGGGCAAGAAGAACATCTTCTCCGGCCGCATCCTGGAAATCGAAGGCCTGCCGGACCTGAAGGTCGAGCAGGCGTTCGAACTGTCCGATGCCTCGGCCGAACGTTCGGCCGCCGGTTGCTCGGTGCACCTGAACAAGGAGCCGATCATCGAGTACCTCACCAGCAACATCACGCTGCTGAAGTGGATGATCGCCGAGGGTTACCAGGACGCCCGTTCGCTGGCACGCCGCATCGAGAAGATGGAAGCCTGGCTGGCCAACCCGGAGCTGCTGGCCCCGGATGCCGACGCCGAATACGCCGCCGTCATCGAGATCGACCTGGCCGACATCCACGAGCCGATCGTCGCCTGCCCGAACGACCCGGACGACGTCAAGACGCTGTCCGATGTGGCCGGTGCGGCCATCGACGAAGTGTTCATCGGTTCGTGCATGACCAACATCGGTCACTTCCGTGCGGCGGCCAAGCTGCTGGAAGGCAAGCGCGACATCCCGACCAAGCTGTGGGTGGCTCCGCCGACCAAGATGGATGCTTCGGAGCTGACCAAGGAAGGCCATTACGGCACCTTCGGCACCGCCGGCGCCCGCATGGAAATGCCGGGCTGCTCGCTGTGCATGGGCAACCAGGCGCAGGTGCGCGAGGGCGCGACGGTGTTCTCGACCTCGACCCGCAACTTCCCCAACCGTCTGGGCCGCAACTCCAACGTGTACCTGGGTTCGGCCGAGCTGGCCGCGATCTGCTCGCGTCTGGGTCGCATCCCGACCAAGGAAGAGTACATGGCCGACATCGGCGTGCTGGATGCCAGCAGCAAGGACATCTACCGCTACATGAACTTCGACCAGATCGAGGACTACCAGGAAGTGGCCGGTACGGTCGCTGCCTGATCCGGTGCCGGGCGCTGCCCGGCGACCGGTAGCCGCCGACCGTTGGTCGGTGGGATGAAATGCGAAAACCCCCGGCGCAGGCCGGGGGTTTTTTGTGTGCGGTATCAAGTGCACCTCTCCGGTTTGCTGCGCGGGCTCAGCGGGCAGCCGGGTACCGGAACGGCCAATCGTCCTGCGCATCGCCACTGCGCTCGGCGCATACCTGGCGGAACGTGGCCACGAACGCCTGCTGCAGGCGGGTGGGGTGCCAGTCGGCGCGGGTGGTCAGGCCGATGCGGCGGCGCAGGTCGTCGCCGGCGCTGCCGATCTCGATGAGCAGTCCGGCGCGGCGCTCGATCACGAACTGGTCGCGCGACATCAGGGTGAGCCAGTCGTCTTCCAGCAGCAGGCCGCGGGTGATCAGCACCGAGCCGCATTCGATGCGCAGGCGCGGCGGCTCGTGCCCGTGCTGGCGGAACATGTGCTCCCAGCGTGCGCGTACGGGTGCACCGGTAGCGGCGATCACCCACGGGTATCGGAGCAGCTGCGGGAAGGCGAAGCCGCCGGCACGCGCCAGCGGATGCCCGCTGCGCGCGACGATGACCGGGTTGTCGTCGAAGAGGCCTTCCTGCGCGATATCGCGTACCGGCAGTCGGTCGCGCATGGCGCCGATCAGCAGGTCCAGGCTGCCTTCGCGCAGATCCCCCAGCAGCTCCGCGTACGGGCCCTCGATGACGTTCACCGACGCGCCTTGGTGCGCGCGTGCAAAGCGCGCCAGCACCTGTGGCAGCAGGATGGCCCGCGCCAGTGGCATCACCCCCAGCGTGACCCGACCGCCTTGTTCGGTGCGCAGCGAAGCCAGGTCATCCACGCCTGCGGCCAGCTCGGAGAGTGCCAGCCGCACCGGCCGCAGCATGCGCGTGGCGGCCGGGGTCGGTTGTACGGTCTTGCCGCGGCGCACGGTGAGCGGGATGCCGATCGCGGCGGCCAGGTCGTGCACGGCGCGGTAGATCGCCGGCTGCGAGAGCCCGGCGCGGCTGGCAGCCAGGGTGAAGCTGCCGGCGCTGTCCACCGCGGCCAACGCGCGCAGCTGCGGCAGGGTCACATGGCGCTCCACCGCGGGCATTGCCGGCAGTCGCTGGGTGCGCCGGGCCCCGCGCACGCCGTGGGCGATGTAGGCCAGTGCGCGCTCGATGCGGGGCACCAGCAGGCGGGCCGCTTCGGTAGGGGCCATGCCGCCGGGCTGGCGGTCGAACAGCGGTGCATCCAGCTGCGTCTCCAGCCGCGCGATCGCCTGGGTCAGCGCGGGCTGGGACAGATTCACGTGCGGCACGGCGGCGCTGATGCCGCCATGGTGATGCACGGCGACCAGCGCATGCAGGTGTTTGAGGTTCAGGTCCAGGGTCACGCTCATGCACCAACTATAACCAAACCCAATGGCTGTTCCGAAAAACCATCTTGAGGTGTGCGGTGGCGGCGACACAGACTGCGCCATCGTCAACGAAGGATGGATGGATGTCCCGCGTAGTCACCCGTGTCGAACGTGCCGCTCCGGCGGTGATCCAGCGCCTGGCCCAGGCCGGGGTCGCCACGGCCCATGAAGCGCAGGGCCGCAGCGGCCTGCTGCATCCGCGGTTGCGCCCGATCTACAGCGGCGCCCGCATCGCCGGCAGTGCGGTCACCGTGTCGGTGCCGCCGGGCGACAACTGGATGATGCACGTGGCCATCGAGCAGTTGCACGAGGGCGACATCCTGGTGGTGGCGCCGACCAGCGCGTGCACGGATGGCTATTTCGGCGACCTGCTGGCGACGTCGGCGCAGGTGCGCGGCTGCCGCGGGCTGGTGATCGATGCCGGGGTGCGCGATGTGCGCGACCTCACCGCGATGGCCTTCCCGGTCTGGAGCCGGGCCATCCACGCACAGGGCACGGTCAAGGAAACGCTGGGCTCGGTCAACGTGCCGGTGGTCTGCGGCGGCGCCCTGGTGCAGCCCGGGGATGTGGTGATCGCCGACGACGATGGCGTGTGCATCGTGCCGCGCGCCGATGCGGCGCGCGTGGCCAGCGAGGCGCAGGCGCGCGAGGCCCGCGAGGCGGACAAGCGGGCACGGCTGGCCAACGGTGAGCTGGGCCTGGACATCTACGCCATGCGCGAGCGCCTGGCGGCCAAGGGGCTGCGTTATGACTAAGGGCGTGCGCACGATGTGGATGCGCGGTGGCACCTCCAAGGGCGGGTTTTTCCTTGCCGCGGAGCTGCCCGCCGACGTCGCCGAGCGCGATGCCTTCCTGCTGCGCGCCTACGGTTCGCCCGATGCACGCCAGATCGACGGCATGGGCGGGGCCGATCCTCTCACCTCCAAGGTGGCCGTGGTATCGGCGTCCACACGAGAGGATGCCGACGTGGACTACCTGTTCCTGCAGGTGTTCGTGGACGAAGCGCTGGTCAGCGATGCGCAGAACTGCGGCAACATGCTTGCCGGCGTCGGGCCGTTCGCGATCGAGCGCGGCCTGGTCGCGGCGGGGCCGGAACAGACCGGCGTGCGGATCTTCATGGTCAACACCGGCAAGCTGGCGCAGGCGACGCTGCAGACCCCTGGCGGGCGTGTGCGCTATGACGGCGATGCGCGCATCGACGGCGTGCCGGGCACCGCCGCGCCGATTCCACTGGCCTTCGAAGACATCGCCGGGTCCAGCTGCGGCGCGTTGTTGCCGACCGGGCGCGCGCGGGACGTGATCGATGGCGTCGAGGCGACCCTGATCGACAACGGCATGCCGTGCGTGGTGCTGCGCGCGGGCGACCTGGGCATCAGCGGCTACGAAGACCGCCAGACACTGGACGCCGATGACGCGCTGAAGGCACGGCTGGAAGCGATCCGTCTGCAGGCAGGTCCCTTGATGAACCTCGGCGATGTCAGCGCGCAGTCGGTGCCGAAGATGATGCTGGTGGCCGCGCCCCGCAACGGCGGTGCGATCAGCGTGCGCTCGTTCATCCCGCACCGGTGCCATGCCTCGATCGGTGTGCTGGGCGCGGTGAGCGTGGCCACTGCGTGCCTGCTGCCGGGATCACCGGCACACGCGTTGGCGGTGCTGCCGGGCGGCAGCCAGCAGACCCTGGCGGTGGAACACCCCAGTGGCAGCACCGGCTGCGTGCTCGACCTGGATGAGGCGGGGCAGGTGACCCGCGCGGCGGTACTGCGGACCGCCAGAAAGCTGTTCGACGGCGTGCTGTTCGACTGAATACGCGCGACGTCCCTATTCTTGCAACCTGGGAGGGTTGATATGACTGTTGTGGAGAAGCGGCCGGGCCGCTTCGGCATTCTTGGCCAACTGTGGTTCCAGGTACTGGCCGGTACCGTGATTGGTGTGGTGCTGGGGTGGTTGCAGCCGGATATCGGCTCGGCCATGAAGCCATTCGGCGATGCCTTCATCAAGCTGATCCGGATGATGATCGGGCCGATCATCTTCGTGACCGTGGTGCACGGCATCGCAGGCATGCGCGACATGCGCAGTGTCGGCCGACTGGCGCTGAAGTCGCTGATCTACTTCGAGGTCATCACCATCCTGGCGCTGGTCATCGGCCTGGTGGCGGTGGACCTGTGGAAGCCGGGCGCGGGCATGAACATCGACCCGGCCACCATCGACATGGCCAGCATCCAGGGCTACGTGCACAGCGCGCATGACCAGTCGATCGTGTCCTACATCATGGCGATCATCCCCAATACGCTGGTCAGTGCGTTCACCGAAGCGCATGTGCTGCAGGTGCTGTTCGTGGCAGTGCTGTTCGGCGTGGCGCTGGCCTCGGTGGGCGAGCGTGGCGAGCCGGTGATGAAGGTGATCGAGTCCACCTCCACCGCGCTGTTCAAGATCATCGGCTACATCATGTACTTCGCCCCGATCGGCGCGTTCGGCGCGATCGCCTTCACCGTCGGCCAGTTCGGCGCCGGGTCGCTGTTGTCGCTTGGTGAACTGATCATCGAGTTCTTCGTGGTCTGCGGCGTGTTCACGGTGCTGGTGCTGGGCAGCGTGTGCTGGTGGACCGGCGCCAGCCTATGGCGGTTGCTGGGCTACCTGCGCGATGAAATCGTGATCGTGGCCGCGACCACGTCCACCGAAACGGTGTTGCCGCGGCTGATCGAGAAGATGAAGAAGCTGGGCTGCGAGGAGGGGGTGGTCGGTTTCGTGATTCCGGCCGGCTACTCGTTCAACCTTGATGGCACCTGCCTGTACCTGACCACCGTAGCGCTGTTCCTGGCCCAGGCCACCAACACCGAGCTGACCGTGTGGCATCAGCTGGGGCTGATCGCGGTGCTGCTGCTGACCTCCAAGGGGGCGGCGGGCGTGGCGGGTGCGGCGTTCGTGGTGCTGGCGGCGACGCTGGGCACCACCGGCACGATCCCGGTGGCGAGCATCGCGCTGATACTGGGCATCCACCGCATCCTCGCCGAAGGCCTGACCTTCGTGAACCTGATCGGCAACGCGATCGCGGTGCTGGTGATCGCCAAGTGGGAAGGCAAGCTTGACGAGAAGGTGATGGCCGAACAGATCGGTACGCGCCGGCTGCGACGCCGCGTGCTGGGCGCGCAGCCGGTCTGACCCCGCGGCCGCGGCGTCGCTGCGGCCGTTCCCGATTCCACTTCGTTCCGGTGCCCCGGCCCCGGACAGGAGGCGCTTGTGTCGTTGATTTCCCGTCGCACGCTGTGCGTGCTTGTTGCCGCCAGCCTGGCTACTCCCGTGCTTGCTGCGGCTCCCGCGTCCCAGGGCAGCCTGCCCGAGGGCATCGATCTCACCCTGGACCTGGTCGGCAACGTGGCCTCCAATCCGGTGGGCGGTGTCGAGCAGGGGACGGAAGGCTCGTACTGGGTCATGGCGCAGTCGAAGTTCGACCTCGATACCCTGTGGGGCGTGCACAACACCGATGTGGACGCGCAGTGGGCGTGGTTTGCCGGCCGCAACCTGGCCCGCGAGAAGATCGGCAATTCGATCAGTGCCCAGCAGACCTGGCGGCCGGTGGCCGGCGGGCGCCTGACCCGGCTGACGGTGCGCCATCGCTTCGACAACGGGCTGAGCATCACCGCCGGGCGCGCGCCGGTGAACAGCTACTTCAACAATTCGGCGCTCAACTGCGTGTTCATGAGCAACGCGATGTGCCTGACGCCGTACGGCGCGATCACCGACCTGGGCATCACCGCGTACCCGAATTCGTCCTGGGCGGGCATCGTGCGCTACGACGTGAACGACCGCTGGTACGCGCAGGCGGGTGCGTTCGACTACAACAACGACTTGAACAAGGCTGGCAAGAACGGCGTGGATTTTTCGGTAGGCGAGGGCAGCGGCACCCTCACCGCCTATGAAGTGGGCTACCAGACCAGCTTCGCCAACGACCCTTTGCCACGCACCTACCGGCTGGGCATGTATCGCAACAGCGACGGCGGCAGGAGTTCCTACTTTGATGCCGACGGCACCTCGGCCGCGCTGAGCGGCAAGCCCACCGCCGTGCAGGACGGCGCGCGGGTCGGCTGGTATGCAATGGCCGACCAGACCGTGTGGCGTGGCGGGGGCCGGCGCAGCCTGGCGCTGTTCGCGCGGGCCTATGTGAACACCGGCAACGAGGCGCCGGTCGACAGCTTCGTGTCGGCCGGCTTCGTCAAGACCGGCACGTTTGCACGCCGCGACCAGGACACACTGGCGATGTTTGTCTCCAACACGCATTTCAGCGATGAGCAGATCGATTTCCTGCGGGATCGCCGCACCCGCAACGGCGGCAGCGGCGCACCGAACGCCGACGAGATCATCGCCGAGCTCAGTTATGGCTGGGCGGTGCACAAGGGCATCCGCCTGATGCCCAACCTGCAGTACGTCATCAACCCTGATCCCATCTACGCACCCACCCGCACCACCGACATCCCCGATGCACTGATTGTCGGGCTGCGCGTGGACGTGCACTTCGCCCAGCTGTTCGGCTGGTGATTCCTCCCCCACGAGGCCATGCCATGATCATCGACTGCCACGGTCACTACACGACCGCCCCCGCCAGCCACGACGCGTTCCGCACGCAGCAGATCGCGCACTTCAATGACCCGACGCTGCCGGCGCCGGTGTACCCGGTCATCAGCGACGAGGAGCTGCGCCAGAGCGTGGAGGCCAACCAGCTGCGCCTGCTGCGAGAGCGCGGTGCGGACATGACCATCTTCTCGCCGCGCGCCAGCACCATGGCCCACCACGTCGGCGATGAGCAGGTCAGCGCGGAATGGACGCGCCGCTGCAATGACCTGATCGCGCGCGTGGTCGGCCTGTACCCGGAGACCTTCATCGGCGTATGCCAGCTGCCGCAGTCACCCGGCGTGCCGATCGCCCACTCCATCGCCGAGCTGGAGCGCTGCGTGAACGAGCTGGGCTTCGTCGGCTGCAACCTCAACCCGGATCCGTCCGGTGGGCACTGGACCGGCCTGCCGCTCACCGACAAGGCCTGGTACCCGTTCTTCGAGAAAATGGTGGAGTTGGACGTACCGGCAATGGTGCATGTGTCGGGCAGCTGCAATCCCAATTTCCATGCCACCGGCGCGCACTACCTCAATGCCGACACCACGGCGTTCATGCAGTTCCTGCAGGGCGACCTGTTCCGTGATTTCCCGGACCTGCGCTTCATCATTCCCCATGGCGGTGGCGCGGTGCCGTATCACTGGGGCCGCTTCCGCGGGCTGGCGGACATGCTGGGCAAGCCGCCGCTGAACGAGCACGTGATGAGGAACGTCTACTTCGACACCTGCGTCTATCATCAGCCGGGCATCGATCTTCTGTTCAAGGTCATCGACATCGACAACATCCTGTTCGGTTCGGAGATGGTGGGGGCGGTGCGCGGCATCGACCCGGAGACCGGGCAGTACTTCGACGATACCCTGCGCTACGTGGAGGCCCTTGGGCTGTCGGAGGCCGACCGGCACAAGGTGCTCGAAGGCAACGCGCGCAGGGTGTATCCGCGTCTGGATGCGCAGTTGAAGGCGAGGGGGCTGTGAGATGACGACATTCGTGAAAGATGCGGACTGGCTGGACTTCTGCCCGGATCCGAGCGTGCCTGCGTTCGTGCCGCCGCCCGGGGCGGTGGATGCGCATTGCCATGTCTTCGGGCCCGGCGATCGGTTTCCGTATGCGCCCGAGCGCAAGTACACGCCCTGCGATGCGGGCAAGGACCAGCTGTTCGCGCTGCGTGACCGGCTGGGCTTCACCCGCAACGTGATCGTGCAGGCGACCTGTCATGGCGCTGACAACCGTGCGCTGGTTGATGCCCTGCAGGCGTCCGGTGGGATGGCGCGCGGCGTGGCCACGGTGCGCGACAGCGTCAGCGATGAGGAACTCCAGGTGCTGCATGCCGCCGGGGTGCGTGGCGTGCGCTTCAACTTCGTCAAGCGGCTGGTGGACCCCAAGCCGGACGCCTACTACCGCGCCATCATCGAGCGTATCGCGCCACTGGGCTGGCACGTGGTGGTGTATTTCGAGGCGGCGGACCTGGCCGAGCGTTGGGCGTTTTTCACGTCGTTGCCAACCACCGTGGTGGTGGATCACATGGGGCGGCCGGATGTGACCCAGCCGGTGGACGGTCCCGGCTTCCAGCGGTTCGTGCGGTTGATGGACGAGCATGCGAACGTGTGGAGCAAGGTCAGCTGCCCGGAGCGTCTGTCGGTGAGCGGTCCGCCCACCTATGACGATGTGGTGCCGTTCGCCCGCCATCTTGTGGAGCGGTTCCCGGATCGTGTGCTGTGGGGAACGGATTGGCCGCACCCGAACCTGACATCGCATATGCCCGATGACGGAAAGCTGGTGGAGTTCATTCCACGCATCGCGCTGACCGCCGAGCTGCAGCGGAAGCTGCTGGTGGACAACCCGATGCGGTTGTATTGGGGCGGGTGAGGGACGTGGTGATCCGCGTGCTGCGGCCACGCCATGCGTGGCTGGCGCGGCTTAACCCCGCGCCAACGCCATCAACCGCTCGGCAATCCGCTCCAGCGGCACCATTTCCTCCGCCGCGCCGAGCTTGAACGCTGCACCGGGCATGCCCCAGACCACGGCGGTGGCTTCGTCCTGCACCAGCGTGGGGGCGCCGGCGTTGCGCAGATCGAGCAGGCCACGGGCACCGTCGTCGCCCATGCCGGTCAGGATCGCGCCGATGGCGTTCGCCCCGGCGCTTTCGGCCACCGAACGGAACAGCACGTCCACCGCCGGCTTGTGCCGGTTGACCGCCGGGCCATCGTCGACCCGACAGCGCCAGCGGGCGCCGTCGCGGATGATCCGCAGGTGCTTGCCGCCCGGCGGCAGGTACGCGTGGCCGGGCAATACCGCTTCGCCATCGCTGGCCTCGCGCACCGACATCGCCGAATGGCGGTCCAGGCGCTCGGCGAACGGGGTGCTGAAGGTGGCGGGAAGGTGCTGGGTCAGCACCACGGCCGGGGCGTCGGCCGGCATGCCTTCGAGTACCACGCGCAGGGCTTCCGTGCCGCCGGCGGAGGCGCCGATGGCGATCAGGCGGTCGGTGGTGCGGAACTGGATGCTGCGCGGGGGCGCCTTCGGTGCCACCGCATCCAGGGTGATGCGCGGCGTGGGCGGGCGCACGAGGGTCCGTACCCGCGAGCGGGCCGCCATCTTGACCTTGCCAATGATCTCTTCGGCGTAGGCCTGCAGGCCACGGGCGACGTCGAACTTCGGCTTGGAGACGAAGTCCACCGCGCCCAGCGCCAGCGCCTGCAGGGTGGTGTCGGCGCCGCGCTCGGTCAGCGAGGAGATCATCACCACCGGCAGCGGGTGCAGGCGCATCAGGTTCTCAAGGAAGGCCAAGCCGTCCATGCGCGGCATTTCCACGTCCAGCGTGATCACGTCCGGGGCCAGGCGCTTGATCTTCTCGCGCGCCAGCAGCGGATCGGCCGCGGTGCCGACCACGTCGATGCCGGGATCGCTGTCGAGGATTTCGCTGAGCATCTGACGCACGACCGCGGAGTCGTCGACGATCAGGACTTTGCAGGGTGCACCTTGGGTCATTCGAACAGCTCCACGCCGCCGGTGACCGGGGCCTTGGACAGGCGGGCACGCACGGCCGATTCGGTCGCGGCCACTTCGGCTTCGTGCGCGTGCGGCAGGCGCTGCACGACCAC